>SMTZ1_10014937_pt1 | contig 20849 bp, 19 predicted proteins | sample DeeMarSWOR136_30_FD_25667 | JGI IMG/M metagenome (IMG submission 25667) | reverse complement strand
ATTATACAACTTGTGGCGCCAAAACGGAAAAAAGCTGAAAAAAACTGGCTCTTGTCTGTCTGGAGTTCTCATCTAAGGAGGCGGCTGTGATTATGTATCGGAAATTTTCGTATTGAAAGTTTTCCAGTCTGACACCGCCTCGTTCCCGGCTGCGTCCTTTGATATAACCCTGTAATAATACTGGATGTTGGTTGCGGGGTCGCTTGGAGTAAGATCTCCCAGGGTTACGGAGTGGCTAACGACTCCCGCAGAAGCGCCCGTACTCGGGTCATTTGCAGGTTGGGCGGGTTCAAGCGAGGTGTTTTGCTTATCCCTGCCGTATTCAACCTGACTGCTGGCTGCCTCGTCGGTTTCCCAGTTAATAGAGGCGCTTGTTTGACCTGCAGCAGCATTAACATTTGTGATTACTGGCTCTGTGGTATCTACGGTAGTAGTGCCGCCACCGTTGCCAAATGGGAGTAAGTCCTTTATTGTACTGCCGATTGGCGTATACATATAAACAAGCACTCCAAGGCCGATAAGGAGGATAAACAAAAATAGTACTAGAAGCGGCCTTCTAGATGATGATTGGCTACTTGCTGCTGCCGGTGCCCATCCTGGCTGCTGTCCCCATCCTGGCTGCTGTCCCCAGCCCGGCTGTTGTGGTGGCATACCACCCGGCTGCTGTCCCCAACCCGGCTGTTGCGGTGGCATACCGCCCGGCTGCTGGGGCGTACTCCCACCCAGCACAGCACCGCAATTCGGGCAAAATCTGGTTCCAGGGTTAACTGTGATCCTACACTGAGGGCAAGAGAGGCTTATCTGAGCACCACAGCCACCGCAAAATCGCTGACCTGAAGCAACTGGCGAACCACAATTAGGACACCTCTGTTGCATACCTCAATTCTCTATCTTTCTTCTGCTACTGCTCCACACTTCAGCCGGTTTTCCACCTTCAGTAAAGCATTATATTATTAAAGATTATACATCCTATGGTTTCAAGAAAGCAATAGCCAACTAGCCCGTCTCCCAAAATTACACGGTGAACAGCATCTGCCTTCAACCTTTTGCTTGTTGCCTATCAGGACTGACCAAGCTATTTATCTGAGGCAACGCCGTTTTTAGTTGATATTATGTAGCTTCTTCTCGATACCTCCTGCCCTTCAGCATTATACAGAACGGCTGTATCAGGTGTCTCATTGTTCCAGATATCACCTAGGTGGTAGTAAAAGCAGAAACCTCCCGATTCATCGTGAACTTCGTCAGTATAAACCCGAATGCTCTCATGCGGTTCTATTACACACGGGCGTGGGGGATAACAGTTTTTAAGGCAACTTTCTGGGCTGCCGCACCCTTCGCAGGAACACGGTTGGACTGCTGGAAAGACAAACTCAGGCTCACCCCTTGTTATATTCTTCAGCACCCAACCGGATATGTTCTGCGGAGAATCGCTTTGGTTTTTGATTTCTACATACTCGTCAGGTTCAAATACTATAACGGCAGTAGTGCCAAACGGCATGACATAGTATTCCATACCCGTGTAATTAATTCTAGTTATTTGGACTGGGGAGGTGAACTTTTGGGTACCGCGGTCTTCCACCGTTATAGTCCAATTGTCCAAATTAGCAGCGAAAACTTTAAAATAATAGTCGCAGCCTCCCTCATAGATGTAAACAGTGCCGCTAGATGTATCCTCCGAATATGAAATCTTCTTTGCAAGTACACCTGCCTTCTCCTGTGAGTAGACAAGGATTTCAAAAACGGCGCGTTCAGGAGATTGAACGTCTGCCGTCCAAGAAATACGCCATTCCGCGCCGGATACATGAAATGGAGGTGTGGTCTCACTCTCTTTGCCGGTAAAGGTTTGAACGGTGCTCCATTCAGATTCATTCGTTGTCTGTTCAGGTGGAGACGCCTCCGGCGACGTTTGACTTTCACCATCAGGAGGTGGCTGTGTCGGGGGTTTGGTAACCGTTGGACTTGGTGCTGCTATATCACACGCCACAATTGAACCGGAAAGCAGAAGCACCAATACTATGTATAAAATTGAAACACGCGCTGACGATGTTGCTGAATAGATGACGGACTCCTACAGTGCTTTCCTTTTCTTGTTTATATATACCACAGCGGTTGCGGCAATTCCAATCAGGGCTGCGAGGCCAAATATAAGCAGGCATAGCCGCAGGTAAACAGCTTCCCAGTTAGCCCTGATCGCCTTTGGCTTATCCATGGTTACCAGCGCGGTGGCTTCTTGTCCGACAAAGTCTCCGCTCCAGCCAGCGAAGATATGCTGGATTATATTTACTTCGGCAGGATTTATTGAGATGGTAGCTTTTGAGCCTTCATCATACCAGCCCTCTCCCTTAGGGCTGCCGTAGAGTGACTCAATGTCGAGCTTATACTGATTCCTATAATTGACCGTGTACTCACCGCCATTTGAAATCGTCCTTGAAACGGACTCGTCGCCATCATTCCACGAGGCAAACACGAGCTTTGTTCCCTCCTCGGTGCTGACCTGTATGGGGATGTCGAAGCGATGGGATGTGCCGGATAACCAGGTGAACGATTCGGGTAACTCTCCTGGCAAGTACGATTTTCCGTCTACGGTTAAGACCGTGGCATCGGATGGGAAATTAGCGTCAGTATGGAAGACGACATTCATAAACAGATCAATTTCATCAAAGTAATAAGGGGGGGTGTAAAGCATAGGGTGTTGCACATTTCCCTTTGATGCAGCCGGCAAATTAGCCCAAGGTGCTACGATTTCTTCTATGGTCTTAGGCTTGGCATACTCAAATATCTCCTCAGCGGAAAGTTCATAATTGCTGTTCGCGTCGGTGATATCGAAATCACTGAAGGCTTGCAGGATATAGTGCGTGAAAACACCATGCCCAAGCTCACGGTCCTCCATGGAGCTTTCATATGGCTGACAACCCATCAGGACCACACGGCCGTTCTGGCCAAGCTCCTTCCTGAAGGAGCCAGCATAGCAAGTGTCCAGGATGATGACGACCTTTTGTGAATTTACTTTGTCCAGCCAGTCACCTAGCTGCGAATCTGAAACGAAGTAATCGAAGGTTGCGAAGTTTTGAGGAGCACTGTGTCCGCAGAAATAGAACAACGCGGTGTCATCAGCACCGGCTTTTTCAGCCAGCCATTCGATTGCGTAAAAGATATCTGCATTAGTCGCCTGGCTGTTTAGCAATAGTTTAATGTGGTCTTGACCAATAACAGGAGATAATTGAGCAGCCAGGTCTTGCGCACTGTCAGCCGGATGTTTTACCTCTACCGGATATACGTTCCATTCTTCATCATATACACATAATGGACAGGGGTATTCTGTTATACCTATGATAACTGCCCAGCCTTCTGGTTCAGGTTCTTCGGCAAGTGCTGGCGAGTGGAAGCCTTGAATCTGAATTAGCAATATCGCCAGGAGTGCGCTCGATATGAAAGCAAGTAGGCTCCTCTTGAACATCGCCTTGCCCCAATAGATTCCGCTATTCACTTGCTGCCTCATTTATTTCCATTGGGACTAAATAACTTTTTCTGGAGACCTCATTGCCTTCGGCATCGTATAAAACAGCTATATCTGGCTCGTCGTTACTCCAGATATCGCCAGGGCCATAGTAAAAAGAAAGGCCTCCAGTTTCGGGATGGAACTCGTTTGTATAAACTCTTATGATTGCACCGGGGGGCAGCATAACAGATTGGTGGGATGGGAAGGTGAATTTGGGATATAGCTTGTTTATGTTTTTTAATACCCAGCCGCTAACATCCACATAGCACTCGCCGAGGTTCTTGATGACCACATATTCATCGGGTTCGCACACTTCATAACACATGCATTTTTCTGGGTCTGTTGGATATATCGTACCCTGGTATCTAACATGAGTTATTCGGACAGGGTAAGAGGTTGCCGCGCTAGCGTTGTCTTTAACTACAATACTCCATTGGCTCAGGTTTTGAGCTGTAACCTTAATCAAAAAATCTCGCTTGTCTCTTGGAAATAAAATGTAAGTTTCTTCGCCGCTGCTGCCTGAGCTAGAGACAGTCTGCCAAACTATATAAGGCGCATCCTCCCGATAAATAAGCAGCTCAAAGTTGGCAGCTTCAAGGTTTTCAGCATCTATTGCCCACGTGATGCGCCATTCTGTGCCGTATATGTGAAATGAAGGTATAGTGTCGTTTCCTGTGCCGCTGAAGGTCCCAGTCGTGTACCACCCCCCTTCATCTTCAGCCTCGCTGGCCGGAGGCGGCTCCTCCGGTGTCTGATTGTCGCTAACGACTGCCGGCTGGGTTGGCGGAGGTTCAGATGGTGCCGGAGGAGGTTCAGGTGGTGTTGGCGGAGGAATTGGATTCGGCTGAGTGCAAGCCATAACCAAGCTAAGTGTTAAGAGGAGCAACACTGCAAATGAGATTAAGTATCTAATAGCTTCATTTTTCATAATAGCTCGTTATCTATAATCGTAGAATCACCTTCACTCCACATAGTTCATAAAAACAGTATACGTTAGGGTGTTGTTCAAATCAACAAATTGTTGGGTAATTTATAGCTAGGACTTTAGTCCTTAATACTGCCTCTTGCTACAGGCCGACTACAGCCTCACGGCGAAAGTGGGCTTGATTTTGGCGGGAGCAACTCAGTGGTAGAGCTCCTGTCTTACAGGCAACCCGCTTATTGGGGCGGCTACTCTCCGACGACCTCGATCTGAGACGGGTCTCTGAGTATCATCTCCGGTACGCCTGACCCTTCAGGATATTCCTCGAGCAGGCCGGTGACTTGAACATTTTTGTTCAAGAAGTAGCTCTCGGGATTAGGTGGAAACTCCTTTATGAACTTCTCCCTGTCTCGACCCCAGATTACGCATTTGAAATAGTCCTGATAAGGCTTATGGAAATCGAGGAAGGTAGGCTGGCTTTTCGTGTCCGCCGCATAATGTGTTCCGACAATTGTTCCCTCGACCACTTTGTGCTGACCTATATAACTGTCTGCCTCCTCCCAGCTTATATTCCCGCTATCTGCTTTTACGTATTCTACTTTTGTCTCTACGTCACTTCCGCCAGATCCCATTACTGCCAGCGAAACGGTATAGCTTCCAGCCGAAGTATATATATGGCCAGGTTCCGACTCACCGCTGAAATGTCCGTCACCGAAGTTCCAGTGCCAGCGGCTAACATCACCTGTGGACAAATCAGTGAAGGTAACCTCCAAAGGCACTATCCCCTGCTCTCGGCTAGCGGTAAAATCTGCTGTCGGGGGCGGTACAATGGCAGGTTTTGACTCCCGAGCGCATCCCACTATAAACGAAAACAACACCAAGACCAACAGAATAAGCTTGCGCATTGTCTGAATTTTAGCCTTAATACCGTTGAATCTCAACAGTATAATCGGGTTGACGCTTGGGCAATCGCTATATATAATCAAGAGCGTAGCCAGTACTGCCCATGCCGAAGTGGCGGAATGGCAGACGCGCTACGTTCAGGACGTAGTATCCGTAAGGATGTGTGGGTTCAAATCCCACCTTCGGCACCATGCGCCTGTAGCTCAGCGGATAGAGCGCAGCCCTGCGGAGGCTGAGGTCGTGGGTTCAAATCTCACCAGGCGTACCATTGTGGGCGATTAGCTCAGCGGTTAGAGCACCTGCTTTACACGCAGGGGGTCAGTGGTTCAAGTCCACTATCGCCCACCATAGATAACAGGCAAGGTTTTACATGACCTCCTCATTGGCAGGCAAACAGGTAGGCAAAGGCAAGCCGTATTTCTCTTTACCACCACTATAGCGGCAGCGTGATCATTCTTTCGGGTGACAGAACTCTGTTAAGCTGTGTGGCTGTCAGCATAAGAATTCCACCGATAAACAGGTTGGCTGGCGATAGGCTCTTTTCCAGCGATTCTTCAGTCGCAAACATGGTCTGCTGCCTAGCCTCGTTTCTATGAATTTTGCGCGCCATGCCTCTGAGGAGACCTTCGTAAACCTCGCACGGCCCGCGTCCATTTTTCTCGGATTTCATGATAGCTTTCACGGCCAGGCGTCCGCTAATAGCAGCGTTGTCCATGCCTACACCACGGTATAGGTCAACCAACCCAGCGGCATCGCCGGCTATCAGGATATTTCCCACACCAGGGAAAACACCACTCTTCAGTGGCGATGCAAAACCTTCTTTTCTGACTACTTCTCCGTGCAGCGAGAACCTGTGCTTAATGTAGTCGAAGAATCGTTCGGCATATTCCGAAGGCTTCGGGTCCCCACCGGAACCGATTACCCACTGGTCGTCCTTCATATAGACCCAAGCAAACATTAGATTTGAGAACTCTCGATTATAGAACATGTACAGCGTGTTGGGATCCAGGTTCGTCTTCCCCTTGAAGTAAAAGTTAATCGCTCCTGAGGTGGCTTTCTCAACGAAATCTTGGGGTCTCAGCTTCTTCCGAATTCCCGACAGCAGCCCATCGGCCGCAATTAGATAGCGGGCTCTAACCTCTGTGAAACCGTTTCTCGATGCTAGCTTGGCGTTTATGACCTTGCCATCTTGCTGAAATTCTTCCAACAGGACCTCGTCACGGAACTCTGCTCCCGCCTTAACGGCAAGTGAGTTCAACCAGCTATCGAACGTCGACCTCCAGAAGTTGAAAATAGGCATCCGACCCCTGAAAATCTTGCCAGTTGGTATCATCATCTCTGTTTTGAATAAATCATTCCGGCATAGTGATTCTCTTGGTATTTTTTCACCGATAAGTCTCTCAAAATAAGAGAATTGTATTCCAGAGCATGGCTTTTTTCTTGGTGTCTTGGCCTTCTCAATAAGAAGTGTTTTCATACCGTTTCTCGCGGCTAACTTTGCGGCTATCGAACCCGCCACACCACCTCCTACTACAAGCACATCGTATTCATTCACGCCCATTCTCTCTCCTTGTCGATTCTTAAGCTTCCTCTACTATGAAAGTGGTATTCGCTTTTCATTCAACCCGATAATCATACCATTATTAGGTTGTGTTGTAACAGCAAAAGATATGAACGGAATTCAGTCGTTCTTTTTTATTAATTCCACATCTACCTCATTGCCGAAGTCAGCAAAGAGACTCTGCTTGAGATTATCGAAACTTTTGCGGTCTTCCATTTCGATGACTAATTCTTTATCGTCCAAAACCTTCAGTCGCCCGAATTTACCAACCACCTCGATTACCCTGGCGGGATTCACCGTTATCCAACCTTTCATGCGACGCAACAACTCATCACCTTTGAAAGCCCTCTCGATCGTAAGGTCAACACTCCTATGCTTAGCTTCCCAGCCAATAAGAGCTGGTCGTACCAAGATAGGAGAAACAGGGTCATGAACCACGGCACAGCGAAACCATATTTTTGCTCGAATCATCTTAAAGACAACTCCTTTTAATTATCAAAATACTGTAAATAGTGCTGATTTCACACGGAGAATAATTGACAGCCGTAAGTAATATAATGTATTTTTCGAATGAGGGCAAACTCAGGAAGGGAGAAAATCCGATGGACGTCTTTGAAACAATATGTGACAGAAGAAGTGCCAGAGCATTCAGGCCCGACTCAATACCAAAGGAGAAAATTGAAGAGATACTCAAGTTAACGATAAATGCGCCTTCCGCGAACAATCTCCAACCCTGGGAGTTTGTTGTTGTGATGGATGAGGAGAAACATAGACTGAGTCGCAAATTGACTAAGGCATACCAAGAGAAACGCCTATCGTGCAACTCCGGAGCAGTGAAACCTCTTCCCAAAGATATCCGGCAAAGAGGAATACAGACCTTGGAGTCTATGAAAGTCTATGCTGATAGAATTGGGGTCTCCATCGACGACTTCGTCAATGAAGGAAGCTGCAATTTCTATGGGGCACCGGTTGCTATTATTCTATGCTTGGATGACTGCTTCTCCTCAAGACAAATGGTCGATGTTGGCACGGCCGTGGGATATCTGGTACTTGCGGCTCATGCTTCTGGACTGGCAACCTGTCCCATCGGATTAATCGCTGATTACGCTGATGAAATCAAAGATCTTCTCAATATTCCTGAGAATAAGAAAATTGTCATCGGTATTGCTTTGGGGTACCCTGACCAAGAAAATCCAATGAGCCAGTTCCGCTCCCCGAGGGCAGACGTAAATAAACTGGTAAGATGGATTTGACACAACCCCTGTGTCATGCTTTGATAAATCTATAAATCTCCGTTATCGACCTGATGCCCCATTATGACAGGATGAGACACAAATACACCTCTCAAATCACAAGTTGCCCCGCTTTCACTTCGTAATAGTTATGATGTTATTGCGATTTTAGGCGCTTTTTAGTCAGACTTTAATAGCATAAATAGTCTTGTATATTGCAGGCTTTTTCTATATCATATCCTTGCTGTAGTTAGTAGACTGGACATCAAATACAGCCCTTGCCGAGAATCAAAGGAGCATAAATGACGGGAAAACGCAATAATGAAACAACACAATGCTGCCCGAAATTCAATCCTGAACCATGGGACGAGAAGGAAATAACCTGGAAAGACAAGCTATTCGTTAAAGATTCGATGATACAGTTCATGCATATGCCACTGCCGGGCGCTTTCGGAAAAACTGTCGGAAGAATGTGGAAGAAGATTGAGGACGCGGGAGCGAATCCAGATATCAAAGATTTCATTATGCTTGCTTACGACCCATCACCCTGGAAAGGTGAACTTTATATTAATGCGACGAAAGAAGTGCCGGATGCTGAAAACATCAGGTTTTCAGGCACCTATCTTACTAAAGTCTTTGACGGACCTTATAATGCCGTGCCTAAATGGATTCGAGAGATGGAGCGATACGTAACCCAAAAAGGTCAGAAGGTTAAGAAATACTATTTTTACTATACGACTTGTCCCAAATGCGCCGAGATTTACGGCAAAAATTATGTGGTGGTGTTTGCAGAAGTGTAATAAGCCACTGCTGCAAAGCAAGAATCAACACTTATTTCTCTCAGACAGCAACTGAATAAGGAGGTCATCAGGTGAGAGCACTGCCGAAAATATTCCACATAGCGCTCTGTGTGTTTCTGTTAACCGGCGTGGTTGCCTGTTCGGCTGGCCACGAGGTCGAGCCGAAATTCAAGTATGAGTCCGACGCGTCTCTTCGCACGCTGTTAGAAGCGGCACCAGCCTATCCCGAAGCTAACTTCGTTGTTTTAAGCGACCTCCATATATACGACCCTGCGCTGGGAACCGAGGGCAAGGCATTCGAAGACTATCTGGCTGACGACCGGAAGCTTCTGAGAGAGAGCATGGAAATCATGGAGGCGGCTGTTGCTGCAATAGAGAATGAGAAGGCCAGCTTTGTCTTGGTGTCGGGCGACCTGACTAAAGACGGCGAGCGCGTCTCACACGAACTGGTGGCAAACTATCTGAGCCAGATGGAAGCCGGCGGGAAACAGGTATACGTGGTGCCGGGCAATCACGATATTAAGAACGGCCACTCATTCAAATATATCGGTGACAGCACCGAACGCGTGCCTAACATAACGGCGGCAGAGTTCGAGCAGATATACGTTGAATTCGGATACAAGGAGGCGCTGTACCGTGACCCCGCTTCGCTTAGCTACGTAGCCGAGCCGCAATCCGGGATATGGCTACTTGCCCTGGATTCCTGCATCTATGCAGAAAATATAGAGAATGAAGAGCCCATCACCGACGGCAAATTCAGCCCTGCTACCCTACAATGGGTTGAAGATATGCTGGAGAAAGCCGCCAGAGAAAATAAGGCGGTTATTGTGATGCTGCATCACGGCATCGTCGAGCACTACGTCGGACAGGAAAAAAACTTCGGCGAATACGTGCTGGATGATTTTCCCGCCGTCTCTAAATTGATGGCGATGTACAACGCGCGCCTTGTTTTCACCGGCCACTACCATGCGCAGGATATAACCGTGGCACGCTGGCCGGAAACAAATAAGTTCGTCTTCGATATTGAAACCGGCTCCTTGGTTACCTATCCTGTCCCCTATCGCATCATAAGCATAGACGCCGCGCAAAAAGCTGCGGTGCGAACCAAGTATGTAGAATCGATAAGCTCACATCCTAATAACTTTCAGGAGTACACTAGAGCATACGTGCAGAGTGGCATAGAGGGCATCGCCACCCACACCATAATGGATTATAAAGTTGACCGTGTGGAAGCGGAAAAGCTCGCCGGGCAGGTTGCTCAGGCTTTCTTGGCTCACTACGCCGGTGACGAGAATCTTCCACCGGGTCAGGAAGCCCTACAAAGCAGAGGGCTGAGCATACCTGGCCGGGTTGTGGTTACTTTCCGCAAGGACTTGGTAACCGGATTATGGAATGACCTGGAGCCACCTGACAATAACATTACTATCGACTTGAAAACGGGCGGCTGGCAGTAAGAAAGCCTATCTTACAAACGGGAGTTCAGTGGTTCAAGTCCACTATCGCCCACCATAATATACATTTTACCTCAAGATTCTTAGCTTCTTTTTTGAGAAGCGCTGCATTATTGCCAGTGATCAAAACATCCCTTAGCTAACAATTTCTTTCACCACTTTAAGGGACAATGATCAGGGCAAATCACATCAGCTAAGTTGGCTATTGAATGTTCCCGTACAACTCTCCTGTATAACTCAATCCTGCTTTTAGTGCCTATTTTTCTATAGATATTCTTGACGTGTGTGTGTACCGTCAACTTGCTAATATAAAGCTTTTCTGCAATCTCATCATCAGACAGCCCGCTGATTAGATAGTAAATAACATCTAGCTCTCTTCTACTTAGATGGAATCTAGCCTGTAATGTAGTCTGCGGCTTATTTTCGTCAGTGATGTCAGATAAAGTAACCATAAAGTTAGGCAAAGAACTTGTCTGATCGGCCTTCCATATCAGTGAGTATTCAATTCGGAATTTGTTACCACTTTCTGTAGATACTATTCTCTCTTTTGGCAATAAAATAGTATGCTTTTCCGCCTTAAATAAATCAAGGAGGTCAGAACAATCTTTAATAACGTAGGATGGTATAGGAAACTCACCTTTTTCAAGATTAAATGTATTATATGGCATCTCACTGAATAACCGCAGACAGATATCTTTTGCCTTAGCATTGAAGAGGGATGGCGTAAATTTATGGTCTAGCCAAAGAAGTCCCTCAGTATCAGCCTCATCGACAGATGAGAGACGTTTTTCCCAGTTATCAATCTGTGAAATTAAGCGAATATTTCTTATAGCGACCATAAGATGGGGTGCAAGCATCCCAGCTTTTGAGATGTCATCATCTTCATAATTCAGCTGTTTCTTGGAACGCCACAACGTAATCATGCCCTCTAGATTGTTTCTCCAGCGCAAGGTCAGGAATAACTCCCAGTATAAATGCTGGGGCAGTATAAATTCATTATAGAAATCTGACCACTCCCAGTCTCTAAGGGAAATAGAGTCCCCAATTTTTAAGATAGTTTTTGACGAAGAAATTGCTTCCTTCAAAAGGGGAGAATGCTGGTAGAAAGAATCTTTATATAAGACAGGGTGATAATTATCTTCATAAAGATTGTGGTTATCTGATCTGATAGACCGTGACTCGACTATATCTATGTGCCCTGGATATCTTTTAATAAGCTGAAAGGTGGCACATTCGGCATGGAATACGTTTATTATTGAGGGGAACAACATATTGATGAAGCTTTTCATGTCCCCACAACGATTGGCAATATAAACCAGATTTAAAATATCGAGGTAATCTTTACTGGTCATTCTAGCCATATATCGTTTTATATCACCTCTTTTTTGTTTTGTCAAAAATACCCCCAATAGGGTATTGACATTGAAGTTCATCAGCGTGATACTTTTGTACGGGCTTATTACGTGTCTGGTGGTCACAACCATTTCATCTTTGATAGGCTATGCCTCAATCATGACTTTGGCAAGGTTGATGTCCAGCCTTTGAGGATAATGGCCACATTCTGCTCCATTGGGACAACAAAACAGTACTCTAGGCAAAGAGAAAAGGGATCCTGGGTTCTGAACTTAATGCCACCTCTCGGCTCCTCCTTTCATGGGGCGGCATCCCCATAATCCCTTCGTGCCGCCCCAGGCCCTCCTATGAGGCATGGCGAATAGGGTATTAAAGAGATGAATAACGCCCACTATTGCTACCAAAATATAGCAGGGCTCTCTGCGCTGAATATTGCCGAGACAGAGGGAAAATAGTTCTGACAAATTAATGTTCTAGTTTGAGAAACTAGGTCAAGAGCACAACAACCTGGGATGCAATAGGTGTGCTAACTTTGTAGAAATGACATAAAGCGATTTTGTTGGCAGGTCATTTAGATTTAATATAATCGTATTCTAGATTGCGCTAGTCGCCTATGCCTACACAAGATACTGAATTCAGAGAGCTCAGAATGACAGACGGGCACATAACCGCAACCACGATTTATTGAGATGCCATGGATGTTGATGTGATAATAATGGTATACAAATGCTAAAATGCAAGATACACGGGTCATAATCAAAGTATATTGAGAGTCTTAACAGGGAAACGGTGAAGACGCTTAAGAGAAAAGCTAAACGGATGGGTAAGAATCTGGGATGTGAGGGGCCGCTACACCACAGGGTGACCGTTAGAGAGATATGCTCGTTTCACATAACAGAGCTATTCCTACTTAATGGGGGTAATTAGAAAGAGGCAAGCATGATATCGAGTAGGAGTCTATTATAAGTGGGAACTGACAGGCAAGTTAAATTGCGAGTTGACAACCTCTCCCTTAGCTTCGGCGGCGTGAGGGCCCTAACTGACGTAAACATAGATATCAGGGATAACGAGATATTAGCTATTATCGGACCTAATGGTGCTGGCAAGACTGCTCTCCTCAACTGCATAAATGGCTTTTACAAACCTCAAACAGGTGAGATATATTACGATGGGCAAAGAATTACCCGAATGCGCCCGGACAAGTTGGCTAAACTTGGCATTGCCAGAACCTTTCAGAATATAGAGCCTGTACACTGGACTAAGCACTCAAGATAACATTATGGCTGCCCGACACGCGCTTATGAAGGAGAACTTTATCGCTGGTGCGCTATATTTTGGTTGGGCACATAAGGAGGAAATCGAGCACCGCCAGACTGTAGAGGAGATTATTGACTTCTTAGAAATACAGCCAATTAGAAAGAAGGTAGTTGCCGTTCTGCCGTACGGGATGCGAAAAAGGGTCGAGCTAGGAAGAGCATTAGCTCTGGAACCGAAGGTACTGCTTCTTGACGAGCCTATGGCAGGGATGAACCTGGAGGAAAAGGAGGATATCGCCCGATTCATAATTGATGTATTTGAAGGGCAGGGAGCTACCTATCCTAATACACCGGTTCTGAGGGATGGTATCAGATGTGTCGTTCTTGTCGAACATGATATGGGTGTGGTTATGGACATCGCCGACAGGATTATTGCCCTCGATTTCGGGCGTAAAATTGCCGAGGGCACTCCGGATGAAATTAAGAGTAACCCTGATGTTATCAAGGCTTACCTGGGGGAGGAAATATAGGCATTGATAGAACAAAAAGCTAAGGTAGATTAGGCAAAATGCTGCAAGTGAATAACATTGAAGTTGTCTATATGAATATTATTCAGGTGCTACGAGGCGTATCGCTAGAGGTAGGTGACGGCAGAATTGTAGCCCTGCTCGGGGCTAATGGTGCGGGCAAGACTACCACACTAAAGGCAGTATCAGGGCTCCTAAAGACAGAAGAGGGCGAGGTAACCGACGGCAGCATTGATTTCGATGGTAAGAGGATAGATAGGTATAGCCCCACTGATATTGCTGCCATGGGCATAAGCCAGGTTATGGAAGGGCGAAGGGTTCTTGGACATCTTAGTGTTGAGGAGAACTTGCTGGTATTTGCTTATCTTCGTAAAGACCGGGGCCAAGTCAAAAAAGATATAGACATGGTTTTTGAATACTTCCCCAGGATTAAAGACTTCCGCCACCGGACAAGCGGCTATCTGTCTGGCGGTGAACAACAGATGTTGGTAATAGGACGAGCACTTATGGCACGTCCTAAGCTTATGCTTCTGGATGAGCCTTCGCTCGGTCTTGCTCCGTTGGTAGTGCAAGAAATCTACGAAATTATCCATAAAATCAATGCTGAGCAAAAGATGGCAGATGTTCAGGAATTCTATATGGGGCTATCGACTGTGGGTTCTAAAAAGAGTTATCGTGAAGTTAAGCACTACCGGCGAAGAAAGCGGTGGCTTGTTTAAAAGAGTTAGGCAATGACTACTGAGATAGAGAAAGTCTATAGAGAAAAGGGTGATACCTGGCCCAAGATACTCAAATATAACTACGAAAAGTATGGTGATAACCGTATAGCCATGCGCCATAAACACTACGGTATCTGGCAGCCTCATACATGGAAGGAATACTATCTAAATGTTAAATATCTGGCACTTGGTTTACTGTCCTTGGGCTTTGAACCTGGAGATAAGGTTCTTATTATTGGGGATAATGCCCCCCAGTGGTATTACGCTGAGCTGGCTGCCCAGGCTAACCATGGGGCTTCAGTAGGGGCGTACTCAGGCCTGCTTCCAACGGAAATAAAATACATCGCCAAAAATTCCGAGGCTAGATTTGCTGTAGTTGAAGACCAGGAGCAGGTTGATAAGTTGCTCCAGATTAAGGACGACCTTCCCCGGCTCAAAAAGGTTATTTACTGGAATCATAAGGGCCTAGCCCACTATGATGCCCCTATTTTGACGGGATATGAGCAGGTGCTGCAGTTAGGGCGAAAATATGAAGAGGAACACACCGGACTCTTTGAGCAAAATATCGAAACGGGCAAAGCAGAGGATATTTGCGCTATTGTCTACACCTCAGGGACCACGGAGACGACTCCAAAGGGAGCCATACATACATACAGAACAATGAGGGCTGGTGCCGACTGTTATTTGCACCTTGACCCATGGTATGAGAATGATAATGTTGTACCCTACCTGCCACCAACCTGGATGACTGAGCAGTGGTTTGGGATTGGTTGTCACCTCTTGTCGGCTAGCATCCTGAATTTCGCCGAAGAGCCAGAAACCCAGCAGCAGGATATTAGAGAAATAGGACCAGACGTGGTATTTTATGAATCTCGGCTATGGGAGATCCAAGCGGGTATGGTTCAGGCACGGATTCTAGATGCTGATGCCATCAAGAGATTTACCTTCCGCCGGCTGATGCCTATCGGCTACAAGATGGCCGACCTAAAATATAGAAGGCAGAAGCCAAGCCTGTTATTGAAAATAGTCTATGCCCTAGCTAACATAGCCCTCTTTAGACCTGTTAGAGATAACCTTGGACTGTCGAACGCCAGAATTTGCTATGCCACGGGGGCCATACTCTGCCCGGATACCTTCAGGTTCTACCATGCTCTAAATATTCCCCTCAAAAGCTTATATGAGACAACAGAGGGTGGTGCTCTAACCGGCGCCAGGAATGACGACATCCGTTTGGAGACCGTAGGCCCCATTCTCAAGGGAACAGAGGTAAAAATATCCAAGAACGGCGAAATTATTTATCGGCATCCTGGTGCTTTCGTTGGTTATTATAAGGACCCCGTTAAGACTGCTGAGGTTCTTAAAGACGGGTGGTTTTGTAGTGGAGACAGCGGCTTCATTACTCAGGATGGACACATTGTCTTTCTGGGCAAGATGAAAGACCTTGTTGAGCTGGTCGGTGGTGATAAACTGTCTCCCCAAGTTATTGAGAGCTGGCTGAGGTTCAGCCCCTATATCAAGGACGCCTGGGTTCTAGCTGGTCCAGAGGGAGCCTATGCCTCAGCAATCATAGTAATCAACTATGATAGTGTAGGCAGGTGGGCAGGACAAAGGGGAGTGGCTTATGCTACCTTTGCCGAGCTTTCCCAGAAGCCAGAGATTTACGAGTTGATAAAGATGGAGATAGCCAGAATAAATGGAGCTTTAGCGCCGGGTGTCAGAGTAAAGAAATATGTCAATCTGCACAAGGAATTCGACCCCGATGAAGGTGAGCTAACCAGAAACAGAAAGCTGAGAAGAAAATTTATGGAAGAGCGCTACTGCGAACTTATTAATGCCATCTATAATGACAGGACCGAGGTGCCAATAGAAGTTCAAGTTAAACACCGGGATGGGCGAATGGGAACAATAAAGACTACTATTAGCATCCAGTCTGTCTAAGGAGCTGCCCAATGAGCTTCTTCATACAATTAGTAGTTAGCGGTTTTGCCCTCGGCATGGTCTATGCCCTTATCGCTATAGGCTTCGTCATAATTCTTAAATGTTCCCAGGCATTCAACATTGCCCAGGGACAGTTTGTAATGATTGGTGGTTACCTCGGATTTACTTTCCTGGTAACGTTTCACCTGCCGGTATGGGCTAGCATCCTAGCGGCAATAGCAGTGGCTATTGTAATGGGCTTGTTAATAGAACGCCTTACTCTGCGCCCGCTGGTGGGTAAGCCGGTACTAGCTATAATCATGATGACTATAGCCCTAGGCGCTATCTTGGACGGGCTGGCAACCCTGATCTGGGGTGGCGAGTATAAGACCTATCATGGAGTACTGCCCACTTTATCCTTAAGCATCGGCGGGATATCTGTGCCCTCAGAGACATTAATTGGGGTAATAGTGGCTATTGTTGTGGTAGCTATACTTATGATTATCTTCCGCTACACCAAGAGTGGACTGGCAATGATGGCCACTGCCGAGGATGAGCAGGTGGTGCAGAGTGCCGGTATCAGGGTAACTACCGTTTATGCCCTCTCCTGGGTAATCGCCTGTGTTACTGGCGTAATCAGCGGTATCCTGCTAGGTGGCGTATCTGGTGTTATGATACCAATGTCAGAGATCGGATTGAAGGCATTTGCCGTAGTGCTTTTGGGAGGGATTGACTCAATCGGAGGGGCAATTGTCGCCGGGATAATACTCGGTGTTCTGGAGAATGTAGCTGCTGGCTACCTTGATCCACTCTTGTCCGGTGGTGGTGTGGCTCATGTCTTCCCGTTTATAGTTATGATAATTGTGCTAATCTTCAGGCCCCATGGTCTATTTGGTCTGCGAAGGATAGAGAGGATTTAATAAATGAGCTTGCCCAGCGGAACCTTTAACCAGAGCTATGCTCAGGATATGGCTATCATCCGCACCAAGGCTCAGTGGATAATATTGTTTGCTTTCCTCGTCTTTCTTTTCACCTGCCCCCTATATTTCAGTGACAGAATACTGACCATACTGACCATAATTGGCATTACCGTTATCAGTGTGCACGGGCTAAATATTTTAACCGGATACTGTGGCCAAATCTCCCTGGGTCATGCTGGCTTTATGGCAGTAGGTGGCTATGTCTCCGGCATCCTGTGTGCCAAGCTTGGCTGGTCATTCTGGGCGGCTCTACCCACTGCGGGCCTAGCTGCAGGAATAGCGGGTTTAATCTTCGGTTTGCCATCATTAAGGATCAAGGGCTTCTACCTGATTATGGCGACAATAGCCGCCCATTTTATTATTATCTGGGTTATACTCCAGCTATACAATGTCACTGGCGGTGCTGATGGATTAGCTGTGCCCAGACCTGAGATAGGCGGTTTTGTGTTCAAATCCAAAGCTAGCTATTTCTACCTTGTTATGGTAATTGCCTGTCTGGTTACATTTTTGACTAAGAATATAGCCAGGACCAGGGCAGGCAGAGCCTTCATCGCCATCAGGGATAATGACCTGGCGGCTGAGGTCATGGGGATCAATCTGTGGGCTTATAAGCTGCTGGCGTTCTTTATCGGCTGTGTTTTTGCCGGTGTGGCTGGCTCGCTGCTGGTTCACTACATTGCTTTTGCCTCCGTCGACCAGTTTCCCTTTATGAATTCGGTGTGGTACTTGGGCATGCTAATTGTCGGCGGTATGGGCAGCACCGCAGGGGCTATCTTTGGCGCTGTGTCCCTAAAGCTGCTGGATGAACTGGTGACCATTGCTGGCCCGGCATTGGCTGCGATTTTTCCCGCTATTGCTGCCCAGGCAGCCGCCTCACTCAGCCTAATCATGCGCGGGTTGGTAATTATCCTCTTCCTCATCTTTGAGCCCAGGGGACTGCATCACTGGTGGGAGCGTATAAAGGCATATTACCGGCTATGGCCGTTCTCTTATTAAAAATGAAGTGAAGGGGGTGATTGAATCCAAGAAAACAGCAATTTTATTAAAAACAATAGTGAAAGGGGGTGGTTAAATTCAAAATAACGGCTGATTTATGGGCTAAATCAAACACAAACTAGAAAGGAGAAGAAATGTCTAAAATCAGGTGGGTATTTATAACTTCCCTGGTTATCATGCTGGTAGCACTTCCGGCATTTGCTGCCTGCGGTGAACCAGCACCAACAACAACCGCACCACCAAAAGTGGTATATATCGGCGGTACCATGTCTCTAACCGGTGCCTATGCTGAAGACTCAGCAGCGGTTCTGGCCGGTTTTGAGGACTATGCTAAATATGTAAATGAGACCAAGCTTATGGCACCGTGGCGGACTGAAAAATTCCCCGCTGATACAACCGTGGAGGTGCTGTGGCGAGATGATGAGCTCAAGCCAGAGAAGGCACTATCTATCTATGAGGAGCTTAAGGACAAAGGATTGCTGGTCGAACATGGCTCAGGGTCGCCACAGGTGCTGGCACTAATGGAGAGGATGGATGAGGATCAAGTTGGTGCCACCACCATGGCCGTTGGCCCCTATCTACTGGCGCCGCCAAGAACCGTCTTCCTTCAATACCCTATTTATACCGATGCGTGCGCAGCCATCGCTGACTGGTTCTTAGAGAACTGGGAGGGAACCGCGAAACCAAAGGTTGCCTACCTTACCGCCGATAACGCCATGGGTAAGTCAGTTATGATACCTGAGATGGATGCGTATCTCACAGGGGCAGGATTCGAGTTGGTTGGCAGCCAGCTTGTCCCTCTAGTACCTACGGCACCACCAACCACCCAGCTTTTGTGGCTGAAGGACAATGAGGTTGACCTTGCGCTTGGTGTTATGATTAACCCCGGTGCACAGCCAACTTGGAAGGAAATGGTCAGGCTTGATATGGGACCCGATAAGGCCTATAAGATAGCCTTCGGCACTGCTTCCCCCGGTCACAGTGCAGTGTTCGCTGAGGCTATGGGTGAGCTGGGTGATGGTTACATCTGTGCAGGTAGCTATCCCCCTCTGGATGACCTCGCCGTCCCAGGAATTAAGTTCTGCGATGACATACAGAATATGTATCGCCCCGGCAATAAGGTTACCCACATCATGTATGCCCATGGTGTTGCTGAAGCCATGACCCAGGTTGAGGCATTACGGCTTGCCATGCACGAAGTGCCCTTTGACCAGCTAAAGCCAGTTGATGTGCTGGAGCACGGCTTCTACAAGATTAAGAACCTTAGCACCGGTGACATAACCAGTACACCGCTGACCTTTGGTCCAGGTGACGTTTATGGCATAGACAAAGTACTTGTTCAGCAGGTACAGAATGGTAAGTCTGTAGCCCTGGGCACCTGGCCGGTTCACTATATCTATGCGAAGTAGTAACTGTTATTCCGGGGGCTCTGCATAGAGCCCCCGGAAACTCCCGGTGAAACCAAATAATAAAAAGCTAGCTTCCTGCGTCGTGTGAAGAGCGTAACATGGCAAAAGGAAACTGGGTCTAATGATGCCTCATGCCTATTAACATGCTCCAGTGGGTAAAGGACAGAATGGACAGGGCCGGGGAGTAAGAGCTATTACGGAAATGCACTGATATTTTCAGTGAGTTAAACCGGGCCAATTATATTTGCCATAAAAACTTCCATTTATGGTTATATAACGTGGCATAGTTGAAATTAAAGGGGAGGAAGAGATGAGCCCAATTCGAGAAGACATGTCTATATTTAACAAATTCGACTTTGAGAGGAAGCCCGTAGGTGTTAAGTTCTTATCCACTAAACCAGATGGACTTGAGAAGTTAGATAAGATTCTGGATTTTTGTGAGATGCTTGTCGAAGCGCAGAATGGCAGCCCTTTTTATGTGGCGAAAGATAACTTCACGTGCGTAGGACCGCTGCTATTGGGCATGGTGGATAGTGACCCGATTTTCGAGAGCGGAGAGGTAGGACCTAAGTTGGAGGTCTATAAGGAAGCACGTGCCAATAGGAGAATTTATCAGGCCCTTCCAAGACTGGACAAGGGCACCGTTAACTATGTAGCTTTCTCTCCTCTAGACAAACTCCAATTCGAGCCAGACGTGTTAGTTGTCACTGCTAACACAAGTCAAACAGAAATTTTACTGAGAGCAGCGAGCTATACAAGCGGGAAAATGTGGTCCAGTAAGGGGACATCGGTTATAGGATGCGCATGGCTATATATTTACCCTTATGTGAGTGGCGAGTTAAATTTTACAATCACTGGTATTAATTCTGGCATGAAGTCAAGAAGGCTATTTCCAGAGGGTCTGATACTTATATCTATCCCCTGGGACTTGCTCCCAAGTATGGTAGAAAATCTACAGGATATGAAATGGGTTACTCACTCGTATACTATAGGCAGAGAGGAACATAAGAAGAAAGTTAAGAGAATAGTTGACGAATTAAAGCAGGAATTTATAACCAAATAAGATAAGAGCATAAGTCAAAGAGTAGAAGAGGTACGAAATAGCATGCAGAGCCCACGGAAACTCCCACCCTCCCTTGAGATATCCCTCGTATAGGGAGTAGCATAGTATAAGTTAACAGCGCAGCAGTGCCACGTCTAATACGGATTCCAGGGGTACCACCAATTTCCCTGCCAGCTCACTTTGAACGTAACCATTTCATTGCGTAACCTATATTTTGTATATCCCAAGCACTTCGTAGTCAGCGGGAATGGCGTGTGCTTT
>SMTZ1_10019570_pt1 | contig 20858 bp, 20 predicted proteins | sample DeeMarSWOR136_30_FD_25667 | JGI IMG/M metagenome (IMG submission 25667) | reverse complement strand
GCAAAAATGCCATGAAATATGAAAGTGCTCTGAGATATGGAAGAAAAATCTTTTTCATCCGCTTCTTTCTTATTCTACTTCTCATCTTTTCTATATCTCCCCTTTCGGCCCTCTCCTCAACAAGGCAAAAGCCTTTAACCGTGGCCGAGGCCAGCAATTTCACTGCAACCTCAAGATATGCTGATGTCACAAATTTCATAAAAGAACTCCAGCGCCAAAGTTCGCTCTTAAGAGTGGAAACTCTCTGTGTCAGCCCAGAAGGAAGAGCAGTTCCCCTCCTTGTCATCGGAGAGCCTGTTCCTTCTTCCCCGCTGGCTCTATCTGGTGATGGGAGAGTAGTGATTTACATCCAGGCCAATATCCATGCTGGAGAAGTCGAAGGAAAAGAAGCTTCCCTTATGCTTGCCAGAGACATCGTCCTCCAAGAAAAACCTCCCTTTCTTGATAAACTGGTGATTCTCATCGCTCCTATCTTTAATGCTGACGGCAATGAGAAGATAAGCCCGGAAAACAGACGAAACCAGGTAGGACCGGAAAAGGGGGTAGGTGTTCGCTACAACGGTCAAAACCTCGATTTAAACCGGGACGGGATAAAGCTGGAAAGTCCCGAGGTTCAGGGTCTTGTTCGCAATGTTTTGATGCGCTGGGATCCTGTTCTCCTTGTCGACTGTCATACAACCAACGGCTCCTACCATGAAGAGCCTGTCACCTATGTCTGGGGCTTCAATCCTAACGGCGACACTGCCCTTATCAAATACATGAGGGAAAAAATGATGCCCTCCATAAACAAGAACCTTAGGGAAAAATATAAGGTGCTCTCCATTCCCTACGGAAACTTCATGGACTTTAAAAATCCGGAAAAAGGATGGCATCCTTCGGGTCCTGAGCCGCGCTACATCACCAATTACATAAGCTTGAGGAACCGTTTAGCCATCCTTAACGAAAATTATGCCTATGCTGATTACAAAACAAGGGTGATGGGATGTTATTATTTCCTCTTTTCGATACTGGAATACTGCTATGACCATAAAGATGGAATCGCTCAGCTCATTCGCAGCGCAGACCGAAAAACAATCCAGAGAGGGATGAGGCCTTCTGACGACGATATGTTCGCTGTTGAATACGATCTGAAGCCTCTTGAAGATAAAGTCACGATTCGGGGATGGGAAATGGAAGTCATGCCAAGTGAGAGCGGTTGGCCGCGGGTAAAGAAAAAAGACAAGAAAAAAACCTACACCGTCCCCTATTTCTCTGACTATGTTCCGAAAAGATCTGTCCGCTTCCCCTTTGCCTATCTTATCCCAGAAGCCAGTTCAGAAATCACAGAAAAGCTTCTCCAGCACGGGCTCACTATAGAGAAATTGAGAGAGCCTGTGAGCTTAGAAGTGGAGTCTTTCCGAATAAAAGAAATCAAAGGAGCTTCAAGGCTCTTTCAAGGACACTACTTGAATTCAGTAAAAGGCGAATACTTTGTGGAGAAGAAGGAGTTTCCAGAAGGGACGCTTTTTATAGCCACAGCCCAGCCTTTTGCCAATGTAGCTGCTTATCTTCTTGAACCAGAGAGCGATGATGGACTGCTTGTCTGGAATTTCTTCGACCGCTATCTTGTCTCCCAGTGGCGTCGGGAGCTACAGACCTATCCTGTTTACAGACTTTTAAAGCCGGCGAACCTTGCTAAGGAAACTATAGAATAATTAATCTTAAGAGATTGCCACGCTCCCCCTGGTCGCTCGCAATGACACATTCTATGAAATTAATATGCTACGCTCCCCCCGATTGCTCCTAACGGCAAAATCTATGATATTTCCAATTGTTTAATATCTATGCTATTGCCAACGTTTAACAATTATTTCTTTTTCTTTTTTGCAGCAACCATGAATTTGCCGCAGTTTTCACAGACATAAATATCGTTGCTCCCCTCTATGGCTGAGCTCAATCCCGTGGCCACATTGATATTGCAGCCTTGACAAACACCTCCATCCACCTCAGCCACAGCAAATCCGTATCTTTCCATTAGCCTGTCAAATCTGTCCATCAGAGCCTCATCGAGTTCCTGGCGAATCAAACTAGCCTGCTCTTTGAGTTTTTTCCGCTGATCCTTTTTTGCCTTTCTCTTTTTTATCTCGATTTCTTGAAGCTTCATCAGAAGGCTGGCACGGCTTATAATCCTATCCTCTTGGGGCAGCCTCAGTGCTATTTCTGAGAGAACTCCGTACAGCTCTGACTTATTCTTGGATCCAAAGACTCTCTGTCTGAATCCCGGGTACCTCAAGAATTTGGCCAACCCAGCAAACAGATGATTAAAAAGCCCGGGAAGAGAAGGATTCCAGACAATAAGTATGATGAGATGGACTTTTTTGTTATCAATGGAATCAAAGCCAATCCCCTCTTTAGATTTCCCTACGGCTATAGCTATTTCCCCGTCAGTGTCCACACGGGCGTGGGGAAGAGCGACACTGTGCCCGAGACCTTTTGACAAGCTTTTGTTTGACTAAAACATCCAGCAGTTCCTCTATAGCTTGAATTTTATCCTTGGCTTTAAGGTTGAAAATGATTTGAGAAGGCTGGAGAAAATCTGAAAAATGTGAGCTTTTAAGCGAACCTTTCATCTATTCTATTTTAGCACAAAATTTTATTCTAGCATAAAAATCACAATCCCAAAAGATTTTATGAGGTTAAAAAGTTAAAAATTTTTATATAACGTCTTTAACCTTTGGATTAAAGAAATTTTTGGACAGAGAAATGGGCCTGTCCCCATTTTTACTGTTCCCATTTTTAGCCATTTTTATAGTCAAAAATGTGGGCTTGATGAATCAAGCCCCTACAAAAGAATCAATCCCCCGCTGAATATGCTTAGCTTTTTTTAACGGAGGATGAATCCTTCCCGCAGGGGATCCTCCGGGTCAATCAAAAATTCGTGGCGTCCGGTGATGTAGGCCGAGCCCTCAACTTCAGGGATGACTGCAGGGTAAGGGCCGAAGCTGGTGGTTTCGATAATCTGTCCTGTAAAGCGAGTCCCGATTATGCTCTCGATAACTATAGGCTGGTTTAGAGCAATATCGCCACGAGCAAGCAGAAGGGCAAGCCGGCCACTGACACCAGTACCAGTTGGAGATCGATCTACCTCTCCCTCCGCAAAAATACAAACATTGCGGCTGTACGCCCCTTGAGCTTGGGGAGGTCCGATGAAGATGGTTCCATAGAGGAAGTTTAAGTCCTCTTCAAAGGGATGAACGACAGGCAAGCTTTCCATTACTGCCTGTTTGATAGCCCTGCCTTTTTCAATAAGAGTGCGGTATGCCTCTGGCTTGCAGACCACACCAACATCCTCAGCCTTCACGTAGGCATAAAACGCTCCGCCAAAAGCTACGTCATATTTAACTTCGCCCAGGCCCGGCACTTGAACAACCTTATCCATGGCAAAGACAAAGGAGGGAACATTTTGAAAAGAGACACTTTTAACCCGACCATTTTCCATTTTGGCCTGAGCAGTAACGAGTCCTGCGGGAGTATCAATTTTTACGATGGCTTCAGGCTCGCTCCTTGATATAATTCCAGTCTCCAGAGCAACTGTTGCCAGGCCAATGATGCCGTGACCACACATACTACTATACCCTTCGTTATGCATGAACAGGACACCGAGGTCAGCTTCCTGAGTTACGGGAGGGGTCAGGATGCAGCCGTACATATCAGCGTGGCCCCTGGGCTCCCACATAAGAGCTTGGCGAAGGTGGTCCAGGTTTTCCTTTAAGTAGCTACGACGAGCCAGGATAGTATCTCCTGACACATCAGAAAAACCTCCGGTAATAATCCGCAATGGCTCGCCTTCTGTATGAGCATCTATGGTGGTTATTTTCAGCCAATTTACAGGGGGTGACCAGTGTTTCATCTTTTCCATTGTCAGCCTCCTTTAAAAATGGAAAAAGGACGGAAAAAGGGAATACGCTGCTTAAATGAAAAAAGTAGCCTGTCCCCTTTTTCTCCCCTTTTTCTCCCCTTTTTCTTTATCGTCAGCCTCCTTTAGAATAATGGAGCAGCGCTCCTAGTATATCTTGCTCTTTTTTTCCTTCTCCTTGTGGCGATGAGCCAGCATGTATGTTTCCTCTATGCCTTTAATGCTGACTGCCTCTGTGGCTAATTCAAGCCCGCATAGTGCTGCCGTGAACGGATCTTGGCCCTCAGTCAGTTTCACGACCGCACCTCCACAAAAAACATCACCACACCCGGTGGTATCGACTACGTTCTTGACCTCAGGCGATCGGATTCTTTTAGACTCTTCAGGCGTCATCACCAAAACGCCTTCTTTTCCCAGAGTTACAAAAATCGCCTTAACGCCCAGATTAAAAGCCTCTTTTCCAAAAGCTAAGGTATCATCTTCAGAATATGTTTTATCTGGATCACCAAGCATTGAAGACAGCTCTTTCTTGTTCACCTGGATGAAGCTTACTCCCTCTGCCCACTCTCTCCACTCTGCCAAAGGAAGGTACTTTCGGGGAACATTGAGCTCGCGGGAGAGTGGAAGAGAATGAACATCGAGCCATACAGGGATTTTTGCGGCTGCGACTATTTTTGTCCAATCTAAGAGCTCGATATCAAAACCCGAATTTATGATTAGAATAAGCATTCCTAGCTTATGCACGTCTTCTATAGCCTGGCGCGGATCTAAAGGAGGAACAACAGATTTTAGTGTTTCAACTCTCTCCCCTTTTTCTGGATAATGAAGGTGAACCTGGTTTCCTGGTCCGGGAACCTGGCATATTCCTTCGCATCGGAGGGTAGGCCAGTTTTCAACCATCTTTTCTAAATCGTGGACTAATCCCTCTCCGAGATTGGTGTAGAGATACACTTGTTTTCCCAAGCCACATAGAACAGCAGCCTGATAAAGAACTCCCCCCAATCCTCTGATCGTCTGCCCAGAACCAAAGGTGATCTCATCAGAAGTGATGGTACCGATAAGACCAAAATTCATGTTCATCTGTTCTGTTTTTTATAACTGCGGGTAATAAAAATTACCGTTTTCGTCAAAATTTATAACTGTATGTTATAAATATGATATATTATTGAATCTGGAGTTAAAAGGAAAAAAGATGAATGAACTGAAAGAAAAAGCAAGAGCGCTTATCGATGAATTCAAGGGAAAAAACTATATCTATGGAATCGACTGTCTTAGGGGAATCGGCGAACTCTCAGCACCTATTGGGAAAAAAGTACTTTTAATCACCAATCTTCAAAAGCGTGATCCCGACAGCTACTTGAATATTTTCGAATCCCTGGTCGATTCTGGATTGGAAATCGCGGGGCCCTCTCCGTCTGCTCAGCCAAACTCTCCGAAAGAAGATGTTTCGAGGATGAAAGAGGAAATTCTACGAGAGAAACCTGACTTTGTGCTTGTCGCCTCAGGTGGCTCTGGTATCGATGCTACTAAAGCAGCTGTTGTCCTAGCAATATTAGATGGCGACATTGAAGATTACTTCGGTATAGGGAAAGTGACTGAAAAGTTAACAACAGAAGGAAAGAAACTTCTTCCCTTGGTTGCCGTCCAGACTGCCTCTGGCTCTTCAGCCCACCTGACAAAATACTCCAACATAACTGATCTCAAGACAAACCAGAAAAAGATTATTGTTGATGAAGCTGTTATCCCTCCACGGGCCCTTTTTGATTATGGTCTTACAAAATCCATGTCAACCTCATTCACGTCCGATGGCGCCTTTGATGGTCTGGCCCACTGCCTCGAAGTTTACTACGGCGCAAGTCCTGAATCATTCGAGAAAGCCCAGGAAATATCGCTGACAGGGATTGAGCTTATTGTCTCTTATATAGAAAAGGCTGCGGCCGAACCTTTTGATTTAGAAGCTAGAGAAGCTCTTGGCTTAGGAACCGACCTCGGCGGTTATGCCATCATGATAGGCGGAACGAACGGCGCACACCTCACAAGTTTTTCTTTGGTGGATATTCTCAGTCACGGTCGAGCCTGCGCTTTGCTTAATCCTTATTATACGGTCTTTTTTGCTCCCTCCATCCAGAAACAGCTCAAAAAGCTCGCTCATCTCTTTTCAAAATACGGTTTGATGGATAAGTCTTCAATATCCCTTGCTGGACGGGAATTAGGCCTGGCAGTAGCTAGAGCCCTCATCGCGCTAAGCAAGCGCGTTAACTATCCGACAACCCTCGGCGAAATTGGCGGAATGAGCAAGGCTCACATAGAAAGAGCACTCCAAGGAGCCAAAAATCCGCAGCTTGAGACGAAACTCAAAAACATGCCTGTTCCCTTGACTGCTGACCTGGTTGACGAATACATGAAGCCTATCCTGGAAGCTGCGCTGAATGGAGATTTCAGTCTCATAAAAAACCTTTAAACAAAAGCGAAAATAAAGACCGAAAGAATAAAATGATTCAAACAAAAAATTTATCACTAATACAAACTCAGTTATCATTGTTACATTGTCATGGCGAGCGACCGAAGGGAGCGTGGCCATCTCATCATATAAAGGATAGATTGCCACGTCACTTCGTTCCTCGCAATGACCATCTATTTAATGCGTTTGTATTAGTAAGCTGTGAGCTAATGCAGCAACGAGCCTCAAGTAGCATGGAGTAAGCAGCAAAGACGAAACCAAGGAAAATGAAAGAAGTCATCATGAATTTGGGCCATAGTAGTTTTCCGGTAAGAGTTCCTGACCACACTGATGTCATCCCCATGGGAAAAGCTTTGTCTCTCTCTAATCCTGAGGAAAAAATCCGGAATGCTCTCGCAAACCCTCTGGACAGTCCTCCTCTCAGATCTTTGGTTGGTCAAAAAATTAAAGCTAATCCTAAAGCAAAAGCGGTTGTGGTTATTTCGGATAACACCCGACCGGTTCCGTATAAGGGAGAATCAGGCATTCTTTTTCCTCTTATTAACGAAATGATAAAAGCTGGAATCCCCCCTACCCAGATTCGACTTCTTGTGGCAACAGGAACCCACCGGCCGATGAATGAGAAAGAGCTCAGGGAAATACTTGATTCCCGCATCTTTACGCTTGGCCTTCAAATAATCAATCATGATAGCAGAAAATCCAGTGATTTGGTCTCCATCGGGAAGACAGAACTTGGAGGTGAAATTCTTCTTAATCGTTACTATGCGGAAAGCGACTTGAAAATTCTCACTGGCCTTGTCGAAAGCCACTTCATGGCTGGAGCTTCGGGAGGAAGAAAGTCCATCTGCCCTGGTCTTCTTTCAGAATCCTCAACCTATGTCCTTCACAGCGGGTCTGTTCTTTCTTCCCCAAAAGCAGCCGATTTAATCCTAGGCACTTAGAGTGGCAAGAATGGCTGGTTGCGATATGATAGTCAACGCCACTCTCGACTCAAACTACAGACTAACAGGAATCTTTGTGGGCCACATGGAGTCCGCTCATTCAGCAGCCGTTCGGAAACTCCGAACCTGGGCTGAGATCCCTGTCAAGAAAGAATATGATCTTGTACTTAGTCATACGGGCTTTGTAGGAGTCAATCACTACCAGGCAGCCAAAGGAGCCCTGACCTGCATTCCGCTGCTAAAGAAGAACGGGATCTGTGTTCTGGCTGCACAACACACAGACCCTGATCCCATAGGGGGAGCCAACTACAAAAGAATGATCAGGAGTCTTGGAGAATTGGGCGAAGAAAAATTCATGGAAATGATCCTTGATCCATCCTGGGTTTTCGTGCCCGAGCAATGGGAGGCTCAGATGTGGGCCCGGCTTTTCAAAAAAATTCCTCCTGAAGACCTCATCTACTGCTCTCTTGAAATTCCTGAAGAATCTTTTTCCTGGCTTCCAGGAACAGATGCCAGAACATTGGCCCCGAGGGCGAAAACACTCAAGGAACTGGTGGAAATGTCCTTTGCCTGGGCAGTGGAGAAGCTCCGCCTCCGCTTGGGCAGAGAGCCTCAAATCGCCTTCCTGCCCGATGGCCCTTACGGCATTCCCGTGTCAAGCAAAAAGTAATAACTTCAGCTCGAAGCAAACAAAGATGTTTAGGTAAGAGCATATTTTTGTTAAGCTTATTACAAGCACATGATCTATCATCTGGGGACTTCTGGCTGGAGTTATAATGATTGGAGAGGAAGGTTCTATCCTGAAGAAATCTCTCAAAAAAAATGGCTTCCATTTTATGCCAAACATTTCAGTACAGTAGAGATAAACATGACCTTTTACCGTTATCCAAAGCCAGAAACTCTAAGAGTTTGGCTAGACAAAGTTCCAGAGGATTTCAAGTTTACGTTGAAGGCTAACCGCCAGATCACACACCGGAAAAGAATAAAAGGAGTCAAAAACGAAGTCAGGTATTTTTACATTCTGGCAGATTCCCTTCGCCATAAACTTGGATGTATACTTTTCCAACTTCCTCCTTCTCTCACTCTGGACTTAGTTTTATTTGAAGAATTCCTTTCCACTCTTTCCCCGAAATACAAAAACGTCATCGAGTTTCGTCATGAAAGCTGGTACCAAGATGAAGTCTACAAGCTCCTTAAATCTTATAATGTAATACTCTGTACTGTCTCTTCGGCAAAAGTGCCGAAAACTGTGGTCGAAACAGCAGAGAGCGCTTATTTCCGCTTTCACGGTCTTACGGGCGGATACAAATACAGTTATTCAGAGGAAGAATTAGAAAAATCGGCGGAAACCATAAGAAAGACAAAAGCAAAGGAATGCTTCGTTTATTTCAACAATGACTATCATGCTTATGCAGTTTTGAATTGCAAGAAATTGAGGGAACTCCTTCAAAATAAGCAGAACAGCGAATAGATGGGTTTGATAAATCAAACCCCTACATTAGAAAAAGAAGTGCGGATTTGATAAGCCGAATCCTTTCATTCAGAAAAAGACGTGGGCTTGATAAATCAAGCCCCTACATAAATCAAGCTCCTACATAATATAAAAATGGGGGGTAGGTTGATGGGAGAATCGGGAAAAAGTTGACGGCGTCTGAGGACTTGACTAAAATAGAGCGCGATGAAATCAAAATCACTCGCTTTAAGGGGAAAGTTATGAAAAGAATTCATAAGCTATCTGCTCTTTGCCTGGCTTTCACTCTTTTTATTTTCACCTCATATTCTATTTTAGAAAGCCAGCCTGAAATACCCGAGACCAAGCTTCCAGTGCTCATCACTTCCTGCGGACAGAGTCCTGGTCCCATAATGCTCAAAGTAGTATTTATGAGGTTGAAACTTGAGGCTAAGCCTAAAGCTTATGAGGTTATTGAATTGGCTACTGCCGAGGATCTCAAAGCGATGAAGGAGGCAGGCACACCTTACAAATCCATCATCATCGTCATGGGAGCAAGTCTTAAAGGAATGGGAGCTGCTGGAATATCCATCGATGATGAATTGTCCAGGACTTCGAAGTTGATTGAGGAAGCACGCAGTCAGGGTATCACCATCATCGGGGCCCACATCGAGGGCATGAAAAGAAGAGCCCAGGGTGCTGCTGTAGGCGACAACACAGATGAGCTGAGCATTGATGCTGTAGCTCCTAAATCTGACCTTCTGGTCATAATTAAGGGAGGAAATGCAGACGGCCGCTTTACCACAATCGCCAATGAGAAAAACATTCCTATGATCGAGGCTGAAAAGACTTTAGATCTTCTCTCTGAATTCAAGAAACTCTTTACGAGATAGAGCTCGTCCGAAAGCTTTAGGATTTAAATCGTCGCTGGAAGTGAGCGTATGAAATATGGATCCCGGAAAAATGGGGCCAGGCCCCATTTTTTTTGTGGCCCTACTTTTTTTAAAACATTTTTTTTAAAAGAGCTGTAGCGCGTGAGTATCTTCACTTCTACCCAAATTATCCTGGCTGTAATGGTGGTGACTTATATCGTCGCCAAGTTATTAAAAGTTTCAACAGAGCTCTCCATGTTCGCCGCCGCTCTGACTGGAGGCCTTGCTGGCGGAGTTGGAATCCCGACCAGACACATCGTTGAAGGAGCCTTTACCTACCTGGATATCATTCTCATCTTCATCACAGCCACCCTCTTCATGAATATCCTTAAGGAATCTGGGGGTGTTGCTTTTGTCGTAAGAGGAATCCTCCGAAAATTTTTTCGCAGAAAATCTATTCTTTTCGTCCTGATCACTCTTCTTTTACTGCTCCCCGGCGCTTTAACGGGTGCGGGAAGCGTTACAGTATTGATAACCGGAGGAATGATAGCCATTGTCTTAGGCTACATGGGAATCTCTAAACCAAAAACAGCTGCTATTATCTTTATCCTGGCCGGCTTGAGTGCGGCTGCTCCTCCAGTAAGTTTATGGGCAATGCTCACCGCAGCAGGAGTCAACATGCCCTATGTAGGCTTCTTTCTCCCTTTGCTCATCCCTTGCCTGCTTCTTTCTTTGATAACAATCTTTATCCTGGGTTGGCGAGGAAAGCCTGTTAACCTGGAAAAAGCACTAAAAGAACTCCCCGAAGCACCCCCAAAGATGAACTGGATTCGTGTCTCGCTGCCCTTTCTTGTCTTTCTCTTCCTGGTGCTTGCGGGAAGAATCTGGCCTCACTCCCTTCCTGTAGTGGGGTTGCCGATGATGTTTATGGCGGCTGCTTTTATAAGCCTGTTGCTTTCTCCCGTGAAAATAAATTTTCTCAACATCTCAAGAGACACTGTCCACCAGCTCCTGCCTCTAATAGGGACATTAACCTGCGTTGGAATACTGATCCAGATTATGACGCTCACCGGAGTCCGGGGACTCATAGCCATTACTATAGTGACCCTTCCGCTGGTTGCAGTTTTTATCACTCTCTGCCTTGTTCTCCCCGTTTCAGAGGCTGTTCTGATGTGGGGAGCTGCCCCTGTTCTTGGTGTTCCTCTGGTTTTACTTTTTAACACAATCGGACTCAACCCCATCATAGCTCTGGCAGGGATGAGTGTCATCTGGCCCCTAGGCGACGCCCTCCCTCCTACTGCGATCATAGGACGCCTGACTGCAGATACCGTAGGAATGAAAGAACCATACTCCGAGCTATTGAAATACTGCATTATTCCGGCTGCGATCATCATGGCTGTGGGAACACTGATGGTCGTCTTCAGTAAAAAATTGGCTTTCTTTACCTTATTATAAAAATGAAGATATTAGCTCATTAAAGGTGGGTTTGATAAATCAAACCTCTACAGCTATCTGAATTTAGATTTTGGATTGTGAAGAAATGATTAAGAATTTCAAGTCAAAAAAATCCGCACGACTGGATATTTTTAAGGAGGATATTTTCGAATGATTATCACGATCCTTTATTATCTGCTAACAGCTTATATCGCCTTTCTAATCGTCTGGAACCTTCTCGAAAGGAAAAAATGGCAGGAGGAGATTCTTTACATAATAATTCTCATGCCCTTTCTTTTAAGATTATTCCGGCTTAAATAGAGGAAAATTATGTCCATGAGCTGGCTCTATCTTCGAAAATTTATCCTGATTGCTTTGGGCCTCGTTCTCATGGTCTTTGCAGGTATGAACTTTTATGAGAGCCGGCACCTCAAAGAGCCTGTTGTCCTGAGCCGGGGTGTGACTCAGGTAAAAAAATTGAGCGATTATTTCTCCGGCATCAAAGGAACCATAAACGATTCATATATCTATGTCTTAGAAGGAGCGAAGCCTGGAGGCACAATTCTCATCTTAGGGGGAACTCATCCTGAAGAGCCTGGTTCCCGCCTTACAACCTGGATTCTCACAGAGAATGCAGTCGTTGATCAGGGAAGGCTTTTGGTGATTAACTCCGCTAATAGAAGCGCCACCACAGTGACGCGTTTGGGCGGAGGCTATCCCCCGGATTTCACAATTTCAACCAAGTGGGGAGGACAAAAATTCCGCATGGGAGACCGCTGGTCAAATCCTCTTGATCAATGGCCCGATCCTGAAGCTTATATTCATTATCCAAGCCGACAGGAACTGGCTTACGTCGATATCCGGAATCTAAACAGAACATGGCCAGGCCGGGCCAAAGGCACTCTTACGGAAAAAACCTGCTATGCCCTAACCCAACTCATCCGAAAAGAGCAGGTGGAAATCGTCATCGATCTCCATGAGGCAGAGCTGCAGTATCCAGTTATAAGCACCATAGTTGCTCACGAGAAAGGGCAGGACCTGGCTGCCCTGGCTTCTATGATGATAACAGGCACAGAAGGATTCAGCATCGGCATGGAGTATTCTCCCCCAGCCTTGCATGGTTTATCTCACCGTGAAATCGGCGACCACACCCAGGCCATATCTCTTCTACTGGAAGCTCCTGAGCCTTTCCTGGATGCAACCCGAGGACGAACGGATAGAGATCTACTTCTTGAAGGAAAAGATGAATTTGTGGTCAAAGCCGGAAAACATGGTCTGCTCTTTGAGAAAATGGACAAGAACGGATGGCCTATTGATGTGCGGGTTGGTCGGCATTGTTCAACCATACTTCAGATATTGGTGCTCTGGTCTGAAGAGCATCCCGACAAAGCTGTGATGGTAGGAGGAGTGCCCCGCTATGCTGAGGTCATCGAAAAAGGAATAGGCAATTTCCTTTATGATCCAGCCAAGGCTGACGCGAATAGAATTTACTATGAATAATATTAGCCAAAAAAGAAAAATGGGGCCTGGCTCCATTTTTTGGCCCCATTTTTATTTGCAGTTGATGCTTTCATCATGGATAATAATGAAAAAAATAAAATAAGAAATGAAAAGGAGATAAAAAGTGAAACACAAAGGAATCTTTTTCGCGGTTTTAATCCTTTTTTTATTCTTACTTTCGGTGCTTATCCCTTCGGGAAAAAAGAGCACTATGGAACAAAAAGATGATTCTTGGCCTGAATTCGACAACTGCACTTCCGTAGTTGTCTCCAAAAAAGCCTCTGCTGACGGCTCAGTAATGACAACCCATTCCTGCGATGGTGGCTGGGAGTTCCAGCTCAAAGTTGTCCCTGGAAAAACTTCAAAGCAGGGAGAAATGCGCCCTATCTACAAGGGAGGCGGACGCGGGGCTGAGAGAAGACAGGCTGTCATAGTCGGCGAAATCCCTGAAGTCAAGCAAACTTACAGCCGGTTTGACGTTGCCTATCCATTCATGAACGAAAAGCAACTTGGCATCGGAGAGACAACTTTTGGAGGGCGGAGAGAGCTTTATAATCCAGAGGGAAAGCTCGACATCATGGCTTTGCAAAGAATCGTCCTTGAACGAACTTCTACTGCGCGGGATGCAATAAGAATGATAGGGGAGCTCGTTAAGAAGCATGGGTACGGTGACCATGGAGAGTGCCTGACTTTTATCGACACCAAAGAAGCCTGGCTGTTTGAGATCATGGGAGCCGGACCTTTGGAGATTGGAGCTGTCTGGGCAGCCGTGAGGATTCCGGAGGGTGAAGTCTCAGTGAGTGCCAACCGCAGCCGGATTGGAGAGATCGACATCAAGGATACTGATAATTTCATGGCATCTGAGAATGTCTTTACGCTGGGAGAAGAAATGGGATGGTATGACCCGAAGTCGGGCAAGCCTTTTAAATTCTACGAAGTTTATGCGCCCAGCGATTCTATAGGCTGCAGGAGAAGGGAGTGGCGAGTTTTCAGCACAGCCGGAGAAAAAAGTCACCAAGCAGATTTTGATGGCTCTTCATAGAGACTTCTACCAGGGGACAGAACATGACCTGAGTAAGGGCCTGGCTGCGGGACCTTTTAATAATCCCAATCGTTTTTCCACACGAACTAGACCTCCCGAGGGATATATTGGCTGGGAACGGCCTATTTCCATCTTCCGCTGCTCTTACTGTATTGTCTTACAGGTCAGAGACTGGCTCCCTGATTGGATAGGAGGTCTTGCCTGGTTCGCTGAAGACGATCCAAAAACAAGCTGCTTTGTTCCCTTTTATGGCGGTATCACCACTGTCCCTGAATCCTATCAGATCGGAAGAAGGGACGTGTTCGACAGAAAATCTGCCTGGTGGGCTTTCGACTTTGTTTCCAACTGGTCTAACCTAAGATATTCCCAAATGAGTGAGGACATCAAGAAAGCTTACACAGATTTCGAGAATACATTCTTCAACCTTCAAGCTTCTGTAGAAGCCCAGGCAGAAACCCTGTACAATGAAAATCCAGCAGCCTGCCGTGAGTATCTGACCGAATATTCCAACGAAACAGCCAAACGAGTGGTCGACGATTGGTGGGCTCTGGCCGATTACCTTATCGTTAAGTACAACGACGGTTATGTCAACGTTCCAGAAGAAAGAAGTACACCAGGCTACCCGGAGGAATGGCTGGAAGCTGTGGGTTACGGCAAAACAAAGATAAAAAATAAATAGCTAAACTCTCTTCAGAGAATAGTCAATTTAAAATAAGGATAAAAAAATGCCGGTTATTCATGTAAATGTTTGGGAGGGCTTTGGACAAGAAAAAGTTAAAATCGTAATACGAGACATTACCAAGGTCTTTGTAAGTCTAGGTGTCCCTCAACATGCTGTGGAAGTACTCGTTCATGAAATCAAGAAAACGCACTGGGGAATAGGTGGGGAGCCTGCTTCGGAAAAGTTCAAAGATACACCTTCCAAATAGATTATCCAGTAAGCTAATATTATCCCTATTTATTCATCAGGGAGAAGTCTTTCCTTTTCCCTATGTCTTAAAAATTTTCATTTATCAGAAAGGATACTCTAATCCTCTCCTTAACAGCAGAGAAATTAAATAGATGTCTTTTAGTTGGGTAAAGGACTTTACTTATTCATCCTTAAAGCTTTCATCTTTTACCCAGCTTATTCTGGAAAACCATGACTATTGTAACGAGTAAAAAATATGCAGCTGCTAGAAAAAGAAACGAGGCTTGTCTTTTCCCGACGAGCTGAAAAATTTTTCCCTTCCCGGGCTGTGGCAAGGGGACAGGATCCCAGGGCAGCCCATAGCGATCGACAAGACCTTTGATATAGAGGAGGTGAATAACCGGGATCTTGCGCGCAGCCATTTCAAAAAGAACTCCTCTTTTTTCGGTTGGAGGAAATTGTCTGATTTTAACGAGGCCTGGTCTCAATTTTAAAATCTCTGGATCCTCTCCCATATTTGGCCAACTCCCCCCGATATTGATAAAAGCTTTGATTTCGCCCTCTCCTGCTTTTTCTTCATAGAGGCGCATTCTGGCCTCCACATTCCTCCTAAGGTCAAGCTCATGAAGAAAAAAATTTCCGCTTTCTCTTATCTCATTTGCGAGGAAGGAGCGGCCCTCAGGGCTCATATCCTCACCTTCATCTCCTGCGCCCCCAAGAGAGATGGCAATCGGTTTGGCGTCGAATATGCCTGCGTCCAGGAGGCAGTTTTGCATGTCGAGCCAGTGAAAATCAGGACTGTTAGCACCCCATTGAGATGCTCCTAAAGAATTGATCACGATGGCTTTTAAATTCATGGCTTTTGCTGCTGAAAGAACAGCCACAACCAGGGCAGGAAAAGAGCTGGAAGCTCCCACAGCAATCGTATCGCCGCTCTCTATTTTCGCTTCTTTCAGAAGGGATACAATAAGAGCGGCAAAATTGGGATTGGTGGTGGTTCTTTTAGCTTCGAGGCTCCCGATGGATGTGGTTATCGGAGAAAACTCCAGACCTATGAGTCCTGTCTGGTTCAGGTCGATGTTTTTATCAAGAAGAAGGCCCTTTTCCCCGCAGCATTCTTTAATAACATCCGTAGCCTCGGCCATAATTTCAGAAGCTCTGGTCATCTCTCCTTTTATTTTACTCGCTTCCCTTGAAGGAAAAAACTTAGCCAGCACAAAAAACAAAAGACTAAGAGCGAAAAGGACAAGGATTGTCCTTTCATTCTTTCCAGCATCCTCTTTAGGAATATTTTTTTTTCGATAAAAAAACAACTTGGTCATGATTTATTGATTGCCTCTCGCTTCAATGATATTTTGCCTTTTGATCGATCCTTTCTTAACTTTATTTTATTAGGCTATGTCAAAAAACAAGACCTAACCCCTAAAAAATAATCCCGATAAGGCTACCGATAAAATAGGTGATGATAGCGACGATAAACATGGAAGCCAAAGTTGGAACAATTTTCTGTTTCTCCAGGTTGTTGGCCAAAAGCCCCGGGATGATCCAGCCGATGGCTCTGAGTCCCAAAGGATCAGCAAAAAAATTGGGTGAGATAATAAACCAGATCTGAGCCCAAAGTCCTCCGAGAAGAATAAGCATCACAAATCTTCTCTTCCCAAAGAGAATGAGATAGCGGGACAGAATTTTATAAGTATAAAGGCTCAAGAGGGCGATGAGAATCGTAGCCAAGACTCTCAGCGGCTGATCAAGATAAAGGGCCACATAAGCAGGAACAATAATCCCGCCAGGATAGATATCCATGATTTCTACATAGATGACAGCAATGATAAGTCCGATAAAAAGCGTCTCAAAAGTCATAGGGCTTTCCTGTATTCTCCCAATACTCAACAAGCTCTTTCCCAAGACCTCCCATATTACCCATCCCGATCAACACAGCTTCTGCTTTCACTTTTTCAGCAATTTCTGCCATGATTTTCTGAGAGGCTAGTGGCTTCAATACAAATAGCTCTGTTTTCCCAGGCATTTTCAACTTGCTCCTCAGGGCATGGGCATGGTCTCCGATGAAGAAAAAACTTCGAATCTCAGGAAAGGCGTCTTCTTTTAGAGCTTTGAGCCACTGGAGAGTTCTGTCTCCCCTGTCTCCCCTGAGATTGAGAAGTCCGATCATTCTTTTTCCGTCGAAAAGCTTTTTTTCTTGGAGTCTTGATAAAACAAGCTGAGTAGATTCAGGGTCGTTGGCAGCAAAGCAGCTGACAAGAAACCAGCGTCGCGGAGGCGAACCTAAATCTGCAGTCCAGGTCTTGAGGCTTCCAAAATCTGGTCGAGCTTTCATCATACCTTGAAGAGCAATTTTCTTATCTATTGCCAGGAACTCAGCCACAGCTAGACCCAGGCGAATATTTTCTTCTAACTCAAAGGCGGGAAGATCATTCTTTGATTGGAAATATTTCGCAAAGGAATCTCCAGGAATCTGGATTATTGTGGAGTTCATTCTTTCTGCCACATCTTTGAATACAGAAAAAAATTCCTCTTGTGGAACAAAGACAGTGCCGTTTTCTGGAATGCTGGATGCAAGACTACAAGCTATATCCTCTTTTGAAGTTCCCATTTGAGCTAAATGGTCAAGGCGAGCATTAGTTATGACCAGAATATGAGGCTTAAACATCTGAACTGACTCATAGTAGCCGTTCTCAGGATGGATACTCATCAATTCTGAAACAAGAGCTTGTGCTTGAAGCTCTACACCTTTTCTCAGGACCATCTTTCCTTCCAGAATAGAGGGAGAGCCTCTGCGTCTGATCTCTTTTTCTTCCCCATCTGGAAAGATGACAACAGGTTTGGAGCCTGTAGTCTTGGCCAGCACTGTAAAACCAGCCTCTCTCAAAGAAGCGGCTATGAGTCTTGTGACGCTCGATTTTCCCCTTGTTCCGGTGACACAAATTCTGAGTGGAATGCTTCGACTTCTTCGAGAAAGAATAAAACGCTCCTCTAATAAATAGACAACGAGAAGGGCAGCAAACAAACCCGTAACAATAAGCTCTCTAATGAACAATCTCCCTATATTATGAATAAAATTCTCACATAATAAGGTGGGCTTGATGAATCAAGCCCCTACAACTGAATCAAATACCTACAACATTTATAAGGTGGGCTTGATAAATCAAGCCCCTACAACTGAATCAAATACCTACAACATTTATAAGGTGGGCTTGATAAATCAAGCCCCTACAAAGAATCAAACCCTTACGACAGCTCTATGGACTTTATCTCAACAGAAAAAGTAGCCTGCCCCTTTTTTCACTTTTTTCACGGTGGGTTTGATGAATCAAGCCCCTACAACTGAATCAAATACCTACATAATTTCAGAAGGGCATATAAGGAATAACCTGGGAAGACTCTTCGCCTCTTGCCTTACTCAACACTCTAAGAAAAGTGGAAGAAAAAATGTTGGATCTATCTGTTCTTTCATACTTGGCTTTGATAATCTCGGTAATCACCTTGAGCATCTGGTCTTTTCCAGCTTTTCCCCATAAGCACGGCTCGTTAACCATCATCAGATATTCAGTGCCAACGGCTTTTTTGAACTCATCCAGCTTACTAAAATAAGCAACAGGATCTACTTCACTGGACCAGACAAGTCCAAATGCAGACTCTTTTTCTTTGATGAGTTCCATGACTTCCTTATCGGGTAAGTTCTTATCGAGAATTGCCAGAGGCTTTTTGGATTCATTTAAAAGAAGCTTGGCTTGCGAACCATCCACTCCTTTGACGAGGAGGAGAAGACCGCTGTTGTCTACTGCTTTTATAATCTTTTTTCCTTCCTCACTCAATCCCTGATCACCGAAAAGAAATGATGGATCCTCGACAAAAGCGAAGTAGAGTCCTTGCTTGACCAAGACTTGAGCCCATCTCGGATCATCGCGAAAAGCATTGATTCCGTTGAGCCCAGTCATAATCGTTGTTTTTCCCTGGCGGATATCACGGGTAAGCCTGCTGGAAGAAGAATAATAGGAAAGACCCTTCGCTTTCTCTATCTCCTCTGATGCGGATAGAAATTTTTTCAGGATATCAACACTAAGCCTATCACCTGAAAGGCCTTCTTCTTCCTTCATGACTGAAAGCTGTAAATCAACGTGGGAATCTTTCGCATCCTTATGATGTTCGATTACTTCGGTTAAAGGAGAAAGTTCGAAATTAATGAGGGTTTGGTATTTCAAATAATAAGTCTCCTGCCGAAGCGGAGGGAAGAAATCTCCAGATTCCGATGCCAGTATTTTAACAGCAGCATGAACAAAATCCCCTGTTTTTTTCAACATCTCTGGATTGATTAAATCACTATCATCCCTGCTCTGGTGGTATTTTATCTCGCCCGGGGTAATTATGAAGAACCCGGGAACGCCCTTTTCTAAAAAAGAAGAATGATCTGAGCCTCCAGGGCCTCCGCGCTCAGGTATAACAAAGTCAAGTATCTCTTTAGGCAGTTTCTCCTTCAGAAGCTTCCAGATTTGAGGACCATAGTAAACACCTTGAAAAGGTATCTTACCACTACCATGACCCACCATATCCATGTTGATGTAAGCTACGGTTTTTTCTATTGGGAAAGGAGGATGATCCGCATAATGCCTTGAGCCTAAAAGCCCCTGTTCTTCTCCAGCCCAGAGGCAAAAAATGACCGTTCTTTTAGGCTCGGCGCGATTGAGCTTCATTATGCGGGCTATCTCCATAACTACCGCTGTTCCCGAAGCATTATCGTTGGCCCCGTTCATGATATCTCCCATCGGGGATATCCCCAAATGGTCCATATGCCCGCCGATGACAACGTATTCATCCTTAAGGACTTTATCGCTGCCAGTTATTTTTGCCAGAACATTCCTTGTTGGCCTTTTTTCATCGAAGATGGCATCGACAGACACAAAAGCTTTTACTCCTGTTTCAAAGGTTTTGGGGAGTTCGGCTCTGCGGCCCATTTCTGGGATTGAGTAGTGGATTTCTGTGCTCAGGTCTTTAAATATGAAATCCATTACCTTCCTCTCGGCAGATAAAATCACAAAATCAGGTTTATATTGTTCCTTTCTTAACCTCACCCGAAAATAACGACGCTCAGTTGGAGAAAGCCTGAAAAGGATAGCTCCTCTTGCTCCAAGATTTTGGGCAGCCTCAATTCTTTTCTCCATCTTTATCGCATCGCCCAGTTTTTTCTCCAGTCTTTGGGGGGTATCGGAAGAAAAAACAACTATTTTCCCTTTCACATCGACCCCAGCATAATCATCATGCTTCTTTTCCGGAGCATGGATTCCATAACCGATAAAGACAAGTTCAGCAGTAAAGTGCCCTGAACCTGAAAACCTCTGGACTCTCCAGTCTTCGCCGTAATAAAAATCTCTCCTTGTTTTCTCTGCAATTACCTCCAGTTTTACTCCCTCTTTAATATTTCGATGCTCGATAGTAAAATTCTGGAAGTAGGTGCCGTTATCCCCTGCCGGTTCTATGCCCCACTCTTTTAACCTGGAAGCGACGTATTCTTCTCCCATTACTCCGCTCGGCTGGCCGCTCTCGCGCCGCTCTCGCGTCCCTGCATGGAATCTGAAGCCAAATCTTTGATGTAACTCCACGCCGCCTGGGCATCAAAAGCAACTTTTTTCACCTTGGCTGTAGTTGGAGAAAAAAGAAGGAAAAATGTAAGGAATAAGCTTATGAATATTTTCACCGAAAGCCTCCTTCTAAAGAATTAAAAAGCTATAATATTATAGCGGAATGCGGAAAGAAAAAGAAATTATATTAGAATGAGGCCAAGAATTAATTTTCAGTGAATGAGATACATGAGAAATCCGACAGCAAAGGAGAAAAATCATCTGGGTGAAAAATACTTAAATCATATAATGGTTAAACCGAAGGTTATTCGTATTTCAGGCTTTCAGCAGGATTGGCCAGGGCCGCTTTAATCACCTGGGAACTGACGGTCAAGGCAGCAATGGCCAGGGCGGCCAGCCCGCTGGCCAGAAAGATCCAGATGGAGAGAGAGGCCCGGAAAGCGAATCCCTGCAGCCAGCGGCTCATGATCCAGTAGCCCAACGGCCAGGCGATCAGGTTCGCAACGATCACCCTTTTGACGAACTGCCCAGTCAGCAGCCACATGATATTGGAAAGCGGAGCGCCCAGCACTTTCCGGACCCCGATCTCTTTGGTCCGTTGTTCAGCCACAAAGGCGGCAAGACCAAAGAGTCCAAGACAGGAAACAAAAATGGCCAGACAGGAAAAGAGAGTGACAATTCTGCCGGCCCGGTTGTCATTCTGGTAGAGGCTGTTGACCTTATCATCCAGGAATGTGAATTCAAAAGGAAGGCCGGCAG
>SMTZ1_10001936_pt1 | contig 20862 bp, 19 predicted proteins | sample DeeMarSWOR136_30_FD_25667 | JGI IMG/M metagenome (IMG submission 25667) | reverse complement strand
CGTGTTCTATAAAAATTAAATGCTTAGGATAAAAGAGACTCCACCATGGGACAGGCCAAGAGAGCGGCTCTTCCGGAACGGTCCCGCCTACCTTTCGAACGAAGAACTCGTTTCAATACTTATCGGAAGTGGAACCAGAGGAAACGATGTCTGCGCACTCTCAAGAAAAGTGAGTGTCTATCTGGAAGAGAACCTCCTTTCCATGCAGGAGGACCCTATGGCCTTTCTCCAGGGGCTTTTAAGAATAAAAGGATTGGGTCCTGCAAAGTCCTCGCTCTTTGCAGCTTCCTGCGAGCTTTTTTCGAGACTATTCAGCAGGAAAGCTGCCGTAATCAGGAATGCACAGGATGTACTGCCATTCCTTCTCCACCTGACCACCAAACGGCAGGAGCACTTTATGAGTATTCACCTGAATGGGGCGAACAGAATAGTTTCCAGCAATGTTGTGAGCATTGGTTTGATCGATCAGACACTGGTGCATCCACGGGAGGTTTTCTCAGAAGCGGTGCGCGTGAAGGCGGCAAAGGTAATCGTTGCACACAATCATCCGGCAGGGGCGCTGTATCCAAGCGAGGAGGATGTTGAAATCACGAAAAAGCTTTCCAGGGCGTCTGCTATTCTCGGTATCGTCCTTCTCGATCACATAATTATTACTGAAGAGGGCTACTTCAGTTTCAGGGAGGAGGGACTTCTGTAAAATATTCGTTGAAATCGGTTGAGTTGACAGGGATCGATATGCTCTTTCCAGGTTTTTTCATCTTTGATTCAATGACCAGATTTCCAGAGAAGAGAAAGGTTGAGGGGGTAAAAAAAGATTACAATAAGGGAAAAATGGATCTTTTCATTTCTAATTATCTTTTTTAATAAATTGAATCAATAGATTTATATTTAGTGAATTAATAAAAATCATCGTGTGGTGACAAATCAAGAAAAAATGAGATATTTTGACTTTTATTGAGTGCATCAATATTTTTTTTATATGCCACATTTCAGGTTGAATGCACCCTTTGGTCCCAAGGGAGACCAAGCCCACGCAATAGAGAAGCTTGGCGAAGGAATTCTTCGAAACGAGCGATATCAGACTCTTCTTGGGGTAACCGGATCGGGAAAAACCTACACCATGGCAGGGGTCATCGAGAGGGTGAACCGTCCCACCCTGGTTATCTCGCATAACAAGACACTGGCAGCACAACTCTACAGGGAGTTCAAGGACTTCTTTCCCGATAACGCGGTGGAGTATTTCGTGAGCTACTACGACTATTACCAGCCGGAGGCGTATCTCCCTGCAACCGATACCTTCATAGAGAAGGACTTTTCTATTAACGATGAGATAGACAGGATGAGGCTTTCTGCGACCTCCTCTCTCATGGAGAGGGAGGATGTCATTGTGGTGGCGACCGTCTCATGTATATACGGTGTGGGAAATCCCAGAGTATACAAGAAGATGCGACTCATGCTTGAGACCGGTGCTGAATACGATCGTGATTTCATATTCAGAAAGCTCGTTGAAATCCACTACTCCAGAAACGATTATGAGTTCACCCGATCGACCTTCAGGGCGCGGGGAGACGTGATCGAGATTTTCCCCTCCTACTCCAAGAACGCGCTGAGAGTTGAGCTTTTCGGTGATGAGGTGGAACGCATCTATCTTTTCAACCCGCTCAGCGGGGAAGTAATGGAGGAGCGTAGAAGCGTAATCGTGTACCCCGCTTCCCACTACGTGGTTGAGCAGGAGAGCATGGGTGATGCCGTTCAGAAAATCGAAGAGGAGCTTCAAGAACGCTACGAGTATTTTCTTTCACGGAATAAACTCCTCGAGGCCCAGCGGATCAAGACGAGAACGGAATATGACCTGGAGATGATGAGAGAGGGGGGGAACTGCAACGGCATCGAGAACTATTCCCGCCACATCTTCAATCGTGATAAGGGTGAAAGACCCGCGGTTCTCCTGGACTATTTCCCGGATAGTTTCATCATATTCATCGATGAATCCCACGTAACGGTTCCACAGATCGGCGGCATGTACGAAGGCGACCGTTCGAGAAAATTAACCCTGGTAGAGCACGGCTTCAGACTCCCTTCGGCTCTCGATAATCGTCCCCTCTACTTCGAAGAGTTTAGCAACATGGTGAACCAGGCGATATTCGTTTCCGCGACCCCCACTAACTATGAGAAGGAGAAGAGCATCCAGATCGTTGAGCAGATCATCAGGCCGACGGGGCTTGTGGATCCTGAAATTTTGGTAAGGGAGTCGAGGTATCAGATCGATGATCTGATCAAGGAGATCAGGGAGCGGGTAAAACGAAAAGAACGGGTACTCGTAACCACGCTCACGAAAAGGATGGCAGAGGATCTGTCACAGTATCTTGCAAATACGGGGATTCGGGTGACATACCTTCACTCTGAAATTCACACGATCGAACGCGTGGATATCCTCAGGGACCTCCGTTCCGGCCAGTATGACGTGCTAGTGGGTATCAACCTCCTCCGTGAGGGGCTTGATCTTCCTGAAGTGTCACTGGTTGCGATCCTGGATGCAGACAAGATCGGGTTTCTTCGGTCGACAACCTCGCTCGTTCAGACGATAGGAAGGGCTGCGAGAAACATCAATGGAACAGTGATCATGTATGCCGACAGAGTGAGCGAGGCGATGCGTGAAGCGATCGAAGAGACGAACCGGCGGAGGAAGATCCAGCAGGAGTATAACCAGATGCATGGGATCGTTCCTCGGAGCATCAAAAAGGGTATAGTCGATCTCCTTCAGAAAAAGCAGAAGGAAAGAGAGGACATATCACATCAGGACCTTTCCATCATTTCACGACAGTACAATCTTCTGAATCCTGTTCAGAGAAAGAAATATCTTCGGGAGCTCGAGCATGAGATGCTTGAGGCGTCCAAAGACCTTAACTTCGAACGGGCGATCGTGTTTCGGGACGAGATAGAGCGGTTGAAGACGGAGTACGGAACATGAAAAGAGCTATTGGGGTACTGTTCGTTCTACTTTCCTTTACTGTCGCCTGGGCGGAAGAGGAGAGGATCGTTGTTTGGGGGGACTATCCCGTAGTGGAGGAGCTTTCCTTCGAACCACGGGGAGATGGTGATACCTCTCCCCTTATTCCCTATTGGAAGGGAGACGGATACAGGGGGAAAGCGCTTCAGGAGGCGCTCCATCTCCTGAGCGCCAACGTGTACGGGTACACCTTTCTATACAAACCGGGAAGTGTCCTGATGAAGACCGAAGAGACCTTTGACATCGAAATCAGGGGTATGATGGGGATGGAGAACGTGCACATCATCGGTGAAGGTGTCGAAGACAACATCTACAGAGTGAAGATCCAGTTTCAGATAACACCTTCGGTGCGCAGATGGCAGACCGCCTTTCATACCAATACCATACGGCTTCTTGAATCTGAAGGGACGTCGGATTTTTACACAGGATGGGAGGAGAGAAGCGATGCACTGCTCGATTCTCTTCGTAACCTAGTACTGATTGCTGCAAAGCTGCGTTTAAGCTCACGGCCCCTCCTCCTGAAGGGAGACATCCTCATACAGGGAAATCCCGAGTTTTCCGTGGGGGCGGGTCGCCACTACTGCAGGCTCAACGGCTATGTGAACTTTGTTGAGGTTATAACCTACGATTGAAGTGTCCGTTAATTGCCTGTTAACCAGTGCCTTCGATAAGTACCGCTAGTACCTACCGCCGGTGCATACCGCCGGTGCATACCGCCGGTGCTTGTAACTGCCCTATGGGGGCCGGTTCTTAGCGGCCGGTTCTTAGCGGCCGGTTCTTAGCAGCCGGTTCTTGGCTTCAGGCATTTCCGGAAATAATTGTGGCCACACATCTTCTTTCCCTGCTATACTATAGATGCATCCCCCATGACGTAAAGGTATGCCTGTGGATATAGAGGCATTGTTGAACGAGTTGAGAAACGATTCCTCCTTCATCAACAATGTCACATTCTGGGGGGTCCGAGAGCGTCAGGATGCACGATTTGGTGAAGTTCCGCAAGAGGTACATCAAGAGCTGAAGAAATACCTTGCACATGCAGGGATACATAAGCTCTACACCCATCAGATTGAGACCTACAGGGCGGTGAGTTCGGGACGAGATGTGGTCATCACCACACCTACCGCCTCCGGCAAGAGTCTCGCATACAACGTTCCGGTCCTCGATGGACTGCTGAAGGATCCGGATGCGAAGGCTATTTACCTCTTTCCCACAAAAGCACTGAGTCAGGATCAGGTAAAGGTGATCGAGGCATTTACTCTGCCTGGGATCCGGCTGTACATTTATGATGGAGATACACCTTCATCCATCCGCCAGGCTGCGCGTCAGAATGGGAGACTCATTGTTTCCAACCCCGATATGCTCCACACGGGCATTCTTCCCAACCATCCGAAATGGGTGAAGATTTTTGATGGTCTTAAATACATAGTTCTTGATGAACTTCATACTTACAGAGGGGTGTTCGGGAGCCATCTTTCCCATATCATGAAGCGCCTGGAGAGGATTGCTGCCTTTTATAAATCAAAGCCGTGCTTCATCGCCTCATCGGCTACCATCGAGAATCCCGATGAGCTCTTTCACCGAATAACAGGACGAAAGCCGGTGGTCATCTCCAGAAGCGGCTCTCCCCTCGGTGCAAAGCACTACATCATCTACAATCCACCCCTCGTAAATCCACTGCAGGGGATACGACGGGGCGTGGTGCTCGAGTCCTATAAGCTTGGAAGCCGATTCATTAAAAATGGGAACGCCACGATCGTATTCGCTCGCAGCCGGCTCAATACAGAGGTGATACTCAGCTATCTAAAAAAATGGCTTCCCCACACTGCCGGCAGGATTGCAGGATACAGGGGGGGATACCTCCCGAATGAAAGACGGGACATCGAAGAGGGATTGAAGCGGGGCGAGATCAGGGGTATCGTTTCCACAAATGCCCTTGAGCTGGGAATCGACATTGGAAGCCTTGAGGTGAGTATCATGGCCGGATACCCGGGTTCAGTTGCCTCCTTCCACCAGCAGGCCGGAAGGAGCGGGCGGAAGGAGGGGCTTAGTGTCTCAGTTCTTGTGTGTTCAAACTCACCCCTGGATCAGTATATCGCGCAGCACCCTGAGTATCTGATGAACAAGAGTCCAGAGGCGGCGCTCATAAACCCGTCGAACATTTACGTTCTGGTCGATCAGGTGAAGTGTGCGGCTTTCGAGCTCCCCTTTCAGAAGGAAGATTCATTCGGCAAAGAATCCATATCGGATGTGCTCTCATACCTGGAGGAGAAGGAAGTGCTGCACAGGGAGGGGGATGTGTATCACTGGCAGGACAGATCTTATCCGGCGGAAAACGTTTCAATTCGGAGTGCGGATGTTGGCAACTTCGTTATCGTTGAGCGCGCGGGTAGATCGAAGAGGGTAATCGGAGAAGTGGACCGGGCGAGCGTACCCGTCCTCCTCTACGAAAATGCGGTTTATCTGCATGAGAGCCAACAGTACATTGTGGTAGAGCTTGACTGGGACAAGCAGGTTGCCTACGTAGAAAGATCGGACGTGAACTACTACACAGACGCGATGACTCGGACCGACATCAAGATTCTGGAAAACTCCCTCGAGGAGCATCACGCTTCATACAGGGCATTTCTATCGGACGTGCTCGTGCGGACTGTCGCAGTAAAGTACAAGAAGATCAAGTTCGGCAGTCATGAGAACATTGGCTATGGAGAGATCAATCTGCCGGAAACGGAAATGCATACCCGAAGCTTCATTCTCTCCTTTGAGGAAGAACTCTTTCAGGGGATGTCGAGGGAGGAAAGGGAAGAGCTGCTGCTCGCCCTTTCGAACCTTCTCAGGAACATAAGCCCGCTCTATGTGATGACCGATATCAGGGATATCGGAAGCGCAGAAAATCTGAAACAGGAGGTCATTGGTCTCCCGACCGTGTTTCTCTTTGACAGGTACCCAGGCGGCGTGGGTCTTGCGGACAGGCTTTTCGAGGTGAGGCACCGGATCCTGCAGACCTCGCTTCAGAGGGTCACTGAGTGCCCCTGCGCTGAGGGATGCCCCTCCTGCGTTGGTCCTGGACGGGCAAACAAGGAGAAGACCGTAATGTTTCTCCAGAAGCTTTTAAAGGGCGAGATAAGACTGGTTGAAAAACGGGGAGCAGATGCATGAACAGGCTCGAATTCTTTGATCGTGCGCGAAGCAGGCTCCCGATGAAGAAGGAGCAGCGAGACGAAAGAGACAGGAACTTGGAGTGCCTTCAGAAAGAGCTGCATGGAGAGGTTCTATCGGAGGGTCCCTCATCAATTCTGGCCGTGCGTTACACTGTCTCGAGGAGCGTTCGGCACGGTGATGCCTCCTTCAGCGAAGTGGGCTCTCTTGATACTGCGGTGCTTAGGCTGCTCTTTTCAGGGACCCGGAAGCCAGAGGTGAGCCTCCGTAAGCTTCTCTTTTTCGACGTGGAGACTACAGGCCTTTCCGGCGGAGCCGGTACGAATGTATTCCTTGTGGGATTCCTGCGTGTTTCAGAAAGGGGCATTGAGATATCGCAGTATTTTCTGAGCAATCTCTCGTCGGAGCGATTGTTTTTACGGTACATACAGGAGGAGCTCAGACAGGCCGCTGTGCTCGTTTCCTACAACGGGAAAGGGTATGACTACAACCTGATAAAGAGCCGGTATATCCTCAACGGGTTTCCTCTCGAAGATCAGGATCCTCTTCACCTGGACCTTCTCTTCACCTCCCGAAGAATATGGAAGGGAGTCCTGCCGGATTTCACGCTGAGCACTGTTGAAAGAACGGTTTTGGGCTTCGGACGTCCGATGGATATTCCTGGGTGGAGGATTCCCGAGGTGTATTTTAACTATATCAGGGGGAGAGATGTTGCACAGGATCTACACTTGGTCTTTGAACACAACCGGCTCGACCTGCTTTCCCTCCTCGCGCTGCTCATACGGCAGGTTTCGGTCATCAGAGTGGGAATCAGGGAGGGGAGGACTCCCCAACGGATCAATCCAGCCTCTATCTCAGATATGCTCCTGAAAAAAGGATATCCTGAAGAGGCGAAGAGTGTGCTGGAAGGGCATCTGGAGTGCACTGAAGTCCTGAAGCGGCTCGGTCTTATTTACAAGAGGCAGCAGCAGCACCACAGGGCACTCGAGCTTTTCACCGCCCTTGCTGATCGCGCCTCAGGGGTTAGTGATTATCTGTTTGCCTGTACGGAAGCTGCGAAGCTCTGCGAACACGTGTTCAGGGATATGAAGCGTGCGCTCTCCTACGCGGAAGGGATGAGAGAGCGGCTTATGAGAGCCTGTGCGTTTTACCCGGAACTCAGGGAACGTCTCGAATATGAACGGTCTTCAGTGGAGAGGAGGATCGAGCGGCTCATGAGACGGCTATCCGTGAGTGCAGGAAAAGGGATCGCTCAGGAGGGGTAGAGAGGTGCAACGGCGAAATACGGAATTTGAAGCGATTCCTCGAGATTACGATGGATACAACCGATAGATTCTCGATCGGAGCAGGGGCGGGTTCCCTTATCACGTTCGAAGAAAACGACTGTTACTTCGCAGAGGTTTAGGGAGTATGTAGAATGAGACACACGGTCAGGGAGAAAGATATCATCTTTCGGGAGTTCTTTAAAATCGAACGAGCCCGGGTGCAGTGGGAGCAGTTCGATGGAAGCATGGGGGAGGAGCAAACGAGATACGTGGTCAGGAGGGGAGATTCGGTTGGGATCATACCGGTGTGCGAGAAGACAGGCAAGATCGTGCTCATTCAACAGTTTCGCTACGCTGCAGCGGGAAAGGGCACAGACGGATATCTCTGGGAAATCCCCGCGGGGATGATCGGAAAGGGCGAACAACCCGTCTTTACTGCCAGACGGGAGCTCCTCGAAGAGATAGGATTTGAAACCGAAGAGATTACCCCTCTCATCTCCTTTTTCCTCTCACCGGGCGCACTGGATGAGAGATTTTATCTGTATATAGCCTCTATACCGGACTGCGCTACCCTGGATCGCTTCGGAGGGAACAGGCATGAACAGGAGGATATACGGATCAAAGCGTTTCCCCTGGAGAGGATTCTCCGGATGATGAAGGAAAGCCAGATTGCCGACGGAAAGACCATCGCTTCGCTTCTGTACTACATGATTCTCGAAGGTAAGGGGTGAAATAGGGCTTCTTTTTCACCGAGGGATGTATTAATTTCTTTTACTGATAATTTCAAACGAGGAGATGGAGAATGGATAATCCGATTGCGATAACGGAACAAGTGCACTGGATCGGAGCAAACGATCTTGAAACCGAACTCTTCGAGTCGATTTGGCCTCTCCCTCAGGGCGTATCCTACAACACCTACATCATAGATGACGAGAAAGTCGCGGTAATCGACACCTTGAAGAGAAACTTTTTACCGCAGTTCATTGATAAAATACTCTCGGTGAGCAAGAAGGTTGACTATCTGATAGTGAATCACATGGAGCCAGACCATTCCGGATCCATGAAAGTACTCCACAAGATCTTTCCCGATATGAAGATCGTGGGGAATAAAAAGACTGTGGATTATATTAAAGGATTTTACAGGATCGATGAGAAGGATATAGAAGTGATCGAGGACGGAGAGACCCTGAACCTCGGAAGACACACATTGCAGTTTTTCCTCACACCCATGGTACACTGGCCAGAGACGATGATGACCTATGAGACGAGCAACAAGATCCTCTTCTCAGGGGACGCCTTTGGAGGGTTTGGCACCTTGAATGGAGGCATTTTTGACGATGAGGTAGACCTGAATTACTTCGAGAACGAGATCCTTCGCTACTATTCGAACATAGTTGCAAAGTACAGCCCAATGGTGCAGAAAGCCCTCGGTCGGCTGAAAGACCTGGATGTGAAGATCATTGCCGCGACCCATGGGCCCATATTCAGAAAAAATCCCGCCTATATCGTGAATCTCTACGACCGCTGGAGCAGGCAGGAGACGGAGAGAGGAGTGGTACTCGTCTACGCTTCGATGTACGGAAACACTCAAAAGATGGCCGAAGCGGTCGCCAGGGCCCTCGCACGGGAAGGCGTCGACCGAATTCGGCTTCACAACATCTCAAAGTCTCACCTTTCCTTTGTTTTAACTGACATCTGGCGCTTCAGGGGTCTCCTGCTCGGAAGCTGCACCTATAACACAAAACTTTTTCCACCGATGGATATGCTCGTTCGCACCCTTGAGAACGATAATCTCAAAAACAGAGCGGTGGGGATATTCGGTTCTTACAGCTGGAGCGGTGGAGCAGTGAAAGATCTCCGAGCTTTTGCTGAATCGGGCAATCTTCAGTTCACCGAACCGGTGGTGGAGGTCAAGCACTCTCCGATATTGGAGGACTATGAGCAGCTGAGGCTTCTGGGGAAAAACATTGCGAAAGCCCTCTGATAACATGGTTAAACCGTGAAGAGCTCTCTGAAACCTTAAAAATAGTGCGAAAGCCCTCTGAAAGGGATGTGAAATGAATGGTCATCTCACTAAATCTTTGGGAGGGTTGACGAAATCCTTCTGAAGCCTGAGAGAACCAACCTTGCAGTTGGAAACAGCGATATCAGTAGTCCTGTGTGTGGTTGATTACTTCTGAGACCAAAACGAAGTGGTACCCCTTTTCCTGAAAATAGGAGATGAACTCGGGAAGAATGTAGATCATCTTGTCGGTCTTCCTTCCTGTGCCCAGATGGCTGATCGCGATCGCTCCGCTGAACCCATGGCGATCGACCTGCTCCCACCTCTTGAGCCTTGCGAGCATCTCTGTTGAGCTGAAATAGAAAGGGTTTTTCTGTAAGACGAAACCTGTGGACTTTTCATCTTTGACCCACATCACTCTCTTCTTTACATAATCGTAGAAGTCAAGAGGTCCTTCGCTGTTTGCCGACCAGAGAACATGGTTCGGGTACCCAGCTTTTGCCGCAATGGTCAGGATGCGGTGATCGATTGCACCGTATGGAGCACGCCAGAAGGGGGCGAAGGTGATTCCCGTTTCCTGCTGAAACCGCTGGGCAACACGGTTGAGCTCGATCAAGAAGGCGGCTTCATTCAGGATCTCATCTGATACGAAGGAGAGTTCGAGCCTTTTTTTCTTTGATGTTTCATAGAGAGAGCTCTTCAGGTTATAGTGAGACCATGTGTGATTCCCGAACTCACAGCCGAGCTCGCTCAACCTGCTCAGATAGAAAAGGTTTCTCTCATTGAAAAGAGAACCGTATGAGGAGGCCGGCATTTCGTTTGAGATGAATATGGTCGTCCGTACGTCGAATCTCTTGAGTATGGTATAAATGTAGGGCAGGTCTTCACCCGTCCCCAGATCGAAGGTGAGGGCCGTTTCCCTGAAGGCGGTATTTCCCCTGAAAATGTTTTTATAGTCTGTGTACAGTGAGTCGATGCTTTGTAGATTTTTTTCTACCCTATCTGTGAGATCGAAATCGACAATCTTCCCATCCACAATTTTTAACTTACTGAAGGTGTCTTCATACTCCCTGATCCTGTGCATGAATTCCGTTTCATTTTCCGTAAGCCGGTCGATCTCATTATTCAATGCGGCGACGTTGTTCCTGTACTCCAAGATTTCTTCTCTGAGATTCCTCATGTAATTTTTTAGAAAGAAAAAATAAAAGGCAGTGAAAAAGAGGCCTGTCAGTGAAAGTATAAGAATGAGGAAGGAGAAAGATCGTTTCGCAAAGGTACGAACACGGGTCGTAAGATAATCCCTTTTGCTCAGCTCATAAATGTAGCTGTATATCTCATCCTGATCAGGCTCCCTGAGCAGCTCCTGGCTTTTTAACTGATCCATTAATAAGAATTGCCGTTATCAAAATTTTTCTTCTTTATCTCGAGGATCTTCCTCTTGAGTGGAAGCCATTTTTTATTATATTGTTCGGAAAGCTGGTAAATTTCGAAGTCCCTCCTCTTCCTGTTAACGCGCACAGGAGTCAGATAATCCGCCGCTTTGAATCCCTTAATCATGACACCTAACACACCCGATACATGACGATTGAAAAATAGTCTGTAGACGGTTGTGAGAATGAGTATAATACCAATCACCATTGCATAGGCAAGCATGTTGATAAAGGAGATCGTCTTTTTCAGGTCCTTATTGCTGAAGTACACATCGTATCCCATGATGCTTCTTTTATAATAGTCGTCGCTGAAGTAGTTCTCCTGGAAAGCTCGTTTTGTCACGGTACTGTATACATTTTCACCGTCCCGCTCAATGAATAGCACCGAATCAACACCGCTTAAAACCTCTTTGAAATTATGTTCCGGTGCGTTCAGTACATAGTTCGCGAGTATTTTTTCCACTGCAGTAGCCCTCGGCTGGATAACCTCACCGCGACCCACGAAGGAGAATCCCATGAGTGCGAGTACGATAATGGTGATCGCGAGGGATATCGCCCTCGAAACGTACTTCGGGGTCATCCTGTATCTGGTTCGTACCTTTCCGAAGATTTTCAGCGTTCTTATAAAACGGAGAGTTCGTGTGACCCTGAGGACTTTCACAACCTTAAAAAAACTAATACTACCAAGAATTGCAAAGAACCCTGCATCACCGGAAAAAAAAGTAATCCAGATGAGAGGGCCTGAGTGGAAGACCAGAAGTGGGAGAGAGCTGAAAAAGTCGATCACACCACCTTCGTTTCCCATATAGGCCGCTGTACCACCTCGTCGCGCGGACACAAATAAACGTGCCAGGAACTCGATGCTGAAAAGAAGATCGAAACAGAACCCTGCAATGAGGGCATACTTTCTTATTCGGACGGTGAAATCTGCGAAGACTGCATATTCTTCGAATACAGTTTCGATCATCACCAGCAGTATCAGAATGAGTATGAAGCCTTCTGCGTACCTTCCAAGGGAGCTCTTTTCGTTCATGTGTGTACCCCCGCTACTATCAGCGTGTTATGAGAATGTCGATGAAATCCATCGGAAATCTCAGAACAGGATGCTGATCTGTGAATGGATAATTTGTCTTAATGAACAACTCTGTTTGATTTTCGGCATAAAGGAACAATTCTCTTACTGTTATGAAATCATCCCCATTTTTATCTGCACGGAGTTTGCTCAGGCCCTCAATGAGGAAGTATGTGAATATCCCGTGCTGGAGGAAAGGGTCTTCGTAGGAGTACTCGTTCTGAGATGCAGCAGTCATGACCGGAAAGGTAATGACGTCCAGGTCCCCACTTCCCCCTGAGCCTCTGGTTATCGGGTCATCGATGTATTTCGGAACAAGTGAAGACTGAGAGAGGGATTTATTAATGACGCCGCCGCTGTAACAGCAGTCGATCATGAACACCCCTTTCTGGGTTTTGCAGGAGCCGAAGAGTATGCCAAGCTCATCGTCGGTAATGACCGTACCTTTGTCTCCAGGTACGTAATCAACGGGCACGATCGCCTCATCATAGCCGTCTGCCTCTTCACCGCTTGGATCGATAAAGTTGATACCGTGTCCGGAAAAGTACACCAGAACAAGGTCGTTCTCATCTGCCTGGTTCAGAATATTGTCCAGTGTGCTTAAAACGTCGCTCTTCGTGGCTGCGTTTCCAAGCAACAGGCTCAGATCTCCGTTTTGCCAGTCGTTTTTCAGAAGAGCGTTGTAAATCGATGTTGCATCCGCCTCACAGTAGTTCAGGTCGTTTGCAGGGGGTAAGTTTGTATAGTCGTTTATTCCGATGATAAGGCCGTAAAAATCGGTATCCGACTCCATTAGTTGGCCGCATCCAGCAAGGAGTAAAACAGGAAAAATAAGAAACAGAAACCCGAGCGCTCTCACAGGTCTTCCCCCTTTCGATTTACTTTTTTTTGCCAGATATGCACGACCGCCTGTACCTTGATGGTTTCGAAGACCGGGTAGTTTGTCACTACGCTGTGACTGTAGCTGAGCAGTATGCCGTCAGGAAAAAAGCGTGGAAAATACACGCCCGCTCCGGCAGATACAATCCAATATGTCTTACCGAAAAGTCCCGAAAAGGCGTGGGAGCCGCCCACGCCCACCAGAAAGGAATAGGTAAGCGATCGACCCTTTAATGAAACGCCCAATCTTGGCATGAGGGACAATGAAAGATAGGAGTCGTAGTAATAATAGTTATTGTAATTCGACCTGAAGCTGTACAAACAAGAGAGCTCCAGTCCATAGAAAAGTGTTCCCTGGGTCTGGAAATTGGACATGAGGGAAATCCCTCCCACAGGCACCACTTTCAGTCCGAAACTTTCACCCTTGAAATCGAGGAGAGATGTTCCGCCGAACAGGGCGCCGTCAACACTGACACCCTCTGTACAGAGGACAGAAGAAGCTGAGAAAACAACGAACAGGAGAGTGAGAAAAATTCGCTTTTTCATATGTATATTTAATTTTAATTCATTCCCCCGCATACTGCGAGAAAAAAATACGCTACAGGGAGAGCAGCCTCTTTACAAGCTCGATCGCTTCTTTTGCGTCCTTCGCACCCTCGATTTTCCTGGGACCCTTTTGGATGTCCAGTGACCCACCAATGAGTTTCGCGGTAATGCCCGGTAGACCTGCCATGGCGACGACCGGTTTTCCATAGTTCCAAGCCATTGCAATCTCACTGAGCGTACCGCTTTCACCTGAAACTGCGATCAGGGCGTCTGAGGAACAGGCGATAATCATATTGCGGGCATACCCCATTCCGGTCGGAATAACAATATCCACGTAAGGATTTGCTTCGCCTTTCTGGGTACCGGGAAGCAGTCCAATGATACGGCCCGAGCCTGATCCTGCTTCATCATGGGCGCCTCTGCACACTTCCTCCATGACACCACCCAGCCCGCCGCAGATGAGTGAATATCCTGCCCGTATGATTTCCCTCCCGAGCGAATAGGCAGCAGTCAGAACGGGTTCCACTGCCTTTGATGAGCCAATTACACCAATGAGAGTGCGCATTTCTCTCCCCCGTTATTATAAATATTTGTGGAATAATAAAATATATCCATATTGACTTAATTGTCAAAAAATGGTATCTTATAAAAGGCTTAAATTGTAGTTCATGCCGTTTAGGGAAAGTCTTCAGTGCCTGCTTACTATTTCAGATAGCTCATATCCTTATTTATTTTTTATCTGTACATAATATGTAAAATCTCATGAAAGGAGTAAATAATATCAGTGAGGTATAAAGTAGGGTCAAAAGTAGTATATCCTCTTCATGGAGTCGGGATCATAAATAGTATTGAGGATAAAACTGTTTTAGGGGCGAGGAGATCATACTACATAATCAAGCTTGCCATCTCCGACATGACCGTAATGATACCTACGGATAGGTGTGACGAACTTGGCCTGAGGATGATCGTCACTAATTCGGATGTGCACAAAGCCCTCAAAATTATAACGAGTGAAATGACGGATATGGATGAAGACTGGAAGACCAGATACCAGCACAATTTTGAAAAAATAAAAAGCGGATCGATTTTCGATGTGGCGGAAGTTGTACGCAATCTATTTCATCGTAACAAAGTGAAAGAGCTCTCCATCATGGAAAAGAAGCTATATGAAAATGCATACAGGCTACTTGTCGATGAAATCTCCTATGTAAGGGATTTGGGAAAAGAAGAAGTACAAAATCTGGTATCCGAAAGGCTCGAAAACTCCAAATAGTTGAGGTGCTTCTGAAGATTTTCTCGGGCTTATAGAAATAATGTCGTGTGTGCTCGCTCCGGTGATAGATCGTCTGTTCCGTCTTTTGAGCTCGAAAGGGCTCGAATGCATCACTTACCATTATTGCGAAACTATAGAAAATACTGAATTACATCTATAATATCCAATGGAGGAATAGATTGATTATTCGTATTCTTTTTATCATTATTGCGCTTGTCATTTCACTTTTCTTTGCCTTGGGGCGTGAGCAGTTCTTTATCTATCCGGTCGCTGTTTTTTTTATATCCGTCATAATCGTTGCCTTTGAAGTCTACATCAAGCGGTTCCAGAAGGAAAGTGTCTCAAAAATATTCAAAGGTTTTATCATCGGGATTATTTTAGGAGCAGCTTTCAGTGCTATTGCCCGCTCCTTCGGATTGCAGATGACCCCCTTCAGCAGGGCGATTATCTACGTGTGTACCCTTTATATCGGTATTGCACTCATTTCCCAGCTGGACGTAGGGTTCGGTATCATGCAATCCTCTGTCTCAAAGGGTACTCCATCAGAAAGCCTGAAGATACTTGATACGAGTGTCATCATCGATGGGAGGATTGCCGATATCATCGATACGAAGTTCATCGAAGGCATCCTGGTCGTGCCGAAGTTTGTGCTCGATGAGCTTCAGCAGATTGCCGATTCCTCTGATTCGGTGAAACGATCCAGGGGAAGGCGCGGGCTTGATGTGCTGAACAGGATGAAGAAAGACAAGGAGACACTTCTCAGAATTACGGATCAGGATTTTCCCCAGATCATTGATGTGGATTCCAAGCTGGTAAAGCTGGGAAAGACTCTCGGCGCAAAGATCATCACCAACGACTTCAATCTTTACAAGGTGGCCCAGATACAGGGGGTCACAGTGCTCAACATCAATCTTCTTGCAAATGCATTGAAACCGGTAGTTCTTCCCGGTGAGAAGATGAAAATAGTGGTCATCAAGGAGGGAAAGGACCCCGGTCAGGGCATAGGCTATCTGGATGATGGTACAATGGTGGTTGTGGATTCAGGAAAGAAGTACGTGGGCGATGAAATCTTCGTTTCGGTGACCAGTGTGCTGCAAACGCCAGCTGGAAGGATGATCTTTGCAAAGTATGAACACAGCTAAGACCGGTAGGCTGTACATTGTGAGCACACCCATAGGCAATTTGAAGGACCTTACTCTGCGGGCACTGGAGACACTCAAAGATGTCGATTATGTGGTGTGTGAAGACACCAGGGTTACTCTGAAGTTGCTGAACCGGTATGAGATAAAAAAACCGCTTATTTCTTACCACTCAAAGAGTAAAGAGAATGTGCTGGATAGGGTATCAGAGCTTCTGCTGAGGGGAAAGGACATTGCCCTTGTCTCTGACAGCGGTACTCCCGTAATCTCCGACCCAGGCAGTAAGCTCATCAAACGCTCTATCGAACTCGGAATAGAAACGGTGCCTGTTCCCGGACCCTCTTCCGTTCATACTGCGCTGATGGCATCCGGTATTTCCGTTTCGGAATACACCTTTGTGGGGTTTCTATCGAATAAGGCATCCAGGAGGAAAAGGGCGCTCGCTGGACTGAAGACTTTAAAGACAACCTTCGTGTTCTTTGAATCTCCTCACCGGATCATGGGTTTTCTTCAGGACGCGTTTGAGGTTTTCGGTGCCGTAAAAGGATGCGTTGCAAAGGAGATGACGAAGAAGTTTGAAAGGTTCTACCGGGGAGATCTGACACAGATCATTCAGATGATGAAAAAAAATGGTATCAAAGGGGAATACACGGTAATCATTGACAACCGGTAAAATATGGTGTATAAATACTTTGTACTCAATATACTTTAATTGCTTAAGATTATGGAATGGACATCCGATATATGTTATGAGAAAAGGAGTGGGGACAGATGACGATCGATAGAATTGGTCCGTTGAATAAGATACTGGCATCCGGTAATGAGATCAAGGTAAAGAAAACCGGTAAAACTTCCGCAAGCGATAGGGTAGAGCTTTCGGCCGAAGCAAAAAAAATGGCAGAATATTCACAGGTCGAGGCAAAGGTAAGGGCAGCTTCGGACGTCAGGGAGGAGTTGACCCCTCAGCGTATAAAGGAGCTGAGAGACAAGCTTGAAAACCCCGATGCATATCTCACAAAAGAGGTTGCCGAGAAGATTGCGGAAAAGGTCGCTGAGTCCTTTGGGATTAAATAAATGGTATGTACCTTTTTTTGGTCTTTGATTGTAGGCAGTATGTGACCGACGATAGATATGAAAGCTGAAAGGCGGAGGTATACTCCGTCTTTTTTATTGCGGGGGTATGGTGAGCATTTTCGAGTTTACAATTCCGACAAGAATAGAGTTTGGGATAGATGCGATAAACCGCCTGGGACATTTCGTGAATGAGCTCGGTAACCGAGTGCTCCTGGTTGCGGAGAATGCTCTGAGCAGAGCCGGGATCGTTCACAATGTAGAGACAATCCTCAAGGGTAAAGGGATCGAATCAATACTTTACGACGCGGTTTTTCCCCACGCCGACTCCACGCTCATTGACGAGATTGCGCTCATCGCACGTAAATCGAAGGTGAATGTTGTAATAGGACTTGGAGGGTCAAGGACCTGTAACATGGCGAAGTTTGTCGCCTTCCTTCGGGAGAATGAGGGAGATGTCTCTGACTACATCCATGGGAAAGAAGGAAATGGAAGAAGGGTTCCATATATCGAGATTCCAACGAGTTTCAGGGAGGTCTTTTCCCTCACGAGCTCGGCCTATGTGAACGATGCCTATGACCAGACGAACAAGGTGCTCACTCTTAGAGGACTGGGAACGAATATCCTCATAGGTGATCCCGGGATTATGTCTCTCATGCCTCTTAAAACCGCCGTCTATGTAGCCCTCGATATACTTAGCCTTTCAATGGAAGGGTATATCTCACTCAAGGTAAATCCCCTCGTCGAGCCTGTGCTTCTGCGTGGATTTGAGATCGTGTACTACAGCCTGATGAGTTACATTAAGAATCCCCATGATGTCACTATCAGAGAGAAGCTTTGCACAGCCGGGCTTTTCACAGCCATCGCAAACATCATCACCGGATTCGGGATCGGTTTCGCTCTCTCAATGGGAATGAACGGAAAGAAAAAAATCTCCAAATCCATCTTCACTTCCATACTTCTTCCCTACATCATGGAGTACAACCTTTCCGTGGCTGCCTCAAGGATCGCCAAGATCGCCCGTGTTATGGGGAAAGATGTAGAAGACCTGCCCGAGACCGAGGGTGCTTCTCTCGCCGTAGAGGCGATTCGAGAGTTCAAAGAGAACCTCGGAATAGAAATAGTACAGAGAATCGGTCAGCTCGGTCTGGCAAAGGACGATCTCGCCGAGGTGGCTGAATCTGCGATCCGTTTCGAGGATATCAACAGCGTACCGAGGAAGGCTTCTTTTGAAAACCTCATGGAGATCCTCGAAAGGGCCTATTGACACAAACCGGCTCTTTTTTATGTACATACTGCATATACCACGCGGTGCTCTCACGTACCCCATCCTGCGTTGAGTAGGGCGGTCTATAGGAAAGGAGGCATTTTGCCTTCTCTATGCTGAAGCTGTAATTCTGTGCTGCCTGTGCGATGCGATAGGGAGTGATGAGGGGGGGTCTTTTTGACCTCAACATTTTGTAAAGGGCTTCGAGCACGACAGCGAACAGTGTGAGGGGGCCGACGGGGAAAGAAAAACGTGGAGGGAGTCTTCCCATTTCCTCTGCGATGAGGGTGAGGAACTCACTCCATCGGATGTCCTGACCGTCTGATATGTTGAACACTTCGCCAGAATGCCCCGAAAACTCGAGCGTCCTCTCAACGGCGTGTACAAGATTTTTCACGTAGCAGGGTGAGGTGAGTGCTTTCCCTCCACCGGGAAAGCCTATGAGCCCTTTGTCGATTCCTTTTAAAAGTGAGTAGGTAAACTGCAGGTCTGTTGGCCCGTATACATTGGAGGGCCTTAACACAACGAGATCGATTTCCCCTGCCCGCTCTTGTATCTTCTCCTCTGCGATGGTCTTTGTGATACAGTAGCTATTGGAAAAAGGTTGCGACTCCTTCTCCTCGACTGTCTGTAGGTTTCCTGAAAAACCGTACACAACGGTAGAGCTCAGGTAAATGAATCGCTCAACGCCAGTCCGCACACAGGCCTCCAGAAGGTTCAGCGTTCCATCCACGTTAGTTTTGAAAAAATCCTCCTTGTCCCCCCAATCGCTGGACAGTGCAGCGGTATGGATTACTGCATTGAACCCCTCGACCGTGCGTTCCAGGGGGGTGTTTAAGGATCCGTAGAGGAGCTCGTACCTGCCGTGAGTTAGGCGAAAGAGGTTCGATGTCTTTCTCACGAGTCCCCATACCAGGTAGGGTTCGGTCAAAGAGAGGGATTTGATAAGGTGAGAGCCGATGAATCCATTGGCACCAGTTATCAGTATCTTCTTTTTTCTCTGCATTTCTCCCAACACCCTGTATCTATGGGCAGCGTAGCAGCTTTAACAATCTCGCCCGTCCTCACATTGGAGGCCTTTTCATTCACTGCTACGCTGTATTCTAGGGATCGGCTTCTCAAAAATCGTATAGGTCCTCGTGATCTTTGAACCCATGAACTTCGCCAAGCGGTAGGCTTCTGTGTTTCCCTCCAACACCCATCCAATATCGCAGTACTCATACCCCTTTTTCTGTGAGTAGAGCTTCTGCTTCCATACCATGATACCTCCGAACCCGATGTGCCGATACTTATTCTTCACCCCCAGGTATCCGAGACGAAAACCTTTTATGCTCCCCATGGAGATGAACATCTTGAGAAGTCTGAGGATTTCGCAGCGCCTCATTCCAGGAATCGGCCTCATTTTTTCCGCGATGTTCGGAATTCCGCCGAAGAAACCTGCAAGCTCTCCCTTTATATAGGCGAACACGGAAAGGCCCTTGTCCATGATCATCTTCATGTCGTCCACGATAGCGAAGAACTCCTCCTCTTCGAAGGGAACGAACCCAAAATTGTCGTACCACGCTTCGTTGTACACCTCGAGCATCTCTCGCTGCCGCTCCTCATATGGACGTGCATCCCAGGGCTCAAAGGTGATACCGTACCGTTCGATTGCACGATTCGCAACACGCTCCATTTTCTCTGCCATGGGGTTTTGCACAGGAACTTCAAAGGAGAACACCTTCTGTACCGGTTTGAACCCTTCGCCCAGCAAAAGGTCCTTATAGTAGGGCTTGTTGTAGTGGTAGTGCACAATCGGCCGGGAGTCGAACCCCTCTGTAAGAAGACCCGGCGTCGCCTCGTTCACCGCAAGGTTTTGCGGTCCTCGAAGGGTGTCCATGCCCCTCTCCTTCAGCCAGGCCTCGACCGCGGTGATGAGCACGTGTGCAGGCGCTCTGTCCTGAATGCACTCGAACTCTCCAAAGAAGCCGACCCTGTCCTTCCAGCGTTCGTTGTGGCGGGAATTGGTGAAGGCAAAGCAGCGACCGACCACTCGATCGTCCCTAAAGGCAAGAAAGAAGGCGATATCTGCCTGACGGAAGAAGAGATTGTCCGGTTCGAAGACTCCGTGAATCCCCAAAAGCTTCATTCCGAGATATTCATAATCGAAGAGAGGGATGTACTGAGGATCATCTCTGTAGTGCTCCCAGTGAAAGTTGACGAATCTCTTGAGAAGTCTCCTGTCCTCTCTGCTCTTGTTCGAGAAAACAGTTACGTGTATCGCCCTGTGCACCAAAAGATACCTCCTTTTCCAGAAGAGATGAGTGCATTGTACATCACAATTCATAAAAAGCATACTCGATTCTTTATTCCGGGAAGAAAGCGGCTGCAAGCAAGTAGCAGAGAGCGGCTGCCAGGCCTGTTAAAAAAAGACCAGTGCCTGCTGAAGCGAGCACCGCACCGGTTGAAGCGATCACCGAAAAGTAGCTGTTCACAGACCAGGCCCACGGAATCGTGCTTTTCCGTTCTGAACGCAGCCCCTGGATCGCAGAGGGGAAGGGGATACCCATCGCGATTCCGGCAGGTGCGATCAGAAGCAGGGAGATGGTCAGCTTAATGCCGAGTGGTAAGGAGATGATGGAACGGCCAAGTGCATTCAATGTCAGGAGCAGAAGGGGGAGGTAACAGGCAAGAAAAGAGAGCGCAACAAGAGCAGTACTCCTCTGATTGCGGAAAAATTTATCCATCAGAAGGCTTCCGATCCCTGAAAAGA
>SMTZ1_10002920_pt1 | contig 20875 bp, 20 predicted proteins | sample DeeMarSWOR136_30_FD_25667 | JGI IMG/M metagenome (IMG submission 25667) | reverse complement strand
CCCTTTTCCTCCATCCCCTTCTCGGCCAACTTGGCAGCCTGCGCGTTGCTACCGTACAGAGCAAGAAATAGCACGACAACCATGCATGCACCTAACCATCTGCGCATCACTGCCTTCCCCTCAACATCTCCCGCCGGGGGGCCGTCCCCAGCAGTTCCTGGAAGACTGCATCGGACCTGAGCGTCTCAAAATCTTCATCGGTCATGGCCCAGAGTCTCACTCGCTCATCCCTCTGTACAGCCTTTTTCAGGTATATCATGGCTTCCACGTCCAGGCCCTTGCGTGTGTACAGGCACGCTAGATTGTAATACGCGAGGACAAAATCACCGTCAATTTTGAGGGCCTCGTTGAACTCCCGCTCGGCCATATTATATTTGCCTTGTTTCAGATACACAAACCCGAGGTTGTTGCGAGCTTCCGCAGAGCGAGGTCTTTCCTTGACGATCTTTTGAAACAGATCTGCCGCTTTATCATAGTGGCCCTTTTGTGCATAAAGAACGCCGATCTCCATGTAGTCATCTAACCGTTCTTCACTTCGTGCCCTAGCCGGCGCCGAGGGTACCACCGCCTTCGGTTGCTCAACCCTCTTGGAGACTACGCTTCTTCTGGCGGACTCGCCCGAGCTTGGCAGCTTTTTTTTGTCCTTACTCGTAACACTTGGTGCTTGCTTGACAGGTCTCTGGCTCTTGACAATCTTCTTGCGGCCAGAGACCTTCTCATCAGCAGTCGTGAAGTGACGTGGCAAGAAACGTTCTTTGATCCCGGAGTACCAACCAGGTTTCACCGCAACAATGACCAAGCTCGCCACCAAAACGACTGCAACGATAATGGACCCCCATATGATAATTCCCTTCCACCCCATGTTCAAACTGCCCCTAACGGGCAACACTCTTGTGCGAGTCAAGTTTTCCCCCGCTGCAAATGGCCCTTGCGGTGATCCTTAGCACTGAGTGAATAATTTGCAAAAAACGTTCCACTTTACTTGATTCTCATCGAGCTTCCGGCACCTGAGCCGCAGGCGGGGTTTGCTGTATAGGTCTGCGCACTGGCCGTCTTTGAATTCTTCTTGGCCTTGTCACAGGCGCGGGAGGTGGCTTCTCCTTCTCTTCGACTACCTCCACGACTTCTTCTCTGCCATCCTTCTCGAACACCACCTTATTCCTCAATATTTCGGCGATCCTGTAACCCTTTATTACCTCATCGTGCCGATAAAACTCCTGTTTCTTCGTCTCGGGATCTTCGATGATGGCCAATGACCCTTCCGGGCTCGCCACCACCGTCCCCTTCAACCAGAACGGGACCTTGGACGTAGACGGCGAACTCTGTTTCGCCGTTGTTCCCCCTTCAATCCGCGTCAGTCCTGAAGCAAAAAGATCGCGTTGAAAGATGACTGCGTAGCGGTCAAATCCAGGAGAGCCTTTTGACTCTTCCTCGCCGGTTGCCCCGCTCGATGAGACCGTGGGAACAGTGTAGTGGTACGCTTGGTAGATAGTTCGCGCCATACCGATTCCCAGCAAAATGATCCCCACCATGATAGGGATTAAAACGATCCAGAGATATTTCTTGACAATGAGCTTGCAGATCCTTAGCATAAGCGTTCTAATTTTTTTCAACAATGTAGCAAAAAAAGGTGTGTGAGTCAACAAAGGGGCGCCACCGCAAACCCGGGGTCAAATCCTTTAGACCACCATCATTGCAAAATCGCATAGCCTACGTGTCCCTCTATTTTCCACCCGACTTGCTGAAGGTCAACACCTCTAACGTCACATCAACGCGTCCCGTCGTCCGGGCCGTCGGTTTGATACCCAGCCTCTTGATGCGAAAGGGCACGGAGGACGTTTCTATTTCGTACAAGTAGGACACCACCTCCCGTAGCTCTCCTCCCTTGAAGCGTAGTTGCACAGGCGTGATGGTATATCGGGGGGTAGAGGTGGAAGCCAGAGGTTTCATTTGCTGAATTTGGTCGGTCAGCCCCACCTTTTTGGCCAATTCCTCCAGCTGAGAGAGAGGAGAAACATCTCCTGCCGCTGTGGCCAGCCGTTTGACGATCTCCTCTTCCTTAGCCAGCAACTTACTGTATTCCGCACGCAACAGGAGTAGCTCCTGCAAGTCTCGCTCTTTCTGGGCAATGAGCCGATCTAGGAGGCGCGATCGTTCCACCGAAGGTGAGACAAACAACGCATACACCAGAATACATACGATGACTATGAGTGCCCCTCCAACACAGAACTTTTCCCGCTGTGTGAGATCCTGTATTCTTTTTTTCATTTCTCCTTCCTGGAAAGGACCATCTTGAAGAGGACGCCCTGCCCACCTCGTCTGGCAAGCTCCACGTTGCCCACCTTGACATCCTCAACGAGAGGAGACCCTGCAAGGACTTTTTCCACCTCGTCAACCAGGGAAAACGAAGTAGCTGTACCTCTCAGATTGATCCGTACATCATCCATATCCAGCGAGACAATCTTCGAGCCCTCGGGCAGACGTTGCGCAATTTCACGCAGAATTTCCAGGTTCGAGTGACCTACACTGCTGCGTATCTGCACTCCTCCCTCACCCATCCTCCGAACCATCTCTCTGGCCTGCTGCACTTCGTTCGTTATCCCCCGCACTTCGGGAAAGGCCTCTTTGAATACACGCCGTACCTCTGCCTTGAGCGCAGAATAGCGCCTCTCCTTTGCCACAATTCCCAAGAAAAAATTTGCCCCAATCAAAACCAATAGTAGAAGCAGAGCACCGGCGACTTTTAGGACCTTTTTCTTGATCACGGGCGGAAAAACCTCAGAGTGTGCAGGCATCTTGCTCACCAAGTCCACCCGCCCCTTTTCTCTCCTTAAGCCTCTGAGCGCCAGGCCCATGGCTACTGCACCTAACACATTTGCCTCCTCGGGCAAAGGAAAATCAGACGGAATCCGTGTCGTGAAGTCCAGGTCATTCACCCTGAGCCCGAGAGCTTGCTCTACGTAGGATCTCAGACCCCTGAGGCGGGACCCTCCCCCGGTAAGCCACATCTCCTCTAGCAGCTCGTCTCCGGTGTTCTGAAGGGCTTTGACGCTGAAGATTACATCATCCAGCACGGGGCGAATTGCTTCTGCAGCGCTGCCCCCTGGGGCCTCAATGGGGATGGATCGGGTGAAACGCAGTTTCCCGTCCTGAAATATGCTCACCGATCCTTTCACCACACCGATATCCAGCAGGCCGATGGATCTCTTGCCCCCCATCTCCTCGACCAGACGAGCAAGGGCCAGGGAATCCACGTCTATGGTATCAGGAACTATGCCTCCCTGACCCAGTGCGCTGACATAGTCTCTCACCAGTTCCCGTTTTACCGAAGCAACCAGAACGGAGCTCACTGTTGGTGTTTGATCCAGCAGAGCAAAGTCCACGACCATCTCCTCAAGAGGTGACATTATGAGGTTTTCGACCTCATAGCCGATGGTCGCTTCAATTCGTCCTAACTGGGTAAACGGCAATTCCGTATTTCGAAAAAGAACCTGATGAGACGGGAAGGAGACTACAAAAATGTCGCCCTGAAGCGCCGGATCGCGGGTAATGATGGACAGATCGACGATCAGATCTTGCAGGGACGATCCTTTGCGCTCCTTGAACACGAATCCGGTCACTCTAAAACTGTTGATAGACGTGGTAAGCTGTACAGCTTTGATCATCTTTGAACCGACGTCCAAACCGACGATCTCTCCGGTTCAGCACGGCAGAGATGACCTTTTTAATACCTCTGACATTGCCTTCGACCCGGACGGAAAAATAGGATGACTTTGTGGTTATGTGCGGCCCAATATCCAGCTCCGCCAGCCCAGGCACGCGCTGTAGATCATCTAGTGTCTTGAACGGCTCTTCATGACGGTAGTCGATGATCGCCTGCGCCAACCCCTGGTCGATTTGATCGGAGATGCTCTGCAAGACTAACGGCGACGCGGTATTAATGTTGAACTTCCCGTCGACGGAATAGACGGTCAGATACTCGATGAGGCCCTTCCTCTCTCCGTCTCCGTACAGTATCTCCTCGGTCATTCCCTTCACCAAACGAAGCTCGTCCAGTGTAGTTAATGGACCATCTTTGCACGGATAAGGAGGGGATAACTGCTGGTAGTACACATCCTCTGCTCCAAGGGGATCCGCCTCGTCATCGGGGTCGAGCCAATCCAGGATAGCATAGACCAATTCGACATCGAGTTCCAACAATTCAAAGATCCTAACTAGCTGCTGTAATTTCGCCTCATCTCCAACGATGCTATTTATGGCAATCTTGGATGTCTCATCCTCGATCGTTCCGCTAAATCGCCCCTCGTCGTCCTCGGAGATGAAGCCGGTATGCTCGTTGTAGCGCGCCCACTCGTCATCGAAACCATCGTAGGTGTCGTCGTCTTCTCTTAAGAGTACCTTGGCTAATTCGATGCCTGATCTCGCGGTGTACAACGCCTTGAGCTCATCGCGCCGATTGGCTGCTAACGTCAGATCCACCCTCATGGTGTAACTGAAATCAATAAGAAGCGACACGAGCAGCGCGACCACCGCCAGTACTAAAATAAGAGCAACGCCTTTCTCATTCCTCATAGGCCTAATGTTCAACTACCTCGATGCATGTCCTGGTTGAAACCGTGATGATATCCCCCCTTGCATCCCTGAGCAGCAGTGCAATCTTCACTGACCTCGGAAGCCGTCCACCAAAAACCGACGTGCTTGACTCCCACCTGGGCCACTCCTGTCCCATACTATCAAAATAGGTGAAATCAAGACCCACAATACCCTGGCCCAATTGATACTTCGCTCCTCCCTCATCCGGGCGATCATCGGGAGTGCTATCTTCTCTCACCAGTAGCGTCGGCTCACCGGTTTGTGGGTCGGCCGTGATCGCATAGCCGACCTCTTTCAACCCCTTCGATCTTCCTCCGAGGGGCAAAGATGTCGATATGAAGTACAGGATATCCCGCGGAACCCCATCCTCCTGCCTGTCTTCCCCCATGAAACCATACGTGATGTCTGACAGCCCCTGTTCCGCAGGAAGGTAGGCGCAGCTAATCTCCTGGGCCATACGGCCAATAATAAGGCTCGCTTTCCGCCAGGCCTCGCCATCTCCTTCACTGATTTCCATAGTCTTCACGCTCCCCGCGAAGGATCCGTAGACGATCCCCATGATCATCGCCAGAATGGCGGCGGCCACCATAACTTCTACCAATGTGAAACCGCTATTCTTCGCTCGCCACATAGGTAACAATCCGCAGATCTCTCTCCCTGCCCCCCTCCTTCCACTTCAACAGGACAGAGACCTTCTTCAACCCTTCCTGGTCACTCTCATCCACTTCAGTTTCCCATTTGAAAACTGGCCATCCTTCTTTTACTTCATCTGCACTGCGCTCCACCTCTAGGCTCTCCTGAGCGATTAATTCTACCATCTTTTCCTGCGCCAAAAAGGTGGCTTTTGTCACAATCCGTGCCTCATTCCCGAGATCAATACTGGTAGCCTGGTGAGAAAAAATAACCACCAATGAAAGAGCAAGGATCGCCATTGCTATCATGACTTCTAGAAGGGTGAATCCGCGTGTCATCCTTCTTCTTTCTTTACATATCCGTCGTAAACCCTGACTTCGCCGGTAAGGGGAAGGAGTTCCAAGGAAATCATGTCCTTTCCCTCCAAATGGATCATTGTATCCTCGATCCAGCCCGTCGGGAAAAACTCCGTGTAAGCTGTACCCTCCATGTGAACTCCCCGTGGTGTAATAACGTCTTTAAACGTCACCCCCTGAGGCAACTTAAGGAGTCTGGTCAGCACTTCCTTCTCCTCCGTGAAGTCTCCTTGATCGTTTTCGCGTGTCACCCAGCATATTCCCTGCGAAAGGTCGTAATTCAACCGATATCGTATCCGCGTGGATGAAGACATGCCAGCAAGATACCGCGCCGTCCCACGGATTTGCCTGATCGCCTTATTTGTATCCCCGTGGGAGACGAACAGTTGAATCCTGGGAATGGCGATGGTGGTAAAGAGGGTAATAAGGAAGAGAACCACAACGAGCTCTAAGAGGGTAAAAGCCCTATGCTCCCTCCAGGTTCCAGTTCTCAACGTCGGCATATTTCCCCTCGCCCCCATCTTCCCCATCCGCGCCATAGGACTCCAGGTCGAAATCCGTACTCTGAATTCCTGGAGATATATAGACATACGGATTACCCCAGGGGTCAACGGGAACCCTGTTCTTCTCTAAATATCCCCCCTCCCTCCAGCGCTTCGGGATAGGCTCAATGGTTGGTTTTTCAACGAGAGCAATCAATCCCTGTTCAGTTGTCGGATAGGCGGCATTATCGAGGTAGTAGAGCTTGAGGGCTTGCTCTAGCTGTTGGATCTGCATCTTGGCTTTCAGGCGCCGGGCTTCCTCTGGTCTACCCATGATCTTGGGGATAATAAGGCCGGCCAAGATCCCGAGGATAACGACTACGACCATCAGTTCAATCAGAGTAAATCCCCTGTTCTTTCGCAACACCGTAACACCTTCCTGTTTTTCCCGAATGATACCACCGTTCTCCACGTTAGACAACTAAACGCTTGACATCCCCTCGGGGACAAGCGTCTGTAGACCATCGGAACCGATACGAGCATTGAGCGTCGTTGCAATTACTGTACCCATGGCGATTTCTGCTCAATCAGTCCTGTTTATCCCGTCGCGACCACCATCCCGGACACGCACACGGTCTGTTTCGGGAGATTCCGTTCGGTCGCACGGCTAACTGGCTTGCAGAGTACCAAAATGCTCCGCAATCGGGTAAAATCAAGCGATTTCTTCCGAAACATGAAGGGAATGCCAATGTTCTTGTTGGAGACGCAAAAATCCTTGATACCGCGACACTTCTCCAGACGATGGAAACGACGGGCCCTCCCACAACGTTGGGTCAGCGCGTATCGGGACAAGGTTCCCCGCATTGAATCTAGTGCTTTTGTCGACGCTGCTGCCCGCATTATTGGGGATGTTTGGGTGGAAGCGGAGGCCAGCATCTGGCCGATGGCAGTCCTGCGGGCTGATAGCGCCAAGATTTACGTAGGACGCCGTGCAGCAATATTGGAGTTGTCGCTTCTGGAGGCGCCTGAGGAGCATCCAGTCTGGGTGGAAGAAGAAGCACTGGTTAGTCACGGGGCCATCATCCACGGTGCTTGTGTCCAGCGCCGGGCACTGATCGGAATCGGAGCTATTGTCTTAGATGGAGCTGTAGTATCAACTGGCTCCATCATCGGCGCGGGCAGCTTGGTGAGTCCCGGCACACAGGTGCCCACTAACTCATTCGTTCTTGGAGTTCCAGGCAGAATTGTCCGTGAGACCACGCCCGATGAGCGCCAAAGCATCATCGATCAGTTGGACGAGCTTCATCGGAAATCCCGCTATCTTCGCTCCTCGCAGTAGCCCAACGGGCGGTGAACGCTCGATGTCAAACACCCTTGAGAATCCTTACTGTTTCCTCTCGGTGTGCAGGTGAGAACTCTGAAAAAGTGCTCTGAACGTGAACTAAGATTTTTGCGCTAGCAATTCTTCGTCCTTCGATCCATACATTCAGTTGCGAATTTATTGCCTCAGGACTTGGTACTGAGTGAGCAAACGAAATCATTTCTCTTAGTAGGATACGTCACAGTATTTGCGAATCGAAGCAATGAGCGAGGCACAGTGGCGGTAAATTCGTCATTCGAGCCCGAAGGGTAGTCGAATGTGCAATGAAGCGAGCTTTCAAATGATCGAGAAAAGCTTTCTGAGCAGTGAAGAGAACTTTTTCAGAGATTTGGAGCTGGAAACCCTTGTGAGATGAAATGCTCTGTCAGAGTTCAGAGGCTCAGCTGCGCAAGACAATAAAAGCCCTGTTAGGCCCTTTCCTTCCTGATCAACCCCGCATAGTAGCAACAAGAGAAGTTCTCAAAATCGTTATTGAACACCCGCACTTTCCCATCCTGAAATCGTACCTTCACGAAACACAGTCCGCCAGGCAACGTCGCATCCCAAGCCTCCACAACCACACCGATGCCCCACTGCAGGAACTTCTCGTGATAAACACTATCGCCTACCTGTAAATAGGTATGATGCCGCTGCATGACTCTTATTGTGTAGCGCAAAAAATCGGAATTGACAACATGAAATTCTCAGGAACCGGTTCAGTGTATCTCATCCCAGTTCCTTCCACGAGCAATAGACACTTCCAGTGGGACCGCAAGCTGGATAACACCCTCCATCTCGCTGCGAACTATCTGTTCCATTTCACTCAATTCATTTTCGGGAACCTCTAGGACCAACTCGTCATGGACTTGAAGAATCATTTTTGACTTCAGATTCCTGTCCACAATGTAGCGATATATTCTGACCATGACTAGCTTTATCAGATCCGCCGCCGTGCCCTGAATAGGCGTATTTATGGCCGTTCTCTCCGCAAATTGGCGGGCTACCCGATTCGAGCTGTTAATTTCAGGCAGGTATCTCCGTCGGTTGTAGAGCGTTGTCACAACCCCTTTTTCTTTCGCCGTAGCCAGAACCCCTTCAATGTAAGTCTGTACACCATGATACCTTCGGAAATATTCGTCGATGTATTTCGAAGCGATTTTAGTGTCAACTCTCAGCTCCTTGGCAAGACCGTATGGACTCATTCCGTAGATAATCCCGAAGTTTATTACTTTTGCCTCCCGACGCATCTGGGGCGTTATCTCATCCGACGCAATCCTTACTATTTCGGACGCGGTCCTTGCGTGGATATCCTCCCCCTTCTGAAAAGCCTCAATGAGTGTCATGTCCTGAGACAGATGAGCCAGAATTCGCAACTCGATCTGAGAATAGTCAGCCGACACCATCCACCATCCATCTTCGGGAACGAAGGCCTCCCGAATGCGTTTGCCTTCCTCGGTCCGGATCGGAATATTCTGCAAGTTTGGATCGCTGCTTGAGAGCCTCCCTGTAGCTGTCACCGTTTGGTTGTATGAAGTGTGTACCCGGCCCGTGGAGGGCTTGATCAGCTTAGGAAGCACGTCGACGTATGTCGATTTCAGTTTTGTCAGACTGCGATACTCCAATATCATCCTCGGCAGCTCATGGTCTATCGCTAACTGTTCAAGAACTTCGACGTCGGTGGAGTACCCGGTCTTTGTCTTCTTGATGACGGGCAGGCACAGTTTCTCAAACAGTACTGTTCCCAACTGCTGGGTGGAGTTGATATTGAAGTTCTGCCCTGCCAGATCGAAAATTTTTGTCTCTACGTGAACAAGCCTGTCGTGCAATTCAGCGGAAAGATCCCGAAGCAGATCACAATCAATCTTAACACCCCAACGCTCCATTTCAGCCAGAACTTCTACCAGCGGTATTTCTATCTGAACAAAGAGCTCCTCAAGATCTTCTTCCTTCAGCTTTTCTTGAAGATCCTGAGCTAAACGATAGGTGACATCAGCATTCTCACACGAATACGCCATGGCCTGCTGGAGGTCCACTGTCTGGAAAGCCTGACCCTTCTCCGAAACCTGCCCGTAGGCCGTCATGCGATGATCAAGATATTGTTGTGCCAGAGCGGAGAGATTGTATTCGCGCTTGGTAGGGTTGAGAAGGTACGAAGCCACCATTGTATCGCAGCTGATCCCAGCCAGTTTCACCCCGTGCCGTCTGAGCACAATGTAGTCATACTTTACGTTTTGACCATATTTCTCTTTTTCGCTTTCCTCAAGGAGGGGCTTCAGTCTTTCCAGAACTACCTGTTGTGAGAGCTGCTCTGGGACCCCCGGATACGTGTGACCAACCGGTACGTAGTAGGCCTCGTGTGGTTTAGCTGAAAAACCCCAGCCGACCACATCTGCATCGAGGGGGTCTCGGGATGTGGTCTCCAGATCAAGGGAAAATGCTTTTGCTTCTCGCAAGATAGCGACCAATTCTTCCAGCCCTTTTTCCTCAGTTACGAGGCAAAATCGCTCGTATGATCTATCCCTTTGCGGAACCAGTTCGCGAAGAAATTTATGAAACTCGAGTTCTTTGAACACAGACTGCAATGTTTCCTCTACCGGTGGCCTGAGAATAAAGTTCTCCCAGTCTAGTTCCAGTGGCACATCGGTGTTAATGGTGGCAAGTTTCTTACTCAAGAGCACCTGCTGCTTGTACTCCACCAATCGTTCCCTAGTTTTTTTCTTGAGATCTTGTTCCCCAGGTCCATCAAGGCTCTGGAGTAACTCTTCAAGGCTTCCGTATCTCTTTATGAGGTCAACTGCTGTCTTTTTCCCTATTCCTGGTACGCCAGGAATGTTGTCAATGCTGTCTCCCGCCAGACCCATAACGTCAGGAAGCCGTTCAGGGGAGACTCCAAAACGATCTCGTACCTCTTGAAGCCCGCCATAAGCATCCTTCATGGTATCCAGAGTCCTGACGCGTTCACTTACCAACTGCAACAGATCCTTGTCACCACTGACGATAACCACCTCGATACCCGCACTCTCTGCCCTTTTTGCGATAGTTCCTATGATGTCATCTGCTTCATAGCCCTCCTCTTCCAGCATGCGTATGCAGAGGCCTTCGACGATCTTCTTGATATACGGTATTTGCACCGAAAGCTCATCTGGCATAGGAGGCCTGTTGGCCTTGTACTCCGCGTAAAGATCGCTTCGAAAGGTGGGACCTTTGGCATCAAAAACCGCCGCTATCCCGTCGGGTTTATGATCTCTCAAGACCTTCAGGAGCATAGAAGTAAACCCGAAGACGGCATTCGTGGGGAAACCTTTGGACGTCGACAATCCTCTGATAGCGTAGAAAGCTCGGTACATGTAAGAACTTCCGTCAATAAGAAAGAGTCTTTTTAGGGGAGCCATAGTGCACCAAACGGCAGCAGACTTGTAGCTGTACGCACCCTGCCATACAGAATGCGCACCATAAGAGATACTTTAGCACGGACTGTGAGAAAAACATACCGCCTGCAAACAATTCTCAGACAGCGGTCTCAGCATACGCCACCCATCAACGGGCTACACGGACCTGCATCTGTTCGGTCCTTAGTATTAGCGGACACTTCTTCAGGATTCTATCAGGTGGGTACCAAGAAATCTATTTGGTTGACAGCTCATGTATCGAGCCGCGGCCTTGCCACTCAGTAGCATTGCTCTTTCACGTCGCGTTCGTCCCACGTTCTTTTGGCTCATAAGGGCAGAAGGGCTCTTCTCCCAGGTAATCTCCCCCGAGGGTGAACGCCCGGGCTCTGCACCCTCCGCACACCACACGGTATTCACACCGCCCGCATTTGCCTCGTAGTTGATTTGTGTCCCTCAACCTTTGGAGCAACTCTGACTCCTCCCAGATTGCCCGAAATGGTTTCTCCCGTATATTCCCACACGTGATTTCCAGATAACCGCAGGGTTGCACATCCCCTGTATGAGATACGAAGCAAAAGGACACCCCTCCGAGACATCCGCGAGTGAAGGTGTCGAGTCCTTCGCCATGCCCTGTCGGAGTAACCGTCCCCCCTTGCTGATGCACAATGCGGTAGTACTGAGGAGCGCAGGTAGCCTTGAGCTGCAAAGAAACCTTATCGCGCTCTTGATAGAACCATTGCAAAACTCTCTCGTAGTCATGAGGAGAAACGTCATCTTCTGCCAGGTCCTTCCCTCGCCCCGTGGGCACCAGAATAAATATGTGGTGAGCCACAGCTCCCAGTTTGACTGCCAACCGGAGAATGTCTTCGATCTCGCTCAGATTTCTTCTTGTCACCGTTGTGTTGATTTGAAAATCAATGCCTGCCTCCCTCAAGCGGCGTACGCCTTCTAGGGCTCCGTCAAAAGCTCCGGCCACGCCACGGAACCGATCATGACTCTCAGGGTCCGCTCCATCCAAACTTATGCTAACCCTCTGAATACCAGCCCGCTTTGCCTCCGCTGCAGTATTTCCATCCACCAGCGTCCCGTTCACCGCCATCACAACCCGCAAGCCTCCCTGTCCCGCATACCGCGCAATGTCAAAGATGTCACTGCGCAACAGTGGTTCTCCGCCAGTGAGGATCACGACCGGCCTGCTGAAGGCGGCAACCGCGTCTATGAACTGTCGGCATTCCTCCGTGGTAAGCTCACCCTCGTACGGTCCCCTCTCAGACGCGGCCCGGCAGTGGACACAGTTCAGATTACAACTCCGTGTCACTTCCCAGGCTATCATTCTCAAATTGGACGTCAGGATCATGGCTGTTCCCTGCTCCTAATGAAGGCGTACTCCATATGCAGGCATCCCCGCACCTTTTTCATAAGATAAGCAGTGCCTCAGAAAAAGTCACGCTTGCTAGCCCCCGTAATCCCAACCTGGAGGTCACCGTTGACGTCGCGGGACATTTCGGGAAATAGAGATGACCAGATGGATCGATGAATCACGAGGACAACAAAGGGTCCCCTTATTTGCGCAGATGCCCGGCCGCCTCTTTCGCAAAATAGGTGAGTATGATATCAGCCCCAGCGCGCTTGATAGAGAGCAGTATTTCCCACATCACGGATTCTCCATCTATCCAGGCCCGCTGCGCTGCCGCTTTCACCATGGCGTATTCTCCACTCACGTTGTACGCTGCCACTGGCACCCCAAACTCCCGCTTGACCTGGTAAATGACATCCAGATAGCTGAGGGCGGGCTTAACCATCACCACATCCGCACCCTCTTCCAGATCGAGAGCGACTTCACGCAGCGCCTCATCACTGTTGGCCGGATCCATTTGATAGGCTTTCCGATCAGCAAATTGAGGAGCTGACTGTGCCGCCTCCCGGAAGGGACCATAGAATGACGAGGCATACTTCGCGCTGTACGCCATGATGGGGATGTAAGAGTATCCCTCTCCATCGAGACATTCGCGGATTGCTCTGACCCTCCCGTCCATCATATCGGACGGTGCAACCATATCCGCCCCAGCCCGAACGTGTGTCAGAGATTGGCGAGCCAAAAGCTCCAAGGTCGGGTCGTTCAAAACTATTCCATCCTCCACCAATCCACAATGGCCATGACTGGTGTATTCACAGAGACACACATCAGTGACGACGAGCAGGTCAGAGACAGCGTCTTTGATCGCCCTGAGCGCCCGTTGAATGATGCCGTCCTCGGCATACGCCTCTGAACCCCTCTCATCCTTTTTTTCAGGTATGCCAAAAAGGAGCACTCCTGGAATCCCAAGTGCCCTCACTTCCTTCGCCTCCTTCACCAACTCGTCGATAGAGAGCTGAAAACAACCAGGCATGGAGTCGATAGGACTTTTCGTCCCCTTCCCCGGGCAGACAAAGAGAGGCAGGATCAGATCATCCACTAATACTCCTGTTTCTCGTATAAGCCTTCGTACGGTATCATTCGACCTGAGTCGCCGTGGTCGGTAATACGGAAACCGCATGGTGTGCTCCTTTTCTTTCATGCTGGTGCTTTTTGAAAATGTTCAACGATAGCCTGAACGAGAGCGGGAATAGTGTAATCGACGGCCACGATGGCAGGCTTGAGGCCATAGCGGTTAGCGGCATCTCCCGTCACTGGCCCAATAACGGCTACCGTTACCCCATCCATCAGGTCTCTTTTCGGAAGCAGTTCCATAAAGTTCTGTACTGTCGACGAACTCGTGAAGGCCACCACATCGACGCCCTCTCGCAAGATTCTCTCAAGCGTCGCCCCACTCCCGGACGGTCGGACTGCGCTGTACACTCTCACCTCATTCACGATACCTCCTGCCCGCCGCAATGTCTCAGGTAGGATCTTGCGCGCAGCTCCTGCTCTCGGCAGCAGAATTCTTTTCCCTCCAATAGCCTCGGTCCTCAATCCGTTTGCCACCTCCTCTGCTCGATACACTGACGGGGTGAAGTCAACCTCAAGACCGCTTTCCTGCAATTCTCTTTTGGTCCTCGGTCCGATGGCACAAATCTTTTTCTTTTTGAGAAGCTCCAGATTGCGACCTCTCTCCCTCAGTCTCTGAATGAAGAATCTGACTCCGTTGACGCTGGTGAAAATGATCCAGTCGTAAACCTCCAACGCTGCTATGGCCTGATCGACGGGAGACCAATCCTCGGGTGGGACGATTTCTATCGTAGGGAATTCAACAACGTGGGCCCCCGCCTCTTTGAGAAGGTCTGAGAACTCGCTCGCCTGCTCGCGTGCGCGAGTAACAACCACCTTCCGACCAGATAAGGGTGGTACCATACCTGTGCACCATCCGGCGCAGAACTGCTCGCCCCCACCAATCCTTCCCACATCAAGTCTGGGAAGTAAACCTCACTATAGCGTAGGAAACAACCAAAGACAAGGTGGAGTGCCTTCTTAGCGATCACAATGGGCGCCTGTGCCCTCAAAATATGTGTCCCAGATATGAGCGGTCACTGTCGGACGACCTCGTTTTGTCTTTATTTGTCGAGAATAAACGACTTTGACATAAGTCGCCCCGGCGTTACGTATCATCGAACGTTACTCTGTTGTAAACGAGACAAATCCAGGGCGGACCAAGAAGGAGATTACTTCCGTGCGCCAGGAGAAGGGCAGACCGGTTTGCATGAAGCTCAGATGTGGGATACAATTCTCCGAGGTGATCAAAGTAAAGAGTTCCAAATTCTTGACCAGCGCGTATGCTAAGAGTGATTATCCTGCGGAGCTGTATCCCGAGGTGGCCTGTGCGGGTAGATCAAATGTTGGCAAATCCAGCCTCATAAACACGTTGGTAAACCGGAAAAACCTAGCCAGAACGAGTTCTGCTCCAGGTAAAACACAGTGCATCAATTTTTACCTCGTTAACCAATGTCTCTATCTAGTCGACTTACCCGGATACGGCTTTGCCAAAGTACCCGCCCAGGTACGGAAGAGATGGCGCCCCATGGTGGACGAATATCTCAGAGACCGAAAAAAACTTTGTGGAGTGATTGTTACTCTCGACTCCCGCGTAGGTCCAACGCCGCTAGACGTCTCGGTGAAAGAATGGTTGGATGACCTATCCATCCCTGCGGTATTTGTAATGACCAAGCTCGACAAGCTGTCTAGGAATCGAGTGAACAAGGCGCTTCAGCATGTTGCTGAGACCTTGTCAGTTTCTCCTGAGCACATTGTACCGTTCTCAGCCGTCACCGGGCAGGGGAAAGGTAAATTGTGGCAAGAGATCACAAGCCTCATGAACCGAACGCAGCGTTCGCACCAATTGTCCCATGTGTGAACTGCCCGCTCGGTTGCTCACGCAACACGAACCCATGTCCATTGCCAGAAAGCCTCAGTGGAGTCTCTCACCAACCCCATCGCTTTCCCCTGCGAATCAATAGATGCGGCTGTACGAAACAGTAGGCTTCGCAATAGCTGAGGCCATCGTGTGAACCTGTCAACAGAATAGCAAAAAGACTGGTGACTCCCTTCTCATGGTGCACACTCTCATCGATGGATGTGGCCACCGGCGTGCACGTCTCATGTTAAGGGCTAAATACCGGGTGCAGGGCTAACAAACAGGCTCAGGCCGCGGCCTATCTTGAGATGGAAAAACCTCGAGCAGGTGCCTGGCAGAGACCGGTTATCGGGATATGAGATCTGTCGTTATGATTACGATTGCATCGGGTCAACATCACACCCGACGCCCCAACACCCACGACACCAGCAGGACCTGCATAGACGCATCTAGGACCTCTTGGTTTCTTTTCCATCAGCACCGAAATATTCCAGTGAAAAGCCGTTCTTCTCGTTGTATCTAACATAAGAAAAATGACTTAACCAATTCCCAACGTTGTAGTAGTGACCGACTCTTCCGGCGGTTTTGATCGCCATAACCTCGGGAACATGGGTATGGGCCAGAACCACAACATCAAAACCCTCCCTCACTTTACGGACCGCGAAGTCCCTCAGCCGAGACGCTATCTGAGAGCCCTGCTTAGCTCCTCGTTGTCTACTGATCGTGCTCAACGTTTTTGCTATTCTCATGACGATCCGAGGCCCCAACCAGGTCATCACTGTATAGCTCACTTTCCATCTGAGCAGACATGCATATAGCTTGCTAGCCAACAATGAATTGACACGGTCGCCATGAGCGAGGTAAACCCTGCTCCCGTTGAGCTCTATGTCGGCAGCATTTTCGTAGACCTCAATGCCCAATTCCTCACCCATGAACGGACCGAGCTGAAACTCGTGGTTTCCCTCTACATAGATTATCCGTATCCCTGCCTTCCTCAAATCCCGGAAGAGATCTAGAAGGTTCCCATATTGCCTCACCAGCAGTGAAAGGTCGTCAAATCCGAACCAGAAGTCGAAGAAATCCCCCATGATCACGAGATTCTCCAACGACTTCCTATTGCTCTTGATGAACTGTTCGAAGCGTTCCCGTCTCTCCCCATCTCCTGGGGCAAAATGTGCGTCGCCGACGAAGATCCAATCCATTACCGTCCCACTCCGCAATAGCGAAACCCCAACCGTTTCATCTGATCCGGTTCGTAGACGTTTCGTAGGTCGATGAAGATCGGTTCCTCCAACAAGTCTTTGATTCGATGAAGGTCCAAAAGGCGAAAGCGGTTCCATTCAGTAATCATAACTAACGCGTGACTCCCCTCGGCTACTTCATAGGCATCTTTGCAATATACAACGTCCTTCAAGACCCGCTTTGCCTCGTTCATGGCCTCCGGATCATAAACTTTGATCCTGGCGCCCATTTTCTGCAAGGCCTCAATGATAGGAATGGAGGGAGCCTCTCGCATGTCGTCGGTATTCGGCTTAAAGGAAAGACCCAAGATGCCGAGGGTCTTCCCCCCCGGGTCACCTACCATCTCCCTGATCTTCTTGACCATCCGTCCCTTCTGTCTCTCATTGACCTTAATAGTGGATTTCACAATTTCCATTTCACAGTGATGCTCCGCACCAATGTGTACCAATGCCCTGGTGTCTTTCGGAAAACACGACCCTCCAAAGCCAGGCCCAGGATGCAAGAACTTCCTTCCAATTCTCCCGTCCAGCCCCATGGCTCTCGCCACATCATGCACGTCTGCTCCCACCTGCTCACATAAGTTGGCCATTTCATTGATAAATGAGATCTTGGTGGCTAGAAATGCATTTGCTGCGTACTTGATCATTTCGGCCGTCTCCAAATTAGTGATTACGAAGGGGGTCTCAATCAGATATAAGGCGCTATAAATCTGCTTCATCACTTCAATCGCCTTTTCACTTTCCGCCCCAATGATCACCCTGTCGGGTCGCATGAAGTCTTCCACAGCTGCCCCTTCCCGCAAAAATTCAGGATTCGAGACTACATCAAAGGAGACATCTTTTCGTACCTTATTGCGCAATATCTCTTTTAGCCACTTCCCTGTTCCCACGGGTACCGTGCTCTTCATAACGACGATCTTGTATGACTCGATGTAGTCCGCGATCTCCTCGGCGGCTGCCTTGACATGTGAAAGATCAGGCGAGCCATCACTGCTGGCCGGTGTTCCAACGGCGATAAAAATAACCCGAGAGACACTCACTCCATCCTTGATACTCGTGGTGAACGCAAGTCTCCCCTCCTTCATGTTTTTTCTCACCAAGTCTTCCAATCCTGGCTCGTAGAAAGGAATCTTTCCGCGCCGCAGTATGGCTATCTTATCCTTATCTTTGTCCACACACAGTACCTGCATCCCAAATTCTGCCAAGCAGGCGCCACTCACCAATCCCACGTAACCGCTTCCAATGATGCAGATCCTCATCTTACCCCTCCCCTGTGGGAAAAGTAGTCCCAAAGCGCTTCCTGCCACGTCCTCATCTCGATACCGGCTTCTTTCTTGAGCTTTTCGCAACTTAGAACCGAAAACGATGGTCTGCTGGCGGGTCGATTCAATTCATTGGATGATACGGGAACGATTTCTGTCTCCTCCTTGCCAGCTAATCGCAACACCTCAAGTGCAAAGTGGTACCAAGAGCAGCAGCCACGGTTACTTGCATGAAAGGTGCCCTTCATCTCGTTTGACACGAGCGTCAAAATAGCTCGGACCAGATCTACCGTGTAGGTAGGAGAACCGAGTTGATCGTTCACCACCTCGATCTTGTCTCGCTCATCCGCCAAAGCCAGAATAGTCTCTACAAAGTTCCTTCCATGTTTCCCGTATAGCCACTGCGTTCTGATGATTAGGTAGTGCTCCAGTGACCGTTGAACGTACCGCTCTCCCAACAGCTTGCTTTCACCGTAGATATTTTTCGGGCTTGGAAGGTCATCTTCGCGATACGGTCTCCGCTGCTCACCGTCAAAAATGTAATCCGTACTAATCTGTACCAGCTTGGCTCCAGTGTCTCTGCATCCGTTGGCAACATTCCTGGGCCCTTCGCCATTCACAGCAAAGGCTTCCTGAACCCTTTTTTCGCATCCGTCTACCTCAGTGTAGCCGGCCGCATTGATGACGAGATCGGGGGAAATGTCTCTGATCACATCGCGAGTTGCCTGCTGCTGCGTGATGTCCACCTCTTCCTTGTCCAGTCCAATCACATCATACCGGTCGCCAAAAACCCGCATGAGATCATGACCGAGCATCCCCCGCGATCCCAGAATCAAAACCCTCTTCATACTCTCCTCGCGACTAGCAGGTCAGATCTCAAGGATGATAAAACAAATCCTCTTTAAAAGGCAATCCCCCCTAAGATCTCCCCTTCCCTTGCGCGCCATATGGCGAGATTTTCACCGTGCTCATCAAACTGCCGAAGGCTTGCAGCCTGTATTGATCCTCTCGTTGAATATCACTCCGCCGGTGAAGACCTCGGAGCGATTTCTGACATGAAGGACGTTTTCATAGACGCGCCTCGCCCTCTGGGAGAACTCCCTCCCGTCCAATCTGACCACACTTCGCCATTATCGGAGGTGCCGAAGTCCTTCGATCCATACATTCAGTTGCAAATTGACTCCCTCAGGACTTGGTACTGAGTGAGCAAACGAAATCATTTCTGCTAGTAGGATACGTCACAGTATTTGCGAGTCGAAGTGCTAAGGTCACACACCCTGAAGTATCTAACCAATCACACAAAAAAAAGGCCCTGCAGAGCAAGGCCCCTGAATGCTTGTGAAAGCATTCTCTCACACTACAGTTCATCGCTCCATTTGCCGTACTGTTCCCTCAATATACGATGCAAAATCTTGCCGGTGCCAGTGCGAGGCATATCCTCATCTTTGATAAAGTCCACACTCTTGGGACGTTTGTATCCAGCGATTTTCCCTCTGCAAAAAACCATTATCTCCTGCGCCAACTCATCGCTTGGCTGATAGCCATCATGCACGACCACTACCGCCTTGACCGCCTCGCCCCATTTCTTATCAGGCACCCCAATGACTGCAACATCCTTGACAGCTGCATGAGCGCCCACAACGTTCTCCACCTCGGAGGGAAACACGTTTTCACCACCGGTGATGATCATGTTCGCCTTTCTGTCAACCAAGTAGTAGTACCCATCTTCGTCCCGTCGGCACATGTCACCGGCACTGAACCATTCTCCGCGGAAGACTTCCTTGGTCTTCTCGGGATCCTTCCAGTATTCCTTAAAGATCATGGGAGTCCGAGAGTAGAGTTCACCGACTTCTCCATCAGGAACCTCATTACCGTTTTCATCCAAGATCTTTACCCGATCTATGCCGAAGATCTCTCGTCCAATGGAACCCAGTTTTTTGAATTGATCCTCGGGGCGCAACAAAGTTACCAATCCTGCCTCTGTCGACCCGTATGCTTCCCAGAGCTCCGCGTTTTTAAAATGCTCCATTATGGCCAACTTAAGGTCCTTTCGCGCTGGAGCTGATGAAACGAGCAACTGCCGAATACTGCTTACGTCATACTTATTCTTGACCTCATCCGGCAGGGCTAACATCATGATGTAGTGGGTGGGCACCAACGAAGTAAACGTGATCTTAAATTCGTCCATGGTTTGCAACAGATCTTCCGGATCGAAGCTGACCATGTTGTAGACCATCACCGGTGCAGTCAAGAGTGCGTACGGAAAAGCATAAAAGATGGAGTTGACGTGGCACATGGGCATGACTAACATCACTTTGTCTGTGGGCAGAACCGACATGTTGACAATGTCGACCATATACTGGGCAACATTGCTCTCGTGAGTCCTGACAACCCCCTTCGGTTTCCCCGTCGTACCCGACGTGTACATGAAGGTCCACACATCCTCAGCATCCACTACAGTATCGGGTTCTTCCGGAGCTGCCTCAGTCAGCACGTCCTCGTAATGGCGATAACCGTTCGGCGCCGTGCCCTCCCCCAAATAGACATAGTTGTCCTGAGGGATTGGAAGATCCTGGCGCATACTGTTAACGGTTTCAACAAATGGCTCTTCCACTATGAACGCCTTGCTCTCCGAGTGATTAACGATGTACTCAATTTCCGGAGGCGCAAGACGAAACATGACGGGAACCATAATCTGTCCACTCTTAGCACAACTCGCGTAGATGTCCAGCCACTCCACCCTATTGTACGCAAGAATGGCAAAGCGCTCCTGATACCCAACCCCCATTTTCGTCAAGGCGTTTCCCAGTCTACAACTTCGTTCATTCCACTGCGCAAATGTGAAACTTTTGTGTTTATCCTGACAACCCAGTTTGTCCGGGTAGTTGATGGCGTTCATCTTCAGAACGGTCCCGGCATGCATCCATTTACTAATGGTCATCGCCATCCCTCCTTCTTTCTGTTCTTCTTTTGCGGTGCGAATCAAGAAACCTGACGAATTTACGCCTCGGCGTCTTCCCAGATCTTGCCGGGATTGAGGATGTTGTTCGGATCCACTATCTTCTTGATACCCTTCATGATCTCTACGGCTGCTGGTGGCACAGTTTCCATGAAGAACTTTCGCTTCTCGAGTCCAATCCCGTGCTCTCCCGACACCACCCCGCCCAATTCCACAGCGGACTTGATGATCATCTCCATAGCTTCCTGGGCCTTTGCAAAATGCTCCTTGTT
>SMTZ1_10011139_pt1 | contig 20877 bp, 23 predicted proteins | sample DeeMarSWOR136_30_FD_25667 | JGI IMG/M metagenome (IMG submission 25667) | reverse complement strand
TTCATCGAGCTGGGGTGGTGGCTGAAGACGACGTCGACGCCCTCGAAGACGCCTTCTCTCACCATCCAGACCTTGCCGCTCAGCATCTCCTCGGCGGGGCATCCGAAGAACTTGACGGTGCCCTGCATCCCCGCCTTCTCCATTGCGTACCGGAGGGCGACGGCTCCGCCCATGCCCGAGGTGCCGTGGATGTTGTGGCCGCAGCCGTGGCCGGGCGCCCCCGCCTCGATGGCATCCTTGACACGAAGGCCGTGGGGATGCCCGCGACTCCCCTCTCCACCTCGAAGCCGTGCTTCTCCAGCTCGCTGGCCAGGAGCTCCGCGGACCTGAACTCCACGTAGCCGAGCTCGGCGTAGCCCCAGATGGCGTCGCTGATCTCGGTGAGCCTGTCACCGTTCTTCTCGACCCATTCTACAGCCATCCGCTTCGCTTCATCAATCATGTGGAACTCATATTTATTCGTGTCAAACTAAAGGCAGGCGATGGGTCTACTTCCTGATGCCATGTAGGTGAATCGACGTCAACTACCTTCGGTCGGTGCTCCTCCTCATCATTATGAGGTACTTCACAGCCAGCTCCTCCGACATGCTCCGAAGGTTGAAACCTATGTCGTCTGTCGTTAACACCCCCACAACCCCGTCGCTGTCGTCGACGACTACGAGCCTCCTGATCCCGTACTCCCTCATCGTGTCGCAGGCGTCGTCCACGCTCCCCCGCTGGGAGATGGCCACGACGGGCCCGCTGCAGACGTCCCAGGCCCTCAGCGAAGCGGCGTCCACACCCGGAGCCAACACCCGGTGGACGAGGTCCCTCTCTGTGACTATGCCCACGGGTCGGCTCTCCCTGACGAGGACGACGGAGCTTATGGACCTGTCGCGCATGAGTCGAGCGATCTCCTCGACGGGGGTCTCGGGGCCCACAACGACTGGGCTGGTGGCCATGATCTCGGAGATCTTCATTCCTACGATAGGTACTCTGTTACTGTTAGAAAAATGTGGCGAAATTTGTTGTTTAATATTCTTGGGGCTCAGGCTAGCTCAGTCGAGTCGAAATACGATTCTAGGGCGCGCTGGCAGACGACCCGGTAGGCTGGCTTGTATGCCTCTCTGTAGGCCTGTGAGTGGTGGTGGGACCTGCAACCTTCTTCTCGGAGCTCTTTGTCGAGGCCCTGAAGCTCCTCTCTTTCCACAGCGATGTCCCCTCTGTCTATCAGATCCTTCAGGACCGACCAGATCTCCATGAACTCCTCGTCCGAGCCCTCCACCTCGGACTCGACCATGGCTTCATAGAGAGCAGCGAGATCGAGGCCCCTCCTAAGGAAGGGTCTCAGGTTCACCCTGACCATGGAGCTGTCCGCGGCCACGCCCTCCTGGAGGGGCTCCTCCAACCCATCATTCAGGTTCAGCCCCTCGGACTCCTCGTCCAGCCACCTGCGGGCTGAAGCACCCATGATGTGGCCGACGCCGAAGACGCCCTGGAATATGAGCTTGTAGAAGTCGGTCGCCCTCATCAGGGGTCTCATACGGAAGTGCCCCAGCAGATATTCCTCAATTTCTCTGCGGATCATACCAGGCTATCTCCCGAGGACTAATGTCTATTCCGGTTCTTCTCAACTAAACGTATCGCCCCAGTGGGACAGGTGCTGACGCAGAGGCCGCATCCGAAGCACTGCTTCTCGTAGTAGAGGAGCTCACCGTCGCTCATCCTTCGAGCGCCGAAGGGGCAGCGCTCCTCGCAGACACCGCAGGCAGTGCAGGCATTTAAGTTAGTCTCGGATATCTGATCCGACTTCAGTATGTGGGGGGCGAGGCCGAACCTGAGGAGGCCTGCGAGTGTGTGGCAGCAGCAGGGGCAGCAACTGCATATGAGGCCGGGGGAGTCCTCCCCCTCCATGATGTAGGCGAGGTGGACGAGTCCGGCCTCGTGGGAGACCCTGAGCGTCTCCAGGGTCTCCTCCAGCGTCGCCTCCCGGGCGTTGTTGCTGCCCTGGGTTATGGCCTCGTCGGCGTGGTGGTCCAGGTTGATGCAAGTCTCGTGGGGGGCCTCGCAGTTGTGATAGTTGGTCCGGCATCCGCAGTCCAGGAGGGCGATGCGGCGGGCGTTCCTCAGTATCTCCTCCATCCTGGTGAGGTCGAGCACGCGGTGCTCAGACTCTATGGCCACGTTCACGGAAACAGTCACCGAGTGGTCGATGTCGGAGTAATTGCCCTCCAGCTCCTCGACGGTGTAATCCTCCTCGAAGCGCTTGCCCTGGAGACCATTGTCCATGCGGATCGATTTTCCTTCCGGGGATTTATCGATTTGCCTAGTCAGAGCCGCGCTGCATGACGTAGAAGACAGAGGTCCCGATGAGAGTTATGATACCTCCGAAGTAGAAGACGGGCTTGAGCCCGTAGAGGTCTATGAGCATCCCCATGAGGATTGGGCCCACGACGTTGCCGACACTCATCGCGCTCTGGATGACACTCATCGTCGTGCCGACGCCTATGTCCCTCCCCTCGATCGTGGCCACCGCCGTGATAGCCGGGATGCCCAGGGAGCTCCCGGCCGAGAATATCAGCCTGGCAGCCAGCATCCCCCAGAAGTCTTTCGCGAGGGGGAAAAGGGTGAAGCCAAAGGCCCCTAGGAGGCCTCCAAGCAGTATCAGCCTCACCTTACTGTACCTGTCGGCGAGGAGGCCGAAGGGCTGCTGGAGCAGAGCCGCCGAGAAGGTCCCCACAGAGAGTATCATTCCCACGAGAGAGGCGGAGAGGCCGAGGCCTCCGACATCCACCGAGCTAGATATCAGGAGCGGGAGGAAGCTGTTGATGCTCCCACGAGCCAGGGCGCTGATGGCCCTGTAGACGAAGGCCGCCCTCAGAAGCCTGTTGGAGAAGACCAGCCTGAAGGAGGGGCTGCTACTCCTCCTCTCCCTCCTGGAGGCCCTGTCATCGGGCAGCAGGAAGAGGGTGAGCAGGAGGCTGAGTGCAGTGAAGGCCCCCATAACGTAGAAGGGGGCGTTTATAGAGTAGAGGTCCGTGAGGTAGCCGCCAATGAAGGGTCCCAGCCCCATGCCGGAGAACATCGCCAGGTTCATCGTCCCCATGTACTTGCCCTCCTTACCCTCGGGGGCTAGCTCCCCCGCGTAGGCCATCGCTATCGGCATCGACATGGCGGAACCGATCCCGTGCAACAGCCTGATGGAGACTAGTGAGAGGAAGTCCCAGGCGATGACGTACAGGATGGAGACGAGGGCGTAGATCGAGAGACCAATAGCTATTATCCTCCTCTTACTAATCGTGTCGGAGAGGCGGCCGACGGGGGCCGTGAAGACGAGGCGGGATATAGACCAAGCAGAGCTGAGCAGGCCGATCTGGAACATCGTAGCCTTGAGGCTCTCGGCGTAGATGGGTATGATGGGGCTTATGATGCCCATACCGAGCATCGCAGTGAATATAGTGATCAGTAGCACCTGGAGGGCTCTTTTAACATCCAAGTTGTGAGTCCCTCAAAATAGACTCTCCGGGATAAAACTCTTCCTAGGTGCCGACTGAAAAAGATAAAACAGGGTATACCCCAGAATAGGCGAAACACCATGAGTGTGGAAGAGAAGCTGAAGGAGATGGGACTGGAGCTGCCACCTGCCCCGGCGCCCATGGGGAACTACATCGGGGCCAAGTGGGCAGGCAACATCGCCTTCTCATGCGGACAGGGCCCCTTCCGCTCGACGAAGAGGGGAATGGTCGGCCAGGAGCTCACTGTTGAGGAGGGATACCAGGCCGCGAGGGAGACCTGCCTCAACTACAGCGCCGAGGGCTTCATGCAGCAGCCGGCCGTCCTCAATGGCTTCACGGACCTGCTGGTGGAGCTCTTCGGGAATCCCGGGGGCAAGCCCGCACGGGCGGCCCTGCCCGTCCACCACCCGGGGTGGATAGCCCTCGAGGCCTGGATGGTCGTGGAGCTCAAGGAGTAAAGCACTCCAAATCCATCACGAATAACACCACTTTTTATCGTGTGACCAGCTCCGATGGAATGAAAAGAAATTTTTTCAATGATGAAAAACTACACAGGTCTGACTTCAATCTGGAGGCGAACATTATGTCTTACGAGAGGATACTGGCGCTCGACTCGGAGGAGTACAACTCCTGCCCCTTCCACTGGGAGTGCGAGAGCTGCTCCAAGTGCCTCTGCCTGAGGATCATCGGCATAGCTGACCTACCATCTGCCTACGGTAGGTTCAAGATAGTCGCCTTCGAGAACAACAAGGACAAGAAGGACCACATCGCCGTCGTGAAGGGGGACGTCGTAGGCAAGGAACACGTCCTCACTCGCCTCCACTCCGCCTGCCTCACTGGGGACGCCCTCGGCTCGATGCGCTGCGACTGCGGCGCCCAGCTGGAGACGAGCCTTTACCTGATCGAGAGGGAGGGTCTCGGGCTCCTCCTCTACATGCAGCAGGAGGGGAGGGGCATCGGCCTCGCCAACAAGATCAGGGCCTACATGCTCCAAGACGAGGGCCTCGACACCTACGACGCCAACGTCCACCTCGGCTTCCAGCCCGACGAAAGGGACTACGAGCTCTCGGCCGCGATGATCAAGAAGCTTGGAGTGAAAAGCGTCCGCCTCCTGACGAACAACCCTGAGAAGATAGAGGGGCTGAAGAGGTACGAGGTGGAGGTGAGCAGACGGGAGCCCCTCGAGATGGAGCCCACGGACTTCGACCGCTACTACCTGGAGACGAAGAGGAGGAGGTTCGGCCACATGCTCTCTCTCAACGATCCGGTAGAAGAATAGAAAAAATGGGATAGGGGCTTCTACCAGTCTGACTTCCTGTCGAGCCACTCCTGGGTCTCGGGGTGTATATCGCTCCAGGTCCTGATGTAGTCCTTCACCTTCTCGGCGAGCTCCACGGTCTGGTCGTAGCCCTGCTTCTTTATGAACTCCTGTATCTGCTTCTGGGTCTTCCTCTTCGCAGGCCAGTCGTCGACGTTGGCGACCCTGAACAGGAACCTCGTGTAGTTGGCGGCGGCCAGCCTCAGGTACTGCATCTCCACTTTGTCGACGGTGTCGTACTTGGTATGGCCGTAGCCCCTTCCCGTCCGGGTCCTCCTAGCCTCGGGGTCGCCCCCGCTGCCGCAGGGGACGCTCTTGAGGAAGAAGGGCCAGTGGTCGCTGTAGGGGCTCACCCTCTGGTCTGTGGGCACCTCGGCGTTCATCTCCTTCGCCCACCGCTCGGCCAGGGGCTCCAGCTCGGGGAAGTCGTGGAATGTGACGCCCTTCTTGCCGGCGCTGCCCCCGGCGTCGAGGTTGAGCATGAACCTGCACTTCTTCATCTCGTCCCCGTGCGTGGCCACGTAGTTGTAGGAGCCGAAGAGGCCGATCTCCTCGGCGCCGAAGCAGATGCACCTCACCCTGCGCCTCAGCTTGTCCCTCGCCATGCTCAGATTGCGGGCGATCTCCATCACGGTGACGGCGCCCGAGGCGGGATCCACGGCGCCCTGCGAGATGTCATGGCCGTCGTAGTGGGAGCCCACGACGACGTACTCGTCGTCCACGGGGTTCTCGGGCTTGACGTCGGCGATGACGTTGAAGGTCTCCACGTCCAGGTTCCTGTCAGTGGTCTTGATCTTGACCGTCACCTCGCCCTCCCTCTCTAGGAGTCGCTTCAGGAAGGAGCCGTCCTCGTAGCTTATTCCGACCGCCGGTATGACGGGACTGATGCCGCCCGTCGGCGGGCCGTAGGCGGGGTAGTGGTTCATGAAGATCCAGCCCTTGGCTCCCGCCTTCACGCTCCTCATGTACTTCTCGGACCTGTGGAGGAAGCGGGTCATCCCGAGGGGGTTGGCGCTGGTGACCATCGCTACGTTCCCCTCGATCTCGTCCCTCCGCCTCTCGTAGTCCTCGATCGCCCCATCGCCCAGAAAGACTAGCCTGGCCTCCACCTCGCCCCCGATGCTGTGGGGTAGGGAGATGACGTCGAAGGCTCTCTTGATGGGGGCCGTGACCTGGAGGGTGGCCTTACCTCGCTTCCAGCCAGGGATTGTGTAGGTCTCGTAGCGGGCGTTCTCTATTCCGTAGCTCTTGAGCTTCTTCACCATCCACTTCACAGAGCCCAAGTCGCCCTTGGTCCCGGGGAACCTGCTCCCGTAGACATCACAGAGCACCTTCAGGTTGTCCATTGGCTCCGAGGAGGTGTAGACCTCGGCTACAACTCTCTTGTCGAATTCGAGGTTGGGATTCTCCAACTGATGATTCACCTCGAAGATAGAGCCTCCATTCTCGATATAAATAGTCGACCTCCGTAGGGAGGCCAGGCGAGCTGGGGGGTTTAGAGGACCTCGTCCCAGCTGGCCTTCATGCGGCTGAGCCAGACCTTGGTCTCGGGTCTCAGACCGTCAGCCCTTGAGGACAGGTAGTCCTTCACCCTCTGGCCCAGGGCGACGGTGTCCTTGTAGCCCCTGCTCTCAACCAGCCTGTCAATCTCCTCATCGGTCCTCCGCCTCGCGGGCCATTCGTAGGCGTTGACGAGCCTGACCGCGGCGATGGCCGAGTTGGCTACGCACTCCCTGTGGGCCCTGAGGTCGACCTTGTCGACTGTGTCGTACATCGTGTGGCCGTAGCCCCTGCCTCCCCGCCTCCTCGCCTCCTCGGGGTCCCCCATCCTTCCCGTCGGCACCCCCTTCAGGAGGAAGGGCCAGTGGTCGCTGTAGGGGCTGATGCTCTGCCAGATGGGGATGTCCACCCCGATGGCGTCGGCGATCTTTTGGAAGAGGGGCTCCAGCTCCGTGTGTCCGCTCAGGTTGAAGCCCTGCCTGCCGGCCCTCCCCGCGGCGTCGAAGTTGAGCATGAAGCGGATGCTCTCCATCTCCTCCGGGTGCTGCTCGACGTAGGCCCTGCTCCCGAAGAGCCCTATCTCCTCGGAGCCGAAGAGGATGAACCTCATGGGGCGCCTCAGGTGCCCCCTCTCCTTCGAGAGAATACGAGCCACCTCCATGACGCAGACGGCCCCCGTGGCGTCGTCCAGGGCTCCCACAGCGATGTCGTGGCCCTCGTAGTGGGCGCCGTAGACCACCTTTTCCTCCTCGTCGCCGGTGCCCGGGAGGTCCGCGACGACGTTCCAGGTGTCGACGTCGAGGTTCCTGCATCGGGTCTCCACCCTCACCTTCACCTTGCCCTTTCGCCTGAGCAACCTCTCCAAGTAGCTGCCGTCCTCGTAGCTCACCCCGACGGAGGGTATGATGGGGCTTATGCCGCCCGTGGGCGGGCCGTAGGCGGGGTAGTGGTTCATGAAGATCCAGCCTGTGGCCCCGGCCAGTACGCTCCTCTGGTACTTTTCGCTCCTGTGGAGGCTGCGGGTCATGCCTAGGGGCGTCCTGCTCGTCACCATGACGATGTTGCCCTCGATCTCGTCCCTGCGCTCCTCGTAGGAGTCGACGGGTCCGTCGCCAAGGAAGATGAGCTCGGCCTCCTCCGTGCCCTCGCAGCCCATTGGCAGTGCAATGCAGGGGATTTCCCTCTCCACAGGCTCCGTAACCGTCAGCCTTGAGGTGCCCCTAATCCAGCCCGGGTGAGTGAACTTTTCCATGCGGGGGCTCTCCAGCCCGTACTCCTCCAGCTTGCCTACCATGTACTCGCAGGCGGCCCTGTCGTCCCCCGAGCCCGGCCAACGGCTCCCGTGCTCGTCGCAGAGGACGACCAGATTGTCCATGGTCTCCGTGCTCCCGTGGACCTCTCCGAGGATCCTCCTGTCCAGCTCCCTGTAGGGATTGACCATCGTTCAAACCACGATGGAGGATATCCTCTCAGGTTCTATTTATCTCCCCGGGGGGCTGAAAAGGATATAAGGCCTCCATGAACACTGAATGCGGAGCGGATCCAATGAGCGTTCTCATCTTCACCGACAGCCCGAGCGTCACTGAGACGAGGCTCGTCATGGAGGGCCTGAGGGCGAGGGGCATACACACTAGGTTCATGGCGCCCTGGGACTTCTCCATCCCCGAGTTGGAGGAGCTCGACATCGACATGGTCTACGTCCCCAGCAACATGCTGAACAGGGGCTCCACCTTCGAGCTGATCCACCGCCACCTCCTCCTGAGGGAGCTGGAGAGACAGGTGGGCACCATCGTCAACCCCGTCGAAGGCCTCCTCAACTACTCGAAGGAGCACCTCACCCTCCAGCTCTGGAGGCTCGGCATAGAGCACCCCAGGACACTGGCCACCGAGAACATCGACGAGGCCCACGACTTCGCCTCAGGGATCCTCGACTCGGGGAGCACCGTCGTCATCAAGCCCATCTGCAAGGGCAGGGGCGTCGGGGTGACCTGGCTCAACAAGATCCGGAGCAGGAAGGACCTCCTCCAGTTCCTCAACTGGTACAACAGGTCCCACGCCCAGGGGGTCTTCTACCTCCAGGAGTACGTGCCCAACCTGGGCTACGACGTCAGGTGCATGGTGATCGACGGCGAGGTCGTGGGCAGGGAGAAGAGGTCGAATCCCGAGGACTTCAGGTACAACGTGAGCGCAGGGGGCTCAGCGGAGGCCTTCGACGACCCAGTCTACGACGAGCTCTCCATCAGGGTGGCGGAGGCCGTGGGGCTGAAGATATCAGGGGTCGACGTGCTGCCAGCCCAGGACGGGACGCCCTACATACTGGAGGCCAACTGCTTTCCGGGCTACACCGCCCTCAACGAGGCGACGGGCATCCCCATCCACGAGAGGATAGTCGACTACTTTGAGCGCATAGTCAAGGGATAGGCTCGCGGCTCGGAGTCCTCTGGGCAAGCTCTCTTCTTGTGACTTATCTTTATAAACGGGTCGCTGACTGTCAAAGCAAATCTCTGTGGTGTCTGGTTTGGACTCGGAGGCCAGCGTGATCTCAGCCGAGGTTCCTGTGAAGGTCGGCATCAGGTGGAGGACGGTGATACTTGGCGCCCTCCTGGCCCTTCTCTTCAGCGCTATAAACGGTTACCTCAGCCTCAACCTGGGGATGAGCTTCGGCTACGGCGCTTTCGCGATAATCATCGCCTACTCCCTCTTCCACAGGCTGGGAGGAGGCTCCTGCAGGAGGGAGCTCGCCTACGTGCTGATATCGAGTATCTCGACGCTTGGTATCTACAACAGCCTCGGCTTCCTCCTCTACATGATCCAGACGGAGGAGGGGGTGAGCTTCCCCCTCTGGATGGCCCCGGACAGGAGCGCCGTGATGGCCGGCAGCCTCGCCCCGCATTATTGGGTGGCGCCACTCGCCTTCCTGGTCCTCTCCACAGCACTCACGACGACGCTGGGCATGGTCTTCGCCACCATCCTCAAGGGCGAGTTCATCAGGAGCAGGAGGATGATCTGGCCCAACGCCGCTGCCAACAGCTCCCTCGTCGACGCCTGCGTGGAGGGAGGGGCGACGGCGAGGCTGGTGGGCGTCGCGGCCCTCGTCGGCTTCGCCGTGACCTTCCTCCAGCACCTCCCGTCCTTCTGGGGGTACGACCTCACGATGGTGGACCTCTCGGGCCTCCTCCCCAGGGGGGCTATACTGACGATCTCGCTGAGCGTCGCCTTCGCCGCCGTCGGCTACATGATCAACGTGAGCACCTCACTGAGTCTCATGGCGTCGGGACTAGTCACCTACCTGGTGATCTCCCCCTACCTCGTCTCTACCGGGGCCCTGGAGTACACGGGCGACGTCATGGGCCTCTACAACGATCTCCTCTTCAGCTTCTCGATAGGGCCGGCCCTCGGCATTCTCCTGCTTGGCGGGGTGATACTCTCCGTCCTCGTGCTCTTGAAGTCGAGGCTCTCGAAGAAGCCGGCTGAGGAGGAGAGCGACGATGTCGACCTCGGATACCTGAGGCTCTACGGCATCCTGCTGAGGGGGCTCCTCTCCAACAGGGCGCACCTGCTGGTAGTCGGCTCGATCGGAGCCCTCCTGTTCGCCCTCGCCTGGGTGCTAAACCCCCTGACACCCTTCCCACCCCTCTACTCGCTCCTCTTCGTCCTGTACTCCTTCTTCCTAGCCAGCTTCGTCGAGATGGTGCTGATAACCAAGATGTCGGGGGAGACCGGGATGGGCATGGGGATCATGGCTATCTTCCTCTACGACATCCCCCTCTTCGGCCTCGGCTACAGGGAGTACACGGGCTTCTGGGCCTACCCCTTCTTCAGGCCGAGCCCCTGGGCTGCGAACGGCTCCCTCCCCTACATGAAGTACGCCGACCAGCTCGACGTCTCGTGGAGAGACATCGTGAAGGCTAAGGTCATCGGCTGGGCGCCGAGCATCATCTTCAGCGCCCTCTTCACCATCGTCCTCTGGAGGTACGTCGGCTTCGGCACCCCGATGATGCCGGCGGTGAGCCTCATCCAGTCGAAGATGTACCTCAAGCTGCTGACCTCTGGCAGCTTCATAGGGAACGGGGGAGGGGGCCTCAACCCCTGGACCTTCGTCGGAGGAGGGGTGCTGGGGGCCCTGCTGGAGGTCTTCACCCCCGTCTCCATGATGGGCCTGGCGATGGGGATGTTCCTCCCCCCTCACTACATAGTCCCCTTCGGCGTCGGTGGGCTGATAAGGTACTACACGGACAGGCGGTTTGGTAAGGACTTCTTCGAGTCGACGGGGAGGCTAGTCGTGACAGGGCTGATGGCAAGCTCCCTCCTGGTTCAGGTGGCCATGACCATCGCCACCAACTTCCTCTGACCCCCGGCTGCGTCAGCCCGTGCGAAAGGGGATCCTGGAAACGTCTATGAGGACTACAATGACAGCAACGGCGACGAGGATCCCGTGGGTCCTCGCCTCCTCAGTGGTCTGGGGCGTGGGGAATCTCACCCCTCCCTCCACCAAGGTGATCCTCCTCCTGCCCTCCGGGAGGACCGAGAGCACGCCGTCGCGGTCCACGGCACCGGCATGCGGGAGGGCGACGGTAACGTCCACCATGAGGGCGTCCTCGACCTCTCTGAAGCTGGGGGCGTCGAAGAGCTGCATCAACCCCACCATACTCACCCTGCCTATTGCGTCCCGCACAGCCCTTCGTGCGGCCTCGGTCGCATCCTCCCCGTGAAGGTCGACACCCGTCCCCACCTCCACGATGTACCTCCTGTAGTCGGGCACGGCCACCACTTCCAACTGGGTTTAACAGAACCATAAAGATATAAAACACCTCCAAGCTTGATTTTCAACCGAACTCGGGAGCTGACTGGGATGAGGACGAGCGCGCTGACGGAGGAGAAGATCAGGGAGCTGCTGGAGGAGGACATTGGCTACGGCGACATAACGTCGGACTCCCTCCTAGGCCCGGTGCACAGGGCGAGGGCTACCGTCTACCTCAAGGAGGAGGGCGTCGCAGCGGGGCTGGCGGAGATCGAGGCCCTCTTCAGGCTCCTTGGCTGCGACGTGCGGCTCCACGGCGAGGACGGCACCAGGGCGGAGGCGGGGCGGGTCCTGATGGAGGTAGAGGGGGAGGCCAGAGCGATCCTGGCCGGAGAGAGGACCGCCCTCAACATCCTGGGGCGCATGTCTGGGATAGCCACCAGCGTGGCGGAGGCGGTGGCCGCGGCCGGGAGGGTGAGCCCCTCCGTGAGGGTGGCCGCCACGAGGAAGACGGTGCCGGGGCTGAGGGAGCTGGACAAGAGGGCCGTCGAGCTGGGAGGCGGGGACACACACAGGTTCAGGCTGGACGACTGCGTCCTCATCAAGGACAACCACCTCATGTTCGGCTTCACGATATCCGAGGCCGTGGAGAGGGCGCGGCGCAGGGTGAGCTTCACCAAGAAGATAGAGGTCGAGGTGAGGACCCTCAAGGAGGCGAGGGAGGCGGCGATGGCCGGCGCCGACATCGTCATGTTCGACAACATGTCCCCCGACGAGATCAGGAACTGCCTCAGGGCGCTCGACGGCGAGGGGCTGAGGGGTGGCCGTCTCTTCGAGGCCTCGGGGGGGATCACGATGGAGAACATAGCGGAATACGCGGCCTCAGGCGTCGACGTCGTCTCCATGGGGAGCCTCACCCACTCGGTGAGAAGCCTGGACGTCAAGCTGAGGGTGGAGAGGGTTTAGAGGGACCGGCGCTTGACCGAGTTGTCTCAGCTCCAGAGGAAGATCATAGAGCTCAAGGAGGAGAAGAACGCCCTCCTCCTCGCCCACAACTACCAGGTGAACGAGATCCAAGTGATAGCCGACTTCCTCGGCGACTCCCTGGAGCTCTGCAGGAGGGCCCAGGGCGTCGAGGACAGGGAGCTCATCGTCTTCTGCGGCGTAGACTTCATGGCTGAAACGGCCTCCGTCCTCAACCCCGACAAGAAGGTGGTCCTCCCCTCGGCCTCGGCCCGCTGCCCGATGGCGGCGATGCTACCTGTGGGGGTTCTCAGGGAGGCGAAGGAGGCCCACCCCGACGCCGCCGTCGTCCTGTACGTGAACACACTGGCGGAGGCGAAGGCCGAGGCGGACGTCGTCTGCACATCGGCGAACGCCGCTGAGATCATCGCCCAACTGGAGGAGGACACCGTCCTCTTCGGGCCCGACAGGAACCTGGCCTGGTACGCGGCCCACAGGAACCCGGGGAAGCGGGTGATCCCGGTACCGGCGCACGGCCACTGCAACGTCCACCGACTCTTCGGGGACGGCTCCGAGGCCCTGAAGCTCAAGGCCAAGGCGGAGCTGCTGGTCCACCCCGAGTGCGAGCCGGAGTTCCAGATGAGGGCCGACCTCGTCCTCTCCACGGGTGGCATGTACAGGAGGGCGAGGGACTCGGACGTCGAGACCTTCATCGTAGCGACGGAGGTGGGCCTAGTGGAGAGGATGAGGAGGGACTTCCCGGGGAAGACCTTCATCCCCGCCATGAAGTACGCCGAGTGCCCCGCGATGAAGAGGATAACGCTGGAGAACACCTACGAGGCGCTTCTGAGGGAGGAGCCGGTGGTGAAGGTCCCCGAGGAAATCGCGGAGAGGGCGAGGGTGCCCATCGAGAGGATGCTCACCTTCAAAGTGTGAGCTGTAAATGCCCTCACTCCGTGCCCCATACAATGGGGGGCGCTCGGCGATCTCTCAGCGGCTGTTGTGGGGGAATGTGAAGGCCGAGGGGCAGAGGTCGCTCAGCTTGCAGGCGTCGCAAAGGGGCTTCTTGGCGTCGCAGACCCTCCTCCCGTGCTCTATGAGGAGGTAGTTGACCGCCAGCCACTTCTCCCTGGGGAAGGCCTCCATGAGGTCGGCCTCGATCTTGTCCCTGTTCTTCTGCTCCGAGAGGCCGAGGCGGTGGGCGAGGCGCCAGACGTGGGTGTCCACTGCTATGCCCTCCACCTTGCCAAAGGCGTTGCCTAGGACTATGTTCGCTGTCTTCCTGGCCACGCCCTTCAGCTTTGTGAGCTCCTCCATTGTGTCGGGGACGACGCCGCCGTGCTCCTCATCTATCGCCCTGCAGGCCTCCTCGATGTGCTCCGCCTTCCTCCTGAAGAATCCGGAGGACCTGATATCGGCCTCCAGCTCCTCCCTTGGGGCGTGGGCGTAGTCTGCGGCCGTCCTGTACTTCTTGAAGAGGCTCTCGGTCACCTTGTTTATCTGCTCGTCCGTGCTCTGGGCTGAGAGGATGGTGGCCACCAGCAGCTCCAGGGGCGTCTCCCAGTTGAGGGAGGTCCCGCCGACGTCCGGGTAGGCCTCCTCCAGCCTCGAGATGATCTCCTCACCCTTGCTCATCTTTACCACACCTGAAAAGCAGCCAGTTGCCAGGCTGCCCCCTGAGCCGGATCATGCAGTACCTCCCCTTGAGCCTGCCGCCCTCGAGGCGCACGATGATCTCTCCCTCCCTCCACTTCTCCTCCTCGTAGACGCCCCTATCCCATATGACTATTGTTCCTCCGCCGTACTCCCCCTGGGGAATCTCCCCCTCGAAGCCAGCGTACTCCAGGGGATGGTCCTCAGTCTGGACAGCCAACCTCCTTACGCCCCACTCCTCGGGGACGCCCTTAGGGACAGCCCAACTCCTCAGGACACCGTCGCGCTCCAGCCTCAGGTCCCAGTGGAGGCTCGAGGCGTGGTGCTCCTGGACGACGAACCTCCTCCCGCCTGCGCCCGCGACCTCGCCCCTCGGCTCTGGGGTCCTCCGGAAGTCACGTTTGGACCAGTACTCCTCCAGGCTCACGGAGACAGTTCGCGCACGGCAGTATAAGCTCCTTTTCCCAGCCCGGGGCACAGATTTATTGCCTCCCGTCGGGGAATATGATTGAGCCATGTTCTTCAGGAGGAAGAAGGAGGAGAAGCCAAAGGCGAGGATGCCGCCCAATCAGAGGCCCATCAAGGCCATCATGGGATGGGGGACGGACCACCCAGGCATCGTGAGGGAACTCCCCTTCATCGACAAGGCGGACTGGAGTCTCATGGTAGACGGAGAGGTCGAGAGCCCAGCCACGCTGAGCTGGGAGGAGTTCCTCGCCCTCCCACAGACCGCCTCCGTGAGCGACTTCCACTGCGTCGAGACCTGGAGCGTACTCGACCAGAAGTGGGAAGGCGTCCTCTTCAGTGACCTCGCCGAGAGGGTCAAGCCCAGGCCCGAGGGGCGGTTCGTCTGGTTCGAGTGCTACGACGGCTACACCACCTCCCTCCCCCTCGAAGACGTGATGAGGGAGGATGTCGTCCTCGCCCACAGGCTGAACGGAGAGGAGCTCTCCCAGCCCCTGGGGGGGCCGATAAGGCTCGTGGTGCCCCATCTCTACGCCTACAAGAGCCCCATGTGGCTGAGGCGCATCACCTTCATGAGGGAGAAGAGGCTGGGCTACTGGGAGTCGGGTATCTACAGCGACACCGCCGACCCCTGGAAGAACGACAGGTACAGGCGGAGATGAGGAGCTTAGTCGGCTATCTTCCTGACGAGCTCCACGGCCTTCGCATCGCCATGCCTCGCCCTGTAGGCCAGTATTCCGGCCCTCAGCACGGCGCTTCTCGGGCCCTTTGCAGGGTCGTAGGCGTCCATAAACTTTTCGCAGGGGAACTCGTCGCAGAGGCCGCAGTGCTCAACGTCGCGCTCTTTACTGCAGGAATAGAGGCCACATGAGCCCCAGAAGGGTTTTCCCTCCATCTCGCTGCAGCCCGGGCAGTGGGGCTCCCTCTCGCCCTTGAACCACTCGCAGTCGCCACACAGGGTACCGCAACCAGAGAAGGTATCTACAGCGGTCATGTCACAGAAATTTGGTTGAGACGTAGAAAAAAGTTGCGAACGTAAATGAACCGGGGTAGAGTGAATATGGCGGCACCATTGCAAGTGTTAAATTTCAATATCTCCTAGTAAACCCGAGGAGATTATAATTGACTGAGTTCGACGTTCTCATCAAGAACGCGACGATCGTCGAGGGGACGGGGAAGAAGGCCTACAAGGGCGGAATAGGAGTCATCGGTGACAGGGTCGCGTCCCTGGGCGACGTGAAGGGGGACGCCAAGAAGACCGTGGACGCCAAGGGGCTCACCGCCCTCCCGGGGTTCATAGACGCCCACAGCCACGCCGATTGGACCCTCCTGCACTACCCAAGGTGCGAGAGCTACGTGATGCAGGGGGTGACCACCTTCGTCGGAGGCCAGTGCGGGGGCTCCCCAGCCCCCATAGGGGAGGTGATGAGGCTTCCCAGGGGGCTCACGGACCACCTCCCCGAGCTCGACCCCTACAAGTTCTACCCGAACCAGCCCTACTACCCCGTGGAGCAGGTGAACGAGTGGATGAAGGAGATCTATGGCTGGACAGTGGACTGGACGACCATGGCTGGCTACTTCAAGAGGGTGGAGGAGGCGGGCATCTCCATGAACTTCGCCCCCCTCCTGGGCCATGGCTCGGTGAGGACCATGGTGATGGGCCTCGACTACAAGAGGCACAGCACCCAGGAGGAGTGGGCGGAGATGAGGGAGCTGATACACCAGGGGATTAGGGACGGCTGCATCGGCATGAGCACGGGCCTCGACTACGACCCCGACGTCTTCGCGGCCCACGAGGAGATCATCGACGGCGTCCAGGTACTCAAGGAGTACGGCGGGGTCTACTGCCCCCACTGGAGAAGAACGGGCAGGCGCAGGGGGATCGCCGCGGGTCACGTGGCAAACGAGAAGATCACGGCCCTCATGGAGTGCGTCGACGTCCACGAGAAGACCGGCGTCAGGCTCCACTACGCACACCTGAGCACGGGCTGGGAGATACACCCGACGCCCCCCGACGAGCTGGAGGCCGCCAACCTGAAGGCGACCATCGACATGATCACCGGGGGCTCCGAGGAGCTGCTGGACATCACCTGGGACGCCATCCCCCAGATGACCCGGAGCGGCTTTGGAACCATGCCCTACCTGAGCAGCCTATACGACCCCTGGTTGAGGGAGCTGGGGAGCAGGGAGGTGTTCTCCAAGTGGCTGAGGGTGAAGGACTTCCGGGAGGAGGTGAAGGAGGCCGTGCGAGCGGGCAAGTGGTTCATACGAGTCGCCTACAACCCCAACACCAACCCGCGTTGGGCGGAGAACATCCACGTGCTGAAGAGCAGCGTTCCCGGCGTCGACGGCAAGAACATCAGAGAGATCGCGACGGAGAGGGGTGCCAACGAGTGGGACACCTGGCTGGACATCATAGCCGAGGACCCCGACGCCAGAGGCGCAACGGGCCAGCTCGCCCCCCGTAGCTGCTACCTCCAGTACTACACCCACCCGAAGGGGATGGTGGGGCTGGACACGAGCGTCTTCGACGACAAGTACGAGATGAAGAGCCCACCCTACAGCATACCGGGGATCAACACCTACAGCGCCTTCCCCATGTTCTACATCAAGTACGCCAGGGACGGCGACCTCTTCACGATGGAGGAGGCCGTGCAGAAGACCTCCACGATGGCCGCCAGGGTCCACAACCTGGAGGGCAGGGGCGCCCTCAAAGAGGGGGGCTACGCCGACATCGTCCTGTTGGACGTCCCAGGGCTGAAGGTGCTGAGCACCGAGATGGAGACCAGGAGGCACCCCGAGGGAGTAGAGTACGTCTTCGTCAACGGGGAGGCCGTCGTCGAGAGGGGCAGGCACACAGACGCCAGGCCGGGTAGGGTGCTGAAGAGGGAGGCCTAGATCCCCCCCCTTTTCAGTAAAATTAAAAGGGGCCCACCTTGCTCAACTCTTTAAAGGAATAGAGGTACGGGTGACACGATTGAGCGAGAAAGAAGCAGTCCTAAAGGCGATGAAGGAGGCCGGCAAGCCTGTGCGCCCAGGCGATGTCGCCAAAGCGCTGGGCATGGAGAGCAAGGCGGTCTCTAAGGCGATCTCGGCCCTCAAGAAGGAGGGAAAGGTACACTCTCCCAAGAGATGCTACTACGCTCCTGTCGAGTAGCTCGAAGCCAAGATACACATCACCTTTTTTCTGGTATATTAGGCACCAAAAACTCGTAACTAAAAACGAAGCCTTTGTAGGACACGGTGTAATGTGGTTTTCCAATCTACAATTCTTAATATCCCGCGAGACGGATAGTTAACAGCGGTTATTCATCGCTATTCGAATGAGGCTCCCGGAGGAGACGTGAATGAAGCCCTCAAAGGCGCTCGGGGCGGTGATCCTAGTCCTCCAGCTGGCGTCGGTCCTGGCCTTCGGCCTGGCCGTGCACGCCATGGTCGACGTGTCCATGAACATGGCCCAGTCAGAGGCCCTCGTGATCGAGATGGAGATGGACGAGGCCTCCGGACAAGCCGTGGTAAGGACGGCCGCGAACCCGAGGAACGGCGGCCTCCTCGGGCTTGACATCGAGATCAGCCTCGGCATCACGGACGACGATGACAACTTCCTCGCAAGCGACTCGACGCAGCTGCACCTCGAACCGGGGGAGGAGAAGGCCCTGACGCTGGCCCTCCAGCTTCCGGTATGGGAGATCCAGGAGAGGATGTTCAGGGGGGAGGAGGTCTTCCTCGACTTGGAGCTGAAATTCCGGACGCTCTACGACCTGGTGAGCGTGAAGAACGTGATGAAGCTTCCCCTGGGTGAGCAGCGATGAGCAGGAAGACAGGCGCCGTCATCTCAGCGGTGATCACGTTAGCCATCTTCGTTGTACTCCCGCTCTATCTCCCGGACCTGTTGCCCCCGGACATGATGCTCATGGTCTCCAACATGGGGTTCGACCTGGAGGGCCTCCTCAGCCAGATCGCCACCATCGGCGTGGTCATGGCCCTGATCACCCTCCTCAAGGGCTTCGTCGAGAGGACCTCGGTGGCCTACCTCATCCTCTCAGCAGGATCAAGCATCGTCACCCTCATGATCATCATACAGTCGGTCGGGCTGGGCGACATGCAGAACATGGGAGTGACGACGATCAGCCTCGAGGTCGAGGGGGGAGTGAACACCGCGGTGATCGACATGAGGCTCTTCGTCCAGCTCGCCATCGCCCTCGTCGCGCTTCAGATACTACAGTCGATACTGGAGTTCAGGGACGCACGAGTTGAGGAAGGCCGGAGGCAGTTGGTACACGACTCGACCATGAGGGCGACCGTCGAGAACAGAGCGGATTGAAGGCCCGCCCTCAGAAGATTATCGAGAGGCAGGTTATCGCCCCCTCGCACTTCTCGAACTCGCTTACCTCCAGGGGCACGACGTCGAAGCCCAGCTCCCTGACCGCCTCGTGGGCTCTCGGCAGGCCTGAGGGCATTAGCACCGTGTCCCCTATCGCCAGGGTGTCCGCGGCGTACTCCTCGCCCTCGGGGACTACGACCACCTCGAATCCCCGGAGGGCCCTATGCCCCGCGTACCTCTCAGCCGCGATCATGATCCCCCTGCCGATGTATGTGACGTAGCTCTTCAGGTGGACTATCGAGGGATCGGCGATCGTGTCCACGGGGACGCCGAGGAACTCCCGCATCTGGGCGACGCCCTCCTCGTTGGTCCTCTGGGTGAGCCCGCTGATGAGCCTGTCGGGCAGGTGTATGACGTCGCCGCCTTCGACGATGGCCGGGGGAGCCGCCCACCTGACGGGCATGAAGCCCCTGAGCACCTCCTCGACGCCGACCTCCTCGCCTCGCCTACTCTCCTTGGCCATCCTGCAGATGAGGGCCCTTCCGCCCTGGACCACTGCGTTGTCCTCGACGAAGCAGGAGTCGGGACGCTCGTCGTCCCTCGGTACGCGTATCACCTCCAAGCCGAGCTCTGCGAGGGCCTCGCAGTAGGCTGCGTGCTGGGCCCGCGCCCTCTTGACGCTCACCGTGTGGCGGAGCGGGTGGGAGGAGATGCAGCTGGTGTACCTGTCCCCCGGCTCACGGACGAGGGCGCGCTTCCCCTCCAAGTTGTAACCCATGGATAATCCCTGTGCAGCGGGCTTTAAGGCATTTTTTCCGGGCCAGATCTGGAGTCGAGAGTGGCAGCCTTGAGAATATCCCCGAGGACTAATAGCCCTGGCGTCCCCTTCTCCGCGGCCTGAGCCGACCTGCGAGGGCGTCCTCCATGACCCTGGGTATCCTTGTTACCAGGTCCATGGGCTCAAGATGGTAGCCCTTCTCCTCGTAGGCGGCGTCCCCTGCGGCCCCGTTCACGAAGGCGCCCGCCGACGCGGCTTGGAAGGGGTCGATTCCCATCGCCATCAGCCCCGCCGTGACGCCCGAGAGGACGTCACCCGTCCCCCCGACGGTCATCCCGGGGTTCCCCGTCCAGTTGAGCCTCGTGTGGGCGCCGTCGCTGATGACGTCGACGCTGCCCTTGAGGAGGATCGTCGAGTTCAGCCTCGCCGCCTCCTCTCTCACAACCTCGCCCCTCTCTCCCAGATCCCCCTCGACATCCCTGCCGGTGAGTATCTTGAACTCCTGGCGGTGGGGGGTGAAGACCGCCGGGCTCCCCAGCCTCCTCCTAGAGCCGGCGAAGGCCTTCAGGCTGTCGGCGTCCAAGAGCATGGGCAGCCCCAGGGCCTCCACGCTGCTCACGATCTCATTCACCGCAGAGGCGGTATCATCGTGCAGCCCCAGCCCAGGGCCGATGGCCACTGCCTCCACCCTCCCAAGGAGTGACGTAATCTCCTCCAGGTGCCTTAGGGACAGCCTCGAGCCCTTGAGCTTCACAGTGACGAGGCTGGGGGAGAAGCCTGCTATGATCGAGGCCGCCGTCTCGGGAGCGGCCACGTAGACGAGATCAATCCCTGTGGCGTAGGCCCCCAGCCCCGTCAGGGCAGGGGCACCGGAGTAGGTCTCGCTCCCGCCAACGACCAGCAGCCTGCCGAAGTCCCCCTTGTGGGCCTCCGGGAGCCTCCTCCTCGTCGCGAGGTAGACGTCGCCCGGTCCCGTGTAGAGCTCGGCCTCGGGCGTGATGCCTATGGGGACCACCCGCAGCTCGCCGAGGCGCTTCCTTGCCCTGGCCATGCCGGCCTTCGGCTTGTGGAATGTGATAGTCAGGTCGGGCCTCACGGCCTCTCCGTGAGCCTCCCCCGTGTCGGACTCCATCCCAGTTGGTATGTCGACCGCCACCTTGAACGCCCTCGACGCGTTAATGGCGCCCACCATCTCCCGGTACGGCGATGTGAGTGCTCCCCTCACCCCGGTCCCGATGAGGGCGTCCACGATGACATCCGCCTCAAGGGGCTTCACGTACGCAGAGTCACGGACGATTTCCATGGCGACGCTCCCCCTCATGGCCTCTATGGGCGCCCAGTTGAGCCTGGCCTCCTCGGAAGCGAAGTCCTCGGGTCGGCCGAGGAGGACCACCCTCACCCTGAAGCCGGCCCCAGCCAGGTGCCTCGCGGTCACCAGGCCGTCGCCCCCGTTCCCCCCAAGGCCGCAGACCACGGCGACGAGCACCCCCGAGTCGAACCTCTCCATGACTGCCTCTGCCACGGCCTTTCCTGCGTTCTCCATCATCTGGAGCCTAGTGACGCCGAGATAGTCGGCGTTCATCTCCACGGCCCTCATCTCGCGGGAGGTGATCGAGTCATCAAGAATCAAGGCGACCCCTA
>SMTZ1_10002070_pt1 | contig 20880 bp, 17 predicted proteins | sample DeeMarSWOR136_30_FD_25667 | JGI IMG/M metagenome (IMG submission 25667) | reverse complement strand
ATAGTCCGGCATGTTGGATCCATCGTCGGTGCCATCCCCCTCAGGTTCATGGTATGTTCCCCCATAGTAGTAGGGGGCCAGGTAAGTGTCGGGACTAGCATAACTATCCATCCTCTCGGTCGTCTCCGCACCAAACACATCCCAGTCACCGTCATGGGTGCTGGGAAGGGAGATCGGAGAAGCACCCTGGCTGCCTACGGGATAATCATGCTGTTGAGCCCTATGGGGATTATGACACCCCTCGCAAGGGTTAATCTCGGCCAATACGTCGCCAAATCCCCACCTTCCCTGCAAGAAGTCTCTGATCGATGTCAGGTGATGGGCAGAGCCCTCATCCGAACCGCAGACGCCAGGCCTGGAATTGCCGTTTTCTCTTACAAAATTAAGGGCCTGCCTGATATGGCCCGGACAGCCATCTGGGCCTCCGCCGAACTTATAGCTATAACTGCGTTGGTTGGGCATGTTCACTTGTGCTGAATTGTCAGGGGACTTATGGCACTCCAGGCAGAAGCCGGTGTTCTGCTGTGTGTAAAGGGGTGTGCTGAATAGCATGAGGGGATTGACACCACAAATAGACTCGTCAAAGGTGTCATGACAGTGGGTACAGTCTCCTATGTCGTACCCTGTGCCTGAGCGATTAACCCCGTATCCAGGGAGCGGATCATTATTGCCATGGGCAGAATCGGCATAGATGTCAGCAGTAGCCACACCTGCCCAGCTCAGCAGCCATACCAACACTGCCACAACGATTAGAACTGTGGTGAGTAGATGTTGTATCTTGGGCTTTGTAATTTGCATACTTACCCCTGTTTGATTGCTATCCTGCCAATCTCTCGACAGCAATTTGGCCGGTGTTTTTCACACGGTACATCCTAAAATTCTCATACGACTAAGCCCCCATACCTGTCATTTACTTGTATGACATTTCTTACAACCATTCAAATCCCAGCGCAGCATCTTTGGATACGGGCTCCCATGGGCACGGTGGCACGAGAGGCAATTGACAAGATCTGTGCCTGGGGTCACTGTACTGCTTGGCCCTGTCCAATCGGTAAAATCCGGATCAGGCCGTGCCACCGGTGTATCCGGATCAAAGGTGGTATAGTCGTCAAATTCGCCACCGCTCGGCAAGACCGCACCTGCGGGATGGCGGATCCAGTCTCCACCGTTCGCGGAGTCAGAGGACTTATGAATGTTACCATGGCAGCCGCTGCAAAAGAAGGTCATGGTGTGGTTATCAGGATCATTTGTCAATCCAACCCTTAAGCTTCCGGTATCATTCAAATCGACCTCCCTGCCAAGATACTCACTGTGGTCGGTCTCGCTGGTGGACCGCCAGTCGGTATCCTCAATCCCACAAACACCATGGCCACTGCCATCTTGGTGTCCTGTGAGAAAACGGAAAAAACCATCTGTATCACCATAGTCACTGCCCACTACAGTGTTAGAGTCATCAGCATGATGGAACCCTGACGTCCATTCATATGCTCCATCCCCAGGGTTTACCATGTGGCACTTCGTGCAACCCTGCCTGGTCCCAGACAAGTCAGAAGTTTGCCAAAGGTTCCCGTGGCACATAGGACCAAAACCGCACGTGGTTGCATCCCCCGGGGCGGAACTCAGATTGTTGTCTGGTTCCCCGGAAAAAATATTGTGCCCCTTTGAATCATCACCGCCCAATCCTTCCTTGACCCACCAGAAGTTGCCGCCGGATAAGTAGTTGGTCGGGGCGCTGGCTCCCGTGTAGACAACAACAGGAACTGTGACTGTTTGCCCCATTCCTCCCCCAAGATCCAGCTCATATGTCGTGGAAGACTCACCGGAAGAATGGCAGTAAACACATCCTGGGTTACCTGCGTACTGGGACAGGAGCTCACCTTCCCCAGGTTCCACGTGGCAACCCCGACATCGAATATGTTGCTGGGGGATGGCGGCCCAGGCTATTGTCCCACCGGCAAAACATAAGAGAATAGTTAGCAAACCGATAATTTTTATGGTGTCTAGTTTCATTTTATCTCCTTCCAAAATGAGTAAGGTGGCCGTGGACTTTGCATAACCCCTAGTTTTGACAAAATTTGCTATTTCCATTACAATATTTGACAAAATAATATAGTATATAATCAAGGGGTTATCAGCCGACCCCTTTCTAAATGACGAAAATTGCGGGGCCGTGCAAACCTCTCCTTCCAGGCTGTCCAACAACCCCGTATCTGCCGGTCTTAGCATTTATAAGTAATTGAATTTACTAAAGCCAAATTTTGAAAATCATCATACTTATTACAAGCCAATCCTATATAAATTATCTATAAATTAAGCAAAAACTAAGCCAAATCAACAAGTTAGAGCATTAAGAGCGCCGCTTGTTCTATTAAGAGCGCTGCTTCCTCTGACTTAACGGATAATGGATACTCAGCCCATCGCTATTCAAAAGGCGACTCCGTAGCTTGGTGGTCCGCCTCACGATGGCTTCGCCCTGTTTCGGGTATACTTCAGCAGGATGAGATTGAAGCTCCCCGCAGCTTGCTGCGGGGAATGCGCTCGCTTTTGCGGTTCAACAGGGGGAGATGGTGGGATGCAGCTTCAAAACCGCTTCAATATAATGTACCTTATTATCAAAATTACTATTTCAGCAACGACAGTCAACACCAAATAAATGCTAGGAAACTACCATCTAAACACTGATATTATCGACCAACTCGTTGCGATCTTATCAATCATCTTATTTAAATGGAAAGGGGTGGGGTTATTTGGAAGGGAAGGGGGTCGGACACGCGGGGGAAACCTCCCTGGGGGCGTCACCTTGGTGCGTTTACTTGGAACTGCAACAGTAGCTTTACTCCTTCCGTAAACTCGGAATAAAACGAATGTCAATAAGAAGAAACCCTTGCATAACCACCTTCAGCGACCATTAAGAGCTTCTTGGGGCACGCATTCAGGCGAAGTGAATGGCCCAATCAGTCGGCAAATCCTGAACTGTTTGAGGCTGTTAGGCCGAGTATAGCGCAAAGGTTGCACCTGACGGCTTGAACAGAGTCACTACGTGCCAGGATTTAGTGAGCAAGCCCATGGATGGGTCAAAAAGTTCATACGAAGGAGTGAAAAGGGGATGGGCAAAGGCCTCGCATCATTTGCACCCAAGGCGAGAGCAGATTACCACCAAATAAGAAAGCCGAATTACTCTGGGACTTGTCTGCACTTGATTGGGGGGAAAAATGACTTTGATGAAGTACCGCCAGAATCATGCCAGGCGAGGCAAAAAAAGCACTTTATAAGGATGTTCAATAGTTAGGTCACATTACAAAGGACCAGATTCAAAGTATTGGGTAAAAAAGGTTATATTGTAGGTAAAATGGGTTATAATCTCAGAAAAATAGTAGTGATAAGCATTATTATGGGCTCAAATGAGGCTTCGGCTTCCCCCTTCGCTAAGTCGCTGAAAAATTAAGGGTTTCCGCCAAGCCGCTCCAATTACACTGCTGAAATGAGTCTTTGAGCTATGGAACAGGCCTTGACCAGTATGTCTTGATGTACGGCGCCAATCCTGTTGAGCAATCTTCGTTTATCCAGGCTTCTTATTTGATCAAGCATGATTTTGGAATCTTTTTCCAGGCCACCGGATCCAGAGGGAATGAATACCTCGAATGGGTATATTTTCCCTACCTTGGATGTTATGGGAGCAATAATGAGTCTTGGTGAATGATGATTCATAGCATTTACTGAAATGATTATACCTGGCCTGGTTTTACCGACCTCTGTGTGAACGACCGGGTCAAGATTGATGAGGTAAATATCTCCTTGATCCATTTAGTCCCACCTTTCTGCATCCAAAGGGTCCCATTCACCAATGGCTGCGAGGCGCTCCTTATCCCTCGATGCCTGCTCAAAGGCCAAAGTCAATGCTTTTTCCTCATTTTGCCGGATTACTCTTTCGACTTCTTGTTTTAATAACTCGTTTACAATTGTACTCTTCTTTCGGTTTGGCACTACCGTGCTGAATTTTTCCCAAACTTCTCGTTCTAATGTGAGATTTACTCTGACCTGTTCCAAGACATGCCACCCCCTTCTTTTGCTTTATTGTTATACATATAACAAAACGTATAATAATACAGTTGTAGCGATGCGTCAAGGGAAAAAATGGAGGTAAATGTTCACGGGGTGGTGTGTTTCTTTGAACGGTTACGCCTAAAAGCCTTACATCCGGATTTGGAGGGCACAGATGCTCATAAGCCTGACCATTTCCAGGAATATATTATTCCTTTTTCGTTAACATAGAATATCCTTGTAGCTGCATAACCTGGTTGTCTGGGACTGGTGGGATAATGAGTACCCCCGACGATATGCTTGTCTCTTACGTTGCCCCAAGTGCCCTTGAGGGACTCATAAGTTATAATCTTTCCACCTTTTCCGTCTGACACTATTTTAGTCGGTGGTCCCCAGTTGGCAATGAGTTTAGATTGATAGTGGCCAACCCAAGAATCCATGATTCTGTTGATTGTTGAGGCCTTCTTGAAATCGTTGACTTTTGGAGCACAGCCGAAACTGTTAAGCGCAAATAACATGAAGGCAGATAATACCAGCAACGTAAATTTGGAAATGAGTTCCATATTTTGCCTCCGACCTCACGGCTCATATACTACGAGGAGCATTAAATTTTTTGCATTTCATGTGTTAACCACCCACTCGCTAAGCTCGTTGGGGACGCAGAGCGCGCAAAGTTTATTATTTCTTTTCCCTCTGTTTTTTACTCCCATTAGTAGTTAGTGCCCGTCCGGAAACTGGCCAAAGTTGTCATTTCGAGCGAAGCGAGAAATCTTATGCTATTGAAAACACGTGAGTTTTAGATTTCTCCCTCCGGTCTAAATGACATAGAGAGCGATTTCTGGACGGACACTAGTTAGATTTGTTAGGGTAAGAAGTGCCTATACGTAATATTACGTAATATATGGTAAGGACGGCTTATCCTCAAGAAAAAAATAGATGCCACTAAAAACTCACCAACCTCCATTGAAATCGGCTTGAAGATGTTGACATAACACTATAAACCTAGTACGAACCCTACGATTGCTCATGAATACCGGAAAGAATGTGTTGACAATACTGATGTTGATAACATGGTTAACCTCAGGCAATATAGTTTGCGCTGATGATTGTGATGAGGCAAGGAAATGGTTTAATGAGGGTTTAGCTCTAAGTGACAATTCAGAGAGGGAGGCATCCTATTACCAAAAGGCTATCGAGTTATGTCCCGATTATTTCGAGGCACACAACAAGCTGGGTGAAGTGTATAAGAGCTGGGGGGCATATGAATTGGCTGTTAAAGAATTTGAACAAGCCAGTAGAAGCTTGTCATTTGCCGAACCACACAATAATTTGGGCGAGATCTATCGAATGCAGGGCAGGTATGACCTGGCTGCGGAAGAGTTCTCAAAAGCGATCAGGATAAAACCTGATTTGCGTGAGGCAAAAAACCACCTAAAATACGTCCATAAAAGGTTAGGTAAGTACGATCTTGTCGTTCCTGAGCCTATATCCACCGCTCTCTTCACAAGGATACCGGGAATGACCCTCCCCAAAGGTACATTTTTGGCTGATTTTCAATATAGGTACTGGAGGCAAGAGGCAGGTCTCATAACCGGGGCCCCTTTGACATGGTCTATCGGTAAGAGGGAGACGGATGTTCATGCGTGGATTTTGGGCCTACGCTATGGCTTAACCAACAATCTCACCATTGGTTTGATTCCCAAGTTTTTTTTAAAAACAGCCCATATACCAATTGTTGCACCTTGGGGGTTCGAAGCTGAGCCCGAGGTCAGTGGATTTGGAGACACGGTGTTCATGACGAAATATCGCTTATGGGGGAAAAGGAGGACAGGTTTTTCGGCATTCCATTTGCTAAGTATCCCTACAGGTGATGAAGTTGCAGAAGGTGAAGACCAGCGCGTGGTGCGCAGGATTCCCTTAGGCTCTGGAAGTTATGATTTTACACCGGGGATAGCATTTACTGCGGAAACAGAACCAGTAACCATTCACGCTAATGTTTGGTATGTGATCACGAGTGGAAGACAATCCGGGGACGAATTTCACTGTGACCTTGCGGTTGCCTTTCCCCAGTTTCACGATATTCTTATGCCGAGTATGGAACTGAACTACAGGTGGGCGGATACCGCCACCACACGACAAGTGTTCCAGGTAGCCCTTGGATACCCGGGGGAACCGATCCCCTACGAAACTACCGTTACAGAAAAGGGGGGACATGCACTATTTTTATCTCCAGGTGTACAGGTTTCTTTGACCAAAGGACTTAAGGCGGAATTAGGGGCTCAATTTCCTCTCATACCACCAGAGGAGGGATGGGTAGAAAAGATTGTATTGCACGTTGCGCTAATGAAATATTTCTTTTGAGGTCTTATTCTGATCGAATCGGTTTGGAGCACGGCGGTCCTGTGATCAAATTTTATCTGTATATAAGTTCTATCCTGATAAGTTTAGGAACTAATTGTATGGCCATGGCGGATATGCCGGGCCAAAAGGGGCATAATTTCGTTATCATTGAGGATAATGAATTCTACCAAAACCATCTCTCTGGTATCAGGATAAGAGGCAGTATCCCAGTAACCATCAAGAGGTGCAAAATCTATTCAAATGGGAGAACAGGGATATTTATGGATAGATGTTCAGAGGTCGTGGTGGCCGGATGTGACATTTTTGAAAATGGAAAATATTCGGGGCAAATTTGGAGAAGCGCCGGTATAAATATAGAGGGGGCTGCACACATCGCCATAGAAAATAATAGCATTTTCAGGAACGTAGCCGGTGTGCGAATATTGAGAGGTTGGGAAAAGAAGGGACGTGCGTCAATCGTTAAGATTGTCAGTAATAGAATATATGCTAACAGTGCAGGCGGTATAAGATCTATGCTTCAACCTGGAACCAAGCTTGATTTAGCCATCACAGACAACAACATATATCAGAACAAAAAGGGAGGGATCAGGGTAGAAAATGACGCCAAACTAAAGGCTACAGGCAATAACATCTACGAGAATGGGACGGCGGGCATTATTTCCCACGTCTCTGTCATACCACCTAAACTCGACATATATCAGAACAGGGTAAGCTTTAATAGGGGGCCGGGAATCCATGTGCTTAATGGTATGACCGGCCGGATCGGGATTAGAAACAATTGGGTTTTCAATAACCACCTTTCTGGTATTGTCTGTGGCCTCTGGAGCAGCCCAAATATTAGGCGTCTAGATGTCGAGATCATCAATAATACAGTCGTATCTAACGGCAGCAGTGACCAGGGCGCCGGCATTAGAAACGACAGCAAGGGAAAAGTAATCATCATGAACAACATTGTGGCCTATAATTACGTCACTGGTATAATGACCAGGAGATGCGGAGAATATTCCTATAATTTGCTATTTGCCAATGGCGATGTGAGTAATTGCTGCCATGATCCTGATTCAGCTCCCTATTGGATTGAAAGACGGCAATTTGCAGGATGCGCTGAAAGAGGGAGGGGGGATTTAATCTCTGATCCGCTTTTTACAAACCCGGACAATTACGATTTTTTCCTTCAAGATGAATCGCCAGCCGTAGATGCTGGAAAAGATAAACATATTTACAATGACACTTGTTTTCCTCCATCAAAAGGTACAAACAGGAATGACGTGGGTGCTACTGGGGGGCCATATGCCGCCAGAGAATCGTGAGAGGTGAATGGAGTGCTGGAGAATACTGAACAGCAAGTGAAGCTCCGCTCATTATGCGCTATATGTGGCCGTAAATCCCGAAACTCGAATATCGAATGTTAAAATGTTCGAAACTACGCTGGCGAATTCAACTGCAACATGAAATGGCCTGAAATGTTGTCGTTTCTCAATTTTTAATTTCTGTCATTAAATATTGCTTCGAATTTGGTGGTTGGCGCAAGCTTCACTTCGTGTCGGATTTCGAATTTATCTTGGGCTTAAAAAAGTGAATGTTAGAGAACAAATGCTAATAGAGCGTAAGAGCTGCATGATGCTGTTACTCGTTTTGCTTGGCTTAAGCGCAAGCTTCTTTGGGTGTGTGGCACCAACTCATCCTAAGTCTACCGCTGGAAAAGATACGTTGTCTCTGTACGCTGCAGAGGTTCAGCCCTTAAGACCGGAAGAGTGTGGGCAATGTCATCTGCGCTTTTATGATCTTATAAAGACCGAGGGTGGCAAACACAGGATAGACTGTAGGCAATGCCACGTAGAATTCCACACCTATCGCCCTGGAAGGGTGCAATATGAAGAAACCCTACCTAAATGTGAGGCATGTCACGATCAGGTACATGGAGCGGACCTGGCGCAGTGTTCCGAATGTCACGCTGAGGTGCATGCTCCATTGACCATCCCTGCCGGGCGAGCCTTGGAGCAAGGCTGTCGCACCTGTCATCCTGAGTTAGACCAGGAGATCAAAACATACGTTACTCAACATACGGAGCTTTATTGTTCGGCCTGTCATCATTCGAGACATAGACATGTTCCTGAATGCATGGAATGCCATCAGCCCCACACAGAACAGATGACACAGGCCGAGTGTTTAAGCTGCCATCCGCCTCATAAGGCACTTCAAGTTGTCTATTCACAGGATACTCCACAGGAGACATGTGCCGTTTGTCACCGGAACGCCTATGAGATGCTAAAGCAGAGTGATACAAAACATTCGGCCCTTAGCTGCACCAAATGTCATCCTGAAAAACATCGGGCTATTATGAGATGTTCAGAGTGCCACGGTGAACCCCACCCCGCTCCTATGCACAAAAAATTTACGGTATGTGGCCAGTGCCACAGTGTAGCCCATCATTTGGCTCAGTGATGATTACCAGAAGGAAAATTATTATTGCATTGTGGATGAGTATGGCCCTTTGGATTGCCTCGGCTGGAATAGGTTATTCAGTCGAAATATGCAAGGTTATCTCACCCGACCGGTTCGAAAAGTTGCATACTTTTCCGGTTAACGTGGTGGTGGAATTTAGCCAGGGAGCGAGACCAGACACATTCAGGGCTTTGTTAAATGGGACAGATATTACCAATAAATTTGAAGAAATTGAAAATGGGATGAGAGCCCTTGTTGGACCTGAAGATGGTCTAAGAATCAAAGTCGGAACAGATCCCAAACAAAAGATAAATATATTGAGAACAAGTGTCAGAGGTTTGAGACCAGAACAATCCGTTGATTTTGAGACCTTCTTTTTCGTAGAAGTGGATAAATTAGTAATCCTTGGATCTAAAGGCGGAGCCATCCAAAGCCTCGACGGCGACCTTTTGATAGACATTCCCCAAGATGCACTTCCTTCTACGACAACCATAGGTCTTACGAAAGTGCGTGGTACCGGACAAATTGGACCTACATTTGAACTTGCACCAGGGGGAATAAAGTTCAATCAACCTGTTACTGTTACCATGAAATACCATCCCACCCGTTTGCCGCGGGGTGTGATGGAAAACGATCTGTTCCTGATTTTAGGGTGCGAATTTCCAAAAAAACTCGAATATCTTTTTGTAGACAAGGCAGCCCATACCGTGGGTGGTACTATCACGTCTTTTTGTAAGATATTTATGTCGTATTATATGAAAATCGGCAATAAGCTAACGGATATCCCACCTGCGACTGACTTTAGACTCCCAATCGGAGATAACTCTGCTGCATCCTATACCTGTGGACATGATTATGAACCACCCTCTAAGAACGACTTTGGAGAGACCTTGATGTTCTTGCATCGGTCATCGTATCCCAATTCTGGCAACCCCAAGATAGTTTTTAATGAAAAGGCACCTGCTAATACATGGCAGGTCATAAGGGCCTATGGCCGGAACAGGTATATTGGGCCTACCAGGGATCGTCATTCTCCGTATGGGGAAGAAAAATGGATATTCAGCAACGGTGAAGATTGGTATTTGGCGGACCACAGAGACGACCACCCGTCTTTGCCAATTCATGCAATTGCAGATGGACTTGTTGTCTTCAATGGCCGGGGCCATCGAAATGCAATTGTTCTAGCACACCAGATACCGCACGGCCTCATTCTGTCGGTATATTCTAACATAAGCGAGAAATCGCCCTGTGCTGTGGGAAGTATAGTTCGAAATGGTAACGTAATAGGTAAGATAGGTCGTGTGGGAACCGGAGATGCTTATTTGCACTTCGGAATTGGAAAACAATCACTCATAAAGGTCGATGTTGAAACTGGAGAAATTAAGGTTCCGGCAACTTGGTTTGAGGAATGGAGACAGGATTCGGTCTATGAACATTACTATGATCCTACAAATTTTCTATTGAATATTACGGCCAAACATAGGTGGGATTTCAATATCCTCGGGAACAATGAGGGTTGGATTCCTAAGAACGTTGAGAAATATGCGGATGGTTATAGATACCAGGTAAGGGAGGGTATGCTTTCGGTCAAACCAACATCGGGCAATTTCCAGATGGCGAGCTATCCTTTAAAGATCGAACCCGAACGTTTTGACTCGGTGTTTATCAGGATGAGCGGAAATGGACTAGGTGGGCATGGGAAACTGTACTTTGCAACTGACAAGGAGCCTCAATATTCAGAGGATAAAGCCGTGGAATTTGAGGTATTCAATGATGGCAATTTTCACGAATACGGAGTTTTTATGGCAGATCATGATAAGTGGGAAGGTGCCATTGTCGGAATTCGTATAGATCTTCCTGATATGTTCATTGAGGAAACAACAGAGATAAGCTTTGATAGCATTAATTTAGGTCGGGCGTATTTATCGCGAACACCTGATACTGGACAGACCAAATGTTATGATAATGTCCAAGAGATAACCTGTTGCGCTCCAGATGACCCTTTTTACGGGCAAGATGCCGATTATGCCATCAATCCCCCAAGTTATGAAGTTAAGACGATTCATGGCCATGAAGTAGTCGTAGATCATGTCACAGGACTCACATGGCAGAGGCATGACGACGGGATAAAGCGGACCTGGCGAGAGGCCTTGGACTACTGCGAAAATCTGACCCTGGCTGGATATTCCGACTGGAGGCTCCCCACAAAAAAGGAGTTGCAGAGCATACAAAATTACGGCGGCTTCGGCCCAGCTCCGGCCGTGAACACAGCTACAGACTATTTTCCCTATGCCCACCAGTCTGATGGCTGTTATTGGTCGTCAACGACCCGGGCGTTCCTCGCACTGTCTGCTTGGAAGGTCTGTTTCTCGAATAGCCAGGTAAACATGCGTGTTAAGAGCGATCATAACTTCGTGCGGGCAGTACGTGGCAGGCCCTTAGAGTTCGGTCATTTTAGCGATAACGGGGATGGCACGGTAGCAGATATGACTACCGGCCTCATGTGGCAGCAAACGGAGACCAAGGCCACGAGCTGGGCGAAGGCATTGGCCTACTGTGAAAATCTTGATCTTGCGGGATACAATGACTGGCGACTTCCCAACATCCGAGAATTGTTAAGCCTGGTAGATGATAGCCGTAACAAACCCTCTATCGATAAGGCTAATTTTCCCGGATGTCGGCCAGATATTTACTGGTCGAGCACCACTCACAGCGCGTATCCAGGTTTTGCATGGTATGTCAGCTTTAACGATGGCCAGGTGCATGGAAGTGGCCACAAAGGTCGTGGCTATTATGTGCGGGCGGTACGAGGTGGGGAGTAGCTCGGCAGGGACGTTATCTCCGCTTCGCTCTTCTATGATATTTTCTCTGAGGCGAACGCCCTACAAGCTGGAAGCCGGTCTTTTTAATTGGTCAAATGTAATTGAGATCTAACGACAACAAATCATTCATCCAGCTATCTAGTAATGTTAGTTCTTTTCTATCCATATATTTTTGTTCAACCAGTTTTTGATAACAAAAAAATAGATTGTCAAAAATATTTTCAGCACCACTTTTCAAGTCCAAGTTCGCCAGTTCATTACAAATATTGGAATTGTTCAAATATCCCGGTATTTCGTCTTCAAGGTCTTTTAATAAATTATGCACATTTCGTTCTTGATAAACAGTTGCCTTATGAAATAGTATACTCCAATCACAGGTCCAAGCAATTCGTTGAGCAATAAAACTTCGCCAAATATCAGTCATTCTGAAACTACAATAGGAAGGCAAATACAACAACGGAAAAGCGACTTTAAACCAGGTCGTGTTTTGACTGTTGAAAGGGCACCAAGAATTCTTACCTAACGCAATGTCATTTGCAGTATTGAACTTCACAGGCAGTGGCATTATGAGTCGATAAATGGCATCGACGTCCGGATTTTCATCAGCTAGTCCCTGTTGAATCGGGCAAAAAATATCCTGCATTTCAATATTTGTAAGATCAGGAACCTTGTCTGACAAATGTTCCAAAGCAAAACCTCGTGGCCAAATATTGTCATTGGTAAAATACTTGTAAATATTCACCCATCCCCTGTTCTCTAACACATGTGCCCGGCCTTCCACTTTTCTTTCATACCAAAAATTATTCATCGGGAAATTGTCGTCATCGGTCTCGATAATCATCCGTGCCCCATTTTTGATCGCCAACAAATAACCGATGTTTTTTCGTGCATAGTGTTCTTCGGGTGAAATTTTGGCCAACGTGAAATCTAAATCTTTTTGTCTGTCAATACTCCAAAAATCACAATTGGGCAGACTAAAGTCTGCTGGCGATTTAGTATCACCTATTACAATGAATTTGGCCTTATGTCTTGCACATTCATCTGCATATTTCCATAATACCTTGTTTGGAGAAGCTATTGACGTAATAACAAGAAAAGTGTTATTGTTTTCGAGTTTCATTCTACGGTTATTGATTTACCAGTAAGACGCTTCTTGAAGTAGTACCAAAGAACGCTCAAAGAATTGTGTATCGCTGCTTTACGGACACTTGGTGAGGGTGCCCTATAATGAATGGGAACTTCAGCGTATCGCTTTTTTCTTAACAAGTATCTCAATTCGGTTTGGTAGAAGTGAGCCGTTGACAGAAAAGGATAACCTACAAACTGTTTAACAACACTTGCGTGAAAACCCTGGTAACCGGATGTCATATCGTACATTCTTGTCCCAAGCAAAAAATTGGAGAGAAAAGTGCCACCTTTTGACAGCAGCACTCTCTTAAGGCTTGAACCGTAAATAGAACCGCCATTGATAAATCTGCTACCAAAAGCACATTCGTTGCCTTCGCTTAATACTCTTAAGAACATTGGTATAGCTCTTGGATCGTGAGATAAACCTCCATCCATTTCTATAATAATATCGTGGTTGTTGTTGAAGGCAACTCGATAACCTCGTATATAGGCATCTACCAAGTTTCTATTATCTGGTGCCCAGACCGTTATAAAACGGTTGTCCTTTTTTGAGAGGTCTTTGCATAGAGATAGCGTGTTATCTTTTGAAACGTTATCAACTACAAAATAGACAGTACCCGAATTAAGACGATTCAACACCTTTGTCAATTCTTCAATAAACGGGTGAAAGTCGTTTTCTTCATTAGCTAAAGGTGTTATAATAGCAAAGTTAACCTTGTAATACATGAGATTCAAATTGATAAGAGCTCTCTTTTTAGTAACGTCAGTATAAGGGGAATGGAGTTTTGTGTCAAGGAGAAAGGCTTGGCAAAATATTGTGGTTCAACCCTGTGCTGTAGGGTGAGGGCGTGAAAAAGGATCGAAGTGAGGGGAGGCGGAGCAGTTCAACGATTGACCGGCTCGCTCCCGGGACACGAGCCGAAGGATCCTCGGGTAGCAGGCTGAAATACTATGATTCAATTAGATATTTGTTAAATTGTGGCTCCGGCGCATCGGCTTAGCCCGCACGAACTCATTTCGGTTATAAACCAGGCGACATTACCTAACTGGAGCAAAACCGTGTTGTCAAAGAATAGGGCCCTTAATTACAGCGTTTTACTTCTATTCTTTGTTCTCTTGGCAGTTGTAGCTTACACTAACGCTATTAATTCATTTTTTCTTTCTGATGATTTCGACCTAATAAGTGGGATTTGTGGAAGTGGTCCTTTCGGTGTTTGGTCCCGAACTCATGGAGGTTATTTTAGACCTTTCATCTCCCTGAGCCTATTTTTGGATTATAAGCTCTGGGGACTAAATCCAACTGGATATCATTTTACGAACATTTTTATTCATTCTCTGAATTCGTTTTGCGTCTTTCTTATAGCCTTCTTACTAATAAATAGAACACAACTCTCAATTAAAGGGATATGGGGTCTGGCACTATTTTCAGGATTTATATTTTTGATCCTCCCTTCCCATACCGAAGCGGTAGCATGGATTTCTGGGAGAACAGATCTCATTGCCACCTTTTTTTGTTTATCCTCATTCTGCACTTATTTGCTCTACAAGCATTATTCTAAGATATCTCATCTTTTAATCTCCCTCTTACTTTTCATGTCTGCCTTACTCTCCAAAGAGTCGGTAATTACATACCCCCTCGTGATTCTGTCATATGAGTTCTATGGTTACATTATTAATGAAGACAACAACCGTAATCCTGTCCAAATTTTGTATCTGCCTTTAACATATTGTATTTTACTTCTCCTGTACCTATCCATTCGTTATGTAGCCATTGGGGCAATTGTGGGTGGATATGGTGTCCCTGTTCAGCACTATTTTGAATTCTTGCGCATCTTTGAAACTTTAACTTATTATTCCGCAAGAACGTTTCTCCCATATTTGCCGATAGAAATAAAGCCCATTCTACTTTCGGTAAAGCCTATCTTCTTCTTCTTTGCTGGAATAGCGATACTATTTGCCGTTGCGGTCTTTCTTATCAAGTCTACAAGAAGGTATTTGCTAAGAAGAATACATGGGAAGATACCAAAGATACTATATTTTTTGATAGTTGGCTTTTTCATATCACTGGTTCCTGTGCTTCCCTGGGGAGTTTCTATGACTGAAACAGAAGGTGAAAGATTTATTTATTTGCCGTCCCTGTTTTCTTCCATATTGATCGTGCTGTTATTACATTCTATCTTACAAAACAAAAGATATCTAGTGATATTATTTATTTGCCTATCGTTGTTTTTTGGTGGGACATTATACCGTTCAAATGAAAATTGGAGAGAGGCTGGAACAATTTCAAAAAACATACTGGAGTCCATCAGGAGATTGGGCAATGCGGATAGACTCTTTATTATCAATCTTCCAGATAACCTTAATGGTGCGTTTATCTATAGAAATGGTATTAGAGATGCTATTCGCCTTTTTGGAAGTGCTGACAAGTTCAGGGACGTAATAGTTGTTTCTTATCATAATATTTATGAAAAAGACGAAGCAGTTATGGTAACAAGAAAAGGCTTGGACATGTATTCAGTAGTTTTGTTGAATCCACAGACATATTTCATGAGCGCGGTTATCCCTATTCAAAGCACCTTTGTCACTAAGAATTTTGAAATACTCGATTTTAGAAACAATAAGTATGACCTTTGGCTCAAGGATTTTGATAGCAGAAGCGACAAGTTATTATTTTATTCAGCAGGCAGGGTAATAAAATACCTGGGTTGAGATATCCTCGTGCAGTACAGTAGCGTGTCGGCAAACTATGGTTTTTGTGGAATGGGCTTAGGGTTTTGGTATCGTCAGACATTCCATCGTTTATTGGCAACCCGTGTTTCTGCTGTCAATGTTACAAGAAATGAACTGATGGGTCCCGCGATTGGTGAGTAGAGTCGATAGCCTGTTCTGATATTTCTGAATCAAAATGTGGTGGTGCCTGAGACCGCGCTCCGTACAGGTTAATCTTTTGACGTCATACATTGAGAACCTCCTTTGTTGTGGGTTTTTGAGCGGTTCATATGGATGAGGCTTTCATACTTCTAGTGAATTATGAAACTACGGGGGATCCCGCGATAGAGCCGAGGTTTTCTCCATGATTAATTAACCGATGAAGTCCAGAGACATTATATTCAGATCATGAGGAGGCGAGGATGAAAAGTTTAATCACTGGAGGAGCAGGGTTTATTGGGAGTCATTTGGCAGAGTACCTACTTGCACAAGGTGAGGAGGTCATTATTCTGGATGACCTCTCGACAGGAACTTTTGATAACATTAGGCACCTTGTTGGGATGGATAGGTTCACACACTATGTTGGGAAAGTTCAAGATGAAAAGCTTCTCGAACGAGCAGCCGATCCTGCGGACAGAATTTATCATTTGGCAGCGGCTGTTGGTGTTCAATTGATTGTTAATGATCCTGTTAATAGTATTGAAACGAACATAAATGCCTCACAAGCGGTGCTCGAATGTGCCGTTACTTTCGGAAAACCAGTACTGTTTACGTCAACCTCTGAGGTGTACGGTAAAGGAACAAAGATGCCTTTTTCTGAAGCGGATGACGTGGTTTATGGACCTACTACTCGGGCAAGATGGAGCTATGCAATATCAAAGGCGGTGGATGAATTCTTGCTGTTAGCTTATCACCAAAGGAAGGGACTTCCCGGTTTGATCGTCCGCCTTTTTAACACGGTTGGGCCTCGGCAGACGGGTCAGTATGGGATGGTTTTGCCGCGATTCGTACAGCAGGCTGTATCAGGCGGGCCGATAACTGTTTATGGCACAGGGAATCAGACACGTTGTTTTGCCCATGTGGCTGATGTAGTGCCTGCCCTTTATGACCTGATGAATTGTGAAGAGGCAATAGGAAGGGTTGTCAACATTGGCTCTGACGTGGAGGTTTCAATAAATGCGTTAGCGGAGAGAGTAAAGGAGACTGTAGACCAGTCAGTAGGGATCATCAAGATTCCGTACGAAGAGGCGTATGCGCCGGGATTTGAGGACATGGGAGCCCGAAAGCCAGACCTGACCATGGCAAAAGAGCTGATCGGTTATAGTCCGACTCGAGATCTGGATGACATCATCAAGGATGTCGTAGCTTTTGTCAGAGGCAACCGGAGCCCAGATTCTTAGTGGCGCGAATCTGCCAAGATGTTATGCTGTAATATAGCTGTCTCAGCGGGGATATATTACCCCTGGCCACGATTTTATGTATGACCACATACATATTGGAAATGCAATTCATGTTGTGCCAACTCTCAAAAGAAGCTGCGATGTTATTTTGCCCATAGATATTCTTGAACACTTTGACTATGAAATAAGGTATAAAACTATATCGTATTTGGTACTTCGTGCTCAAGGTTGCCGTTTGATCTGGGTTAGGCTTTGGGGGAGACAATAATGGTTGTGCATATTGCGTTTGATTTTTTTTGCGGAGGAACCCCGTCAAGACGGGCACGGCAAGACGTGGAAGCACTCCTAAATGCTGGACATCGCGTTACTGTCATAACCAATTCAGATCAGGGGCCAGATTTAACCATAAAGGAAAAATTTGCTAATCAACTGCGTGTCATTGCGGTGTGTTCAATCCCACCGCTGGCAGTTACACTGGAGTTATCTTTTGCCGCACAGTGTTGGAGAGCCTTGACCAATGTTACCAGAAAAGAGTCCGTCGATTTGTTGGTAAGCCATGCTGCAACTCCATGCTATGCTGCGGCATGTTTTGCAAAACGTGAGAAGATTCCCAGTGTGTTTGTCATTCAGGCTTTAATACGAGATAAGATTGGCACATCTGCTAATCCCTATAGTTGGCCCACCACACAAATGTACAGACACGCGAACCGATTTGCGGCATCGAACATGCACTATTCGGTTGCAATTTCCAGATATGTAAAACAACTGGCAATTGCTGAAGGGGCTACACCGGAAAATACATTTGTGTTGCATAATCCAGTTGACACGCAAACATTCTTTCCGCACGGTGATGCAACCAAAGATATTGATGTTCTGTTTATTGGGCGTCTGGTCTCTGAAAAGGGTCTACCTGTTCTAATTGAGGCGGCCCACCGTCTTTCGAAAGAAACCCGAATCTTGATCGTAGGAGATGGCCCTTTGCGTAGACATCTAGAACGCAGGGCACAGCACGTTGGGTGTGAGATAATATTCCAAGGGTGGATCCAGAACGAACTGGTTCCCCAATACATTCGACGCGCTAGACTCCAGGTGGTACCTTCATTGTCAGAAGCCCAAGGGCTTGTCGTACTGGAGGCGATGGCATGTGGCGTTCCCGTCATAGGTACTGAAACCGGAGGGATTCCGGATATGATAAAGCATGGCAAAAATGGCTGGTTAGTGCCACCAAGTGACGCAGAAGCGTTGGCGAGGACTATTAAAGCAGTGTTGGCCAATGACAGGGAGCGAGACGCAGTAGCGCGAGCTGGATACGAAACAGCTCAATCTTTTTCTGTCAATCAATTTAATTATAAGGCATTGGAACTATATGAGAAGATGACAGAGAAGTTCAGTGCATGAACAATCTCCTTTATCGATTTCATGCCGCAGTGCAGTGGTCAGGACGGGCGAACAAGGTGATTTAATCCTGAATGAGGTCGCAGGACAAGCAAAATCAGCATTAAGATAAGGCATCGGCGCAATAGTGATTCATCGTTAGCTTTCCTCATGAGCCAACCGTCGCATCGTTGCGCCAGACAGCCAGGATAGACTTTCCGAATCGATGTCGTAGAAGAGGGTCCAGAATTCTCGAGCACGGCACCATGACGGAATCCCAGAACCTGATCTGCCCCTTCGTGGGTTTGTGTCGCCTGAGCAGAAATCGGTTGCTAAGCGAAGCAAGCACACCCACCAAATCAAGGTATTCCATTCGTAAGAGTTTAAGATGGCGTGGGGCGATCGCGGTCAACGTCTTCTTAGTGTACCGCCGATAGTGACCGACTGCTTGATCAAGCTTAGAGAAGAGACAGGCATGGGCGGGCGAGAGGACAATAAGCGTTCCCCTCGGTCTCAGATGGCGGCTTGCCCGGAGCAGTTCCCCACGGTCATCCTGAATATGCTCCAGCACGTCTATGAACAGGATCGTGTCGAAGAATTCGTTGGGTGGTATATCCTTGAGACTGCCGGTCATCACTGTGCAATACTGCCGGCATTTGGAGTCCTTCAGCGCGAGGGCAATTCGGTTAGCCAGCTGGGCATCCGGCTCCGTGCATATCCAACGCCGACAACGCTCGTTGCACATAAGCATCGTATTCGTGCCGATACCGGCGCCTACTTCCAGTACATCCTCTCCAAGGTAGTTACGGATGCGGGAAAGCCAGTATGCTTTCCATCGGGTTACCTCCGCAAAGAGCTCGAGTTCATGTCCGTGGTACACAAACTTACTCATCGGCGGGATATACCCTTTTAATATTGTGCACATAGAGTGAGCAATCGCGGAGGGGGAGAAATGAGGCCATGTTTCGATTGCCAAGAAGAAACAAAAGGAAATTCGAGGTCGTTGCCAGGATCAGCACGAAAAGCACCAAAAGAAGACCGCTAGTATATGTGGCCCAGCCGGGCACGGCTAGGTCCGTGAAAAGGCGTATGGCCACAACTAACGCTATAACTCCGATTAGCAGAGCACTCAAGCCGGATGCCACGACAAGCGTCCGCGTGCCAACGACCTCTCCAAACACGGAAATAGCGCTCAATCCGTGGACGAGAAGAGAGATAAAATTCATCTTTGATTTTCCGGAAAGGCGCGCACCGCGTGGGGCCGCAAGCAGGCCAACCGGCAGACCGAGTTTGAACACCGCGGCTGCATAATGGTTCCAGAGTTCCGGTGATACAACCAGCGCGGAGAGACAGCGGAACGGGATGATGCTGAAGTTGCCGACCCGAACTCCCAGGCCGGTCAGCGCTCTATGCAGGACCTGATAAGAGCGATAGCAGATTTTGAACAGGAGTGTTTCCATTCTCTTCGTTCTCTGTGCAAAAATGATCCTTTCGCCGCCTGCGCTACGGAACTCGTCCATAAGTCGTGGAATATCTTCCGGCCGATCTTCTCCGTCAGAGTCCATCACCAGGATAGCATCGCACGGTACCTTCTGAAAGACGTAGGTCAATCCGATAGCGATCGCTCTCTGGTGGCCTAAGTTTCTCCTAAGGCGCAGGACATCAACGGCAGAGATGAGATGGAACGGTTTTCTCACCAGGTGGTCAGGGACAGGCGTCCCCGACCCATCGTCTATTAGAAGGACGAGCGGGCGAAGGTTATGATCGACAAGGGCGGAGTCAATCTGCTCTAGCAGCGCGCTGGCCGCTTCCCAATCATTATAGACAGGCATCAGTATGACAAGATCCAGTGAGGCGGATTTCATATTTGCCACTATGGTGAAGTACCTTTACTCACCTTCGCTAGCTTCGGCGAAGGCGGGTTATTGCTTCGGCGAGTTCCGCCGTCCTGAGACAAACTCAGGATGCCCTGTGCGGAAGCACAGGGAGGCTTCACTCCATCTCTTGCACCTCTTTGGGGTAGTGGTATCCCATATCCACTATCCCGGTGTCGCCTCTTTTATCTGTTCTGGTGGTCTTATTCTGTAGGCCCAGCTTGGCAGCCGTATCACTTCCCGCATCCACGCAGGGGCTGTTAGCGGGCTGCCGCGAAGCCCGCTGGCTTAAGTAATAATTTCCGTTCTTTTCTGAAGGAAGCGAGACAAATAAAGGATCCTTGGAAGAACCCTTATCACCAGGAGTACACCCCACATATTCATTCTCATTATTCCATACATTGTCGTAGTTATTGATTAGGGTTACTCCAGGCGATGGGAATAGCTCGGTACCGGAATAATTTACAATCCCAGCAATCTTGTTGTTGGTTACTATATTATTTTCGAGAACAGCGGTAAATGTACCTGGGTGAGGGTAACCAAGAACCAACCCCCCTCCTCTGTCTTTCTTGGCGTATTGATGATTATTAGAGTCGATAGTATTGTTTGAGATTATCACCTTACTGAGATTAAAGGAGGTTATACTGACACCACACTGGTGATTGTTAAAGACAAGGTTGTTCTTGATTGTGATGTCCTCACCGGCAAATCTTCTAATCGTTGACA
>SMTZ1_10007580_pt1 | contig 20887 bp, 19 predicted proteins | sample DeeMarSWOR136_30_FD_25667 | JGI IMG/M metagenome (IMG submission 25667) | reverse complement strand
ATAATTACAGTTAATCAATATAAAAGCACGGAAAATTTGTTTGATGTCCACCTGGCTGCCAGAAGTTGACTTCGTCTATTCCATCAATGGAAGACAGAAACCTAAATCAATCATAATCTGTCATACCCACAAAACCCTTCAACTCATCCCCTCATAATGCTTAGATGGTTGTTACTGGATACTTGATACAGCAAGTAGAATTGGGATTAGGTATTTTCTTGACTCACCTTCTAATCAATAAAAGCAAAGGGCAAAGGGCAGAGAGCAAAAACCACAATCGGTTGTCAGTTGAGAGAGAAACAAAAGTCAGAGCTATATGTGGAAAATGGTCTACCATAAATATAGGGGATAGGGATCAGGGCTCAGGAAACAGGGCCTTCTTATTTTGGATTTTTGATTGTGGGCATTCACATTGTGAATCTAGGATTGCGAATTATGAATGAAAATATAGAGAAGAAAAGATCAATATCATCAACATTCCCAATATATTACAATGAATGGGTTTGTCAAGGACTTTCAGATTTATGGAAAAGGGGAAATTAAACAATAAAATAGGGTTACTTTGACACGCAAACTCCAACATCATCATCCATCTGCCGAAGGCATACTTTCCCCTCATTAGCCAGAAAAAGGACTTCATTAAACACCGTAACCAAAGCCAGCCTATTATTCTCAAAAACAGGAAAATCACCAGCAAGCTCTCTGACCGTAGAGCACTTCTTCTTTTCAATGACATTAGGAAGATCACTATATATTTTCTTCAGGTCAATTCGCTGCATTTCTTTAATGATAACTTCTGGGATTTCCACGTCAAGCTCTACATTATCTTTTCCCAGCATAGCGAGAATCACGCTGTACAACTCAGGGTTGTCTGAAGATAATTTTCCCATTCCGCTCACATCTACAAGAGGAGGTATGAATTCTCTTATTTTTGTAGCTTCAGGAAATTCTAATGGGAGCTTTGTATGAGAATTTCTATGCCTCTGGTAAGCATGAAGAGCATTAATTATCTCTTGTAACTCCTTTTTGAAGTTGAGCATGGAGAACGGTGTGAAATTTCTGTACATAGTCAGCCTCAATCTTAATACGTAGATATGGAGTAAAAAAAAGTAACCTACAACCTTTACAATCTCACAATTAGTAAAGAATACACAATTAAAATCTTAATTTTGTAGCAACAATTAAAAATGCTTGACTAAGGATAGTTTTTTTATTAGTAAAATAATGACCGACAGGTCGGTCATATTATCTTATTATAAAATTAAGAAAAAACCAAAGTAAAGAGAAGAATCGGAAGGAGTAATAACTATGTGAGGATATACACTCGTAAATGTGTATGATATGAGGATCTATTGATCTTTGCCCATCAATAGTTATCAGCATGATCAATGATGTGGTAATCATTGATGAAAAACTCTGCACAGAGTGTTGTATCTGTGTAGAGGTGTGCCCTATGAGGGCACCGTATAAATTGGATGAGAAATAAAGGTGCTGAAAAAAAAGAGGAGGTGTACCATGGCAAAACAATATGATGTTATAGTGATAGGTGCAGGACCAGCAGGTCTCATGGCCGCAAAAACTACAGGAGAAAATGGTCTTAAAACTGCACTTATAGAAAGAAAAAAGGACATATCGAAGATTAGAAGGTCAGATGGAGGAGGACTGGGGGTAAACAGCTACCTCTTTAAGCAGATGTTACTCTACAATCCGAGGGATAGAAGATTTTGTTTCCCTACCTGCGGTTTTTCCATATGCTATGATGGTCCAATTGAAAGCATTTATGGATTTCGTATCTATTCACCAGGCGGGAAATACATCAGTTTGGGGGATTGGAAGGAGATGAAAAAAGACCCCGAGAAAAATAGAGTTGGTGTTGCCCTTGATAAAGGAGTGCTCTTGAAAGGAATCTTAGATGAAGTTGAAAAGAAGCAGGATGTGGATGTTTATTTAGGAACAAACTTTACCAATATAGAAAAGATAGGAAGTAGATGGAAAATCACTACTCACACTGATGAACTTATCGCTCGGTGTGTAGTCGCGGCAGATGGAGTAAATTCCCGCACCACGCGACTCTTAGGTTTAAATAAACATAGAAAATTCATGGGAACCTCACGACAGGTAAGTATTACCATGAAAAATGTTGAACCCCCGGAAGAAAAAGATGGTTTAATGTTTATACTTACCGATTACGGAATCTTTGATATACTCCCCCTCTGTTATAAGGAAAAGTTTCATGTAGGCGCTCTCACCCATGACCCAAAGGAAAATCTCTTAGAGAAGATAGAGAAACTGATAAACGAGGACAGAGTATTTTCATCGTGGTTTAAAAAAGCAGAGAAAACAGGTGAAGCACAATCTTGTGTAGTAAACCTTAATAGCCCACTTGAAAATCCCTTCCACGATGGTGTGCTTATTATTGGAGATGCGGCGTGGATCCAAGAAATGGGCAATATGGCTGCCTTCTGTTGTGGTTGGAAGGCAGCAAATGCCATCGCCTTAGCCTTTATTGAGGATAAATTTGATCAAGAGACATTTATGGATTATTTGCAGTGGTGGAATGAGAATTTTTATAAACCTTTCGGGCACATCGAATTTGGTGAATTCAACTTTTCAAAATATCTTGCTGCTGATGATATGGATTATCTTGTAAGTCTGGTTACTGAACCTCTACCAGCAACACTTGATTTCTTTCAACTCTTTGCTGAAATTAAAGATGCCTATAGAGACCTTATCCCACGTATTCAAGAGGAAAGGCCAGATATATTTAAGAAATTAATAGCTATGAGAGATGCGAGAGAAGAAGATAAGAAAGAGGGTGTAAAAGCGGGTATTCCTAATAGATAGTTGTTATGTACTCGATGTGGGAATTAACGCATCTTCACGTTTTTGAATGCCAAAGGAAACTAATCGGTGACCAATGGTGACGATATGATGTTCGCAAAATCTCACTACTCACCTTTGATTGCCTCAGGAGTGCAAATAGCGTGCTTTTGAGTTTTTTCTAAACACTGTAGTGTTGATGCTTGTAAAGTAGGTATGCGTGAGGTTTAAAAGATGTCACTAACCTCTATCGACAAAGATGAGAAGAAAAAGAAGATACTGAAGGCAGCGTTAGATATTTTTGCGGAAAAGGGTTACCACACTACGAGAATGGCCGATGTAGCAAAGGGTGCTGAAATGGGGAAAGGAACCATCTATGAATATTTCAGAAGCAAGGAAGAACTTTTCATGGAGCTCTTCACATTTGTGATGAGAGAGCCTATAGATTACCAATTCCAAAAATTGTGTCCAACTACAAAACCGGCTGAAAGATTGGAGAGATTAGTGAGTTCTTCTCTGCAAGCCTATAGTAAACTAGAAAAATTCTACTATGTGTTGATCAATTTCAGGGCAGAAAATAGAGAACGTCGTACACACACATTTTATGGGTTACAGTTTGCAAAATTATATAAGGATTTTAGAAAAGAAGTGGGAGCGATAATTGAAGAGGGGATAAGGAACGGAACTTTCAGAGAGGTCAATACCGATCACCTCGCTTCTACCATTATAGCAGTGATAGAGGGTTTAATGTCTCAATGGGTTTTTGACCGTCAAGCAATACCTTTAAAGAAGATGAGTTCTCTCATAACAGAGATGATCTTATCGTATCTGAAGATATAGAGATAATTTAGTGTATCACCTGCTGAGGAGATAATAGATGAATAAAAAGAAAAATTTTTTCAGCTTTTCAATATCGGTGGCTCTTGCAGCCTGGATATTGATATCATTATCCATTCTCCAGGAAGTCATAGAAAGTAGAAAGAACACCATAGCCGCCCGCCCTACAGGTTATATACAGGAGAGAGTCAAAGCGAAAATCTCTACTAGTCGGATATTAACTTCAGAGCCATTGATAGTGGTCAAAATTTTCGGTTTGATCTTTGTTGATGTTGCCGTCGTATGGGGTTTGTTGTGGGTGTGCTATCGCATGTGCACTTATTATGTGAGCAGGCTCAAGTATAAATAGATACTGCTCGATACTCTCTGTAACAGGACGGTACACACACAGATGTTCTTTATTTTTAAGGATACACAGCTTGAAGAGGAGGGATCATGTATCGCGCACGTATGAGCATAACTATAGTTATTTTTGTTTTTTTTGCCACTTTGGTGTTGTGTTCCGTTGCATCACTGGAGCTCTCCCAGGCACAACCTTTATCAAAGCCTCTCATTGTTTACTACTCGCTGACCGGTACGACCCGAATCATTGCACAAGAACTTGCCAGAAATCTCTCCTGCGCATTAGAGGAGATAGTTTCGAGAAAAAACAGGCACTTTTTCTGGAAAATAACCTGCGTGCACGACCAGCTCTTTGATAGGGACGATGATATGGAACCAGTCAAAAAGGATTTATCGGGATACAGCCAGCTCATTGTGGCATCACCAATCTGGATTCATAGGCTTTCTTCACCTGTGAGAACATTTCTCAAATACTCGGGACTAAAAGGGAAAACCGTTTGGCTTGTGCTCACCAACAATGGCAATTTTGACACAAATGACCAAAACCACATTATAGAGTTCGTTGAATCCCTGGGCATCACGGTAGAGGGGTGCCACTGCGTGTGTACAAAGGGAAAAAGCGAGAGTGAGTTGTGGCAGCACGCTCGTTCGCTCATAAAGGAGATAACTTTTTCAGATCATACATAAAGGATAAAAGAGGTTTTTGCCGACAGTGTACCATTGAATCCCTAAGTGCTCTTGTGTAGTAAAAAGAGAAGGTTCATACACAATGTGAGGAGAGGTACGGGATGTTTGACGCAACAAAATGTGACGAGTGTGGTGACTGTTTGGTGCAATGTCAGTACGTTGATTTTTCTCGTGAAAAAGCTCTGCAGGAGATTCAGACACTGAAACAGGGTAAAGATGCGGATATCCTCAGGGAGTGCATAACCTGCATAGCGTGCAACGAGTACTGCCCAACCGGTGCAAATCCCTATGACTTGATATGCACTCTTCAGGAGGAGAAGGGAATACGGTTCATTCCTGAGGGAATAGTGGAATTCATCGATGATACTGCTGCCGAGGTGCCCAATGAGATTATCCCGGGAGATGAGGACAAGCCGGCGTTGTCTCTCTGCATTATGGGTCATGCGTATCCTCAGGGTTTCACCGAGAGCAAGATATTTGAAGGTCTCACGCTCGTTAAGGGCAGTGACTATTATTCCAGACTTGTCTATCTCCACGCAGGCATGGAAAGCAGGGTAAAAGGGTATGCCCGACAGTTTATTGACAATCTTGCACGGCTCGGCAAGGAGGAGATTATTTTTCTCCATGAAGACTGTTATACGCTTGCCGCAAAAAAGGCTCCTGAGTATGGAATTGAGGTACCGTTCACGCCCGTTCATATTGCGCAATATATGGTTCGATACCTCAAGGATCATGAAGACAGCATCATAGCGCTCAATAGAAAAGTCGCCTATCAGCGTCCCTGCATATCGAGATACACGCCCGGGAAGGAACACTATCTTGATGAATTTTTCCGACTGGTTGGTGTCGAGCGGGTAGCAAGAAAATATGACCGGCAGAATGCACTCTGCTGTGCTTCGGGTTTTGTTGAGATGAATCCTGACCGAGCAATTCCCATAGTGGATAGGAATGTGAATGACGCAAAAGCATTTGCTGCCGATGCAATGATATTTCTCTGTGCGGGATGCTACTGGTTGATGAGTGGATTGTGTGAAGAGCGTGGCCTTCCCTCAATTTTTATTACAGATCTTTGCCGCATGGCCCTCGGTGAGATACCCTTTTCTTCAAGGCCATGGGGAGGGACGTAAATAAAAAAGATAAAGGGTTCACCTTTACATTTAACACATTAGTGAAGTCAGAAATCCTGTGTAAAAAATGTCTAATTTACAACTGATTTTATTTTAGCTGTTCATATTAAAATCATGAATTTATTGAGAGAGAGATTTAATGGTGTTGAATGGAGCATTCTGTGCTCTTTGTTAGTGATATATGACCACCACTATAAGTTTGTCTTATCTAGAAAAGATCCTTTATCTGAATGAATTTTCCATAAGAAACGGGCGCGTGGGAATCCTTGGCGACCCATATCTCTAATCTCTCTGGAATAAGTAAAAGACTTTGTACTGTACCAGGATTGCTGACTCCAGGATCCCTCAGTATGTCAATAGCTTCATCAATTCCAACTCCTCCCTTCTTACAAAGATAGTGTAGTCTTTCATTTCGGGAGAGGCTGTAATCATCTGTAAAAAATTCATCTGGTAGAGTAGAACCCGGAGGCCTCGGGATAGAAGGTGTCTTAAGTGTGCGCATAAGAGGAGTTTGAAAGTGGTTAGTAACAGTTAGTACATCATCTTGTTCTGAACGTAACTGCCATTTTGTAGGTGAAATCTCTAACACTAAACTTTCTTGAGGTGAAGCTATAAGTAGGTTATTGCTGATAGTTCGGCGGGCGTTTACAATGGTTTCTTGAATATCTTTTAGAGATAATGCGTATTGAAGAGCCTTTCGGTATAAAAAACCAGAAGGCACTCCTCTACAGGCTTTTTCCTTGGAAAAAGAAGTGAGGCTTCCTAAAATCAGGTTTTTGCAACTCATACCAGATACTACCCCTGCATAACCAGGCCACGCCACTGATATGAAAGGAAAACCTTTCGCAGGGTGGTAACAGAAGATAGTATTAACAGAAGGCATTAAATCGATGAATACACTGTAATCTAAATTTCTACCATAGATAAGTATTTCTTCTTTTGTCTTTTCCCCTTTAACCGTAAAACATGAGCATGTAATTCGTGCTCCAAGGTCATCTAAAGCATTAATGAGGAGAATAAAACTATAACCAACATCTGCCCCGTGAGCAATTCCTTTTAACTCTGCTTTGTACTCTTCTGGTATGAACCTATTATATCCTCTTACCAATAGTAGTAAGATAAAATAAACCATCCAACCCCAAACCCCCTTTTTCACCTGGGAAAGATAGTGTAAGATATAGGCTCGTATCTTTTTAATCTCATCCTTTAGCACACTACCATGCTGAAATCCTATCTCATAAGAACTTCCTTTGAGGACAACAATAGTGATTCCTTCTTCTTTCCTTTCGATCTCACCTCTCATCATAAATAATTTTTTATTTAGATTTTCGAAGATGAAGTGCCTTCACTAAATTGTTAAGTATGCTAAAAGTAATATGTAATGTCCTTTTCCCCACACAGTTGAAGAAATCTTTGTTTTACCACCTTTTTTAAACCGGAAATCACATCTCTCAGCGCCTTCGGCAAGTGTCTCAGTTCGGATTAGTCCCCAACCCAATGTGTCACTTAAAGCGATATCCGATAAACACACATAGGGAGCAAATTCCTTGGCATCGTGGTCGCACATGAATTTATAAATCGAGCACCCCGTGTAATCAACACCCCAATCGAAGTTTTCACTATCACCTTCAACAAATTTAAATGTAAAATCCCCAAGGGGGTGCTTTTGAGTTTTTTCTGCAATTTTTCGCGCTCTTTTTTTAACAAAACTGGAAAAGAATAAGGATGTGAGAAGATGGCACACAAACGTGGGAACGGTTTTTAACCTGACTTTAAGCACTTCATGGCACAATTCCCAGGCTTCTTTCGCACCCTTGCCATGTTTTTTCATTGCCTTATATGCTGCCAGTTCCCAGGCAGATATGATGAGAAACGTCCTAAGAGCAGGTGTGCTTCCCCTGATGTGAGGTATATGAGGGATGAGGGCTTCAAATTCCTGCCTAGTTTCTTTTAGTATTGTATGTGCGAACTCCTCACCATAGCGCGATATAACAATCTTTCTCACGATGTTTGCTGTCTTGTCGAAGTTTTTTAACAGTTTTGGCTTTCGTGAGATGTAATAATTTTCAATCTTTTTCCCAGACATTTACACCCCTCACCGCTATTCTTGGAATGGCGCATAACGATGAATAGCTGGTGTATAAGTAAGAGGAGTCCAAGTTTAAAAATGAGGTTGCTCAGTTGGCATTGAGTTATGCACTTTCTGCACAAATGTCCCTATTTACATTTTTGTTCCTGAACTAGTAAGTTACTTTCCCACAACCACACCGCCATCTACAGGAAAAGCGACTCCCGTAACGAATGAAGCTGCGTCTGAACAGAGCCAGAGGACCGCCTCGGCGATCTCTTCAGGCTTGGCAAATCGTCCTAGTGGATGCATCTTCTCTATAGAATCCTTCAGCTGCGGATCAGCCAGGATTGGCTCGAACATCGGTGTGAGTACGCTGCCAGGGCACACTGCATTGACCCGTATTCCGGCCTGCGCATAGTCCAGGGCTGCCGCTTTGGTCAATCCAACCACCCCGTGCTTGCTTGCAATGTATGGTGCATAGTCTTTTGTGCCAATTAACCCTAATACTGAGGAAGTGTTGACAATAACCCCACTGCCTTGCTTGAGCATCTGGATAATTTCATATTTCATACACAACCACACGCCTTTGAGGTTGACGCTGATTACGTGGTCCCACTCCTCTTCTGTACAGTCAACCGTGGATTTTATCACCCCAAAACCTGCGTTGTTAAAAGCACAGTCCAAACGGCCATAGGTATCGACTGCTTTTTTGACCATCACTTCAACATCTGCTGCCTTGGAGACATCGCATTTAACGAAGATAGCGTCAGTACCAGTCTCTTTAATGAGGCGGGCTGTATCTTCGCCTCCTTCTGAGACCAGATCGGCCACTACGATTCTTGCCCTTTCCCGGGCAAAGACTAAGGCGGTTGCCCTACCAATTCCTGAGGCACCACCCGTCACTAACACAACTTTACCTTTTAGTACTCCCTTCATTTCTACACCTCCTCATCTTACTATCTTCTCACCAGGGTCACCTTAGACACAGCTCATGAGTTCTCGCAAAGTGCTGATTCACACTTCTCACCTTCACATAGGTGTTCTCTTATTAAAACGTTTTCACCTCGATAAATGCAACTAGAACCCCAAATCAGGTCACAGGTACCCACATAGGCTCCACGAATGTGTCCTATGCCGGGAATATCAGTCTCCTCTCTATTCATGTGAGCCCCCAAGCATTTTTTTACTATGTCTAATTATATATGTCAAAAGAAGATTTGTCCCTCATCTTTTGTCACCCTTGTGCAGGGTTTATTGATGACTTAATTTTATCTAGGAAGAAACTTCATTGCCATTGATGGGAGCATAGACTGTCATAATCATAATTTGCTGTACTCTTATCTTTTTACTGCTATCTCTTGATCTCCATTAAATTAATCTCCATAAAGTAAAAAGGGGGAATGATGCTATTAACACCATTCCCCAAGGATATAAGAACACACTGAAGAGAGGTTTATCTCACCTCATCTATTGAGCTATGATTAAGAATTATTTTTTGGAAAAGAGGCTAGAAATGAGCACATTAATCTGGACGATTATCAAGTGCAAACTCTTTTGCTTATTCTTCTCACCCACTATAATTCTAGCCAATACCTCACCTGGAAATCCCCTGATAATGATTGTACAAGATTCTTTTCCCTTTAAGGCTGTTATATAAAAATAAAAAAACCTCCAGCATGGCAACTGAAAGGCTATTACAAGGTACAATTGACATGGAAATTACTATCTCCTCTCAAGTCTCAAACAAATTATGTAATCTAGCTGTAACCCTTATTCCTGATCCTTTGCATTGATGTTTTCTTCTTTCTCACTTCCTTAGTAATTTTTACTTTCTTTTTTGTCTTTTCTCTAGGTTTCATAACCTCTTGAACCAATCCCAGCACATGATCTACTCGGAAAGGTTTGTTGATCACTAAATCAACCCCTCTTTTTTTTAGCTCGGAATCTTTTAGTTGTATATTCCATCCAGTAATTAATGCAACTGGTGTACTATTTTTTACTTTCTTTATTTCTTGTGCTACCTGCCAGCCAGACATATCGGGCATCCCCAGATCCGTGAAAACTAAATCAAATTCCCCTTTGGTAAATATCTCTACTCCCTCCCTACCATTAGAAGAAGCTTCGACCTCATGTCCCCCATCAGTCAAAATATCAGAGAGAAGTTTGCGAACGTCTTCTTCATCTTCAATAACCAAAATCTCTGCTTTCTTTAGTTCGTCTGAAATGGATTGTGCTTTTTCTTTCTTTTTTGTCTTTTCAAAGATGGGAAGGTTTATGGTAAAAATAGCTCCTTTGCCTTCCATACTATCTACCGTAATGTTCCCTTGATGACGATTGATGATCCCATAGGAAACACTTAATCCTAATCCAGTGGATTTAACGCCTTTAGTGGTAAAAAAAGGATCAAATATTCTATCTTTTATAGCTTTAGGAATACCACTACCTGCATCCTCTAGTTTAACAGAAATATAATCATCTTCCTTGAAGGTCTTGACTTTGATTTGACCTCCTTGTGGCATGGCATCGATGGCATTATTAATAAGATTGGTAAATACCTCTCGTAACTCTGATGCACATCCTACTACGGAGGGAAGAGTGGAAAGCTCTTTTTTAAACTGAATTCTTATTCCTTTTGACTCAGCCTCATTTTTCCATCTCACTTTAGTAAACTCCAGAGCATCAACTATTAACTTATTAATATCAACCTGTGTAAAGCATTTATCATTGGAGTTTCTCCTTGAGAACTCTTGAATCCTCCTCACCGTCTCAGCACCATCTATTGCAGCATGTTCTATAACTTCTAAACTTTTCCTTAGTTCAAGCATTGATTTTCTTTTCTCCTGTATTCCTGGGGGAGTCTTAAAATGCATTCTCATCTACCCAAGATAGCAGCAAGTACATTATTGAAATCATGGGCTACTCCTCCTGCTAATTCTCCCAGTGACTTGAGCTTCTCTGTCTGAAGCAGCATACTCTCAACCTTCTTTTTCTCTGTAACATCCCTAGCAAAATTTACACCTCCTATGACGTGTCCATCTTTATCTTTAAGGAGAGACTTGTTGGACTCTATAAATATGTGTTGACCATCCTTTCTTTGCCAGGTTGTTTCATGTCCATAGATGCTACCCTCTTCAAAAAGCTTCTTAAGATCTCTTACTATCCGGGAGCGAAGCTCTTTGTCTGGAGGGTTTAGAATACTGCTATGCTTCCCTAAAAGTTCATCCTTTGAATAGCCTACCATCTTCTCCATGGTATCATTTACCACAGTGATATTTCCTTGAGGATCAGTAACCAGAATGGCATCGGTTGAAGTTTTAAATAAATTTTCTAAAAATTCTTTAGCTTTCCTGATTTCCATTGCAGCCTTCTTCTTCTCGGTAATATCCCGAAAGATAGATACACCTGCGATATAGTCTCCTTTTTCATTTTTAATCAAGAAGCTATTAACGTCTACTTCTACATATTTACTATCCTTTCTTTTTAAGGCTGATTCATAGGAGGTGCTGCCCATTTCAAATAGTTGAGCTGTCTTATCACGAAACATCTTTCTTATTTTTTGATCTTCTGAGATTAGTATAGAAGCATGTTCCCCTAGAATCTCTTCCTTTTTTAAACCGGTCATCTTTTCTAGAGAGCTATTTACACTGGTGACATTGCCATTGATATCACATGTCATTATTCCATCAACACTGGTTTTGATAACCTTTTCTATAAATTCTTTTGTTTCCCTGAGTTCTCTTTCTGCCTTTTTCCTTTCGGTAATATCTCTCAAAATTGCAGTTATAATATAGTCTCCTTCTATTTTTAGAATGGACCAGGAGGACTCCAAAGGAATCCTCTGACCGTCCTTTCTGAGGCCTTCCCGCTCTATGGTTTTTCCAATGATTCCTAACTGCCTACTGGTTTTAAATTTCTCTAATGCTTTTCTTTCTCGTTCTCTATCCTCTTCAGGTGATAGTAAGAGAACAGGTTTTCCCAATACTTTTTCTCGTGTATAGCCGAATATCTCTTCAGCCCTTTTATTAAAGTTTATTATTATTCCGTCTTGATTTGTTGAAATAATAGCATCACTGGCGGTTTCCAGCAAATTATGGTATTTTTCTTCTGATTTTTTTAATGCTTTCTCAAAATTTCTTCGTTCAGTGATGTCTCTAATTGATAGCTGAACTATATTCTTTCCCTGATAGCTAATCATTGTCCCATTGATTTCACCTATGTTTGCGTTACCGTCTTTTTTTATAACACATATCTCATAAAATTCTGGACTGTTCTTTTCGATGATCTCGTGCACTATCTGCTTTGCTCTTTCTTGGTATTCAGGGGACAATATATCAAAAATATGTTTTTTACTCAGAAGTTCTTCCTTGCTATAGCCAAGCCACTCTTCTGTATACCTATTGCAATCAACAATTTTACTTGTTTCAGGATCAATAAGCAAAATAGAAAGCCTGATTCCCTCTAGTATTGCCTTCAATTTCTCTTGGTCTTTTATTGTAATATAGTCAATTGCATTGCCAAGCATAGAACTAACAAAAGCACAAAGTAATTCTATTATCCTTTTATTGGTTTGATTGAAGGCATGGGGTTGGCTGTGACTGAGATTGATAACTCCCAAAACCTTTTCTTGAAATATAAGTGGGGTACATAACAGTGAACCAATAGAGAAACGAGTCTTCCTTATTTCAAAACGCTTATCTTTACTTGCATCATCGACTAAAATCGTTTCTCTTTCTGAAGCCACTTTTCCTGCAACACCCTCACCCATAGAGAAGATCGTTCCTGAATCTATTGGATGCTCAAAGAATGTGCCATCATCGTTTCTCCCTCTGGCCATTTTAAGCACTAATCTGTTGCTATCATTATCCATTAACATAAAAGAACAATTTTCTATATTTGTTTCCTCCATGAGAATATCTACGAACTTTCGATAAAAAACTTCTTGGTCGAAAAGGTAGCCTACAATATTGCCAATCCGTCTCAGAAGCGATAATTCCTCCACCTTTTCTTCAAAAAGGAAGCTCGCATCATGTAACGTATCAGCATAGGATTTTAGATTTTTAATCGATTTTTGGCTATCTTTTAAAGAATCTTTTTTCTTGCACATTACGGTTTTTACCTATTGAATGGAACAAAGGAAAGATGTTACCTTTTCCTTTTCTTGCTTAAGTTTTTCTACCATCGTGTCTATATCACGCTTCTCTAACTTCAGATGCTTCTTAGCAAGCTGGTGAAGTGGAGGAATTTGATTATCTCCACCGTTCCCAATTTGTGCTCGCTTGCATAAAATGTCAGCAAGGTGAACAATTGCGGTTACTTGCATATGCTTTATATCTACCTTCTCTAATTGATGGTGAAAATTGATGGGAATGACTAACGTAGCTGGGAACTTCCACCTCTCACAAAGTAACCCTCCCACATTTGCATGATTGAAACCCATAACTTTGTCCTCTGCTTCAACAATACTCATTCCATTTGTGTGCACTCTATCTAGTACTTTTTCATATTCTTGGGTGAAAAAACTATCTAATACCAATTTGCCAATGTCGTGGAGGAGAGCGGCGGTGAATGTTGTTTCTGCGTCAACTCCTCGAATCTTATTGCAGATGATTTGTCCAGCTAAGGCACACCCAATTGAGTGCATCCAAAACTCCTCACGATTAAAAAATACTTGCTCATTCGTCTTGTTTATTGCGTCAAAAACTGTTATACCCAGCGTTAAACTTTTCACCTCCTTAAAGCCTAGGATGACAATTGCATGCTGGACTGTCGCGATCTCCCTCATAAGTCCATAGTAGGCCGAGTTGGCTACTTTTAGTAGTCTAGAGGAAATAGCTTGATCATGTGAAATTAAATTGCCCAACCTTCTTGCTGAGGTACCTTCATCTTGTACAAGGGCGAGAACTTGATGCATCATACCCGGCAGTGTGGGAAGTCCTTTAACTTTATCAATAATGATGTTTTTGGCTTGAACACTGTTCATGAACTAACTAATCTTCTGTTTCTCTATTGTTGTTTGTCTTCTTCGGTTATCTGTATAGTAATAAAATATCGGAATTTATTTGAAAAACTTTACAAAAACTAGATAAGTGAAGAAATAAAAAGTAGCTAGAATTGTATCAACCTATGTTTAGTTTATAGTGCTGTAAGAACTGATAATCTCTTTTTTCATTACGAAAAAGGTTTCAGCATTTTAATCATATTATTTTGAAATTCTTCAAGAGGGGAAGCAGGATTCTTCAATATGAGAAGTGTCAATACAAATGGTGGATGGAGAGCACCCCCAAACTCTAGTGCCTTGTCGGAATGAAGTATTGCTAATTTAGAAGGAGAGTAAAATGTTGCGATTATGAAATAGAACTTGCTTATTCAAGATGATGGTGCTGCTGAAACAGTGTGAAGAAGTTATCGAGGTGATTGCAAAATCAGTCACAGAAGACCCCGGCAACGCCAACAAAGAACCTTAAATGCCATCACGCAGATATATTCTCTACTTCCCGAAAACATCTTCCCAGCGAAAATACGTCGGTTCTGCTTCAGAGGCACTTAAACCATCCTCTGCAAATGAGATCCATATTTCCAGGGTATCAGGTATAAAGCCTGCCATATACACTGTATTGTAGAGACCATTATCCCAGACAACATCACGCTCAATATCAAGCGCTAACTCCATATCTAGAATCCCAGTATCATTAAGACGTTCTACCAGGGTATCATACCGCCAACATGATATAGGCTCAGCAAACTTTCTGTGATGATTGGTTACTGCAAGATAATAGTCAGAATAAAGCTTTGGATCGTAATCCTGATTATTATCTGAAGTTCGCTTGGTCGTACCTTTGTGGCTACATTCAATAATAGCCGCCGGAGGGTACGATTGTATCGTACCCGAATTGCGGGGGGCAAAGACATGTATATCAAACGATCCTGCTATGTTTATTCTACTAAGAATTCTATAAAAATTCCCAATAGGATCAGAACTGTTCCATAGCGGCCGCATGTGCTCAACACCTTTCCGTACAGTAAAGGTTGTTGACGTATAGTAGAAAGGAATTCCCAGATAGAGTCCACCAATATTCAGAAATAGCTCGTCAAGTGTAGGCTGTTCGTTTCCAAGATTCAGCGCAGCACCGACTCCTTCCTCATTCATGCCTGTCAGACAGCCGATATATCCGGGCCAGGCAACCGAGATCCAGTCTTTCTTTACGCATCCGCTGGGCTGAAACGCAATGATCAGAGGGGTTTCTTCTAACAGGTCCCCTGCTTTTCCAAAGTCGAGATTGCGGGCAAACACCAGATTACCGTCAGCTGTTCCTCTATCCCAGCCCGAAATGGATGAACACAATAGTCCGGAAGCATCAGAAAAAGGCCGAGAAGTAAAATAGAGTCTGAAAATTTCCGGTATCATGTTCCAGGCAATGAGATCAACAGGTTTGAAATAGCGGTTAATGGTTTCGCTGTGCAGTCCCCTCCGTCCAATGGCAGCGATCATGCCCTCATACATTCCCTGTAGTTCAATTCTGTATGCTGCGGGGATTCGCGCATAGCGAATCAGCATGCTTCGTGTTCTCCAGTAGTTTTCAACATCCAGTAGCTCACCCAGCATGTAATCTTCCAGCAGCTCAACAATTTCCTCTGCCAGCAGGTAGCCATGAGCATAGCCCATATCATAGTGCGAGCCCCACACCCGTAAAACGCGTTTACCGTTAATGTTTGTGAGCTCTCCTTTCACTGGCTGGGCATGTACCACAGTGATAGAAAAACAGATGAATATCATTACCATACTGAGTAAGTGTAGGATCTTTTTCATAAATACTTCCTATTTAGTTCTTTAGTGTAATGTGGTTCAGGTTACGTTAGAGGTGATGTGATTCTAAGTTGCAAGTACTTTGATAAATGGACCTTATTATCTCGCTATTAATTAATAACAATTTATTATAGTTATAGCAAGGAGTAAGATAGTGTGGGTGATGCCTATAATAGCTTTATAGACACGGATGGTGGTTATGGAAATCATGGATTTCTTATGAACACTTGTCCCAATGATAATTGTCAAGATGATTATTATCCAGATCAAGGAGATACTGATGATGTGGTAGATGGGGTAGGCAATGTCAGTGATAACTGCTATAACCCTCCAACAAAAAAAAGCCTGAATAGTCAATATTACCATATCATGTCTCCACTAAAATTCATCTACACACTACCTTCGCAAATGGCACGAAGTGTAAACTTTTTTGCTCATTATAGACACCACTATATTTTGTGGTCGAAGTCCTTCCTAGATATCCTCAGACATATTATCATTTCATAATCTTTTCAGACTACCTTTTCCTTTTTCCATAGCATATTCTGTGGTATAGAAGAGTATCTATGCCATAATTTCATTCAATACTAAAGAAGGAAAATATATGTCTCACAATCAGGATACACGAGGAGAAAACATCAGATATTCCAGAATAGTGGTTCGTGGCTTTTCCATGATTTTACTAATGATGGTTACTATCTTGCTACTAGCTGGACAGATATTTTATTGGCAGGGATGGGTATTTAGTGGAACCATTTTTCTTCTTGTTTTAATCTCATATAAAGCATTTTACAATAAAACTGAACTTATCAAAGAACGGATAAAACCAAAACCTGGCACAAAATGGTGGGGTAAGGTATTCTATGCTTTTTTTATTCCTTCATATAGTGCTATTATTATAATTATAAGCCTCGATGCCGGTCGTTTCCAGTGAACAACACATTTGCCTGTGGCTGTTTATATAATAGGTTATATAGCATACATATCTTCAAATTTTATTATTTTAAGGTCAATGTGGGTAAACAAATTTTTTCTAGCGCAGTCCGCATACAAACAGATAGGGGGCAGGAAGTGGTGTAAAATGGTCCCTATCGTTTCGTTAGCATCCTGGATATATAGTCGGAATTATATTGGCTATAAGCAATGCATTGGTTCTCGATTCCTTATGGGCTCTGATTCCTGCTGGCTTTATTATGATTTTATTAATATACGCACTTATTGAGAAGACAATACCTTGGTAAAGGAATTGGCAGGATATAGTGAGTATGCTAAAAAGTAAGGTATAGGCTTCAACCAAGAATATGGTAAATGTAGAAATAGAATGTTATTGAGTTGAAAATAGTTGTAAGGTTATAAAAGGAGAGATAGCATGGAAGTAATTCAAAGTTTTAATGAGCGGCAAAATAGGCTCAGCGTGTGGGATATAGGTTTGATTAAATAGCCTGTTTTTTGTGGAACCATTGTCATTGGAAAACTTATTCCTGCTATTTTGAATATTTTATTGGGGTGTTTGTTTTTCTGTTCTTTATTCCAATAATTATGGTAATTATTTTTTTGCCTATAAAATTATTCAGCAAAAGGAGTAAACATAATACAAACACTACACATAATACAAACAAGATTAAAAGGGACTTTCCTTTAAGTAGAGTGTTAGAGTAAGCTTTCAACTAAAAAGAGGAGTGGCTATGAAAACAAAACTTACCAAGAAGATGATTACAGGGGGTTTAATGTCTGTTTTTATATTTTCCTCTCTTTGTATAGCCTTATCTTGGGATTCACAAGAAAAAGCTAAAATTGTAAAGATTGAGCCTTACCGTTTCAATGTTGTTTTTAGTGATTTTCTTAGAAAATTTCAAAGTAACCTTCCTAAAAAACCACTTCCTCCTCCCGAGAAAGGTGAATTTGAAACTTCTAGTGAGTATGAAACAAGAAGGAAAAAGTGGGAAAACAACTATGAAAAAGCTGTTGCAGATTATAGAGAAAATTTTTCAAAAACAGTTCCTATTTTTGAACTATATGACTTAGAGTTTGAGTTTAGTAGATATAATGCAGATATAGGATGTTTCGGCAAAGTCAAATCTTCACGCTTTAAAGTTGTTGGTTTTAACCCCATATGTGATGGTTATGAAATAGATACATCATGTAATTACGGACCATTGGAAAGATATGCGCATATAACAATTAATAATGTCTGTATCAATAGAGAGAAAGCGAAGGCACTGAAATCTATCACTTTTAAATTAAGGATGCGAGTGGGGTTTCAGCTCATTCCTCCATACCCAAAAGATAAAAGGGGGAAATTAAAATATTTTTTCCATCATGTATCTATCTACGATAAGACGACAGGAAAAACTCTTTTTACAATAACTGATCAACCTTTAATAGGAATAAAACACGGGGAGTAGATATTACATGAAATGAGAAACAGTTATTTTGTTAAAAACCGCAGGAGTCACTATGAAAATGATAGCTATAACCAATCAAAAGGGGTGGACAGGAAATATTATATATTTAAAGAATGTGAAAAGGGAATGATTGATGGGATTTTGTTGTTGAGAGTTAACTTCTAAAGTAGGTTTTTCGACAGTCTCATGTATAACATATAGTAAATACCTACCTGGAAACTACCTCCGATAATAACAAAAAGTGTAAACTTTTTTTGATCATTTTATGCACCACAATATTTTGTGTCCAATGCCACTATGGATGTTTTAATTGTCTTGTAAGCACCTTGACTTATAAAAATACTGTAATATAATTATTTACCTTCATGATTTTCAGTATTAAAATAACAAGAGGTGTTTTGTGTGTTTATTAAGTGAATATAGAACAAAATTTATTTAAACCTCATTTATAGAAGCTGTTCTATTAGTGGGGTTTTTAATTTTATAAAAAATTAACTCACACACTTACACCATGTTTATATAGAGGAAATTAAAAATGGACGATATAGATAAAATTAGAGAGCATTTAAGTAAGGAATTAGAAGAACTTCGCCAACAAAACGCCAGATTGAAAGAATCACAATCTAGTTTTAAATTGTCGGAAGAAGAACTGCGCAAAAGTGAGGAAAAATATCGTTTAATAATTGAGAATACGAGCGATCTCATTGCTTTCACTACCTTCACATTAGATCCAACCTTCACTTATATCAATCATTCACACAAACGAGTTATGGGGTATACTTCTGAGGACCTCATTGGAAAATCAGGTTTTGACTTTATCCATCCTGATGACAAGAAAAAATTACTACCGTTGCTAATAAAATATATAAATAAAAAGACGGGAAAACTTCTCTTGGGAAAAGAATCAGAAATCTCGGAGATTATCCAATTCCGTATTAAAGATAAATCAGGAGAGTGGCACTATCTCGAAAGTACCATCAACATTGTGGGAGATGAGCTGCTTTTTATTTCAAAAGACATCACTGAGCGCAAGCGAGATGAGATAGAGTTGAAAAAAGCCTACGATGAACTAGAAGAAAGAGTAGAGGAACGAACCGCTACTCTCAAAGCTTTCAATGAGCAATTGAAACAGGAAATCACCGAGCGAAAGCTAGCTGAAGAAAGAATGAAAGATACAGAAAATCGTTTGAACAACATAATAGAGAGCTCATTGGATGGTATCATTGTTTCTGATAATTTAGGATACGTTATCAGGGCTAATAAATCTTTTCTGGAAATAGTTGATTATGCAGAGAAAGAGATAATAGGAAAACACATAATGGAACTCTCAGTGACAGAGGAAGGAATATATGAGTCTACCACAGGAGAATTGGTGAAAATAAATGAGGAGTTTCTACTACTGCAATGGGAAACAATAGAGAAACTATTTGAGGAAGGGAAAATAACAAACTGGGAGAGCTGTTACCTTCGTAAAGACAGGAAAATAGTTCCGGTTGAGGCGAATGTAGCTTATTTATACAACGAGAAAGGAGATATAATTGGGTCAGTTGGTATAAACAGAGATATCACTGAGAGGAGAAAAACAGAGAAGGAGATCAAAGAAACCCGAGATTTTTTAGAAAAAATATTCAAGACCTCAGCAGATGGGATTATAGTCACCGACAATGAAGGCACTATCATCATGATAAATGAGGCAATAGAAAAGATGTTAGGCTATTCAGGGGATGAGCTTATAGGAAAAGGTATAGGGGAATTTGGTCTTAAGGACAAGAAGTACATAGAAGAAGGAGAGAAAATTATGGCAAAATTAATGGAGGGGGGTGCTATTACCGGGGTAGAGCGTGTGTGGACAAGAAAGGATGGAAATTTAGTTAATATTGAAGTAAATTCGTCGCTTCTGAAGGATGAAGAAGGTAATATTACAGGGGCAGTAGGAAGCATCAGAGACATAACAAAAAGGAAAAATGTAGAGAGGGAGATCAAGGAAGCTCGGGATTTTTTAGAGAACGTCATTTCAACCTCGGTTGATGGAATTATTATAACTGATCCTAAAGGTGTAATTATAAGAGTTAATGAAGCAGTAGAGAATATGACGGGTTATACCCAGGAAGAGCTAAAAAAGATGCACATATCACAACTGGGTTATCACCGGTTAAGTAAAGATATGGATAGACTATTTAAGGAAGGGATGCTTAAAGCATTTGAGGAAATGTGGAAAAGGAAAGATGGAGAACTACTATCACTTGAGTTAAACGCTGCTCTTCTTAAAAACAGGGAAGGTGAGATGATGGGAGGAGTAGTTGGTGTGAGAGATATCAGTGAAAGGAAAAAAATCCAAGAAATAGAGATGAAGGATACTTTTATATCTAACATTTCCCATGAATTTAGAACACCGTTAACCTTATCAATAGGACCCTTAGAAGGACTTCTAAGGGGAGAATACGGGGATATCGGAAAGGGAGCTAAAGACCAGATTGGGCTCGCCTTGAGGAATAATCGACGTCAACTTAAATTGGTTAACCAATTGTTGGAGTTTACCCGCTTAGGATCAAAGACTGAAGATGTCAGCTACTATAGAAAGGATATTAATCAATTCTTATCTGCTATTGCGGATAGCTTTGCCTTTTTAGCTAAGAAGAAAGATATTAAACTTAATTTTATACCAGCTAAAGGTATTGAGCCTGTCTACATAGATCCTGAAAAGATGGAGAGAGTTTTGCTCAATATAATAGGAAATGCCTTTAAATTTACCCCACGTGGAGGGAACATCATCATCGATGTAAAAAATGGTAAA
>SMTZ1_10006397_pt1 | contig 20887 bp, 22 predicted proteins | sample DeeMarSWOR136_30_FD_25667 | JGI IMG/M metagenome (IMG submission 25667) | reverse complement strand
AGCCTCTAGCCTACCTGCTCATATATGATACTCACACAATATCATTCTACATAGGTAACCTCATTTGTAGCCAGCTCCTGGCTCGGATGGAAGATGTAGTTGAACTTCGGCAGAATGATAGTATCGTCCGATTTAGCGAAGAGGCGATAATATCAGCCGCCCAGCTGGTAAAAGAGTTATGCACACACGAAGTTAGTGAGAACGTGAAGGGTATATTCTAACGAGAGGAGACTAGGGTAGAAACAGTCGTTATACTAGCTAAGCAGCCTCAATCACCAGAATATTGAGAACTTAAAATAAGGAGATACAACAAATGGCTAAAGCGATTTGGAACGGCACAGTGCTAGCTGAAAGCGACAAATATGAGATGCTCGAAGGCAACATGTATTTCCCGCCAGAGTCAATACATGGGGAGTACTTTCGGGAAAGTGACACAGATTACGAATGCCCCTGGAAAGGTCACGCTGACTATTATGACATCGTGGTCGGAGATAAGGTCAATACAGATGCCGCATGGTATTATCCCGATCCAAAGCCAGCAGCAAAACAGATAAAGGATCACGTGGCATTCGATAGGGGGAGAGGAGTACGAATAGAGATGTAGCAAGCATTTATGCCAAAGAAGTTGTGATGGCCCGTTTCCCATATCTGATGACCCTTATTCTGACAGTAAACTAATTCCGCATAATTAGCTATCACAAATGTGAAAATTCAACTCTGTACCAGGGGTCACAGCCAGCTTCTACTATCAAAAAAGGAGGTGTCAAAATGGTTGGCTTAGACGTCCTGATAATCGGAGCTGGGACTGCAGGTGAATATGCTGCCGGTACCGCAAAGCAGTACGTTGATTCAATTGGCATGATTGAGAAGGGGCCGGTTGGCGGTGATTGCATTTTTCATGCCTGCATTCCTACCAAGGCACTGGTGCATGCCGCCCGAGCTTACAAAAAAATGAAAAGTGTTGACTTCTATGGTCTTCCGACGGTAGGTAACACCACCGAATACAGAAAAGTTAAAGCCTTCAAGGACAGGATTATCTCCGGTATAGCTACGGGGCGTAATGAAAGATGGACCAGGCAGGGGATCCAGCTCTTTCGAGGCAATGCTCATTTCGTATCGCCGAATGAAGTCAAGGTCGCTGACGAAGTTGTGAAGGCAGACAAAATCATTGTCACAACGGGCTCCATGCCAGCCATACCGCCAATACCAGGACTGAAGGAGACAGGCTACATCACTAATATTGAGGCGCTGGATTTAGAAAGCGTGCCTGAAAGGCTTGCAATCATAGGTGGTGGACCTATCGGAGTGGAATTTGCCCAGATATTTGCTTCCTTTGGTTCCAAGGTACACATATACGAGGCGCTCGATAGGATCCTGATTGGAGAGGATGAGGATATATCACAGGCCGTGGTGGGTTTGTTCGAGAAACAGGGGATTTCTGTATCTACCTCGGTAATGGTAAACGGCGTAGAATCTACCAGCTCTGGAAAGCTGATATTAAGCAAGAGCCCCACTGGTCAAGAGATAAGAGCTGAGTATGATGATGTACTAGTGGCAACCGGTCGCAGACCAGCAATTGATGACCTAGACCTTTCAGCCGCTGGCATTGAGGCCGGCAAAAAGGGGATCACGGTTGATGCGTCTCTGCAAACCAGTGTGCCCCACATCTGGGCTGCTGGTGATGTCACCGGGATATTTCTTTTCACGTTTGTTGCCGGTGAACAGGGCAAGGCAGCCGTGATGAACGCTGTCGGTGGCAAGCGCATTGAACTTAACTATGACGTCTTACCAAGGGCCACATTCTGTGATCCAGAGGTAGCCAGTGTTGGCCTCACCGAAAGGCAGGCAGTGGAAAAGGGCTACAAGGTGAAATCTGGTAAATTCGATTATGCCAACCTGACCCGGGCCATAGTCTCAGATGAGACCGACGGCTTTATCAAGATTGTCGCCGAGGAAGGCTCTGGCCGTATCCTCGGAGGCCATATTGTAGGAGCGGAAGCTTCCAGCCTTATTCATGAGGTCGCTGCGGCGATGGCTGGAGGTCTGAGCGCTTCCGATATCGGCAATACGCTTCATGCCTACCCGACTCTATCTGAAGGGGTACGCTACGCATGCCAAGCGATTATGTGAGGCGCTGCGGCGCAGGAGGGCAGTTCCGATATGAGAGATAGCACCAGGTCGCAGTGGATTGATATCTCAATCCCATTACGCGATGCGATGATGCACTGGCCCGGTGATCCTCCGATTAGTATCAAGCGTGTAAAAGATATGGAGCATGGAGACACTGCCAACCTCTCTGAGATTTCAATGGGGGCACATACCGGAACACATGTAGATGCTCCAATCCACTTTATCCTGCAGGGGCAAGGTGTGGACAAGATGCCTCTTGATACCATGGTTGGTAGAGCACGAGTGGTCGAAATCAAGGATACCGAATCGATAAAACCAGAAGAGCTTCTCCAACACCGCATCCGCCGCGGCGAACGCATTCTATTCAAGACACGAAATTCGTCAAATGTGTGGCAGACAGACGCATTTGTAGAGGATTTCGTATTCATTTCGGACCATGCGGCCCGCTTTCTGGCCGAACGTGGCGTAAGGGTTGTTGGTGTTGATTACCTTTCAGTTGGAGGTTTCAAGGATGGCGGCAGCTACGTACACAAGACGCTTCTAAGCGGCGGTGTATGGATCATTGAGGGGCTTGATTTATCCAAGGTGAGTCCGGGAAAATATGATCTCATTTGCCTGCCACTCAAGCTTGATCACGGAGATGGCGCACCTGCCCGAGCGATCTTGAGACCGATTCGAGCGTCTGGAGTGATAGGAAAATGAAAGCCAATGCTCATAAGAGAAAGGAGAGAGACATGGCAGAGGGTAAGAGAGAGTTCGGTGTGGTCGGCCTGGGCCGCATGGGAGCGAATCTTGCTCTTCAGGCTCTGGAGAAAGGTATTCGAGTTGTTGGGTTCGATATCAAAGAAGTTCCTGAAGAACTCATTCGTGCAGGTATGGTTGCTATTTTAAGTCTTGACGGCTTTCATGAGAAACTGTCACAACCTCGGCCGATTTTCATCTACATTCCTGCCGGCCCGATTGTTGACCGCGTCATGGACGACTTGATTCCACACCTCGACCAGGGTGACATCATCGTCGATGCCGGAAACTCTTATTGGGGAGACTCCATCCGCCGTCAGCGAAGACTCTCCGAGAAAGGGATCCATCTCATCGATCTTGGTACAAGTGGCGGTATCGAAGGCGCCCGCCACGGTGCCTGCTTCATGGCGGGTGGTGAGAAGGAGCCTATCGCACGGGTCGAACCGCTCCTCACGGAGCTTGCCACTCCAGGCGGCTATGTTCATGCTGGTCCACCGGGTGCTGGACACTTCACCAAACTCGTCCACAATGGGATCGAATTTGGCATGCTCCAAGCAATCGGAGAGGACATAGCCTTACTGGAAAAATACCGGGACAAACTGGATATTGCTGAGGTTCTACGATGTTGGCGTCACGGTTCGGTAATCCGGTCATGGCTTATAGACCTGATGGAGGCGGCATACCGCGCTGAGGGAGGTCTCGATAGGATACAGGCCTATGTGGAAGATACAGGTGAAGTGAACTGGCTGGTTAATGACGCCCTCCATATGGAGGTACCCGTACCGGTAATCTCACAGGCGGTGATGCAGCTATTCGCTTCACGCGATGACAAGAAGAACTGGGCTCGAGCCATTGCCATGATGCGGCACGGGTTCGGCGGACACCCCTACGGATCAGACGAGTCTATTGTGCGGGAGCGTAGAGAAGGAAGAATTGGCGATTTCCTTCGCGAGTAGTCGTCCCACAGACGGTCCCACAGCGAGCCATGTCCATAGGCCTTGTAGCAGTTGGCGAAAAGAAAAGGAGGACATCAGACATGGGCTACAGACCCATAGGTGACTACGGGATCATTGGCAATATGCTCTCTTGTGCTCTGATAGGAAAGGATGGCTCAATAGACTGGTGCTGCCTTCCTCGATTCGATTCTCCCAGTATTTTTGCCGCCATTCTGGACGATGAGCAAGGGGGCACTTTTAGTATCAAGCCTCAAATAGCCTTTGAGTCCTCCCAGTCCTATCTATCTGATACAAACGTGCTTCAGACGACTTTCCAAACTGAGACGGGCACGGTGACCGTAACCGATTTCATGCCCTGCTATCCAGACGCTCGAGGCAGGCAAGTCAAACTGCATGAGATTCACCGCTTGATTGACTGCAGTCAAGGCGAGGCGCCACTAGAAGTCATATTTGCGCCAAAAATGGGCTATGCTAGCGGTACGACCTCACTGGACGTCTCAAAGAGAGGCGTCACTGCAAAGAGCGGGACAGAAACACTAGTGCTCTCTTCTTCCGTTCCCCTTGCTACAAACAACGATCAAACCTCCGGCCGGTTCACGCTTAGGCAAGGAGAAAAGGCTGGATTTGTCTTGCACCATGGCTTGCACGAGCCTCGTTCTATTGCTATCTGCAATTCAGCAAAAAAGCTGGAGAAGACCACTGCATATTGGAAACAGCAGGCCGAAGGCTGCATCTTTTCTGGCCCTTGGAGAGAGGCAATAGTCCGGTCGTATCTGGCACTGCACTTAATGGTATATTCGCCGACCGGCGCCATTGTAGCGGCTCCTACTACCTCTCTGCCTGAGGAAATCGGTGGTGAGCGTAACTGGGACTACCGATATGCTTGGCTCCGTGACGCATCGCTTACCATTAACGCGCTCACTTACCTCGGGCATGGAGAAGAAGCCAATGGATTCATGAACTGGTTGCTCAACGTATGCGATAAGTGCGGGCCAAAAGCTCAGATACTGTATGATATTGACTTCAAGGACCCGCTTGATGAGAAGGTGCTCGATCATCTCAAAGGATACAAGAATTCCCGACCAGTAAGAATTGGCAATGGTGCCTACCAGCAACGTCAGCTTGACGTCTTTGGCGAGGTACTTGAGGCCTCGTACAACCATCTTAATATTGGTGGCCGTATTAGCCACCGTTCCTGGAGATTGCTGCAGAGCTTTGTAGAGGCGGCGTGCCTGCTCTGGCAGTTCCCCGACAGCGGTATTTGGGAGATCAGAGGAGGCCCCTATCATTTCGTGCATTCGAAGGTCATGTGCTGGGTAGCCGTAGACAGGGGAATAAAGATAGCCGAAAGGCTGGGACACAAGAAAAACCTTAAATACTGGCGGAAGACTGCCCAGGAGATCCGAGATGACATTCTGAAACAGGGCTGGAATTCACAGCGGCGGGCGTTTACCCAACACTATGGTACAGAAGCCCTGGATGCTAGCAATCTCCTCATACCAATCTTCGGCTTCTTGCCGATCTCTGATGAAAGGGTGAAATCTACGATTGACCATACCGTGGCCGAGCTAAGCTGGAATGGCCTGTTGCGGAGGTATAAGACTAATGAGACTGATGATGGGCTCAGAGGTTCTGAAGGAGCGTTCCTGTGGTGTTCTTTCTGGTTAGTCCGGAACTTGCTCAGGTTAGGAAGGTTAGAGGAAGCTATCGAGCTCTATCAGAGACTACTGGGCTATAGTAATCACCTTGGCCTATTATCGGAGATGGTGGATCCTACCTCTGGAGAAGCACTGGGTAATTTCCCACAGGCTCTTAATCATTTGGCGGTAATCATCTCAGGAATAGAGCTGACGGAAGCGATGCAAAATAAAAAGGCAGCTGAGGTGAATCATGAAAGCAGGAGCAGTAACTCCGGGTCAAAAAGATAGCGCAAGGTTAGTTGAAATGGATGTGCCAGTGATCTCAGATGGTCAAGCCCTCGTAAGGTTGCTCGAAGTAGGCATCGATGGTACTGATATGGAGATTAGCAGAGGTGAATATGGTGAAGCACCACTAGACCAGAATTTTCTTGTCCTAGGTCATGAAGCAGTTGGCCAAATCGAGAACCCAGGCACTATGAACCTAAGCGAAAGTGACTTGGTGGTGCCTCTGGTCAGGCGCCCAGATGAATGTATTGCTTGTCGCAGCGCCCAACCAGATATGTGTATTAATGGTAATTACCGCGAGTGTGGCATCAAGGGTGCTCATGGATTCTTACGTGAATACCTTGCTGAAGATTCAGACTTTTTAGTGCAGGTTCCTCATGACCTGCGACATATCGCCGCACTGACCGAGCCTACGAGCATTGCCACAAAAGGTATTGAACAGGCAATGGGGTTTCACAATCGGAGTGCCAATCCCATCAAGGTTGCGCTTGTACTTGGTGCCGGTCCGTTGGGACTGCTGGCGACTGCACTACTTCAACTCCAGAACTTCACTACGTATACGCTCGACATAGTCCCCAGATCGAGTATGAAGGCCCAGCTCGTTCAATCGCTTGGTGCAAATTATCTCGACGGTCGAGAATCACCAGTGGTAACGCTGCCAGGGCAAATCGGCAATTTAGATCTAATCATGGAGGCGACTGGCAATAGCACTGTAGCCTTCCAAGCGATGAGTGTACTGGGAGTGAACGGGGTGCTGTGCCTGATGGGAGTTTCAACGGGCCAGAAACCATTGGAGGTAAATGCTGCTTGTCTTAACATGCAGATGGTACTTGGCAACAAGATGGTCTTTGGCACCGTAAGTTCGAACCGTGGTCATTTTGAAAGGTCAATTCAGTCACTGGCCAGCATAGAACAGAAATGGCCTGGGTGGCTATCAAGGCTAATTACCCGACGGCTTAGACTGGACGAGTTCACGGACGCTCTTCAGCCTACTTCAGATAACATCAAGACGGTGATCGATTTAATATGACATAACGACCACAGCTTTATGCTTTTATTCCAATCCGAAGATGGCTGTATTGACAGTTGTTCCCAGCCAAATAGATAGAAGTCGTAGGCACAGATAAGGAGGTGCTTAGTAATGAAGAATTACGACGTTATCGTAATTGGCTCCGGGTGTGGGGCGCTTATTTCAGATGAAGCTGCATCACACGGGCTGAAGGTTGCTCTGGTAGACAAAGGTCCTCTAATAGGAGGAACTTGTCTTAACTGGGGCTGCATCCCTTCCAAAATGCTTATTTATGCAGCGGACAGAATAGTGGAAATAGAGGAAGCCAAGAAGCTAGGTATTGAGGCACAGATAAATAACATAGACCTTCACTCAATAATGGAACGAATGAGGAAGAGTAGACAAGAAAGCCAAAAGTATATAAGGGAGGGTATTAAACAAACAAAGAACCTGGATTTATTTGAAGGTGAAGGGCATTTTGTTGGTGACTATACCCTCGAAGTTAATGGGGGAAAAATTAAAGGGGAAAGAATTTTCATTGCGTCTGGCTCGCGGACTTTAATACCTCCCATAAAAGGCTTGGATAATATCGATTATTTGACAAATGAGTCCGCACTGGAACTAAAAGAGAGACCGGACAGCCTGATCATTATTGGTGGTGGGTATATTGCCGTCGAATACGGGCATTTCTTTGCAGCTATTGGTACTAAAGTTGTTATTCTTGAAATGGTAAACCGGTTAGTTTTATCTGAGGAACCGGAAATCTCTGAGCTCTTAAAAAAGGCACTGAGTAAACGTATGGAAGTTCATACCAACGCTCAAGCTGAAGAAGTGAAAGGTGACAATGGTGGCGTTACTGTAGTAGCCAGGCATAGAACCAGCAGCAAACAAAGAGAATTTACTGCGCATAGGATTATGATCGCCGTAGGTAGGAGATCTAATGCTGATTTGCTGAGAGTGGAGAATACAGGTGTCGATGTAGATGCCAGGGGTTTCATAAAGGTCGATGAATACCTGGAGACGAGTATGAAGAACATTTTTGCCGTAGGTGATGCCAACGGACAACAGATGTTTACTCATATGGCCAATAGAGAGGCTGCAATAGTTACGGAAAACGCGTTTCATGGTACCGGGTTGAAGGTAGATTACACCTCCGTACCTCATGCCGTTTATTCCCATCCTCAAATTGCGTCAGTCGGGCTGACCGAAGAGAACGCTAGGAAAGATTACGACATCATAGTCGGCAAGACCAAATATTTTGATATTGCCAAGGGCGAAGCCATGATGGAAAAGGAAGGCTTCGCTAAAGCTATAGTGGAAAAAGATACCGACAGGATATTAGGTTTTCACATCATAGGGCCATACGCCCCGGTGCTTATTCAAGAGGTAGTCAACGCTATGACTTCTGGCGGGAACATAGAGGAGATAAACCAAGGTATCCATATTCATCCTGCCCTTTCTGAATTAATACCAAACACACTCAACAGTCTTGGAGAGTCCTAAATCAATGGCCCTTATCACGTAATGCAAACCACAGGGCGGGGTAAAAATGGCTAAATCATATGATCTAGTGGTTAACTGATAAAAACGTGGTTATCTATTCCACACCAACCTGACCCCACTGTAAGAGAGCGAAAGAGTATCTTTCGCAAAAAGGTATTTCCTGCGTAGACTACGATGTTGCCAGAGATAGAGACAAGGCTAAAGAGATGATACTGAAGTCGGGGCAAATGGGTGTCCCAGTGATTTTGGTTGACGATCAACTCATAGTGGGCTTCAACCAGTCCAAGTTAGACGAGTGATTGTCTAAATAGCTCTTACAGAGGGCTATATGATAGATACAAGCCTTTGGTTTATGTTCCCTGTGGGCGTGACTATTGCAACTATTGCCATGCTAGCTGGTATTGGTGGAGCTGTAATGTTCTCACCGTTTTTCATGCTTGTTTTAAGACTAGATCCTCTCATAGCACTGGGTGCAGGACTTGCTATCGAGGTGTTTGGTTTCTCCTCTGGCGTAATAGGCTACTGGCGTAAGAAGGTAATTCATTTCGGCATTGTAAAGCAACTTATCATACTTACTATTCCAGCAACTATAGTCGGAGTCATACTGGGAAGAGTGTTCCCGGTTTACATTTTGAAGATTATGTTGGCACTACTAATCTTGTATTTAGCGTATCAATTCCTGTTAAAAGGCAAGGAGTGTTTGCCGAAAGATCCTCATTGCACTGGCGTGAGTGCCATTCCCGAAAAAGTTATACTAGGCAAGGCAGTAAAAAGTAAATGAATTAAATTTCCTTCAGAAGATTAAAATGCCCGTCCCTTCTGCGTCAGGTACGTCAGTATTCCTTGTCGCAATGAGTGCGATAGTTGGTGTGTGTGCTCACACGTATTTTCTGGTGAGTCAAGGCGAACTGTCTGTTTTCACCAATGTTCTTTCTCTTCTTATCTTTACGATACCAGGTGTCGTAGTGGGTGCACAGGTTGGTGTTCTGCTATCAAATGTAGTAAACCGTAAATCTATGGGCAAATTTGTAGGAGTACTATTTACGATACTGGCAATACTAACATTTATAACTGTTTTTCGATGACAGTCAATCTCCTAACTGGCTATCATATCATTCAATACCCGGATTATGTATTGCGGCCTTATCGATATTCGAGATGGATCTGCTTCCCTCATGATCATATCAATCTTTATCATTTTCATTGGCGGGTTCTCGTCAGAGGAATTAGAATGCCCCCAAGGGAACTCGAATCCCTGTTTCCAGCTTGAAAGGCTGACGTCCTAGACCACTAGACGATGGGGGCTTTTTACAACCTCTTTATTTTAGCATAGCGGAGATAGATTGCCTATGGGTATATTGCAGCTCCATCCAGCGCCGTCTCTTCAGGGAGACCAAGCATGAGGTTCATGCTCTGTACCGCCTGCCCCGCTCCCCCTTTTACCAAGTTGTCTATGCAGCTAATGACGATGAGCCTTCCCGTCCTCGTATCGATAGTGGGGTAGATAAGGCAGAGGTTTGTACCCCAGGTTTGCTTGGTCTGCGGCGGTGCATCAACAACCCTGATAAAAGGCTCGCCTCGGTAAAATTCCCTGTAGAGTTCCCTCACCCCCTCTTTCCCACCTTTGAGCCTGGCATAACAGGAGGTGAGGATGCCGCGACTCATGGGCACGAGGTGGGGAACAAAGGTCACTGAGAGGGAAAGAGACGGGTTTAATCCCCCAAGCTCCTGATTTATCTCAGGCAGGTGGCGATGCCCCTCAAGGGCATAGGCGGAAACATTTTCATTTGCCTCCGAGAAATGGGTCCCCAGGCTCAATGTTCTCCCCGCTCCAGAGACTCCAGACTTGGCATCGACGATAATCTCAGGCTCAACTATCCCCTCTTTAACCACAGGAGCCAGCGCAAGGAGGGCGCCCGTGGGATAGCAGCCAGGATTAGCTACCAGGCGGCTTGAGGGGATGAAGGAGCGATTTAGCTCCACCAAGCCATAAACCGCCTCCCCGAGAAGCTGCGACACCGGATGGACAAAGTCATACCATCTTTCGTAATCCTTGGCATCCTTTAGTCTAAAATCGGCGCTGATATCCACTACCTTGATGCCCCGCTCAAGAGCTGCCGAGACTGCCTCAGCGCTGGTCTTATGGGGGAGAGCCGAGAAGACCAGATCAACATTCCCCAGCTCAGGCTGAACCACCATATCGATGTCCGAAAGATGTGGCAGGAGCTCGCCTAGCCTTTGCCCTACGGCGCTTCTGCCCGTGATTGAGGCAAGCTGAACCAGGGGATGGCGATAAAGGAGCCTGGCAAGCTCCATGCCAATATAGCCCGTGGCATTGATAATGCCTACTTTCACCATCGAATTTCACCTCTCTACAACTACCGCCATCCCTTGCCCACCGCCGATGCACAGCGTCACTAACCCACGATGTATGTTTCCCCGCTTCATTTCATGCATAATGGTTACCATAAGCCTGGTCCCAGTACAACCGATAGGGTGCCCTAGGGAGATGCCACTTCCATGGATATTAGTGTTATCCCAGCTTAAGTTGAGTTCTCTCATACAGGCGACCACCTGGGAGGCAAAGGCTTCATTGAGTTCGATGACATCTATATCACTAATGGTAAGTCCTGCTTTCTTGAGGGCTTGCCTTACTGCAGGGACGGGACCCAGCCCCATATAATCGGGGTCTACTCCTCCTGAGGCATATGACTTAATGGCTACCCACGGCTCAAGCCCCAGCTCTGCAGCCTTTTCCTTAGACATAAGAACTACAGCAGCCGCAGCATCATTAATTCCCGAGGCATTGCCTGCGGTGACCGTTCCATCCTCCTTGAACGCCGGGGCAAGCTTGGACATTTTCTCCAGGCTGGTATCCATAGGGCGTTCATCGGTCTCAAATATAATAGGTTCCCCTTTCCTTTGGGGAATCGGAACCGGGATGATTTCCTGCTTCAAGATGCCATCTTTTATCGCCGCCATAGCCCGCTGATGGCTCAATAGGCCAACCTCATCCTGTTCCTGTCGAGAAATGCCATATTTCTGGGCGATTTTCTCTGCGGTATATCCCATATGATATCCATAGAATATTTCCCATAGTCCATCATAGACCATTAGGTCGATGATCTCTCCCTTTGAGGTAACATCCATTCGGTATCCCCAACGGGCCTTAGGAAGGAAATATGGAGCATAGCTCATATTCTCCATTCCCCCAGCAACCACAACATTCGCCTCACCTAGCATTATCGCCTGTGCTCCTAGAGTGATCGCTTTCAATCCCGAGGCACAGACTTTATTTATCGTATAAGCATTGGTCTCTTTGGGAAGACCAGCATAGATTGTTGCCTGACGAGCGGTGTTCTGTCCTTGCCCGCCTTGAAGCACATTCCCCATAATTACCTCATCAACCTGAACCTCTTGAAGGGAATCGTCCCAATCATAGTAAGCCTTTTCAAGCTCTGTTAACTTTGCTTCTCTAAGCACATCCGGGGTGTAGTTCAATAGCTCATCGCTCGTTTTCGGTCTTAGCCCAGCGCGACGTAGTGCCTCTTTAATCACGAGGGTACCTAGCTGGACAACAGGCACATCCCTCAAAGAGCCACCAAAACCTCCAATAGCTGTCCTAACGCCACTGACAATAACCGCCTCTTTCATAACTTAACCTCCTTAATTTGAATTCTCTTTTGCTGTGCCATTTCTGTTAGCCTTTTATCGCTGATCCCGAAGTGATGGGCTATTTCATGACGCACCGTCTCTACAATCCCTCGCATTACTCCTCTATCAGAGCGATACACCATTTCGATAGGCTTCTGAAAAATAGTTATCTTATCCGGCAACACCATGGCATGCCTTTTACCTCCTCTAGTCAGGGGTATACCTTCGTAGAGGCCCAACAGCTCCCCGCGATGCTTAGATCCTACACTTGCCAATTGCTCTGGAGTGGGCCAATCCTGTACCACCACCGCAATGTTCTCAAGTTTCTCTTGAAACTCTTGCGGCAAGCTTTCAAGTGCTTCAGCTACCAACTGCTCAAATCGCTCCATTTCCATTGCCGCTTTCCTGTCTATGGTGATTTGCTGGGCAGCCCTGCTTAAGCACGCAATCATGGCACAGCGGGTGCTGCGCTCGACAAACGCTCCGCCCATGCGCCAGCGTGTTGAGATGAAATTGATAGAACGCCTGGGAGGGAACGATATCCTCCAGCAGTTGATGAGCCTGCTCTGGCGATACCCTGGAGTCGATGAGTCCCAGGCGCTGGGAGACCCGATAGATGTGGGTATCTACGGGGAGCACTGACCTTCCCAAAGAGAAGAGCAGCACACATCCCGCCGTCTTCGGCCCCACTCCAGGCAGCGCTTGAAGCCACGCCTTGGCCTCGGGGAGCGGAAGTTCGCCAAGGAATCCTAGATCCAGAGAGCCACGATCCTCCAAAATCCCCTCCAGGATCGCCTTTATACGAGGTGCCTTGATCCTGCTCAGCCCGCCACACTCGATAGCCCCAGCGATCTCATCAGTGCTTGCCTCCGCCACCTTCTCCCAGGTGCCGAAGGTCGAAACGAGGCTTTCAAAGGCCCGCCTAGAGTTCACATCCGATGTGTTTTGCGAAAGGATCGCCCCCACAAGCTCGGAGAGCGGGTCTGTGCGCGCCCGCCACTGTGGCATGCCATACTCTTGCCCCATAAGGTGGATAATTTCGTCGATGGTCATAGCGCCCTCAGATGGCAGGTGTCGTTAATTAGTCTAACGGTAGGTATCCCTCCCCTCACCTCGAAAGTATTGATCGCCGTGGCATCCTGCGCTATCTGCCAGAAGTGGGAATTGTCCAGGCCCAGAAGATGGCACAGGAGCACTTTGCATACCACCCGGTGAGTCACCAGGGCAACTGTCTCATTTTCGTGCCTGGCCGCCAAGTCATTGATAGTAGCGTCCACCCTATTCTGGACATCCTCCAGGCTCTCTCCCCCAGGAATCTTAAGTCTTTGGGGACTATAGCGCCAGAGATCAAAGAGCTCAGGGTACTTTTCCCTTACCTCACTGACGGAAAGCCCCTGCCAGACTCCGAAGTCCATGTCATTGATCCCATCCAGCGGCTCTACCGAGAGACCGAGACGCTTGGCGATGATCCCAGCGGTAGCCAACGCCCGCTTCAGAGGGCTGGAGTAAATAGCTGCCACCTCCCATTGGGCGATCCGCTGCGCCGCCGCCTCCGCCTGTCTAAATCCCATCTCGTCCAAATCGATGTCTACCCTTCCCCTAAACCTCTCCTCCCTGTTCCACTCAGTCTGTCCATGCCTGATAAGTACGATACGTGCCAATTTGTCCTTCCTTTTACGATCTTCACTATTTTAGCACAAGACGAAGGTTCAGAACAGCCTCACGTTCATTGACAATACACCTCTCCCCCCTGTAAACTGGTTTAGGCTATTTGGGAAAGAGCAATGCAAGGTAGCAGACGCGACCAAATTATCAGTGCCCTGAAAGGGCAGCGTGCTGATTATATTGAGGTTCGCATCGAGGAGAGGGAGACGAGCCGAATCCAGTACCGGGGCCGGGAGCTAGAGGATATCGGCCGCAGCACCAGCCTGGGGGGAAATGCGCGCGCCTTGGTGAAGGGAGGTTGGGGCTTTGTCAGCTTCAATGAGCTAAGCGGACTGCGGGACAAAGTGGCGCTTGCGGTGAAGCAGGCGGGGTTGGTGGGGAAGGAGGAGAGCAAGCTTGCCACGGTGGCGCCGGTGGTGGACATGGTGGCACCACAAATAAGAAATGACCCAAGAGCCGTCCCCTTGGCTCGGAAGAAAGGCCTGCTCGATGAGTATAACGAGATCATCTGGGCCACTCCCAAAATTCAGACCTCTGTGATCGGCTATGGAGATAGCAACAGATTGGTCATCTTCGCCAACTCCGAGGGCAGCTATATCGAGCAGACCAAGGTAGACATCTCGACACGCATCATAGTTATCGCCAGGGAGGATAGCGATGTGCAGCAGGTGGTGCTCAGTGTAGGCTCAAGCGCAGACTTCAGCTTCATGGAAGGACTTCATCAACAGGTAAAGGAAGCAGCCCAGCGCGCCGTAGCGCTGCTCTCCGCACCAAATGTCAAGGGAGGGGAATATACTGTGGTACTCGACCCTGTTCTTGCCGGGGTTTTCGCCCATGAGGCCTTCGGACACCTCTCCGAATCCGATTTCGTCTATGAAAACGATCGCCTCAAAGATATAATGGTATTAGGGCGAAGATTCGGCGGGGAGCATCTCAACATCGTCGACGGCGCCGCCATCCCCGGGCTTCGCGGCAGTTACAAGTACGATGACGAGGGCGTGCCAGCAACAAGAACCTATCTTATTAGGCAGGGGGTGCTGGTAGGGCGGCTTCATTCCCGGGAGACGGCAGCCAAAATGAGCGAGAGCCCCACCGGAAACGCCCGCGCCATAGATTACCGCCATCCTCCCATCGTTCGCATGACCAATACCTTGATCGAGCCGGGGAAGGTAACATTCGAGGAGATGATCGGCGACATCAAGGAGGGGGTGTACGTGAAGAACTGGTATGGTGGGATGACCAGCATGGAGATGTTCACCTTCTCCGCCGCCGAGGCCTATATGATCAGAAACGGCAAAGTAGCCGAGCTACTGAGACCGGTGGTGCTCACCGGCAATGTATTCACCACCCTGGAGAATATCGACGCCATAGGAGACGACCTGGAGATGAACCAGGGGGGTGGCTGTGGCAAGGGGGCGCAGTCCCCGCTCCCCGTCTCCAATGGCAGCCCCCATATCCGGATCCGCAAGTGCCTGGTGGGAGGAAGGTGAGGCAGTGCCTTTTTTAAACGCTGAGTTCGAATGAAGCTCAGGGAGCAATTCTATATAAAAGGGTAACAAAGGGAGAGATGGAGTATGATATAGTAGCCATGCCCGTTTTATACATAAGACCGAAGGAAAGGTCGCCTTATGAAGATTACAATTCTAAACGGCAACCCAAATACTGACAATGTCAAATTTGATAATTACCTGAAAGGGCTCTCAGGGCTACTGGAATCGAATGAGCACACGGTAACTGTCTTGCAACTGAGAGAGATAGACGTAAGGTACTGCATCGGTTGTTTCGATTGTTGGGTCAAAACGCCCGGAGAATGTAAAGTGGCAGATGGTTCACGTCATATGTGTCGCGAATACATAAACTCCGATTTAGTGCTGTTCGCCTCACCTATCACCATGGGATTTACCAGTGCTTTACTCAAAAAAGCACATGAGAAGCTCCTGCCATTGCTTCTTCCCTACCTGGAACTCGTTCAAAATGAATGTCATCATGTATCAAGGTATCAGAAATACCCTCTGATGGGACTTCTGCTGGAAAAAAGTAAAGGTACTGATGAGGAAGACGTCAAGATTATCACAGATATCTACAAACGTGATGCCATTAACTTCAAGACTTCGTTTTGCTTTACAAAGCTTACGGATGATCCTGTTGAGGAGGTAGCAAATGAAATTAACCGTATTTAACGGTTCTCCTCGAGGGAGGAAAAGCACTACAAAGATTCTTCTGGAGCACTTTATTAATGGTTTCATGACCACCGATGGGAATACTTACGAAATGGCCTATTTGAACCGGGTAAAGGATAGTGATAACTTTATCAAGCTTTTCCAAGAGGCGGAACAGGTTTTGCTGGCATTCCCCCTTTATTGCGACGCAATGCCGGCGATGGTGAAAATCTTTATCGAGTCACTTGAGCCACTTTGCGATCGGGCTGATAATCCCAGTATTGGATTCTTAGTCCAATCCGGGTTTCCGGAAGCAATTCACTCTCGATACGTAGAACGGTATCTAGAAAAACTTGCCCGACGTCTTGGGTGTAGATACACGGGAACTGTAATCAAGGGTAGTGCTAATCGCATAGAGGAACAACCCGGCTGGATGACGAGAAAAGTCTTCAAATCCTTTTACGAACTCGGCAAGACCTTTGGTGAAACCGGAGAATTCGATGAGCAGATAGTGCTTAAGCTAGCTAAACCTGAGAGGCTCACCGCATTTCAGCTATGGATTTTTCGATTAATGCTCAAGACACCGCTTGCTAGTTATAACTGGAATAAGATGCTTAAGGAAAACAACGCATTTAAGAAACGATTCGCCAAACCCTATGCAATATGATTTACTTTCTCATACCAGAAATACGCGTCGCCGAGAGTAGATTCGAGGCCTCACATCAATAGACCAGCGCAAAGGTTGTGGCGAAAGTTTTACCTTTTATCCTGAATGGCGAGGGTGAATTTTGGAAGACATTCTGAAGCTGGCGAAAAAGGTAGCTGAGGAGGCAGAGGTTTTCTTGGTCTCATTAAAGGAGACTCCCGTTGGCTTCGAGGCCAACCGCTTGAAGATGCTGGAGACCAGGGAGACTACCGCTATCTCCCTGCGCATCGTCAAAGACGGCAGGATCGGTTTCTCCACCACCACCAGGCTAGATAATCCCCAGGCGCTGGTCGATATGGCAGTGGAGACCGCACAGTTCGGCGCAAATGCGAAATTCGAGATGCCCGCAGCGCAGGTATACCCTCAAATCGAGGTCTATGACCGCGAGGCGGAGGCAGTCGATATAGATGATATGGTCGAAATAGGCGATTCGCTGATCGCCCAGGTACGCAGCCACACCCCGGAGCTTCTTTGTGAGGCCGGGGTTGCCAGAAGCGTGGGCATGGTGAATATCTTGAACTCCCGCGGCGGCGAGGCTAGCTACAGTAAGAGTTTCTTTACCATAGGTATCGAAGGGACATTGATTCGAGATACCGACATGCTTTTTGTCGGTGAAATGGATAGCTCCTGCCACCCGATAAGGGAATTTAAGGCAATAGCCGAATCGGTGATCGAGCAATTGGAACTGGCAAAGCGACCCGCCTCGGTAACGACAGGGAAGCTGCCGGTGATTTTAACCCCTAAAGGGGTAAGAAGCGCTCTGCTTACCCCGCTGGCGCTGGCTTATAACGGCAAGATGGTGGTGGAGGGGGCATCTCCCCTGGTAGGCCAACAAGGAAAGCCTATCTTTGATAAGAGGCTCTCATTATGGGACGATGCCACCATAGACTATTGCCCCGCCAGCCGCCCTTGCGACGATGAGGGGGTGCCCAGCCAGAGGACAGTCCTTATCGAAAGGGGGGGGGTGGCAAACTTCCTCTATGACCTGCAAACTGCGGCCATCGCTGGTGCCAAGAGCACCGGTAGCGGCAGCAGGGCGCGGGGGGGCATGCCTATCCCTTCGGTGAGTGCCCTGGTGATTGAAGAGGGGGACACCCCCTTTAAGGATATGATCCGAGATATAAAAGAGGGACTGGTAGTCGAGATGCTTATCGGGGCGGAGCAGGGAAATGTTTTGGGAGGCGAGTTCAGTGGCAACATCCTCCTGGGATATAAGGTGGAGAATGGGGAGATTGTAGGGCGGGTTAAGGATACTATGGTATCGGGAAATATCTACGATGCCCTAAAGGGGCTCGTTGCCATCGGGCGCGAGGCGAAATGGGTTGGCGGCTCCCTGAGGACCCCTCCCGTTTATTTTTCTAGTTTGGCGGTGGCCACCAAAGGATAACGACGGAGGTATCCCTTTGTCTTTAGAGAAATACCTCACTGAGCTTAGCGATGAGATAAAACCTCTGGTTTCCTCAAAGCTAGCCAACCTCTCTAACATATCCCGGGAGGAGCTGTTACTATTTCTCGAGGCATGGGCTAAGATGGACTTTGAGCGGCGGAGGCAGATCGTAAGTCAGCTTGTGGAACTTGCTGAGGATGACCCTGAACTGAACTTCGATGACATCTTCCTTGCCTGTCTTCGGGATCCGGATGAAATGGTGCGGGTAAAGGCCATCGAGGGCTTATGGGAGTATGATAATCGCTCACTTATCGACCCTTTTGTCATCATGCTCAGGGAGGATGACAAGGAATCGGTTCGTGCTGCCGCTGCCATAGCATTGGGTAAGTTCGCCATGCTTGCCGAATTAGGCAAGCTGCGCCCCGATGATAGGGTTAAGGTGGAGAGAATACTATTTGATGTTATCGACGACCAGGAGGAGCAGCTTGAGGTAAGGCGACGAGCCATGGAGGCAATTGCTCCCCTCAGCCTGCCAAAGGTAACGGAGATCATTCAGCAAGCCTACCAGAGCGACGATCCCAGAATGCGGGTTAGTGCTATCTATGCTATGGGGAGGAATAGCAATCCGGCATGGCTTCCCACACTGGTGAAGGAGCTTGGTAGCCCCGATGCGGAGACGCGTTTTGAAGCAGCCGAGGCCTGTGGGGAGCTGGGTGAGGAGGGAGCGGTGCCCCATCTGGTAAAGCTCATTCATGACCTTGACACTCAGGTGCAACTCTGTGCCATAGCGGCGCTGGGGCAAATCGGAGGCAGCGAGGCAGAGATGGCGCTGCGAGAATGTCTGAATCATCCCAATGAGCATTATCGCCAAGCGGCGGAGGAGGCAATGGAGGAACTGGGGTTTGGTAAGGATCCCCTCTCCTTCAGATTATAGTAGCAGGAGTTTAGAGTGCTAAAAGGTCAAAAGGTAGTGCTGCGCGAAAAGAGTTTGGAGGACGCCACTAATGACTACGCCTGGCGTTGCGATGATGAACTCGCTCGTCTTGATGGTGCCCCCACCATGAGGATACCCTTCGCAGATTTCTTGGCTAGCTACGTCGATGAGCTGCGCAATCCCAGCCCGGGACGACGTCGCTTTGCTATCGATACCGTATACGGTAAGCATATCGGCAATTGTATGTACTATGATATCGATGAGGGCAAGGGTCAGGCAGAGCTGGGAATAATGATCAGCGACCGTGACTACTGGAATCAGGGTTATGGCACAGATGCCATCACTACCCTTCTGGACCATATTTTTAACACCACCAAGCTCGACAGGATTTACCTGAACACCCTTGAGTGGAACGTTAGAGCGCAGAGATGCTTCGAGAAATGTGGCTTTGTCCTCTGTAAACGGCAGAGAAGATATAATGGCGACTTTATTGTAATGGAGATATATCGTAGCTCCTGGCAGAAGGACAGGGAGGGTACTCAAGCCCTAAAAAGGGAGCAGGAAGGGTAACCCCTCCTACTCCCTGACAAATTTAAGGCTCTTTATTCCTTTGGCGTCTGCGGTGGCGATGGATTCACCAATCCTGCTGCCAGTGTAGCTGGCATGATCTCACAAAGCTCATCCAGCGTCCACATTCCTTCCTTAAAGATGGACTTAACTTGCACTGGCTCAGAGTAGAGGCCTATCTCCCCACCGTGGACATCAAAGGTGTAGCCATTGATATTGGCTGCCTCATCGGTGCACAGGAAGACCACAGTAGGCGAAATATCTTCGGGTGCGAAGCTTGCAAGGTCTGGCACACTCGAATCAGCGCTGGGGCCAGCGCCACCCATGCCGGTCGCTGCCCTCTTCTCCCAAGCAGCCATCAGCTCCGGGGTCATCGTCATCCTGGTGGCAGCACCGGGGCGAATGGCATTGCAGGTGACACCGTATCTTCCCATATCTCTGGCCACTGTCCTGGTAAAGCCAACAATCCCCTCCTTGGCAGCACTGTAGTTGGCTTGACCCATGTTCCCCAAGCCCGCCACTGAAGACGTATTTATAATCCGGCCGCTCCGCTGCTGCCTGAAGACGATACAGGCATGCTTGGTGCAGCAGAAGTGCCCCTTGAGGTGGACATTTATCACCGTGTCCCACTCCTCCTCCGTCATGTTGAAGACCATCCTGTCGCGGAGTACCCCAGCGTTGTTCACCAAGATGTCCAGTCGGCCGAAGTTGTCGATGGCGGTCTTGATGATCCTCTCACCGCCCTCCATGGTGACCACAGTGTCATAATTGGCTATTGCCTCACCCTTCATCTTCTTGATCTCGGCAACCACCTCGTCAGCGGGTGCCTTATCAGCACCTGTGCCATCCGCCGCACCACCCAGGTCGTTGACCACCACTTTGGCCCCTTCAGCGGCGAACGCCAAAGCATGGGCTCGGCCAATCCCACGGCCGGCACCGGTGATTATAGCAACTTTCCCTTTTAATCTCTCACCCATTTTTAACCTCCTTGCTCACTGGACAAATTTCTCTACTCTTTTGGCGCCTGCGGTGGCGATGGGTTAACCAAGCCTGCTGCCAACGTCGCGGGTACGCGTGCACAAAGCTCATCCACCGTCCATCTCCCCTTTTTATAGATGGTTTTTACAATTGTTGGATCGCTCATCAGATGGATCTCACCACCAGCAACCACAAAGTTGCAGCCGTTGAAATTGGCTGCCTCATCAGTGCACAGGAAAACCACCAAGGGGGAAATAGCCTCCGGCGCCATAGTCCCAAGGCCAGGTATAACATCCCCAACCTCAGTACTAGCACTACCAACGCCACCCATGCCGGCTGCCGCTCTCTTCTCCCAAGCAGCCATCAGTTCCGGGGTCATAGTCAGCCTGGTGGCAGCACGGGGGCGAATGGCATTGCAGGTGACACCATATCTTCCCATATCTCTGGCCACCGTCCTGGTAAAGCCAATAATCCCCTCCTTGGCAGCACTGTAGTTGACTTGACCCATATTACCCAAGCCCGCTTCAGAGGAGGTGTTTATGATCCGGCCGCTCCGCTGCTGCCTGAAGATGA
>SMTZ1_10002474_pt1 | contig 20891 bp, 16 predicted proteins | sample DeeMarSWOR136_30_FD_25667 | JGI IMG/M metagenome (IMG submission 25667) | reverse complement strand
TGTTAACGGTACCTTCAGCCGTCTTTACATTATACTCAATGCCGTCAACAAGAGCACCGTTGAAATAGCACGGCTGAAGCTCATCGCCCTTAACCTTCATTATGAACGTGTCGTGGTCATAAAACAATTCACTGCCGACGAATTCATTATCATCGTCTTTGTAAGTAATTCCTCTCAGCGGTCTGGTAAAGGAAAGCTTCTATGTAACTTGCAGTGGCTACAGCGTGTTGACCATACTGGCTATCTACAACAGGAAAGTAGTCGATGATGATTTCCTGTGACCTGGCACCTGCGACAATTCGATTCTCCTCTAAAAAATACTTCAAGGTGTCAAAATTCTCTAAAATCGCCCAACACGGTCTCCGCAAACTGAACCTGCCCACCTCCTCATTCGGCTCCGATACTCTGGAATTATCTAGCGCTATTGTCCCCGGCCCGGCAGCAACAAACAACTGTTGAGCGGCATCATAGTCAAACTTGACGCATTTTAGCTCAACACCGCTCAACAATTTTTCCCCCTCTGTTTTGAGAGTTACAAGCCTGACTACCCCTCCGCTGGCGGTCAAATGTTCGATACCCGGCGTCAAATCAGAGGTTCGCCTATCCTTATCCTCAGATAAATTTACCGTCAACTTCTGGCCCGAAAGCGTGTACTTTTGTTGAAGGCCCGAATCCTCTCGAAGCATTGTACACAGACAATCACCTTCGAAGACAGCCTGGTTCAAAGCGGGGAAAAACTCGGCCTTTTTCTGCGCGGTTACTTTTACGGGAATGGCTTTCTTTTTCTTCTCAACTTCGCTCTTAATTATATCGCTTGTGTAAAATGTAAGCTCGGACGGGCCGCTGGCGACGGTATTGCCGGTAGCAGCACAATAATCAATCTTCTGAGCAACAAATATAGTCCGGTCTTTAACCTCTTTTAAGAATTTGATGAGTGCTTGGTTTTCGGTTACGGCTGCCTCAGCAGCGTTTTTTTTCAGTATTCTGGGAGAGCCCATCGGCGTAACAACAACACCGCCGTTGCAGGTTACAACAATATCGACAAGCTCTTGCGCCGATGCTGATTCATTTGGCTCATCCTGCTTTGCAACAGTAACATTTTGTGCTTCAATGTTATCCGCCCCGCCGGTAATCTCTTTATCGGCTTTATCTGATTCATTATCCGAAACTTTTGGCCGGAAGATGTTGTTAATGCAAACTTCATCATCAGCAAAAACCCACTCCTGCGGACTTTTTATGACAACATCCTTGCTTAATACACATCTGTAATTCTGACCTTCCGCTTGTTCGCCTGCCTGTTTGCCCGCAGTTGTTAACGGCTTTGTTTTTTGAGAGTCGTCAGCCACAGCAGGTTCGTCCGGCTGCTGTGTGTTGGGCCGGCTGTTGGTATCGGAGGGCCTGTCAATGTCCATCCGGCTCGATGAAAATAACGCCGCCTCCGGCGAAACCTTCAGATGCAAACTCTCCAAATGAATTATTCTAAAAAATTCGAGTCGGTCCAGCTCCTCATTATAGACAAGCTCCAGTCCCCTGCCGAGCATCTGAACATCCTGTGAAACGAATTTGACCGGCCCCGGAGTCGAAAATTGCGATTTCTCGCTGATGAAATCGACATCGTCCAGGTAAATAAAACTTTCTTTGATAGTGCTGCCGTTCTCAGGCAAAATGTGGATAACTACATTTTCGTTGAGTGCTACGTCCTTCGGGCTGGACCTGCCGGCAGCGGTTTCGATTCGAACACTGCCTTTATCGGCTGTGACGTGACAATTAAAACTGGGCCTAAAAATATTTATATACGGCTTTTCAATATCCCACTGCTCCCCTGTATCGTGAAGCAGCCGTTCAAATCCGAATTCCCGGACAACCTCATTTTGCTCGTTCAAGTCTACGTATCTGGCCCTTCGGATACTATCGACACCAACATCGCCAATTCTCCCACCTTCACCGCCCAATCCACCAATGTTGCTGTCGGCAACAGTGCCGGCAAATTTTTTCCCCGCATCAATATCAATCGGCGGGGTATCGCTCAGCCAGCTATAGAGCAGATATATTACAAGTATGCCCCCTATAGAAATAAGCCACACACGTAATTTCCGCGACTTAAAGTTCATTCTTTTACCCCTAAGTTCACATGGAAAAAATTAAAAAAGAAGAAATTTTGCATTTTGCAGTCTAAATTTTGCGTTACGGCAAGTATCTGGTCATAAGCTGCTGCCATCTGCCGGTATTTTTCAAAATGTATTCTATCACCTCCCGCACAGCTCCACTGCCGCCGCGACGAGTAGTTACATAATCGGCATATTGCTTGACTTCATCAACCGCATCGGCAACAGCTACTCCAAAGCCGACGTATCGAATTGCGGGCAAGTCCGTCAAATCATCACCGATATAGGCAACCCTTTCCGGCTCAAGGCCGAGCTGCCTAAGAAACTTCTCAAGCACAGGCAGTTTATTGTGACAGTCCTGAAATATATATTCTATCTGCAATTGTTCTGCCCTCCGTTGTGTCGGCTCCGAGGCTCTGCCGCTGATTAAGGCAACCTTTAGCCCGGTTCTTTGCCACATACGAATTCCATGACCATCTCGTGAATTGAACAACTTACTTTCACTGCCGTCGGCATTGATTATCAGGGTTCCATCCGTCAAAACACCATCAACATCCATAACCAGCATCTGTATGTCGGCAAGATTTGCTTTCATTGTGTATCACGTATTGCGCTCTCGCGATGCACATCACGCACGACGCAATACGAAAATTCAGCCAACAACTTTTATTGTTACAATATCCTGTACATCTATTACGCCGACAGGCCTGTTGTCACCGTCAACGACCGGCAGCTCGTCAATTCTATATTTATGGAAGATAGCTGTCGCCTCTGCAGCAAGGGCATCGGCCCTTACTCTTTTGCAGCCGGTCGTCATAACATCACCTGCTTTTAACTCAAAAACGCGGTGTCCCTCTTTTGTTATCAAACGTCGAAGGTCCGCATCGGTAACTATTCCGGCTAATTTGCCATCTTCGTTAACAATCATCACAGCTCCGTGGCGTTTTACATCGCTGGTTTTTTCAAGCAGTTCTCTTATTGTATCAGTAACTTCTGCGATGGGTAATTTTTCGCCCGGCTTAAACATCATCGATTGCTCAACCGTCATCAACTCTGCGCCGAGAGAGCCGCCGGGATGAAACCGTACATAGTCCTCGACACTGAAATTGCGTGCTTTCATAACAGTAAAGGCAAGGGCATCGCCAATAGACAGCATACAAGTAGTAGAAACACTCGGGGCAACACCAAGCGGACAGGCCTCAGACATTTTGCCCATACAAAGCACCACATCGGCGTGCCTGCTCAGAGTCGAGTCTTTGTCGCCGGTTATCGCTATCATTTTAATCTCCAACTGCTTGACCAGATTTATCAGGCGTGTAACTTCGTCCGTCTCGCCGCCGTAGCTTAGAACAATCACTATATCGTTTTTGCGTAACCTGCCGAGGTCTCCGTGCACGGCTTCGGCAGGATGAAGGAAATGACTCGGCGTTCCGGTCGAGGCAAGAGTCGCACTAATTTTCTGCCCGATGATGCCCGCTTTGCCGATTCCGCTTACTATACAGGAGCCGCTGCAGTTATAAATCATCTCGGCAACTTCAGCAAAGGACGCATCAACAATAGGCGTAATAGAACTTATCGCCTCTGCTTCGGCCTTTATTACCTTCCGTGCATACTCAAGGTCAAATTCCATTTGTTGACTCCGAGTCCATTGGTCATTGTTTAATGACTATTCACTTTTGAATTATCCACTATCAGTCACCAATTATCAATTATAACTTTACCACACTTCCCCGCTCATTATAACAGAGAAGATTGTGTTTTTCGCCGGCGTAATCCGGCGAAGAATGAATAATGACGCGTTTGTCGCTAAGCTGCTCTATATTTGTAATGGCAGTTCTTTTCTCATTCTGCAAGTAGTCGCCGACTTCCGGCGAGACAAACAGCTCGATGCGTTTTATCTGATCCTTTGAAGCCGACAGATTCAACAATCGAATAATCTCAATGGCCAATGATTCATGGCTTTTAACAAAACCCGTACCGGCGCAATGCGGACAGGCGAGATATGTGGCCGATTGCAGGGAAGGACGCATTCTCTGCCGCGTCATTTCTACCACACCGAACCTGCTCATCCTCAATATCTTCGAACGGGCACGGTCTATCTTAACAGCCGCCCGAAAGGCCCTTTCCACTTCCCTGCGATGTTTCTCGCTGTGCATATCAATAAAATCGCAAATTATCAGTCCGCCGAGGTCTCGCAGTCTGAGTTGCCGGGCAATTTCAACCGCCGCCTGCATATTGGTTTTGTAAGCGGTCTGCTCGGCACTTTGACCTTTGCGGTATCGACCACTATTGACATCAATTGAGACCAATGCTTCGGTTTGCTCTATTACAACTGAACCGCCGCCTTCAAGCTCTACCACGCGGGACTGAACTTTAGCGATTTCATCCTCAATTCGGTATTTGTGAAACAGCGGTACCTTGCTGTCATAATAGACTACGCTTCGCTTCAAACGCGGCGTTGCAATGTGAATAAAATCCCTGATTTTTCGAACAACATTTTCCGAGTCACATATTATCTTGCTGATTTTACTATTAAAAACATCTCTGAGAGTCCTGATAACCAGATTCGATTCCTGGTAAAGCTCGCCGGGCGCCTTTTCGGTCTCAATTCGTCTTTCAATAGTTCTCCACAATCTCCCAAGATACCTCAAATCGTTTTGAATATCCCTTTTTGAGCATCCCTGCCCTGCTGTTCTGATAATAAAACCCTGTTCTTTGGGGGGGTTGCTCTGCTCAAGAATTTGCCGCAGTCGTTTGCGTTCGTCGTCGTCTTCAATCTTGTGCGAAACTCCGTGCTTTCGCATCCACGGCATCATAACCAGATACTTTCCCGGCAAGGCAAGATACGTGCTAAGGGTGGGCCCCTTGGTCTTTACGCCTTCTTTTGTTACCTGAACGACAAGTTCCCGTCCTTTGCGAAGGCAATCCTCGATAGGCAGCCGCTCCTTCAGCGATTTTCTCCGTCCAATACTTTCGGTATGACTACCGTCCACCCTGGAAAAATACCGGGGGTGCAGGTCACTGATGTGAAGAAAACCATTCCTACCTGTGCCAAGGTCTACGAATGCCGCCTGTATGCCAGCCTCAACATTTATGACTTTTCCTTTGTAAATATTGCCGACTCGGCTGCCCATACTCGCCCTTTCGAGGTACAGCTCTTCAAGGCAGCCTCCCTCAACTACCGCTACCCTGCACTCTTCGCTCTGGAGCCAATTTATAAGCATCTCTCTTGCCATTTTCGTATCCCACAGTATTTACTGTTTTCTATTGACCATTTACTATTGTCTGCGAATGCTAACTTCGTTTCCAATAGTTAATACCAATTGTAAATTGTCAATTGCTTCGCCACTGCACGTTCGTTCGCCTGATGGGCGCCGCTAACTTATCAACATCCAGCTCCAGCAGTCTTAAAATCTCCTCAACCCGTATCGAACCGGACGAGCTGATTTTGCATTCAATGATTATACTTCGACCATCCAATTCGATAGACTTCAAAAAACGCCTGACATCCACAGTTTTCAGTCTTGAGTCTTGAGTCCTGGGTTTTGGGTCTTTTATATCTATTCGCCTCTGGAGATTAAGATTTTCACTTGCCAAGACTCGCTTAATCTCAGCCTTCAGGTTCTCGCTGAGATATTCCGGCCGCACCGTCAAGACATACGTCGCCCCGCTCGGTTGAAACGATGTATTTGCTCCCGCAACACTTACCGAAAGCAGCTCACAACCTCCAGGCAGTTGCCGGGAAAGCCTGGCCTTGATTCGTGACTCGTAATCCGCAGCTTGTGACTCATTCGGGTCACGATATACGCGAAGACACAGCAAATCATCGTCCGACTCAACCCCAACGCTCCTCGGCAACGGCAGGGACAGTCTCGGACGAGGATTGAAACCTCGACTGTACTGGATTTTTATACCGGCTCGGGCGCAGGCACGCTGAAAAACCCTGACCGTTTCGGAGTGTGATAGTAACCTCAGGCTCCCACCTATCCTGAATCTTATTACCAGCAAGATAGTTTCGTTCGACACCGCTATGTGCCTGTCTGCTTATTGCGTTTTCACTGCTGCCTGTTACAAAATTCGCAGCTTATTATTCAGGCCCCCAAACGCAGTACAATTTGTTTAGGGACAGTTTCAACATTATGCCCATCTTCGTATGAAAAACAAGCATTTTCTCTTAAAGCTGTATTCTCAGGAAAGCACTCCACGTTTGCAGCCATATTCAGCCTCGGCTTCGCAATCCTGCTGATTTTCGCTGCTGCCGCCTTTTGACCATAAAAATGGCACTTATTGACAGATTGACACTTTTTCCCAGCCCCCGAAAGGATTAAAAACCCTATAAACAGCCAAAATCCTTCTTTTCGCATCTGTTTTTATTGTGTGTAAAAACCCGTTTTTGGCGTAAAAAAGGGATGAGCCTCTTTTTGAACCGAAGTTTTTATCAGGTTCCAAATTTCAACTTTTGCTAACCTCCGCCGCTTGGTAAATGGCAATATTAGACGGTTAACCGTTTCCCATGGTACTGCAAAAAAACTGCGTTTTATTCTTGACATTCTCCCCGCAACAAGGTAGTTAAGTATTTTCGCCGTGATAATAAGTCTTGATAAGAACTTTTGGGTTTTTCCGTCTAACGTAGAACACGGTTGTTACTAAATGTGGTTTGGACAGTGACCGAACCAAATCAATGGTTGGCAAGTGCGTCTTAGTGTGGATTGTCTATTAGTGAAATTAGAAACAAGATAGACGTTGCAGAAGTGGCAAGACGCTTTGACTTAATAGATTTCAACTTTACATTTAAAGAACTCAATGATTAAAGTACAAGAGGGTGATTTGTTTCACTCGGAATGAGGTAGAAGTGTATGATAGGGGAGAAATACATAACGTCCTGGCTTAAGGAGAGTGAAAAAGCCACAGGATTGTTTCAATCTGCCCGCCCACCCCCTATCTGACCTTTTAATTATTTATTCCACCATTTCTCAAATAAAGGCGGTATATGCAGCGCCAAGGATTATTTACATAAAACCATTAAGGAATGAAAAATATCATGGATAACTGCGGATTCAAAAAAGAGTCCATTCAATTCTTATGAGGTTTACCTGAATTACGCTCAGGGTATCCATTATTTCCTTTCAAGAAGATGAGGAGGTGTATTATGAAACATAAACATATTTCGATTATTTTGTTGTTGATTTTTCTATGCGGAATAACGTCTGCATATCAACAGCCCAGCAGCGGTGAAAAAGGGGCCCTGCTCAAAGCCATCAACTATTGGAATTCCTCCTGTTCGGGAGGCAATCGTCCCTCATGGGCCTATATGGTCGACGGCTGGTACGATGATATCACCAATTCATGGCCGTGGCCCTGGGGACATAGTAGCAGAGCCTGGTGGAAGGATGGGTACTATGTAGACGGCTCCATCGTTGACAGTCAATTTGTAGACCCGTCCATCCAGTCGTGGGGCCGAGACTACCTGGACGATACCGGTATTGATGAACCGGATGCAATAATAGTGGCACTTCACGGGGGAATCTCCAGCGGCCGCTGGTATGGCCTGGTCCGGGTGGATGAACCAGGGTCAGGGAACTGTAATGCATGGCAAGGGCACATCGAACTGGATTACGACCTGGAGTTCCTACACCTGTCGTCCTGTAACAGCATGAACCGACCGACCTGGTGGAGTCCCGGCTGGTCGAGCTCGTTCAAGAGAGTTCGCCAGATCGACGGATTTCATGGCTGGATGTGGATCTGGAGCCCATACAGAGCACGGTATGAGGACTTTTCCGATGACGCTTTTAATTATGCCATAGCATTGTCCTGGTTAGATAACCTGTATATTAATAATGTATCCGGCTCCGACGACCAATGTCCCTGTGCACGAGGCGTCGGTGCAACGTCCTCCGATCTGTGGAATCGTATGTTCACTGAACAATACGACTGGGTGGCCAATTCCGACCCCACTCCAAATGTCCACGGCGTGATCTATATTAAAAACTGCGATCCGAGCGGCGAAGCGCCATTACCCGGCAAGGCAGGCGAGGCAGCATCCGGTTCCCCGGCACCGACTTCCGAGGATTTCAAAAGGGACTGGACACGCGAGGATTATTATAAGCTTGTAAATGAGACAATGCCGGAGATACCCACTGATATTCTCGCTGCAGGCACCGGACTACCCTGGCTTGACAGGGTCGAAGTGCAAACAATTTTGGGGGCGGCAGGCGATCCGGAACCTCCGGATAAGATCATCCAAGAGGGCCACATGACAGTGGCTTTCAACCAAGCTGAAACCAGATTCATCAAGATGGATATGCATCGCGGACGGCTGCGATATCTCAATAATGAACGCGCTTTTAACTATGAATCGTATCCGCATGAGGCGATTGACCCGGCCCGGGCCATACAGTTGGCCGAGTTAAGCCTCAGCAGTCTGGGAATTCCCTCTGATGAATGGGGCGAGGCCAGTGTTGCCACTGTTGGTGCTGAAAGTTTGAATAGCGATGGTAAGGCCGAAGCTTTCGAGGTGGAACAACTGGTCAGCTTGCCCCGGTTTGTCAACAAATACCCCGTTTTCGAATCAGGAGCACAAGTCGCCGTGTCCAACAAAGAAGAAGCCAGCCGGATTATGGTCCGTGACTGGCCGCAGTTCAAGTTACTCTTCAACGGCGATTTGAACCTCATGACACGAGATGAGATGGTGAATATATTGACCGACCAGATTTACAACGCCCTTCTGGGGATTGAGGTCAAGGAGATCAATTTTCAATTTGGGTACTTCAGAGCCGGAGAAGATTATATTCCGCTGCTTCACGCGGGAAGTGTCGACCCGCTCATCGGGCATGTGTTCTCTGCACCCGTCGTTGAGATACCTTACCCCGACAGGGACCTGGATGGAGTACCGGACGACCAAGACAATTGTCCCGACAAGCCCAACCCTTACCAAGAGGACAAGGATAAGGACGGCATCGGTGATGCGTGTGATAATTGTCCGGACGACCCGAATCCGGACCAGAGGGATTCAGACAATGACGGGCTCGGCGATGCCTGTGATAATGACCAGGATGAGGACGTCCAAGAGCCGACGTGTGGTGACCCCGATCACCCATCGCCGCCAGGCGACAACAATTTTGACTGCAAGGTGAATATGTATGATGTCGCGATCATGGCCTCGAGGTGGCTCGCGGACTGTCTTACCTACCCGAACGATCCGGCCTGTCAATTTGACGGCGATATTTAACCTTATTTGAATTGTGAACACAGGTCTCAGAGACTTAGATACAAAAGGCTTCTGCCTACTATTGACAGAAGCCTTTTTTGTTCTCTACCCTGTGTTTTACCTTAAATTGAAGTTTTGCAGTTGTATTTGCTGATATCGATATTTTATGAGCTTGAAAATAAGAGGTTAAATTAGAGACGAAGTGTGCAAGTGTCCTGATGGAAATTTTTGCCCCAGTCAAATAAAGAACAAACTTTCGTAAATTGCGCTATCTACAACAGATAAAGCCCCTTGAAGCAAAACAACATTAAAAAGCCACAGTCAGAATCTTTCTTACGGCGTCACGCAGACATCCGAAATTCGGTAACCTGTAATAAAAAACACTTATAATAAATATTTCTGATAATTATCTTGCAATTTAAAGAGAAAATGTTATAATTACCAAATTAAAAGATTAGATGTATTAAGGTATCTACGATTGAGCCCCCACCCTGAAGCTCCATTTGAGGAAGAAGGTGCGCTATTTTTTATAGAAAGTTAAGGATAACAAGGTTTCAGGAAGGAGGTGGTGGATGATTTGATTTACGGAAGGTGGGAAGAATATGTTAGTGTCGTAAGAATTTTGATATTGCTTTTATATGTTTAAATTGGAGGTATGTAAGATGAATGGTTTTAGAAAATCTTTAATTGTTTGCTTTGTGGCGGCGACTTTTTTAGCAGCTCCGCTTGAAACATTCGCCTGGGAAGCATCCGGCTGTGGAGGCTGTGGGGCCGCATACTTTTATACCTGTGCCGACAGATTCTGTGACGAGGTTGACAGCTTCCCCGGGTGGTCTCAAACATTTTGTCTGGGCTGCGCCGACTGCAGCGAAGACTATTACAAAAGTGCTGCTGCCGGAGGTAGCGAGAATTCCTGGATTGATGCCAGCGATATTCACTTTCGCAACAGTCACTGTACTACGGCATGGGATGCATTCTGGGGCATGAATCTAAGTGGAATTCCCTTTACCGACGGAACTGTGACTCCGGGCGAGGCCTTCGACGTATGGGGCGACAATGACGCGGAATGGATTGCGTCTAAATGTTGCAGTTTATTGCGTGATAGCTCTAAGGGTTACTGGGCCACCACTATGGATGGACTGCACTTGCTATTAGGGTATAAGACGAGCAGCTACGGTGCTACTAATTTCGGCAGGACATGGGCCCGGAAGATGGAAAAGACAACAATACACTTTTTGTGGTGGACATGGACCTTTCCCGGGCAGACTGTTACCCAGGCGTGGTTTAATACCACCGACGAGACTCAGCCGGCCGGGACAGTAGCCCGTGTTCTTGCAGAAACAAATGCTTGCTATAACGACCATCTCTGGGGCCAGGGTTCTGTTCTCTGGCCGGACCCTGTCGATGATGCCTGGTACTGGTGGTGGGACCATACGGCAGGCAGTCCTGAGTATCTCTTTGTTAATGACCTTAGAGAGATGAATGTATACGAGGTTGCCCCACGTACCGTGGACGAGAAATACGTTAAACAAATTGGAGCAGCGTTTGGATTGACCGGCGAAGTAGGCGATCTGTGTGACTCATTTATAATAATCAATGATAAACAGGTTCTGGAAGTATCGAAGGCCAGCGGACACTTTTATTTTCATGACGACAGCAAACTGTTCGTTGCCGACCTGAGTGTGGGACAGTTTCCTCCAACGCAGGCCTTCGAAAGAGCAGATTCCTTTTTAAGGCAGAACGAACTTCTTCCGAATGACGCAGGAGATCACAGTGTAGAATTTGATACTCTAACGGAAGAAAACGAAGAAAACGGCGAAATAGGGAAAGTACTTTACCAGAATACTAACGTCGTTTATGCACGGCAGCTTCCAGGAGACCCAATAGGAAAAGTAATGGTGTCAGTGGCAGGTGCCGGCGCGCGGATAAAGGTCTATCTCTCGGAAGATGGCGATGTTATGGGCGGTATGGGAAACTGGCGTAATGTCATAAACATAGGCGCGATTCCGGTTATGAAGAGCGATGATGCTAAGTCCTTCTTTGATAGATATGGAGAGGCCATTTCCATTGTAAAAGCTCAAGCATTATACGACGAAACGAAAGTAGATCTTGGAAAAGCCACCCAGGCCTATTACGAACATACAGGTCGTGCACGCCAGCATGAGCTTGTACCCTGCTGGATTCTTCAAGATGTGGAGTTCTTCATGGAAGGCCAACCGGTTGTGACAGCGGACGTTTTCATACCGGCATCGGAGAGTTATTTCCCTCCGGTTGCAACGATAATCAAACCGGCGGAATTTCAAACTTTCGATTATGGAGAACCCGTTGGTTTCGACTGCCAGGTAGAGGAAGGATTTGGAACACCACCTTATAACTTCCTGTGGGAGTCCAACGTAGATGGCCAGTTGTCCACCCAGCAAAGATTTACGAGCAGCTCGCTTAGTGTACGTTGCCCGGACCAGTCTTGTGACTGCAGCCCTCTGCCTCACACAATCAGGTTGACTGTAACCGATGCTAAGGGGTCGGAATCGAACGATTCGGTGCAGATAACAATCCTCGGAGAATGCGACGAATGTGCACACTGCGGCGATGTGAACAAGGACAGTACTTTCAACTTCAAAGATGTCGCCGGGATGGCTGATGGCTGGCTCTCTCAATCAGGCCATACCGGTCCAAGGTGATAGTAAGACTCCTGAAGCCCAAACTAACGCTCCCGCTTTCGAGCGGGAGCGTTTTTTTTCGAAGCCTATGTGTCTGCCGGCCTTGAGGCTAAATAACGCCGCGATAAATTGCGAGGCCAAATATGTGATTCTTCGCGGATTTTATCCCTGCCTACACAGGTTACGCAGGCACAGGCAAGAAAAGCGAAGGGCTTGGAATAACAAATGGGACGGTTTCAGAAACGGCAATGGTCCCAAGTAAACGGTTTTGCGAGAGTGCTTAAAAAGCCTCAGGCAGAATCTTTCTTGTGGCGTCACGCAGATAGCCTGAAATCTGCCTTTCAGAGTTCATACCGAGTATTTTTCTGGCCAAGTTATTGCAATCCTCCATTGTAACGGAGCGAACAATCTGCTTTATCTCCGGTATCATCGGCGGAGTAAGCGAAATCGTTCTGATACCCATCCCCAGCAGCAGCATAATATACTCCGGCTCCGAAGCCATCTCCCCGCAAACGTGAACGTCTATTTGTGCTTTGTGCGCATCCTGAATAACTGTTCTGATAAGCCGCAGCACTGCGGGGTCCGCCGACGAATAAAGCGTGGAAACCAATTCGTTGCCCCTGTCAACAGCCAGAGTATATTGCGTAAGGTCGTTTGTTCCGATACTGAAAAAATCGACGTCCCTTGCCAAAGTAGAGGCCATCAAAGCCGCGGATGGCGTTTCGATCATAATCCCGACCTGAATATTTCTATTATACGTTATAGACTTTTCATCAAGGTCCTCCATAACATCGCGTACAATCATTTTTGCCTGCATTAGTTCCTGAATATTCGTTATCAGCGGAAACATTATCTTAACCTCACCGAGAACCGACGCCCGTAAAATTGCGTGCAATTGTGCTTTGAACATCAAAAGGTTCCGCAGGCAAAACCTGATGGACCGAAGCCCCAAAAACGGATTAGGCTCAGGTGCAAAACGCTTGCTCTGTGTATATTTATCCGCCCCAAGGTCCATAGTCCTTATTATCACAGGCCGATGCTTAAAAACACCGACAGTTTCAGCATAAGCTTGATAATGGTCCTGTTCCGTAGGTTCGCTGCTGGGCCTGCTAAGATATAAAAACTCCGTCCGGTATAAGCCAATGCCCTCTCCTCCTTTTTGCAAAACCATCTCCGCCTCTTCCGGAAACTCAATATTGCCCAGCAATGCCACCTTCACACCGTCGCGGGTTACGGCCGGCTTTTCTCTTATCGCATCAAGTTTATGCTCAAGCTCTACAAATTCATGCGAGTAATCTTCATACTGCCGGATTGTCTCATCGTCCGGATTTACAATGACAAGACCACGATTTCCGTCAATAATGACCGTATCTCCCCCGCTGACGCTTTCTGTAAGGTCTTCCAGCGCCACCACCGCTGGGATGCCTAACGAGCGCGCAACGATAGCTGCGTGACTCGTTCGGCCACCTGCATCGCTGGCAATACCTTTCACAAATTTCTTGTTAAATCCGGCGGTCTGGGTTGGACTTAATTCCCGAGCAATAACCGCCACCTCTTCGGTCAGATGCTCAACGTCTTCTCGCTTCATGCCGAGCAGATGCTTGAGCAAACGTCTCTCCATATCGTAAATATCCGCCGCTCGTTCGCGCATATAAGCATCTTTTTCTTTTGCGAAATGTGAAGCGATTTCTCGCAACGTCGCCGAGACCGCATACTCTGCTGTCACCAAATCCGAATGGACCAACTCCGTTATTCTCTTGCGCAGACTTCTATCGTGCAGGAAACGCAGATGAACTGCAAAGATATCTTTTATCTTGCCCCCTTCGGTCTCATCCTGTGCAACTTCAAGCTGAGTTAATTCCTGTATTGCATCCTTAAAGGCGTCCCTTATGCGTTGAACCTCCGCCATTTGCTGCGCAGGCATAATTTTACGCCGGGGAATTCGATAATCTTCGGCGTCAATAACCAGCGACCTGGCAATAGAAATGCCCGGCGAGACGGCTATTCCCTTCTTTATTTCCATCGCACGCTTCTACAAAATCTTAACGTTTTTTTTGGTCGCGCGGTGTCGGCTCATCAAAATGCTTTTCTTCCACAAGCTCTTGTAAAGCATCGACCGCTTTTTGAGCATCCGCGCCTTCGGCTTTAATTTTCAGTTTGGTCCCGCAAGTTGCCGCAAGCATACTCATCTGCATAATACTCTTGCCATCCACGCTGGTTTCGCTGTTGCTGACGGTAACATCACAATCAAACTGGTTGGCAACATCAACAAACTGCATTGCGGGGCGCATATGAAGCCCATCTGCGTTTTTTATCTCAACTTCCGTTTCGCAAACCACCTTCTCCAATGAATTTTGTCCTGCCTGCATCTCCAGGCTCCACGCACCTTTTACATCAATAATTTCCTATTATAGAAACGGATTTTCATCAGCTTCTCTGAGAAGAGACTCTATCTGCTCGGCTGTCCGGGATTGTCTGAGAAACTTGCGGAACTTCTCCTGCTGTAAATGCTTGAAAACGTTTTCCATCGCCTGTAAGTGCTTGTCGGGATTGTCCACAGGGCTAATTATTAGTATCACCGAATAAACCAGTCGTTTGTCGAGAGCGCAAAAATCAATACCTGCACTGCTTTGTCCTATCGCAGCAACGACATCTTTTACTGCCTGGTGCTTCACATGAGGCACAGCAACACCCTTGCCCATTCCCGTACTTGCCTCCTTTTCTCTTTTAATCACCGCCCTGGCAATTTCTTGACTGTTGTTTTTTCCGAGCCGCCCGGCTTTATCGAGTGACGCAACAAGCTCCTCTATTGCACCGTCACGGTCTCCGGCTTTCAGTTCCGGAATCACCGCCTCAAAACAGACAAAATCCGCAAACTTCATCTTATCCGCCTAAAATCATTCCTCAGTCGTCCCAACCGGCCAGAACAAAATCGACAAAAGGACATTATCGCAAAAAGCCAGGCTATCCCAACTCTGCACCACCGACGTGTTTGTTGTTTCGCTCCTTGCCCTTTTTTCTCTTGAGCTGTCGTTCAAGTTTACGGACAGCTACATCAATGCTCCGGTAAGCATCTTCACCTGTTTCGGTAACAACGAACACCTTGCTGTGCTCGCCCCTTGCAATTATCTCCACGCTGGCATTGCCGCCCGGCTGACCGTCGATAATTACCTCAACCTGATTGATACTATTGTAGTACCGCGGAAGCTTGGAAGTCTTTTCCTCAGCGTGCCTTCTAATAGCCTCCGTTATCTCGATATGTTTGCCGCTAATAGTAAAAAGCAAAATCGTCCTCCTTAACTATTTTCCGACATCAAAATCCGTTCCTATGCGTTTTTATTATTTTTCGAACCTGCTTCCGGCAGAGCAGGTGCCGCGCGCGCAACCCTCGGTGTTATAACACCTGCGCTCACTGCAAATCTCAATGCTTCTTCTACTGTCATATCCAGCTCTATTGTCTGCTTTCTCGGCACCATTATTACAAAGCCGGTAAATGGCGTCGGCGAAGTAGGGATAAGAACCGTGAGAAATTCCTTTTTGACATTGTCTACAACTTTCTCAAGTCCGGAGCCCGTAACAAAGCCCATCGACCATATACCCTTGCGTGGGTACTCAACGGCAACAACTCTTGAGAACATCTTTTTCTTTTCCTCTTGAGTAAGCACAAAATCGGTAATCTGTTTTATATAAGGATAGACCCTCCTTAAAAACGGTGTGTTCATTATGAAGCCTTCGACCATTCGCCACAGTGTTCTGCCTACAACGCTGGCCAGAAGTGCTCCGACCATGCAAACGGCGAGTAGGGCTACAAGAAAACCTGCTGCAGATAAGGCCACATTCCACCACCGTTCGGCCAGGTTGTTAACAAATTCATCGCTGATAACTTTTCTCATCAACCAGTCCAGACCATCTCTTATATAGCTACTGATATTGTCCTGGATAAAACTGTACGCCCAGACGAATATCCAGATAGTCAGGATGGTCGGCAGTAAAACTGCTAATCCACGCAAAAAATAGCTTTTGAGGCGCCTTGTAACACTCATATCTTTAACACCAGGTCCTTTGCTATCATGAACTTACTATTTTTATTCTATCCAACGTGCTTATAAAACTGCATCTTATCCAGAATGATACAGCTTAATTTATGGACTCCTTATAGTCAATAAAAAAGTCTTTCGGCAAATGTGCCCCAATCAAATGTATCGCTGCCCCTGGTAAAGATGCAAGCATCCATACGGCCCGCTGACACAGCGCCAGCGCAGCCGCTTGTTCTTCACCGACGCCGGCGAACCTGATAAACAGGTCGGCAAGGAAAAATTCCACCACCGCCACCCCACCAATACTCACAGGAACCGCCCCTAACACCCACGCCAGAGTAAAGAATACATAATAATACTCGATGCCGGCTTCAATCCCCAGATTTCTGCCAAGAAGCCAGAAACCTGTGATTGTCAGAAGCTGTAAAAAAACTGTCAGAGCGAACACCACAAAAATTGTTCCGGGTTTGCTGCAATAAATAATAATCGCATTCTTAAAGTTAACAACCATCCTTAAAGTGGCTGCACGGATATATAACCAGGCCCTTGCCAGAATCGCCCGGTGTGTTTTAGACAACAAGAGTACGCAAAAAATCGCCGCTATGGCCACGAACACCCAGAGAAGGACCTCCTTGTATTCGACGACATATTCGAGAAAGCTGCGCCGGCCGCTGGAATGTATTACATCCCCCCGGCCTCGTAGAAAGAGCAAGTAGAAAAAAACAGCGATTGCCAATGTGCTTAACAACCCAATAATCCTGTCAACGAATACACTAAAAACCGCCTCGAACTTTTTATCGGTGTGTTTGGTAACGTACCAGGCCCGAAGCAAATCACCGCCCACCGATCCAGGCATAAAATTATTGTAAAACCACCCCAAAAAATATAATCTGACAGCAGCCCAAAAATCTATGAAGATGCGCTGACTCCTGAGCAACAACCACCAGCGCAGGCCTATTATTATTTGACTGACAATAAAAATACCGAGAGCAGCGGCGAAAACACCGATATTCATTTGACGGAAAATCTCAACTAACTTGTTCCATCTCTGCTCTCTGGAAACCCAAAATACCCCCAAAATCACCCCGCAAACAACCACTGCTATACGCAGAAACAGAAATATACGTTTACTTTTAGCTCTCGATTCGGGCATTAACGTAGTTTGCCTTAAAAAACTTGTTTTCGCAAATAATAACGGGTAAAACTGCTCACGGCAAGACGATATTTACTGAACCCCGTTAGAAATTCCAGAGGGGACAAGAATATGGGACAAAATGTGAAGGATTTCTAACGGGGTGAATCGAGTCACAAATCACGAAGGAGCAGACAAATGTCAGCAAATAAAACTATTGAAGAAGGTTTGGAATTTATTCCAAAATTCGATGACAACGGCCTGATACCGGCTATTGCTCAGGACGCAAAAACAGGCCAGATACTGATGGTCGCTTTTATGAATCGAGCGGCACTGGATTTAACAATTCAGACCGGCTATGCTACATATTTCAGCAGGTCAAGACAAAAATTGTGGAAAAAAGGCGAAGAAAGCGGCCATTTTCAAAAAGTAGAACAAACACTCGTTGATTGCGACCAAGATTGTCTCATCCTCAAGGTAGCCGTCGAGGCCGGCCAATGTCACATGGGCTACCAATCCTGCTTTTACCGTGCTTTGAAGAAAGACAGCATCAAAGAGCTGGAATTTACCGCAGAAAAGGTTTACGACCCGGATAAAGTTTATAAAAAATAGCCGAGCCAAATGCCGCAAGATTATTTCTGCCAATTTTATGCCTGTCTGGTGTAATGCCTTGTTATAAAAGAACTTAACGATTTAGCGCTTCTATTAACCTACTATAAGAAATATTTATAATAAGTATCGCCCGATAATTTTCTTGATTTCAACTTGACAATATGATAGAAGAATATGATAGTGCTTTTTGGCTTAAGCAAACAGTGTTTTTTAGCCGAAGTGAAAGCTACTTATGACTACTTTAGTGAACACTGTATCTGGCTTTAACGAGGAGCGGCAATGGTGTTTTTTTATTGGTCTTTTCTCGTGGAATAAGAATACGCTACTGCAGGGAAAGATTTGTGATTTGGCAAAACCAGCGTTTTCCTATCCACACCCCCAGAGGTTCTCCCGACAGCCGCATTCTGTGTGTTGATTGCATACATAACGTGAACGGCGGAGAGATTACTTGCGGCCGGCGCCGCAGGAGAAGTTATAAAGAATAAATTTTTTTTAACATCTTTTTTATGGAGGTCTTGATTATGAAAATTGTGAAGTTGAAATGGTTAATTATTTGTATTGTTGTAGGTTGGCTTGCCTTAACGGGCACCTCCATTCAAACGGCCGATGCAGCTACATGGTCGTTTCATTTTACATACCCTGATTGTCCCGGTGGAGACCTGGAGGTATGGGCAACCAGAGATTGCGTGCGGCGGTTGCTGCTCGTCAAGGGCTACGCCAAGAATTGCAAGAAATACGTCGGACACGTCCCTGGTGCCCCTTACAATGACCTGATTTTCGATTTCTATTGGGACTTCTGGTGTGGCAACCACGACCACATTAAGATCGCCCTGCCCGGCTGGACCGGGAGTAATTGGGAGCTGAAGGAGCTGCCACCGTGGATCGACGCAAACGTGGCTGGTGGTATCCCGCCAATAATCTCTGTTGGTGACCCAACGGGACGGATTCAGAGGGTATACATCGTGGTGAACCCGGAAGAATGGCGGGACAACTACTCCGGAGTAGTACTGGACCTGCCCGGCTATCTCATCGGCACCACTCCTATTGTTTTCGACCCCTGTGGATTAGACCCGTTCTCAACCACCCCTTTGAATGGAACACTTTCACGGGACGGTGAGATTGAGCTTATTCCACAGCCGCAGCAGCCGCCCCAGCCGGTTTTCGAGCAATTAGACTGGGTTGGCCCCTTCCCACCCGTGGTCGATAGTTCCTGGGGCCGCATAACATTGGAAATAAACCAACCGCGCGGCTTCTATTACCTGAACTTAAGTGTGGACACAAATGGGGACGGGGCTTATACGCCGGTTATCCAGAATATGAGTATTGAAACCACAGGGGAGACTCAAACGATTGCGAGCTTTTTCGATATCCTTGCTGATGAGCATGCGCAACCGCCCTACGATGTCCGTGTTTTGAACTACATGTATTCGATTGACGAGGTGCCGCAAGACGAACCACCTACGGCACAACAAATGACAGCAGATGTTATCGGCATTCCTTATCAGATCGGTAGTGAAAGTGACGTTGTTTACGACGACCTTCTGATGCCATATCCAGGCCCAATCTTTTGCATTGTCAAAAAGTCGGGCCAGCTGCCGAATTTGGGCTCGTTTGTCAATCAGCCGCAACAGACTAATTATTGTGCTCCCGGTGCCATTTCCAATAGTCTGAAATATCTCCAGGCCAACGGCGGGATCGCTGCATCAGTGGACACAAGCATCAGTGCTGTTGCCGCCCAAATAGGCACCACTTCGGCCGGAACGTCCTCAAACTGGTACCAGAAGAAGCAATCGTTGTCGTATTTCACAAACATTGTTACGACCAGGTATATCGAGGCCCCGCTGGACGATGCTGAGATTGATGACCTGATTAACGAGCTTAATAGGGGCCAGGACATCGAGATGGACCTGATTGGACATGTTGAGGTACTGGCGGGCCTGCGTGTAAGATGCGACGGCACAGTTGAACTGGATTTGTTTGACGATAACCAGACCGACGCCGTATCAGACCCTATGCATACTTCAATTATTGATGAAAGCAGCGGCACTCCACGTGTTGACGGTATGGTCCTTGAGCGTTTCGTGATTGAGTGTCCCATTACTGCTGTAACGCCTATTACTCTGCCATATCTTTTCCTCGACCATTATATTGACTGGCTCAACGCCCTGCAAGATGGGGTTGTCAGGGCAATGACGTTAGGAGAAGGCGAAGGCTATCTGTGGCAGTGGAATCCCAACAACCAGGAAGTTGAACTCGAGGGCGAGCCATATCCTCAAGACCCATTTATTCCGGCCGAGCCACCAGACGGCGGCCTTTATGTTTATGAAGGTGGCGGTGAAGGCGGTTTAGAGCCGAATGACGCCGGTCTCGTGATGGGCTGGGGCAACCAGGAAGGGAGTTCTACCAGTGCCTGGGTCGTTAAATATGACGAAGACCCCGACCTGACGAACTGCATTATTACGCTTGTGGTAACCGCACCACAGTGGGCGTTCCTCAATCCGAGCAACCAGATTAACAAGGTCTCCTTCGGTCTTGGAAATCCGCCCGCCGGAACCGGCCCGGTTCGTTCCTGGAGCTGGGACTGCGGACCCGGAAAGACCATCCAGTGGAACACGCCGACGGTGCTAAAGATTGACACGTCGAAGACGGGCATGACGGCGGCGACACCGACGGCTGACGGCTACACGAATAACTTGGCCTTCAACCTGACAACCGTGACGTGGCTGTGTGTTGATGAAAACGGAACGTGGGTCGGAGGACCAAATCCGGCACCCGGACCCGGCGGCTTCCAGTTCTTGTGGAACTACTGGCACTGGATACTGGTTTCTCCGAAAACCACTGTTGACAAGGGAATTTACAAGAAGTGGTCTCAACCGCCCGTAGTATTGGACCCGAATCTTGACCCACCGATGATCCTCGGTTGGGATGAGCATTCAGCCTATTGGTATGAGGACGCCTCGGGCGCTGGACATCCGTTGGTTGTAGCTGACGACTGGGAATGCAAAGATGATCGGCCTATTACCGATATCCACTGGTGGGGCTCGTACCACAACTGGACCCAGCCGTACCCACCCGCATTGCCCACAGCATTCCACATTGGAATCTGGACCAATGTGCCGGTTGACCCGGCCGAGCCGG
>SMTZ1_10004793_pt1 | contig 20900 bp, 20 predicted proteins | sample DeeMarSWOR136_30_FD_25667 | JGI IMG/M metagenome (IMG submission 25667) | reverse complement strand
GCTGGGTCAAAAGCAGCGTGTTTTCGGTACCCACTGTCCTGAGCTTTTTCAAACATACTCGGCGGCCGATCTCATCGGCTTCCCTCAGTGGACGGTTCAGTAAGGCTAAACCTGAAAGGTCGCTCTTTTCATTCTCGTGGATTTTACCCACACAAAAGGGAAGGATTACCCTATTTTATTTTTTTCCAGCCTCCGATGAGAAAGAGGAAGCAAAAAGAATTCAGAAGAAAAAGATAGCGAAGAAGATGAGGAAGCCCCACCAGCGGAATCAGAAGAGAGGAAGCAGCGAGTGCTCCAACGAAGGAGCCGAGCAGGTCCAGTCCATAGCCCAGGCCGTAGTTTTTCTTTTCCTTGAGGAAAAGGTGGTTGGAAACAATGAACAGATCTCCCCCCAGAAAGCCAAGGGCGAGAAGGTAGAGGAAGAATAAGACCTCAGGAGGATTCATCCTTAATGAAAGCTGTTGCCAAAGGAGGAGAAGAAGGAAGCCGGCCTGAATAAGAAGAAGCTGACCGAATTCTATTCTTTTTCTTTTTTTTCCCCGGAGAGAACCTAAGAAGAGGCCGAACATAAAGGAGGTGAGCAGGAGAGCTATGCTTCGGTAGAGGTATCCGAAGAGAATCTGAAAAGAAACGATGACGATGATTTCAGCGATGATGGTGGTGAATCCCATAACCGTTAGAGGGACCAGGAAGAATGAAGATTTTTTCTTTCTCAGCCAAAGGATGATGAGAAACAGAATGAAAAGAATCAAAGGGAAATCCAACAGCCAGAAAGGGCGCAGGGAAGAAAAAAATGAAAACATGTTCCTTTCCAGTCCTTTGAATTGGGTGCTCCACAGCACGGAATTATAGAAATAACTGATAGGGGAGAAGTCGAGGTTAATGGTCTTTTTTCCGGTGATGACTTTTTCTTTGACCATCTCCACCCGGAGAGGATTCAGGCGGGAAAAGAGAAGATTGGGGCTGACATAGGTATTTTGCAGGTTGAGGCTTTCGATTGTGTGACTGAGATCTTCATATTGGATGGTTAAAGAACGGGAGGATGCCAGGAAGATATTCATGTCCCCGGGCACGATTTCAACAACAGGGAAAGCCTCTTTCAGAGTGTGATAGAGCGAGGAGAGAAAATCCTGGAGCTCGGGGCTGATGTAATTCTCTGCAGAGGGGACCCGGAAGGAAAAAACTCCCTGTCCGTTCAATTTTTCTCTGGCTTTCAGGAAAAATTCCCCGGTGTAGAACCGGTTGATCTGGGCGGTAGCGGGTTCAGGGAGGTTGAGGATGATGATGTCATAGGTCCCTTGGGTTTTATCGAGGAAGGCTCTTCCATCCTGATAAAATATCTGGACTCGCTTGTCCTTCAGGATTTTTTGCTCTTTTTCAGGCAGAATCTCAAATGACATACGGATGATTTCCGGGTCGAGCTCGACATAATCGACCTTTGTCCTGGGATATTTCAGGATCTGTCCCAGGCTTCCGCCCGCACCTCCGCCCACCAGCAGCACGCGCTCGGCCTGAGGATTCTGGAGCAGCGCGAAGTGAACGGATTCCTCGGAGGAGGCTAGGTTCGGATAGGTATAGTCGAGCAGGCTGTTGTTGTACAGAGATATCTGCTCCTCAGTCTGGATAACCTGGAGCTTTCCGTAAGGAGAGTCTTTGCTCTTGATGAGTTGAAAAGGCTTCCAGTATATCTTCTGGCTGGGAAAATCGAATATGCAGAAGAAGGTGAGGAGGACCAGGATGCCGAGGGGAAAGAGTATGTGTTTTCTTTTGCCAAAAGTGAAAAAGGCCGCCAGACAGACGATTGCTCCGATAATGGCGGCTCCCTGCCAATTGGAAAAGAAGGGGATAAGAACCAGATAGACCATCAATCCAGCCATCGAGGAACCGAGAGACTCCAGGAGATAGACCTGATAGAGGTTTCCTCTCTGGAAATGAGCATTGAAAACAAAAAGACTCCCCAAGGGAAAACTGATGAACAAAGCCAGCAGGAGAGAAGAGACCAGCATGGGAATGATCCCGGTGATCTCACCGGGAAGAAGGCTGAGCACAAACCGGGAAAACCTGAGCCCGACAAGACAAGCCGGAAAGATGAGGATGACCAGGTAGTAGGCCCGGATAAACCGAGATGGGGAATATTTCAACTGAGAGCCGGCAATACTTCCCACGCCGCCCCACAAAAGCCAGGCTGCGAGTATAAACCCGAAAGTGATTTCGTTGCCGTAGAAATGGACAGAGAATTCCCTCAACAGGAATATCTGAAATGAGAGCGCAAGAAATCCCAGGAGAAAAGGAGGGAGATAGTCTTTCAACTCCAAATTCCTGGTATAAGAGTATTACAGTTTTTGCATCTATTCTCTGCCAGTTCGATCTTTTCTATTCGATAGCCTTTTCTGTCGATGACCACCTTTCCGCATTTGGGACAATAGGTGCTTTCCGCCCGGTGTCCAGGGACATTGCCGATATAAACGTAGTTGAGCCCTTCGTCTTTGGCGATATTGTACGCTCGCTCCAGAGTGGAGATAGGAGTCGAAGGCAGGTTTTTCACCAGATACATGGGATGAAACCGGGAAAAATGAAGAGGGACATCAGGGCCGACTTCTTTCCTGAGCCACTGGCTCACTCCTCTGATTTCTTGGGCGCTGTCATTGAGGGTGGGGATGACAAGATAGACGATTTCCATCCAAACCTTGCTCTTGGAGATGATCTTGATGGCTTCCAGGATAGGCTCCAGCTTTCCTCTGACATAGGATGTGTAAAAATCCTGAGAAAAGGCTTTCAGGTCGACTTTAATGGCCTGGACCACCTTGGTCAGCTCCACAAGAGGCTCAGGATTGATGTAACCGCCGGTGATGACGGCGTTATGGATTCCCTTTTTGTTCGCTTCTCTAGAGGTGTCATACATGTATTCATAGAAGATGATGGGCTCAGTGTAGGTGTAGGCGATGACAGGGCAGTTATTTTTTTGAGCACTTTGGACGACAGCCTGCGGAGGAAAATCGTAATGTGTGACTTGTTCAGGCCTGACCTGGGAAATCTCCCAGTTCTGACAGAATTTGCAGTTCACGTTGCAGCCAGCCGTGGCTATGGAGAGCGCACTGCTTCCCGGGAGGTAGTGAAACAGGGGTTTTTTTTCTATAGGGTCGATGTTGGCGGAACAGGCTTTTCCGTAGACCAGGGTGTAATATGTCCCTCCGATGTTCTCTCTGACACCACAGTAACCTCTTTCTTTATCCCCCAGCTTACAGAATCGGGGGCATAACTCGCACTCGATTTCCCTGTTCGGATGCTTTTTATAGAAGCGAGCCTCCACCTGGGACAGATTATCCTGCCTGCTGAACGCATAGAGGTCCATCAGCAAAGAGCTCATGCCAGAGCCTGTGAGGAGGGCAGCTCCTCCCGCTGTTTTGAAGAATTGTCTTCTTTTCATATCTCCTCTTCAATGATCTTGATTTCCCTGGCGCTTGCCTTTCCCAAACCCATCTTTACAGCGGTCTGGAGATACTTCGGCTCTCTGTTTTCTTCTTTCAAAGACGGCAGCCCACCCTGGGCTCTGAGCCGTTCAATGATCTGCCAGCCTGTGAAATCAGCGGCCACAGGATCCAGGCTGAAGACGAGTGCTTCGTATTTTTTGGCCCAATGAGCGTGATAAGCAGGTCCCCCATTATATTGAACAACGAGGCAGTCCAGGATAGAAAGCCTGTGCTTCTCTTTAATCGGGCTGGTTTCAAACAGCTCAGCCACATATGGGTCGCAGTTGGTGTCATGGTATTTATTCGGGTTGTGAATGGCTCCGAAATAGTTTTTCATTCCGGCTGTAATGCCGGCCATGCCATGGTCTTTTAGAATGGCCAGGCTGATTGAAGCGGTGATGGTGTCGGTCTGAATCCTGGAGAATCGGCTGCCGATGTTGAGATGGGCTACCAGATCATAATTATAGTCGACACCATTGGTATCCGTGCCCAAAACTTTCAGGGTGCTGCGGTTCATGTTCAAACGGTATCCCGCTTCCCTCAATTCCCTGTTGGTTCGGTCCCAGATGATGATCCCTCTTTCCGGGATCCCGCCTTCAATCAAAAGATTGGCCAGAGATTGAGATGCTTCGGGCCTGGTGGAGATCTTTCTGCCGCCGATGGTGTTGATCTTTATTCCCACTCTATCATCGGCCTTAAAGAGACGCCGGAGGCTTTCTTTTGGATTGGGGGAGTCATGGATCAGCTGCAATCCCCGGGAATACATCTGCAGGAGCTTCTTCTGATCGACTTTTCCGTCTTGAGTCAGAACTCCTTTCCCCCTGACAATAACGACTTGAGATGATGCCATGGCCCGAAAAATCCTCCTTTACTATGATATCAACAAATTAAAACGGTATGCAAATAAAGAGATACCATAGGCATCGAGGATTTCATGATAGAGAAATGCTCGGGAAGGATGGTGAAAAGGTCGGGGGCAGGCCTTGGCTGAGTTGATGTCTGTAGGGCGGCAAGTTTCTATCTGGAAAGCCTGATAAGGGTTGACCCCCGCTCACAGGAAATAAGAAAAGGCTTGTCAAAGGTGTGTTTTTCTGCTTATATTGAATAAGTCAAATCAATCGATGGAGTCCCTCCATGAATAAAGTCAAGTTAATCGAACTCATCAAGATTCTTGCTGTCTTAATCCTGGTCGCTTCATTTTTTGGCAGTGCCGCTTTTCTGTCAAAGAAGGGAGATGTCCCATCCCTTTTTTCTCTTTTGCCGGATGTTAAATCCTGGAAGCATTCTGAAGAGCCCCAGAATTATATCCCCGTGAACCTTTTTGAGTACATCAACGGTGCTGCAGAGATCTATCTTGCCTACGATTTTAAAGAATTAGCCGTGGGCCAGTATCAGAAAGAAACCAGCTCGGCAAGCCTGAGCGTGGAGATCTATGATATGGGGAATGAGAAGAATTCCTTCGGGATCTACAGCGCTGAGAGGTATCCGGAAAGCCGTTTCATCCCCATAGGAAGCCAGGGATACCTGGAAGAGGGGACCTTGAATTTTATAGCAGGCAGATATTATATCAAGCTTCTTTGCTTTGATTGTGGGGAAGAATCCGATGATATTCTGAAATCCTTTTCTCAGGAGGTTGTCACCAAGATCAAAGATAAAGCCCTTCTTCCCCCTCTTCTCCTGAGTTTTCCTCAGGAGGGGCTGATCAAGAACAGCGAGAAGTTCATCCTGCGAAATTTTTTGGGCTACAGCTTCCTCCATGACGGCTATGTGGCCAACTACAGGCTTCAGGACCGTGAGTTTGACTGCTTTATTATCGAGGGAAAGAGGGGTGAGGATGCCCAGAGCATGATGGAGCAGTATTTGGATAAAAAGAACGCATTGGATATCAAAAAGATTTCCTCGGGTTACGTCTTTAAAGACCGTTACTACCATAATATATATATAGCCAGAGTTGGGAATTATATCTGTGGGGTGATGAAGATTCAGGATGACTTTCGAGAAATCGGGGAGCATTATTTTGGATTATTGATCGAAGGCTTGAAGAAGTAATCCCAGCAAAGACTTTCCTGCCCTCCTCCATGGCTTCGGATGGAGGGGAAACCAGCAATGGACTTATCAACTCATATCAATGCAGTCATTCGTGTGGCATCCTCTGTGGCGCAGGCCTGGATACCGCCCTCAGCCCCCGGACCCCGAGGGAACCAGTCCCGTCGGTTCCCCCCGTCGGACAAGCCGACGGGTCCCCCTTCCGCTACGGGGGCTCTAGGGCTGTATTCAGGCCCGCTTAGAGATGGTAACCTTATTGACTGCGTTTACATGAGATCAGATGTTTTTCCTCGTCATGGAATTGTTTTTGTTTTTATCAGGAATGGACTATAATGAATGAGGTGTAGCAAGTACCGATGAAAGAAAACAAGGTCGTTGTCGCCTCCCTGGTGATCATCGTTATTTTCCTCGCAGGAGTGGTCCTGCGGCTGGCCAAGCCTGTCCTCTTTCCCTTCTTTTTGGCCATCTTTCTCTCCTTTGTCCTTTCGCCGGCGTTGGATTTCATGACCCGCCTGAAGATCCCGAAATTCGTCTCTATCCTGTTTATCGTCATATTTGCCTTTTTTATCATCTATCTCTTAGGCGCTCTTTTCTACTCCAGCGGTAAGACCTTTGCCTCTGGATTCCCGAAATACGCCGAGAAAATCAGCTCGATTCTCACCTCGATTCAAGAGAGCCTTAAGCTCAACGTCCCGGAGCGGGAGCCTGTGGATTGGGTTGGACAACTTGATTTCAACAGGGTTGGAGGATTCTTTATTTCCTCTCTTGGCCCCTTTTTCGCTTTCATGTCCAACCTTTTTCTGGTTTTTATCTTTCTGATCTTTATTCTCGCCGGGCGAGGAAGTATCAAAGAGAAGATTGAGAGGTCTTTCAGCAGTCACAGGTCGTCCCAGATCATCAATGTTATCCAGAACATCGATAGTCAAATCCAGAGGTACCTGGTTATCAAAACAGTAATCAGCTTTGCTACCGGAGTTATCGCCACGGTCGTCCTGCTAATCTTTGGAGTCGATTTTGCCGTTGTTTTCGGGTTTATCACCTTTATCCTGAATTACATCCCGAACATCGGGTCCATAATAGCCACTTCCTTTCCTGTGGCTATCGCTGCTATTCAGTTCGAGACTCTGTGGCCCGCATTCTGGATTCTCATCATTCTGGGCTCCACCCAGATGATTCTGGGTAACTTCGTTGAACCGAGGGTGATGGGACAGGGACTGGGCCTAAGCACCCTGGTTGTCCTCTTTTTCCTTTTTTTCTGGGGGTGGTTATGGGGGATAGGGGGCATGATCCTGGCCGTCCCCACAGCCGCAATCGTCAAGATTGTCTGCCGAAACATCCCCTCCTTGAATTTTGTGGCTGAGCTTATGAGTAAAGGATAAAAGGACCGCCTCTCCAGAATTGAATCTGTTCTCCTGATTTTTTATTTGTTTATCCTCCTCAATGATACACTCAACACGAATATCTCCCGCATTATGGAAAAGAGCGAAACTGAAAATATTGAGGAAGAGAGGAAGGAATATTTAGAAAGAAAAGGCCGGAGACCTCATGGCCTCCGGCCTTGATTTTACCTTATTTCAGGCTAATAACTTACAGCCTGATTCCAATGCTGACGCCAGCGTTGAGATCTGGGATAGAAGCGTTTCCCGTCAGGAGCCAGGGGCCTTCACGGAAGATCCTGTCGTACATGTAAGCGTCGATGTAAAAACCGTTCTTCATGTCGACCGTGAATCCGAAGGCCGTGGTGAGAGAGGAAGCAGGTTGAGCAGTGACCGTTGTCCAGTCTTCCGTGGCCGGATCAGTATCGATGTTTATCACTGTTTTCTCCTTGGACGTCTCGAAGGTGACTGAAGCCCGCATGGTGAACCAGCTGAACAGACGTTTCTCAGCAAAGACTCTCATGATGGGAGAAGCGGTGACTTTTGGATTGTCCTTTTGGGTGTCTGTGGTAGGTGTTTCGATGGTCGTCTCTTCTTTGGATTTACCTCTGGCAAAGCCCAGCTGAATGCCGAAATAATAGCCGTCTCCGTGGAAAAGCGGCCCGACGAGAAAAACAAGCCCTTTCTGGGACCGCCCGTAGGTCGTTCCGTCATCAGGAGTGGCGGTATCCGGGTCTATTTCCACAGATCCTCCATAAGAGAGATAGAAGAGGTTGGCCACAATGTCTGTGCTTTCGCCTAACATGTAGCTTGCTCTCAGGTTGACATCCATATCCTTTCCCGAGAATGAGGCAGTCTCATCGTCAGCTGTAGAGCCGGTGGCGGTGGTGTATTCATACTCATATTTAGGCTGGCCATAGCCGAGATCCGCACTCAGGTTCAATTTGTCTTTCATCATGGTGTAAACCGCTCCTATGCGGAGCATCATAACCGATATTTTCTTATTGAAGGTATCATCTTTTTCCGTGGAAACAGATTGGGGGTCGTTGATCCGGTTCCCCGAAACTCCGCGTCCCACATAGCTGAGACCAAACCCGGCCTTTAACTTATCCCCTATAGGAAGAGCGTAATAGAGGCCGAAGGACCTTACTCCGTTCAGGTTGGTCACGTTGACACCATCCACGCCCACCGCATCCTGACCGCAGAGCGGAGCGACCAAGCCGTTCACGTCGTTGATATCCTGGCCTGGCCCAGCCCAGATATCTGTCCTGTAGCTCCCGTAGCGTTTCCCGATCTGAAGCCCGAACGTCCCGGGTAAGTTGAGACCGTCTAACTTGAAGATGCCGTAACCGCTGTAGGTCAATGTTGAGGAGTCGAAGTCGATATTCACGAAACTGGGATTATCCAGCATGAAAGCGGGGTTGATCAGGGAATCGACCGAGGTGATCACCATGCCTATCGGAGTGAGCTCATGATAGACCGTTCCTGTCAGGACCATCTTGCGGGAATCCGTGGCCAGGACGTTGATGGTTAAAAACAGGGCTAGAGTTCCGATTGCGCACAATTTTCCGATTTGTTTCATTCTTGCCTTTCCTCCTTAGCCATAAATTTGAAGTCAACTCGCCTTCTGCTCGTCCATTTATGACACAGCTTTTTTTAGGGGTCAATCGCCTTTTGAGGTGATTCTGAAGGTGAATTTTATGTTGATTTTGGTTAATAATGGAGTAGAGATAGGATTTTGGCAGGACGCTTGTTATTTCAGGTTGGATAGGATTGAAGGAAAGGTCAGAACATCACTCCTTGATGACATTTCGTGTTATCTTCTTCGCCTGTTCAATCCTTAGTGATGATCTTCTTTTCCCGGGAAAGCTGTTTCATTCTCGAAAATCTATCGATAACCTGATTAAGGTATCTTCTCCCTTTCAGGTCTCCACCGGTCGCCAGCTGGATTGAGAGCATGACCCGGTCCAGGCAGCGTATTTTCTCATCCTGAGTGTAGATATCGGCTGCTCCTGGGATGATGATCTTCTTTTCGTATCGGCATCTTTCCAGGTTCTGATAGACGGCCTCTCCTATTTCATTTTTGGCTCGGCTTCTCTCATCAGGCATGAAGAGGAGTGATTTTTCCTTTTCTGTTTTTTCTCTGGCGTATTCGAGGGACAGCAAGGCTTCCCTATCCGTGAAAGTCTCTTTTCTTCTGGCGTATTCCATCAAGGGCGCTTCAATGTGGAAAGCCAGCCAGGCCATTCGCTCGTCTCTTAAGATATCCTCTTCAGGGAGGATCCTTTTGGGAACAGATGCCTGTTTCCTTTCGATGACTCGCTCTTCATGGTAGGTGCTGTGTTTTTCGAGAAAGCTGCAGGTTTGCGGGCAGTGAATCTCCTTTTCTCTGAGAAGGCCGCAGCAGAGGCTGCACAGATACTCACCCAGGGCAGCGCAATACCGCTTCCCTTTTCTTTTCTGGCATTTCACGCATTTAGCCATTTGTCTCTTGAATAATGCTGCTTTTAAGAGGAAATGCTCAGCAAGTCAGATGGAAGGCGCCGATCGTTCTTTTCTGAGGGGCGATTTGGTTGTAGCTTTCCACAGCCTTTTCAGTTTTTTCTATGACCAGAGAGATACCCTTTGATTGGGCTGCTTGCTTCACTTCTTCTTCCACCTTCATGATTCCGTAAAAGCCGGTTCCGATGACGATGAATTCAGGAGCCTCCTGGAACACATCCTCTATGTCTCTCAAAGATAATCTGTGCCCGCTCTCCCGCCACCAGGAGTCTTTGATTCTGTCTGGGAAAAGGATGAGGTCTGAAGTGTAGGCCTGTCCGCTGATTTCCATTCGGCCAAAAGAGTAGGAATCGATCATTTTTGTCTTCTCTTTTTCCTCATCAAGAATGTATCCGAAGTGAAGATTTTCATTTTTTTCCCGAGGATACTTTTCAGAGCTTTTTGGGCTGCTCTCTGCTCAGCACTTTTCTTGGAATGGCCCTTGGCTTTTGCCAGGGGTTTTTTTTCAATAAAAACCTTGACAATAAAGTCTTTTCTATGATCAGGACCAGTCGTGGTGACGGTCTTGTAGACAGGGGCAGGAAGATTTTCCTTTTGGAGGTATTCCTGCAAGGCAGATTTGTAGTTGTTGATGAGGAAGCTCTCCGCTTTGATTCTTTTAAAAAGGTTTTCCAGATGAGGAAGAAGAAAATCCCTGGCCTCTTTAATCCCTCCGTCAAGATAAATAGCGGCTACCAGAGCTTCAAAGGCGCCGGCAAGGATGGTTTTCTTTCTCCTGCCTCCGCTTTTTTCCTCGCCTTTGCCGAGGAGGATGTTCTTATCGAGGTTAATTTTTTTCCCGAATGTGGAAAGAGAACTGGTGTTGGCAGCTATTGATTTGAGTTTGGAAAGTTCTCCTTCAGCAAAGTCATCATATCTGGAGTAGAGATAATCGGCGACGACAAGCCCGAGGACGGAATCGCCCAGGAATTCCAGAGTTTCATTGTCCGCTTCCACATTCGGCTGGTTTTCATAAGCATAGGAGCTGTGAATCAAGGCCTGAATAAGCATGGCTTTATCATTGAACCTGTAGCCTATCTTTTTTTCGAATTGAGAGATATTGATTCTCATGAACGGATGATTTTTCTCATTCTTGAAGTTTTAATCACTGCGGGCTTTTTGAAGCTTTTGAGGAATAAACGACTTTTCCGCCCACAATTGTCATTTCTGGGGCTCCTTTTAATTTCCATCCATGAAAGGGATTGTTCCTGCCTTTTGACTTAAAGGTGTTGATATCCACGACGATTTCCTGGCGGAGGTTGAGAACGGTCAAATCAGCGTCAGCACCGACCTGGATTCGACCTTTGTTCTCCAATCCAAGGATAAGAGCCGGATTCAAGGATATCATCTCGATGAATTTATTGAGAGAAATGACTTTTGCGTTGACCAGTTTATCCAGACAAAGTGAGACAGCCGTCTCGAGGCCGTTGATCCCGAAGGGAGCCTTATCGAATTCCACACTCTTCTCATCCACGGTGTGAGGGGCATGGTCTGTGGCAATAGCATCTATGATCCCGTCCTTGACAGCCCGGATCAAAGCCTGGGCATCTTCCTTGCTCCTGAGGGGAGGATTCACTTTGTAGCTTGTATCATAATTTTCGAGTGAGGAGTCGGTAAGAAAGAGATGATGTGGAGTGACCTCTGCTGTGACTTTAATCTTTTTTCTTTTTGCGTCTCTGACCAGATCCACAGCTCCTTTGGTGCTGAGATGAGCGATATGGATTGGCGAACCGGCTCTCTGGGCGAGTATGATGTCTCGAGAGACCATGATCTCCTCAGATGAGGAGGGGATTCCTTTCAGTCCGAAGAGGTAGGAGTGGTAGCCCTCATGCATTACGCCTTCAGCGCTCAAATTCTTGTCTTCGCAGTGGTCAATGATGACGGTGTCCAAAATCTTAGAATATTCCAGAGCCCGCCTCATGACCTGTGCATTTTGAACAGGAAAGCCATCATCCGAGAAAGCGACAGCTCCGGCATCGCTCAGGTCCCCCATGTCGGTCAGCTCTTCGCCCAGCTGCCGCCGGGTTATAGAAGCTACGGGGAAGATGTTGACGACCGCTTTTTTTTTGGCTTCGGAGAGGATGTATTCTGTCACTCCTCGATTGTCATTCACAGGTTCTGTATTGGGCATACAAGCAATGGAAGTAAAGCCCCCTCTGGCAGCGGCACGCGCACCGGTGGAGAGCGTTTCCTTTTCTTCCTGTCCGGGCTCTCGCAGATGGACGTGCATGTCGATGAATCCCGGAGCCACCACCAGCCGGGAAGCGTCGATGATTTTTGATCCGCTGGCTCTGATATTCGGCTTTACGGCGGCAATTTTCCCTTTGTCAATCAGAACGTCTATTGTCTTATCCAGTCCAGAGGAAGGGTCGACAACTCTCCCGTTCTTAATCAAAAGCTTCACGGTCTTTTCCTCCTAACAAAAGGTAGAGAACGGCCATCCTGACTGCGATACCGTTTTCCACCTGCTTGAGTATGACCGATTTTGCCGAGTCTGCTATGTCTGCTGACAACTCCACTCCTCGGTTAATGGGACCAGGATGCATGATGATGGCATTCTTCTTCGCTCGTCTGAATCTTTTAGCGGTCAAGGCATAGATGTTTCGGTATTCCCGAATTGAGGGAAAGAAATTTTTGGCCTGCCTTTCCAGTTGAATTCTCAGCATCATGACCACATCGGCGCCTTGTATAGCTCGGTCAAGGTTGAAATCCAAATTCACTCCGAATTTTTCAAATTCCTGAGGGAGAAGTGGGGGAGGGCCGACTAAAGTCACCCTGGCTCCCATCTTTCCAAAAAGGAATATATTGGAACGGGCCACTCGACTGTGGAGGATATCTCCGACGATTATTATTTTTAAATCTTTGAAATTCTTTTTGTGTTGCCTTATGGTGAAAGCGTCCAGAAGAGCCTGAGTGGGATGCTCATGGGCTCCATCTCCAGCATTGATGATGTTTGAGCGGCTGAATGTAGAGGCATAGCGGGTGGCGCCAGCACAGGAATGCCGGATGATGATGGCATCAGGATTCATAGCTTCGAGGTTGAGGATGGTGTCCTTAAATGTCTCACCCTTTGATGTGCTGCTGGCATTTAAGTTAAAGTTGACGATATCTGCACTCAGCCTTTTTGCAGCCAGTTCGAAAGAGCTTCGTGTTCGAGTGCTGGGCTCAAAGAAGAGGTTGATGATGGTTTTTCCCCGCAGGGTGGGGACCTTTTTGATTTCTCGAGTCGATATTTCGTAGAAGGATTCTGCTGTGTCCAGAATATCGATGATCTCGGAAGCAGTCAGGTCCTGTATGCCGAGCAGATGTTTATGCTTGAAGGCCACACCTGTCTCCTATTTGATCCCCGGCGGCTCTGTGATCAGCACCTCATCGGTGTTATCGATCTCTTTCAAGCGGACCTGGACGTTTTCCCTTTTTGATGTGGGGAGGAATTTTCCGACGTAGTCGGCTCTTATCGGCAGTTCTCGATGGCCGCGGTCGATGAGAACCAGAAGCTGGATGGTCTTCGGGCGTCCAAGGTCGATCAGGCTGTCCATGGCGGCCCGTATCGTCCTCCCGGTAAACAGAACATCATCCACCAGGAGGACGTCTTTCTTAACCACAGAGAAGTTGATCTCTGTTTTTTTGACCATGTGCTGAGCTTCAGGCTCCGAGAAATCATCTCTGTAGAGAGTGATATCCAGAACCCCTACTGGGATGTCAACCTTTTCCATATCATTGATCAGCTTCGATATCCTTTTGCCGACATAGATTCCTCTTGTCCGGATCCCGACAATGACCAGATTTTTGAGATTGCGGTTTCGCTCGATGATCTCGGTTGTCATCCGGTCCAAGGCTCTCTTTATTTTCGGGGAATCCATGATCCTGGCTTTAATTTTTTCTTTCATCCAGTGGCTCCTGATTTATAGGGAAGTTCATTAAGGATACACTCATTCTATCCCTAAGAAAATGCAATATCTGATGAAAAATGTCAAGGATGTATAATTGTCTATAAGTATTCAATCTTCAATGATAGAAAAAGCTATTGCTCAGGTTGGGTGGTTCTAAAACACGCCGCTCTTGCCCCAAGACCTCGGAGGGGGAACAGCTCCGCTTTCCCCCTTCCGACGGGAGCTCAATTTCATTGAGACTCCCTGCCTCCCCTTCTCGGGCAAGATATAAAGCCTTGCCCTGCGACCAAGGGAGCATACTCCCTTGGAATCCTCACTGATTTGTGTTCTAGGAGAAGGCCACAAATCAGAAAAAAGCGGCTCGATCCCAGGCTTCGCTCTCCTCTTCCTATTGGAGAGATTGCTTCGTCGCTTCGCTCCTCGCAACGCCCGCTCAGCCTTCCATACGGTTTTTTCACCATCCAACCTGAGCTCTTCTCTGTCACGAAATTTGTGATGCTCCGAAATATGGATTGCACTTTATTGTGTGGCATTTCTGCTGGACATGATTTAAAAGCTGTTGTTTATTGATGTTTTTTTGTTTTGCACTTTGTGCTGGTTCTCTGTAAGAAATCAGATTTTGGAGATAGACAGAGTCAAGATGGAAAACTTACTATTCATATCATATGTCAATCTTTATGACCTGCCTTTGAAAAATTTCTTTGTAGTGGCCAAGTCTTTTTCAATCTGACGGATGAGGTCGGCAGGTGATCTGAACTTGATCTCATCCCTTATTTTTTTCAAGAATCCAAGAGCTATAGGCTTACCATAGAGTTCTTCTTCGAAATCAATTATATAGGATTCAATATGCATGCCTTTTTGTTTGAAAGTCGGCTGGCTTCCCACGTTGGTCATAGAGGAAAAAGTTTTGAGCCCAATCCGCGTTTGGCTGATAAACACGCCCTGAGGAATTATTTCATTTTCTGTTTTGATGTTGGCCGTGGGAAAGCCGAGGCTTTTTCCTCTGGAATGGCCTTTTATCACCGTTCCTTCTATTTCATAATTTCTCCCCAACATCTTCTGCGCTTTTTCGACACGTCCTTCTTGGAGAAATCGGCGAACCAGGCTGCTGCTTACGATTTCCCCGTTCAAAATGACTGAGGGAATAGAGTGAACCTGAAAGCGGAATTGAGAGGAAAGACGTCGGAGGAGTGAATTATCCCCTTTACGGTTTTTACCGAAGCGAAAGTTTTCACCGACTATGACGACCTCTGCTTTGAGGGTTTCAGATACGATCTTTTGGATGAAATCATGGGCAGATAGACTGGAGAATTTCTTATCAAAAGGAATAGCGAGGACAGCCTGGATGTTGAATTTATCTATTTCTCTTAGCCGCTGGTCAAACGTCTGGATGGTAGATATCCTGCTCTCGCCAAGGACTTTTTCCGGATGAGGAGAAAAAGTCAGGACAAGGGAAAGAAGGTCATGCTCTCTGGCTTTTTTTTCAAGGAATTTCAAAATCTTTTGATGTCCCAGATGAATGCCGTCAAAGTTGCCTATGGCCACGGCGGACGGTCTGGAATAGGATGAGAACTGGTCGAAACTGTTAAAGAGTTCCATGGGATTAGAGTTTGATGATTTTGGCTTTCTCCATGAAAGCGATCTTGAGCTGATGGAGGCAGGCGGTCAAAAAGTCTTCTTCTTCGCTCTTGAGGTTCCCTTTTGTCCGTTCCTTTAAAAGGTCGAGCAGATCAATCAGTCTTTTAGCCAGCTCAAGATTCTCTTCCTTTATTTTGGCTAAAGGGTCTTCAGCCAGGCCCAGCTTGATCAAGGCCTGAGTGAAGAAAGGAAGAACGAGCGAACTGAATTCGAGAGGAGGAAGAATCTCTTTATGTTCTTCTGGCCTTTCTTGCCCTGTCTTTTTTCCCGCTTTTTTTTTCTGGGTTTCTTTTTTTTCTGGCATTTTATCCCCTTATGATGAAAGTATTTTTACGAGGCCGGCCGGAATTGACAACGTATTTTATGTACAATTCAGGTTAAATCAACCGAAAAAAAATATTACAATATTGACTGTTCAAATTCAAGGGAGAAGAAAAATGGAAGATGCTAAAAATGCAGGAAAAAAATTTTCACGCCTGGTTCAAATCCTGGACGCTTTGAGAGGAGAAAAAGGATGTCCTTGGGACAAGGAACAGGATGAGAGGTCCATAGCGAATTATTTCTTGGAGGAGGCCTATGAGGCTGTCGATGCCATAGACAAAGGTGACGCAGATTCTCTGGCAGAGGAGCTGGGAGATGTGTTGATGGAGGTTGTTTTCTTAGCCCGGATTTTCACAGAAAAAAAGCAGTTCTCGATCTCTGATGTTGTCGACGGAATCAACAGGAAGATGGTTCAACGACATCCCCATGTGTTCGCTGGTAAGGATTATAAAACTTCTGAGAGAGTCATCGACGAGTGGTGTCGACAGAAAAAGGAGGAAAAGGAAAGGCAATCGGTTCTGGATGGCATGGCCAGCTGTCTTCCTTCTCTCCTGGAAGCCTTCCAGATCGGGCTTCGCGTATCCCAGTTTGGCTTCGATTGGGAGCAGCCTTTGGATGCTCTCCAGAAAGTGAAGGAGGAAATATCCGAGCTGGAAAAGGCGTTGAAAGCGAATAAAAAGGACGAGATCTTCACGGAAATAGGGGATGTTTTTTTTGCCCTGTCCAATGTTTCCCGTCATCTGGGAGTCAACCCGGAGATGTCTCTCAGACAGGCTAACAAGAAATTCAGCAGAAGGTTTAAATTCATTGAGGAACAATTGGAAAGAGAAGGAAGGGATCTGAAGGAGACGAGCTTAAAAGAGATGGATGAGATCTGGGAAGAAGCCAAAGAGAAAATCAAATAGCTCGAAGCGATCCTTTTAATCCAGGTGGGATTTTCGGGCGATGAGATTGCCTTTTATGAATTCTTCGATTTCCCCATCCAGAACCCTCTCCGTATCCCCGATCTCCTCTCCAGTCCGAAGGTCTTTGATCATCCTGTAAGGATGAAGCACATAGGACCTGATTTGGTTTCCCCAGGCGATATCGGATTTCGCATCTTCCAGTTTTTCAAGTTTTTCCAGCTTGGCCTTCTTCTCCAGCTCGTAGAGCCTGGCTTTAAGGACTTTCATGGCGCTGGCTTTATTTTTATGTTGTGACCTTTCGTTCTGGCACTGAACGACAATACCTGTAGGGATGTGGGTTATCCGCACGGCCGAATCAGTGACGTTGACGTGCTGTCCTCCTCGCCCCGAAGAGCGGAAGGTATCGATGCGCAGGTCTTCGGGATTGATCTCGACTTCAATATCCTCCTCGACCTCAGGATAGACAAAAACAGCGGCAAAGGATGTGTGACGTCTTTTATTGGCATCAAAAGGGGATATCCTTACCAGGCGGTGGACTCCGGATTCCTGGCTGAGGTTGCCGTAGGCGTAATCTCCTTGGACTCGGACTGTCACACTCTTCAACCCTGCTTCTTCCCCTGGAAGGTAGTCAAGAATTTCGGTTTTATAATCCTTTCTCTCGGCATATCTCAGGTACATCCGAAGAAGCATCTGGGCCCAATCCTGTGATTCTGTGCCCCCCGCTCCAGGGTGGATGGTGAGGATGGCATTTCGGATGTCGTCTTGTTCAGAAAAGAGTGTTTGAAGCTCAGCCTCCTCAAAGTCCTTTTCAAAGGAGGCCAGCGACAGGCTTATATCCTGGTCGACATTTTCTCCTTCTTCAGCCAGCTCTAGCAAGACTTCAAGTTCTTCCTTTTCCCGGTAAAGCCTGGAGAGGAATTGCATTTCTCTCTCCAGTCTTTTCTTGCTCTGTTGGAGGGATTGAGATTTTTTTAGGTCTTTCCAGGTATCCGGAGAGGAAAGTTCTTGGTTTATCTTTTCGTAATCCGCTTTTTTCTGATCAAGGTCAAAGATAACCTCTGAGATCTTCGAATGCAGAGAGACATTCTTTGATCCTGACCAGGAGGTCAGAATGACTCAGTTTAGGAGGGGATTCTTTTTCTTCCATGGATTCTTTTCACTAAAGCCAGAATAAGAAATACAGCTGATAAAGTCAAGCTGAGATAGGGGAGGATATCCCCGAATCTCGTGTAAAAAGTGAGTTTTTCGGAGGGAGTGATGATCCCGGAAAGATGGGTTTGAGTCATCAGCTGAGATCGGGAGAGGACGCGTCCGTAAGGATCGATGATCCCGCTGATTCCTGTGGTGGCGGCCCGAAGAAGAAACCTTCTGTTTTCTACGGCTCTCAGGACGGCCATAGAAAAATGTTGATAGGGAGCTGAGGTTTTTCCGTACCAGCCGTCATTGGTGATGGTGGTCAGGAAGTGTGCGCCTTTTTTGACAAATCTACGGACAAGATCCGGAAAGATGATTTCATAGCAGATAGGAGAACCGAATTTGAGCTCTTTGAATTGATGGAGGTTGTATTCTATGCCTGGCGTGATTTCGCCTATGGCGTGGGTCATTTTTTCAATAAAGCTGAAGACTTTTTTATAGGGCGTATACTCACCAAAGGGAACAAGGTGCATTTTGTGGTACTGGCTTTGAGAGAGTGCCGGGCTGAGGCAGAGAGCGGTGTTGTAGTAGTTTACACTTCCAGGAGGACCTGTCTGTTCATTGGTCCCGAGAAGAATAGTGCAATCTTTTTCTTGAACGAACTGGAAGAGTTTTTCTTTGAAATCCTGATAATACCCGTAGGAACAGCTGAAGCAGAGAGGAACCGAGAATTCAGGCCAGATAATGAGATCGGCTCCTCCTTCATCCGCTTTTTGGCTCAATTCAAGATGCCGGTCAAAAAGGTCCCAGATTTCCATGGTGGAAACTTGGTCCCAGTAGATGTCCGAAGAGACATTTCCCTGGATGACAGCAGCGGGAAAGGAGTTTTCATCGGGAGTGATTTTTTTCAAGCTCAACCATCCGCTCAGATGAATGATCAACACGAGAGTCAGAGCAGAAAAAAAAGGCATTTTTCTGTTGAATCGGATGGAGAAAACGAACATGCTCTGGAACAGGATGAGGATGAAAGAAAGTCCATAGACCCCGGTTATTGTGGCCAGCTGGATAAACCAGATGTTGGAGTGCTGAGTTGTGCCGATGAGTCCCCACGGAAAACCAGTTAAAAAATGAGTCAGGATGTATTCCAGAGATACCCAGATGAAGGGAGTCAGAAGGAAGACCAGCTGGGGAAAGGATCGAGAGATTTTCGTAAAGACGAGACAGAAAAAGGCCCAGTAGAGAGCAAGAAAAAGAACAAATATGATGTAAATGATGATGCTTATTCCCAGAGAAAGATTGCCGTAGTGGACAGGAACAGATGGGATCCAGTAAATCAAGATAGAGTTGTATGAGATTCCGGCTATAAGTCCCAGGAGGAACGCTTGGGCTGGTTTTTTATTGATTATGATGAAGAGGAGAGGGATAAGGGAGATCCAGGCGAAGAAAGAGAGTCCGAATTTGGGGGCCGCGATAGCAGTGAGTAACCCGGACAATACGGAAAGGATAAAATCTGATTTTTTGAGTTTCAAATCGCAAACCTGCGTGTAAAAATGCCGCTCTCTTGTCTATTGAAGGAAAAAAGAGAAATTGCCTTGTAGAGAATTAGCTTCTGATCACGAAGTAGTCAACTTTCCTTCTTGATTCGGATTGCAGCTGGTTAAGGATTTTCTCTGCTTCTTCCCTTGTTTCGTAACCTCCGATCCTCACCCGGAAAACAGGTCGACTGTCTGTCGGGAAAGGATCCAGAACTATAGCTGGATATCCTCTCTCCTTGAATTGATCCGCAAAGGAATTGGCTGCATCTTTAGAGTCCAAAGCAGCGACCTGAATATAGTAGAGATTCTGCGGTGCGGCGGCTGGCTTTTTCTTTTGACTTTTTTCTTTGATCTTTTGGTGTGAGGCTAGTTCCTTGCTGATCGTATCTTCAGGCTGCTGGGAGGGGATAGCTGTTTTGTCTTCGACCTTCTGGGCCTCACCTGAAATAGTTAGGTCTGATTCGCTCACGAGTTGAGCCTGCTTCTTGCCTACGGAAACTCCCAGCAGAAAGATAACTACGCCGAGGATGAGAATGGCCAGGAAGATGATGGCGAGTTGGGCACTGGAGAGTTGAATCTCTCTGTAATCTTTGTTTTTCACTGTTTGCTTCTGGCTTCCTTTCTTTTAAGATCCTTTCGATCCGGAGAAAAATGCTTTAAGCATTTCGATGGGGAGAGGAAAAATGATCGTCGAATTTTTTTCTGTGGCTATCTCTGTCAGAGTGCCCAGGAATCTGAGCTGGAGAGCCTGGGGATTGGTCGAGATGATGTCCGCAGCTTTGGTCAGCTGTCCTGCAGCTTGGAACTCCCCGTCGGCGTGGATGATCTTCGCCCTTTTTTCTCTTTCAGCCTCGGCCTGCTTGGCTATGGCTCTGACCATATTTTCCGGAAGGTCGACATGCTTCATCTCCACCAGCTGGACTTTGATACCCCAGGGATCGGTGTGTTTGTCGATGATTTCCTGGAGCTGGGCGTTGAGCTTTTCTCTTTCTGAGAGAAGATCATCCAGTTCGACCTCTCCCAATACGCTGCGGAGGGTCGTTTGAGCAAGCTGGGAGGTGGCGAAGAGGTAATCTTGAACTTCGATGACCGCTTTCTGGGGATCCATGACGCGGAAATAGACAACAGCGTTGACTTTTACGGATACATTATCCTTGGTGATGACATCTTGAGGCGGAATATCCATGACCACGATTCGAAGGCTGACTCTGACCATGCGGTCGATCGGAGGGAAGACAAAGATGAGCCCAGGCCCTTTTGGTCTGGACAGGACTCGTCCTAAACGGAAGATGACGCCTCGTTCGTACTCCCTTAAAATCTTGATCGCGTTCAACAAGTAGAGCACGATGATAGATATAAGGATAATCCCAAAGGTTTGCATTTTTTACCTCCTGAGTTTGAAGTCTCTTTTCACGGTTTATAATATTTATCCTCAGGGTTGTTTTTTCCCTTTTCCCTCTGAGTGTTTATTGTTCTTAAGAATTGCGCTTTTTTATACTTCCCCTCCAGCAGGAAGCTTCAGTACGGCACCACCCTGTTCATGATTTGGTCACCTTCAGCATCAGGTTTTCCTTGACTTCAAGGACTTTGACCTTGGCCCCCTTGGGTATGTCTTCAGCCGCTTCTGCATCCCAGGTCTCGCCGTGGACAAAGACCTTTCCTTCGGGCTTGAGGTCACTCTTGGCCACTCCGATCTCTCCGATAAGGCCTTCCTTTCCCGTGTAGACTCTTTTCATATGGGCCCGAATGGCGATAACGATCAAGAAAATAAAGATAAAAGATAAGGCCAGGGCCACTGGAATGATCACTTTTAAGCTGGGGCGAAATTCCGGAATCGGAGTATCTATGAGCATTATCGAACCGATGATCATTGCTGTTATTCCTCCTACGGTTAAAATCCCATAACTCTGTATTTTGACCTCAAGAATGAAGAGTCCGATGGCCAGCAGGATCAGCAGCAGGCCCACATAATTGATGGGCAGGATCTGGAAGGAGAAGATGGCTAAGAGCAGGAAGATCCCGCCTAAAACCCCGGGGAGGA
>SMTZ1_10007852_pt1 | contig 20906 bp, 20 predicted proteins | sample DeeMarSWOR136_30_FD_25667 | JGI IMG/M metagenome (IMG submission 25667) | reverse complement strand
AAAGATGTTGCAAAATCCATGGGTTTGTCCATCGATTATTAATTCGTAATCATTCTCCCTTTTCTTCTTAAGCTTTAGCTTTAAGTATTTGTAATATTCTTCGATTATCTCGGGAATAACTACAGCAGCAACCATCTCTTCTTCTAAATCAGACTCATCAAGCGCTCCTTCCTTTATCTCCTCTTCCTTAAGCTCGAGTTCAGGAAACTCCTCATCGACTTCTGAGGAAAATAGGTCCTCGTCCATTTCTTCAACATCATCTTCTTTTTTAACTGGAGCCTTTTTTTTACTCATAATAACACCTTTGTAACTTAATAATTTCTATTCTGGATACAATTTATTTTTTTCTTTTATGTGATTTAAAAAGATGCAATCAGCTTCTTAATCGTTCTCAAAGAAATCTTTTGACAAATCTTTAATTGTATAAGTCGCGAGTCGTTGTAAATCACGCGGACCTATCAGCTCAATAAATATTTTTCCTTTTACATTATCCACTGATAAGTTAAGATTTAGGTTTGTGATTTTCTTTTTAACCGTTTCAATAAAATTAATTGCTTGGTTTAAGTCAGAATATCCGAAAGTAATCATTTTTCGATTTGTTCTCGGAATGATAAATCACTTCGTGCTGGAAAAAAGGAATTCATATAGTCATACAATTAATCTAGAATCTACGGAATCGTAATCGCTAGCTATTTTCCTCTTCTCAATGTTTTCGCATCGAGGACACTTCAGTAAGTTCTGTTTAATCTTCTCCAAAGAAGTGCCACATATTGAACAATCTGCAGCAATTACTCCCAAATCTCGGTCTTCTGTTGTTAGATCTATTTCGTTAAGTCTCATTTTAACAACTTTTGCCCTAATTATATCAGTTTTTTGAAAGCCATCCTCTACTTTTTCAATATAAGACTTGGAGACATGAGATACGTGGATATTTCCAAAAAAATTCGAATTATATAAGACTCTATTATTGACTACGCCAATATTTACTCCGACAGAATATTTTCGCACAAATCCTACAGCTCCAATTACTATATCTCCTTTAATAAGAGCCGGTACATGCTTTTCGTTGTAATCTTCAATTGAAATCTTTTTTCTTTTTAAATCTATTCTTACGGTCCCTGATTTGGACGCGTAAATAATTCCTTCGCTAGTGTGAGTAGAATTTTTGTCAGGTAAATATTCTTCGACAACCCCTAGGGGCTGGCCAATATAAGCATAATCACCATCATTAACCTTTTCTTTCATCTAAATCAATTGGATGTACGGTTATTTCTTGACCTTTTTTTCTTCTTATTCAATAAAAATTATTTATTATAAATATTCCTTACTATTATTTTTTATTGAAAATAGTGTAGTAGGGATTATATGAAAAAAAAAGAATTAGTTTCGATAATTCAGCAAACAAAACCATTTAATAATCCTAAAGTAAAATTAGAACAATATTGTATCGACGCAGTGTCAGCAGTAGATATTCTTTTTTTCGCGGGATTTGAACACGATGATATAAAGGATAGAATAATTATCGATTTGGGCGCAGGAACTGGGAGGCTGTCGATTGTTGCATTGTATCTACAAGCTCAAATTGTATTAAGCGTCGATATTGATCAATCTGCACTTTCAATACTTAAAAATAATTGTGAAGAATTAGAGCTTTACCATCTTGTTCATCCAATTAATTCAGAGATCATTCAATTGCCATTTCTAAGAGAGAGAATTCGAAACGCACCTAAAATAACAACAATTATGAATCCTCCGTTCGGAATTCAAACCAAAAAGGCTGATAGAATCTTTCTAGATAAAGCATTTGAGTATTCCGATGTCATTTATTCAATACACTTGTCTAACGACGATAATAGAGAATTTTTAATTTCTTATATTGAAAAAAAACAATGGATTGTTGATGATATCTTCACTTTTAATATGATTCTAGAGAAAACATTCGAGTTTCACACTCAAAAAAGAAAAAAGGTTTTAGTTGATTTGTATAGAATTGTAAAAAGAGATTGATTCATTGATAGGATTTCCAATCGTCAAAACTCTTAGGATATTTCATTATATCAGGAAAGTCTCCTTCAATTCTCAATAATTGATTATATTTAGCATTCCTATCGCTTCTACAAGGTGCACCCGTTTTAATAAATCCCGTGCATAAGCCAACAGACAAATCAGATATAAAGGCATCGGAAGTTTCACCTGAACGATGAGATACAACCACGTTGAAATTAGCGTTATATGCCATTTTTGCAGCATCGATTGCTTCTGTCAAGGATCCAATTTGATTAACCTTTAGTAATAACGCACTCCCCGCATCCATTTTTATTGCTTTTTCTAAAATTTTAACGTTAGTAACGGTTAAATCGTCGTCGACAATTATAACATTCTTATTCACATTCTTTGTTAATTTCCTAAAACTTTCGAAGTCGTTTTCATCAAAGGGATCTTCAATTGACTTTAATGGATAATCTTCAATAAGATTAATGTAATATTGAACCATTTCGTTGCTATCTAAGACTTTTCCGTCGATATAATACGCCCCATCTTTATAGAATTCACTAGCAGCTGAATCTAATGCTAAAACAAAGTCTACTCCTGGATGAAATCCAGCGCTATTAATCGCTTCTATAATAATATCTAAGGCTTCTGTTGTGTTTTGCATTGAAGGTGCAAATCCGCCCTCATCACCGACATTGATAGAATTTTTACCGTATTTTTCTCTTAATAAATCCTTCATTGTATGATATGTTTCAGTCAACATTTGAATAGCTTGTTGAAAACTTTTCGCACCAATTGGGAGAACCATAAATTCTTGGATTGCCAACGCATTTCCAGCGTGTTTACCTCCGTTTAATATGTTTGACATGGGAATTGGCATTAAATAAGAATCAGTAGATTTATCGTGGCTCAATTTATACAAGTGTTCAAATAAAGGAATGTTTTGCAATCTTGCTGCGAGTTTCGCTGCTGCTAGAGATATGGATAGAACTGCGTTTGCTCCCAGTTTGCCTTTATTTTCTGTTCCATCTATGCTAATCATCTCGTTATCGAGCTTAGTTTGTTCTCTTATATCAAATCCAATTAGCTTCTTGGCTAAGATATCATTTACGTTTGACACAGCTGTTTTGACGCCTTTCCCTAAGAAATCGCTTCCACCATCTCTTAATTCTAACGCTTCATTACTCCCAGTAGAAGCACCCGATGGGACAGCAGCTCTCGCATATTCTTTACCGCAAAATAGATCCGTTTCAACCGTTGGATTTCCTCGACTATCTAAAATCCATCTTGACTTAATGTCTGTAATTTTAAAATCTGCCATTTTGATTTCACAAAAATTTGTATAGAGTTAATTGAATAATTTATTTATTTAAAAAAAATTAAAATTATAATATTCTACGAATCATAAATTTTTAAATATTTATTAAATAATTAGTCCTTAATTTATCCACCAAAAACGCCATGTCTCAAAAACTAGCAAAACCTTGGGTTGAAAAATATCGACCAAGGAAATTAGACGATGTTGTAAATCAAAAAGAAATAGTCGCCCGTCTTAAACAATTCGTTAAAGACAAATCAATGCCTCACCTAATCTTTTCCGGACCAGCCGGAACAGGGAAAACCACATGCGCGCTTGCAATGGTCCGAGAATTGTATGGTAAAGAAATGGCACCTAACACGACCTATTTGGAGTTAAACGCAAGCGATGAGAGAGGAATCAATGTTATTAGGACGATCATTAAGGATTTTGCAAAAGCGAGGGCACCAGTAGCGTTTCCTTTCAAAATACTCATATTGGACGAAGCGGATAATATGACCGCACCAGCGCAGCAAGCACTGAGACGCACTATGGAAAAATATACTAAAAATTGTCGAATGATCTTGATTTGCAATTATTCAAACAAAATAATATTACCTATACAGTCAAGAGCGGTGGTATTTCGCTTTTCGAGATTATCTAAAGATGATATTGTGGAGCGATTGACTTTAGTATCGAAAAGGGAAAGCATACAAATCGACGACAGTGGATTGGAAGCTCTCGTTAAAGTCGCTGGGGGAGATTGTAGAAGGGCGATTAATTACTTCCAATCAAGCAGTACATTATCCGACGAAGTCAATGAGGAAGTCATATACAGAATCGCAGGAGAAGTCCCATCCGAAGATATCGTTAAAATTTTAAAATTTTCGATTAAAGGAGAGTTACAATTAGCAAGAGCAATTTTAAATGAATTAGTGAGAGATTACGGTTTATCGGGTAGTAATTTGATTAGACAAATGCACCGGGAAGTGTACAATTTAGAGATTTCTGAGGATAAAAAGGTAGAAATTATAAAGATATTAGCAGAAATAGAGTACCGACTGAGCCAAGGTGCAACTGAGGAGATTCAGTTAAATTCACTTTTGGCAAAAATTGTTTTATTAGATGCGAAATAGACTTAATTAGTCTCTAATAACTGCAAGTAAAAAGAAAAAAGTACGATAAGGAACGAATACCTTAGTTTTTTATGAATATTTATAATTATTAACCAAATTCATATCAACTTTTTTATAAAAGTAGGTTTTAATTAAATTATCGATTAATTTTCGATAATTATTCAAAAAAAACAAACAAACAAACAAAAAAATAAGAAATATTAACGAGGTAAAAAAGATGGTTGATATTACTGATACTTTAGATGTAAAGGGAGAAGTTTGTCCGTATCCTGATGTAAAAAGCAAGAGAAAAGTGAAGAAAATGAAATCTGGAGATGTGCTTAAGATCTTAGTAGACTATCCTCTTTCAGCGGAGCGAATCCCTGAAACGATGAAATCTTTAGGGCACGAAGTTATCTCCATCGATAAGGTAGGAGATGCTGATTGGGTTATTCTCGTTAAAATTAAGTGAAGTGAAAAAAATGGTAGATATAGTAACAGTTGTAATTCCTGGGCTAATAGTAGGAATACTATTTGGTTTTATCTTACAGCGTGGTCGCTTTTGTATGAATTCTGCGTTTAGAGATATAATCTTATTGAAAGAATATAAATTAGCAAAGGGAGTAGCGCTTGCACTAGGAGTTGAGATGATTGGATTTTCAATATTGATACTGGGAGGAATAGTGACTGCAAATCCAAAACCTTTTACGGTGTTAGGAAGTATTCTTGGAGGTTTGATTTTTGGCATCGGAATGGTCCTCGCATCTGGATGCGCTAGTGGAACATCGTATCGAGTTGGAGAAGGAATGACCGGTTCATTTGTTGCGTTGCTTGGATTAGGAATTGGTGCTTACACGACTAAGTCTGGAGTTATGTCGTGGGCTAGCAGTTCATTAAAAACCACAATAGCAGATCCCATTACTAGTGGTGGACTAAGGATTGCAGGTGACGCGACACCGATTATTATGCTTATTATCGGTATTGCAGTGATCTGTGTTTTTGTCTATTTCCACTTAATTCCGTATTTAAAAGAAAGAAAAGAGAAAAACGAAGCAATCTTAGATTTTAGCGACATGACAACCAAAATATTTAAAACTGCGTATCCATGGTGGATTTCTGGTCTAGCTATCGCTATATTGAACTGTGCAGCATGGATATCCTCGGCAGCAGGCGGTAGAAATTATCCATTGGGAATTACTGCTGGTTGGCTTGGGTGGCTTCAATGGTCAGTTACTGGGCTTGATAGTGCATTGAATTGGCTTGTATTTATGGTGGCAGGACTAGTATTAGGATCTTTAATAGCGGCAATAATTTCAAAAGAGTTCAAATTGAGAATTCCTAAGGAAGGTAAAACTCTATTATTACAATTTCTTGGCGGGCTTCTCATGGGATTTGGAGCAGTTACTGCTGGAGGCTGTAATATCGGGAATCTCTTAAGCGGAATACCCATGGGTTCAGTAGGAAGTATCATGACGGGAATCTTCATAGTTCTCGGTTGCTGGCTTATGGCTTATTTGCTTTTTATGAGAGGAGAAGAATAAAAAAAGGATATGAAATAAAATGGGAAAATTAGGTATTCTTTTTTTTACAGGACCTTATCAGTCTCAAGCATGTGAAACTGTTTGCAAAATAGCTAACGCTGCATTGGATAAAGGACACGAAGTGCGAATTTTTTGTTATATGGACGCCGTTAATGCGGTTTTACAAAACCAAAAAAAAATCGAAGGGGTTTATAACATCGAAGAAGGATTTAAACAAATTCTCGATAAGGGTGCTATTGTGAGATTATGTAATTTATGCCTCCTAGTAAGAGGCACTACGCAAAATTGTATATCTCGTGAATGCGGCGATATTAAAAGAGCTGGAACTCCGGACTTAGCAAAAATAATAGAATTAACAGATAAATTAATAGCCGTATGCTAAGGTGAGATAAAATGTCAGAAGAAAAAAATGTGGTGATCCTTTTAAGAGAGCCTCCTCACGGATCTCTTCATCCAGTTGAGGGCTTAAGAATGTCAGTTGCAATAAGTAGCGATTATGACCCTATTACGATTGCAATTAAGGGAGCGGTATATACTTTTTTAAAAGGTTCAGATAAAACAATTTACCAAATGCATATAGAGTTCTTAAAAGAAATTGATTTAGATATCTTTGTAGATAAAAAATCTGTTGAGGAATTAGGTTTGTCTAAGGAAGATTTAATTGAGGAAGTGGAAATTATTGAGCACGACGATGTATTAAAAAAAATATCTGAGGCTGATTTAGTTATTCCATTTTAGGAGGCATGATGATAATGGGGAAAAAATCGCTATATTTCATTACAGATGAGGATGAAACAGGAATAGAGCTTGCTCTAGAGAATAAAGAAAACGATATTACAATTTGTTTGCTTCAAGATGCAGTATTCTTTGCTAATAAAACCAATAAATTAATTTCAGAAGCACTTAATCAAAATAAAACAGTTATAGTAGTAAAAGAAGATATAGAAAAAAGAGGCTTAACCAATATAATTAATAACAAGGTTAATGCACTAGATTACGGAGAAATTATTGACAAAATCTTTGAGCACGACTCTGTCATAAACCTATGATGGGTTAAATTTCAAATTTTAATTTAAAAAAATTTTTTCTTTTTTTTATTTTTCATTACTGAGTTTTAAAGAGAATTATTCAAAGATCGCTGATTACTTAAAAAAATTTTTGAATATTTACGTAATTATTGGCGTTTTATTGATATTGTAAATGCAAATCTTGTTGGATTGAATCCGAATAATGAATATTTATTCATATCTTCTCATAATTAGAGAATCTAATTTCCCTTTTATGAAAAACAATCATTTTTTTATAAAATTGCATATAACTACAATTATCAAATATCTATATTTGAAAAATAAAAAATAAAAAAGAAACCAAAAAGTTAAACAGGTAAAAAAAGATGCCAGTAAAAGTAGCTTTTATGCAACTATCTAGCTGCTGGGGTTGTCATCAGAGCCTAGTGAACGCTCATCTAGGTCTGTTGCAAGTACTACCAGCATTAGATATTGTGTATTGGCCTGCTGTAGTAGATTTCAAACACGATTCGTTGGTTGCGAGACAAGACGGAGAAATCGTTGTAGGTTTCATTGAAGGGATGATTAGAACCAAACAAGACCTCGAGAACACGAAATTAATTAGGCAAAAATCGCAAATGATTATTGCTTTTGGAACTTGTGCTTGCTATGGTAGCGTTCCTGGAATGGCAAATCAATGGACTATTAACGAAGTTCAGAGCAGAAAATTTATGGAAGTTGAGTCAGCGACGACTAGAAGGATTCCGGATCAACACGTCCCTGGATTTGAAGATAAGGTGGTCAATGTTGACGATGTAATTGATGTAGACATCTTCATTTCCGGATGCCCACCAAAAACTGAAGCAATCGTAGGAGCAGTAGTCACTTTGTTATCCCGAACTGCACAGCCCATGAGCGATACAGCCTTTTGTAACGATTGTACTATAAGAAGTGATTGTTTACTTAACAAAGGGGTGGTGTGCTACGGTCCAATAACAAGCAATGGCTGCTCTCTGAAATGCACAAGTAAGGGTGATCCTTGCGTAGGATGCATGGGTCCCTCAAAAAATGTCGCTAATGAAGCACAGAAATTATTAGAGATAAGTAGAGGTCTCAGTGGAGCGAGTCAAGGCGATAAAAAGAATTTATTTGAATTCTTAGCGTTGTTCTTTAATCTTCCATTAATGGCCGGATTTGATCTAAGAATAGATCCTTTAAGGCAACTCAAGAAAAAAGGGAGGTTGTTGACTCCTTTACCGGATTTACCATCAACGACAGCGGAAATCGCACAAAATGCTGCCTCATTCCTAGCAAATAATCCAGATTTCCTAGAAATCTCAAATGTTTGTCAGACTTGTCCTCGAATCAGAGGAAATGGAACAATGACGAAAGTGAAGAGAGATTATGAGGGAATCCCGAATTTAACTGATTGTCTTATCGAACAAGGATATCTTTGCGCTGGACCAGTAACCAAAGCGGGTTGTGGTGGATTATGTATTAGAGTGAACGCCCCTTGCACGGGGTGCTATGGTCAAACTGAGTGGGTTACAGACCAAGGAGCAAGATATTACGAAGCAATTAAGCAAAGTTTCAATGTAGATTTATCTAAAGAGGATTTTCTTGCACAAGTGAAGGACCCAATTGGTACATTTAATAAATTTACTCTAGCATCAAATAGAGGTTTTAATAGAGGTGAACTATAAATGGTGAAAGAAATAGAAGTTGAGCCTGTTACTAGATTAGAAGGACACGGTGGGCTTCGAATAGTTATTGGAGATGACGGTAAAGTACAAGACGCTCAATTTAACATCACTTCGACAAGGTTTTTCGAGAAATTTTGTGAAGGCCGTTATTGCGAGCATGTACCAAGAATAACTCCAAGAATCTGCGGAATTTGTCCAATTCCTCATCATTTGACGCCTACTAAAGCTGTTGAGGATGCGTGGGGTGTTTCAATACCAGCACCAGCATATAAACTTAGACAACTATTAATCAACGCAAAGCAATATTCGTCCCATTTACTCCATTTCTACGCGTTAGCAGCACCAGACTTTCTAGTAGGTCCTTTTGGAGACCCAGCTCTTCGAAATGTTGTCTATGTTATAAATAAAATGCCCGATGTTGGGGCAATGGCTTTAAAAATGATGGACTATGGACAAAATCTCTGCGCAGCAGTAGGAGGTAAATCGGTACACCCAATTTCTGCAATTGTTGGAGGGATGAAAAAACCTTTAGACGAAGATGTAAGACAAAAGTTTCTTAAAGGGCTTGAAGAACAAATTGAATTTACCAAGAAAACAGTGGATATCGGATTAAAAGTTGTAACCGACTATTGGGATGTCGTTGCAAATGTTGGTGTAGTTCCAACTTATTATGTGGGAATGACCAACAACGGAGTTCACGATATTTACGAAGGAGACATCCGTATTGTATCTCCTGATGGTCAGAAATTCGATTACAAACCAAGAAACTACTTAGAAGCTTTAGGAGAACATATACCGGACCATTCGTACGCAACTCATATGTATTATAAGCCTGCTGGATATCCCGATGGAATCTATCGCGCTAATTGTTTAGCCATGATTAATTGTGCTGACAAAATGGCTACACCATTAGCAGACGAGGCTTTAAAAGCAATGAGAGCGAAGTTAGGAACTGATTGTATCCATCATACGTTTGCCTATCATTGGGCTAGGTTGATCGAGACTGTAGAAGCAATTGAGATTATCGCAAAATATCTTAACGATTCAGATATTTGCAATCCAGATTGTAAGACTTTAGATGTACAACCACGCGAAGCAGAAGGTGTAGGTGTAACTGAAGCACCTAGAGGCTTATTATTGTATCATATCTGGTCTGACGCAGAGGGGATCTGTAAAAAGCTGAATCTCTTAGTTGCAACTAACCACAACATTGCAGGTATTGAGAAATCGTTAATGCATGTCGCAAAGCAGGTTGTAGAGGACAAGGCATTGGAAGGGTTAAAATTGCCTGACCCGTGGATAAAATAAACTCTATAGAGATATTTTAATCCAAAATAAATAAATTGGAGAAGTGAAAAAAAAATGGCTGAATTTCCTGAAGGTGTAGTGAATCTCTTAGAAATGATAGTCAGATGTTTCGATTGTTGACTATCATGTGCCGCCCACATCACAGTAGTTGATGAGGATGGCGAGGAGATTTACTCTCGTCCGTTAAATGTTGGCCAAGGATGATTGTTCAATAAAAATCATAGATTGAACATAACTGCCCTTGCGTGGGTTAAACCAACAACAAAAAAAAAAAAAAAAAAAAAAAAAAAAAAAAATTGGAAAACCAAACCAAAAAAAAACACATGTGAAAAAAATGTTATCACAAGATTTTGAATTCAGAAAGAAAGTTATGGATATGCACATGGGCGTAGGTGAACTTATCAAGTATTGTTATACTTGCAGTCGATGTACAGACAATTGTCCCGTTTCTGCTGTAACAGACAACGCATACGATCCAAGATCAAATATTTTTTTATCGATCTCTGGCTTGAAAGGTGTTCTTGACGCACAACCACCGATAGCAGTTTGGGGTTGCACTGTATGCGATACTTGCGACGAGGTATGCCCACAAAGCATCGAACTTACTGAAATTTTCAAATTGTTGAAGAACGAGAGTGTTAAGAAAGGTGATGCTCCTGAGCATTATTATCTCCAAGCGAAGGCAATTTTTGATAGTGGAAAGGCTATTCCACCCCAACCAGCAATTGAAAGGAGAAGAGAACAGCTTGGATTACCCCCGGTAGTTGTTCCTGACACAAACGAAGTGAGCACATTATTGAGAAATATGGGGGCTGCTTCCAAATTGAAATAGAGGTGAATAAAAAGATGACAGAATATAAAATATTTCCTGGCTGTATGATTGGCAACAGAATTCCATTCATAGAAGCCGCGTGTAGAAAAGTTCTTAGTAGACTCGGTGTACAAATGTCAGATGCTCCTTTTTCGTGTTGTCCCGATCCCACCGGATTTGCTAATTTCGATAACGATGGATGGTTAGCTATGGGCGCCAGAAATCTTGCTTTAGCAGAAGCTGAAGGAAAAGATATTTTATCCTTATGCAACGGTTGCTCTAACACATTGAGATTAGTCAACCATGCGTTGAAGCACGATAACCTAAAAAAGGATAAAATAAACAAAGAATTAGCGAAAATAGGCAAGAATTATAGAGGCGCAATCGATGTCAAGCACTTCGTAAGCGTGCTTAAAGATAATTTAGATATCATAAGAGGTGCCATGACTAAATCGTTAAGTGGCCTAAGAGTAGCTTGTCATCCCGGATGCCACTACATGCGCCCTTCAGAAGTGATGGAAACAGACGACCCCATGCACCCAAAAGATTTGAAAGAAATCGTTAAAGCTGCGGGGGCCACCGTCGTAGATTATGAAGAAGAAGTTTTGTGTTGTGGATCTTCCGTTTCTAACGCTTTTGAGGAACATGGAAAAGCAATCCTCCAAAAGAAAATGAATTCTATAAAAAATGCAGGCGTTGATTGCATAGTAGTTAATTGTCCTTCGTGCTTTCAGCAACTTGATGGAAATCAACGAGGTCTCGATGGAGATATTAACATTCCAATATTATACATAACCGAGCTGTTAGCTCTGGGGATGGGTATACCTTCTGATGAGATTGGAATGAGGTTTCATCGAACTAGGGTTAATCCCGTTGTTGAAAAGCTTGGATAAACAAAATAATTTGAAAATTTTATAATTTTTTCTTTTTTTTCTATTTTTTTACTTAATTATCATTTTTTTAGCTTTTTCCCCACTACAAAAATTTCAGCGAGATAATTCTTTAAATGTGGGTAAGTTTTCGAGGTGATTGAAGCGAAATTCGAGAATGCATTAAAATCGAAGAGTTTATCCATCTCGCTAGTTGGTAAAGGCTTTAAGAAATAAGATCCTGAATCCACAAACTCTAAGTTATCTCGAACTATACTTTCTAATCGATCTAAATTGTAAAGGTATTTATGACCGACTTTAACATCTGCTTCTGTTAGCTCTATTGCAGTGCACATTCCAATCATTTCACCTAACATTCGATTGAGACTGCAAGCATTTGGACAGCTAATAAACGCTAAACCATCGTCTTTTAAGAAATTGTTAACTTTTTTTACTATTTTTATTCCATCCCTTTTGGTAAAGTGTTCGAGTATTGCAGAGCAAACGACGACATCGAATTTTTCCTCCGTATCGAATTTTAAAATGTCTCCCTTAATATAGTTAATATCAGGACTTATCTCCTTCGGTTTGATATCTAATACTGTTAGGGTTTCGGAAATTTTTGATGTATATGTTCCGTTTTTTCCACCGATATCGAGAATTTTTTCGAATTTCTCTTTTCCACCGTACTCTTGAATCCTTTTTACCATAATATTGTTGAGAAATTCTTCTAACATAGAAATTTACCTCGTCTATTGGTTTATTTTGGGTATACATTATTTTTTTGTAGAAATTCCCTATAAGTATTCATGTGATCTAATACCATTCCAGCTAGATCTATTGATTCATATACTGGGATAAATCGATTAAGTAAGCTTAATTTAAATCTATATCGGCTTTTGTATTCTTCAAATCCCTCGCTAATTTTCAGCATCACGCACACAATTGGTTTTGTTGTGATCTTCTTCGCTTTTCTCATATATTTCAGAAAAATTTGATTCAAATCCATCCCACCAAACCCATATTCCTTTATAACTTGCTCAGAGAATCCACTAAAACGTTCGGGATCTTTCACAAATACGATTGCATCGATATTGGGGTCTTTATCAAGCGCAAGAATTACACGATAATATACATTTGGTAGTATTCCTTGCCCTCCAAGATCTATGGGGTTTGTAACATTTGTATTCACATCTGGGAGAAATCTGGACAATTTCTTTATCGTCTTTTCGTCAAGTTGAGGGATTTTAAGATTGTATTTCTCTAATGTGTCGCTAAGTTCAATGCATGAACCACCTCCAATGCCTATTACACCTAAATTTCGAGTTCGGGGGAGTTTGATATTCTTAAAACCTGAGGCAAGTGCTGCAAGCTGAGTCGAGTTATTTACCAAACAACACCCTGTCTGCTTCGCGACTGCTTCCCAAATTCTATTATTTCCCGCTAATCCTCCTGTATGTGACATTATTGCTTTTTTAGTCGCTTCTCCAAAACCCACTCTCCATAAAATTACGGGCTTTCTATTCAAGTTTAATTTCTTTGCACTCTCAAAAAACCTACGCCCATCCTTCTGAGATTTTAAATTTTCGAGATATAGTCCGATAATAGCGGTTTTATCGTCATATAAGAAGTATTCCATGAAGTCTGGATAAGTTAAATCGATTGCGTTTCCAACCGATACTAGTTTTGATACAAAACAACCATATGACACTGCTAAATTGCTTACATTCACAGAAAGCCCTCCTGACTGAAACACTGCTGAAAAATTTCCCGCCTTTTTAGACTGTACTGCGTTAATATAAAGGCCACCGGCCGGATTATACACTCCCAGACAATTAGGTCCAATTATTCTAATTTTGTATTTTTTAGCAATATCAATTACTTCTTGTTCAAGGTTACCTTTACCAACCTCAGAAAAACCCGAAGCAAATATGGTTACAAATGGGACTCCTTTTATTCCAATCTCTTCCAATAATTTTGGACACAATTGAGCTTTAACAGCCAATACAACATAGTCTATAGGTTCAGACTCTGATATTTCCAAGATAGACCCATGTACTTTCATGCCAAATAATTCTTGTCCTTTCAAGCGAGGATTAAATAAATATATTGGTCCCCTAAATCTGCCTTTTAACACTCTGGCAAAAAAACCCCCACCAGTTGGATTTAATGATGCCCCTATAATTCCTATAGCTCTTGGAAAAAAGAGCTTTTCAAAATCAATTTTGCTCGAAATCGATACATCAGCCATATAAAGACATATACATTACTGTTTAAAATTTTTTACTGCTTAAGGATAAGCTTTTAATAGTATTAACTCGAAATCAATATTAAATTATAATTGATAACTTATTATAAGAAACAAAAAAAGTGCAAAAATATGTCAAGAGACATTGCTTGGTATGAAGATCCAAATCTTAAGAACTTATTTATAAAGGCTGCAAGTAATGCGATGCGTGGGTGGCATTGTCCGTTTACAACTCCTAAAACAACATTTACGGGTACTAATAGTTTAGTAGATTTCACGAATCATTTGGGTGCTTTTTTAAAAGAAGGAGAAAAAAGAGTTTTGATTGTAGTCGATAAAGATTTAAGGAAATACGGAGAGAAAGTAGCAGATTTCATAAAAACGCAAAAAGGTATTGATAGTAAACTGTTTAATAATGTATTGCCTGATGTTCCAAAATTTACAGTATTAGAAGGTGTAGAAGTATGTAAAGAATACAATCCAAAAGTAATTATTGCTATCGGAGGAGGTTCTGCTATGGATACAGCAAAAATGATCCTCTTATATTACGAACGACCGGATATTAATCTTAATACTATGGTAGCACCTAGTTATTTAGGTCTTAGGCAAAAAGTAAAATGGCTGGTGGCAATGCCGACAACTAGCGGGACGGGTGCTGAAACTACTTTTATCGCAGTTGTAACGGATACTGATCGAGAACCCCCGAAAAAAACGGAAGCAGTGTGTTACGAACTATGTCCTGATTTTGCCGTATTAGTCCCTGAATTCGTTGCGTCAATGCCTCCGTACTTAACAATGGGTACCGGAATGGACGCTTTAGCTCATGCCATGGGATCTTACGTCTTAACAATGAGTACTGAGCTTTCAGATATGTGTAATTTAAAAGCTATTGAGTTGATATTGAAATATTTGCCTAGATCTGTTAAACGGGGAAAAGATATGGAAGCGAGAGAAAAAATGCAATTAGCAGCGTTTATTACTGGTATGGGTTTTGGAAACGTCTCCGGTGGAATTGAACACGGTTTGGGTCATTCCTTTGGAGCGTTATTTCACATCCACCATGGAGTTTGCGTAGGACTCTACCTATGCGCTTCAATTGCATATCAATCTAAGGTTACGGATCGGTTTAAACCACTCGCAAAGCTTTTCGGCGTTAAGAGCGAAGGTAAGCAGCGAGACGAGATTGTGAAAGAATTATTAATAAAGCTTCAAGATTTTATGAAATTAGTAGGGTGTCCATTGTCTATTAGCGAACTCGATGACCCAAAAATTTCACTAGAGGACTACAATGCAAAGATGGATCAAATGGTCGATTACGCGTTTAACGATTATACTACGTTGTCGTCAACTCGGAAACTGGACCCTCCACAGGTTCGAAAAATTTACGACATAGTTTATGAAAATAAAATAGATGATTTAATGGAATTGTATTATATGTGAAGGAGGTATGAAAAAATGAGTACAGTATTTGGATACAACGGTAAGATTGTTTATATAAATTTAAGCGAAAATAAAGTAGAAGTTAAGGATTTAGATCCTAAGATCGCTGAGGAATACATAGGTGGAGCTAATTTATCTGCAAAACTCACTTACGACTTACTTTCAGACCAGGATTACGAGACTCTAAAATTAAATCCATTTGATCCCATAAATCCGCTAATTTTCTCAACTGGTCCTTTAACCGGGACTGCTACTCCTTCGAGCGGAAGATATTGTGTAACGGGAATATCTCCATTAACCGGTATTTGGGGCGAATCGACTTCTGGTGGATTTTTTCCCGTAGTATTAAGAAGGTGTGGATACGATGCAGTCGTGATTACTGGAGAAGCTGCAGAGCCCACTTATTTATTTATAAACGATACTAATGTAGAATTCAAAAATGCAAGTTCTATTTGGGGTAAAAATACAAGAGAAACCACCGATCTTATTAAAAAAGAACTTAACGACGACAAAGTAAGAATCGCTTGCATTGGGAAAGGAGGAGAAAATCTAGTAAAATATGCAGCAGTTATAAACGACGAAGGTAGAGCAGCAGGAAGATGTGGTTTAGGTGCAATAATGGGTAGTAAAAAATTAAAGGCCCTAGTAATTAATGGAAGGCAAAAAATCGAGTATGCAAATAGAGAAGAATTAATGAAGACGGGAAAAGATGCTTTAAAAACATCTCTCACCCTTTTTCAGAGCTTATTCATCTCTCACGATGGTTCTTTAAGTTATACCGATATAGGAATGGTTTTAGGCGATGTACCCGCGAATTACTTTACTAATACCGAATTCCAGGCAGAAATTTTAACTGGAAGGGCGTTAAAAGAAAAATATCCTGTTATTAAATATTCTTGTGCAGGATGTGCAATTGGCTGTGGTAGAAAGACAATATATCCTAAAAATGGCGACGAGATTGATATAGATGGCCCAGAATACGAGACTGTGGCGTCGTTTGGACCCTTATGTGGAGTAATCGATTTCGATCCTATCCTCGAAGCAAATCATCTTAGCAATCTTGAAGGAGTTGATACGATTTCAAGCGGGGTATCGATTGCATTTTTGATGTATCTTGTAGAGAACAATATAGGTATTGAAAATATTAAAAATTATCTCAAGGATATAAATTTGGACGAGATTCGATGGGGAAATAGTGAAGTCTTATTAAAATTACTAGATAAAATCATTAATCGAGACGGAATTGGAGATCTTTTAGCAGAGGGCGTCAAAATAATGGCAAACAAATTAGGGGTTGACCCTGGGCTAGCAGCACATGTGAAAGGATTAGAAATCCCAATGCACGAGCCCCGTGCATACTTAGGTCAAGCTCTTACATATATGACTTCTTGTGTTGGTGCCAGTCATAAGAAAGGAGAATTTTACGCATTAGATGGAGAAATCTGCTCGTTTAAAGGAATACGAAAAGGTGATCGGTTTATTATTGATGGAAGGGAGAAAACAGTTATTGCTATGCAAGATATTGCAGCAATTTACGACTCAAATGTTACTTGTTCGTATGCGGGAGTAAACACTCCTTTATTGATGAGATTATTAAAAGCTGCTACTGGATTTGACTCTCTTGGTAAGAGTAGGCTATTTATGAGAGCGGGAGAACGCGGATCAAATGTGAAACGTCTAATCTCGTGCAAATTAGGAGTAAAGAAAGAAGACGATTATCTTCCTGAGATTGTTACCAGAGCGTTAAAGAGTGGAGCTACAGCAGGTATTAAGCTTGATCTCTTCGAAAATCTAAATGTATACTATCAAACCAGAGGTTGGGATGAAAATGGCGTTCCAACCGAAGAAAAATTAAAAGAGCTCGGAATTATTTAGATATCTTTCTTTTTTTTTCATTTTTCTCTCAATAAGTCAAAAAACTGCATTTTAAAGTGAGAATTATTATAGTTTTCATTGAAAAATTGTACCATTCTTTGCAATCCTTTATTATTTGAAGTAAAAACTATTTCGGGAGTATATTGAACATCCCATAAAATTAATCCTTTAGCAGAAGCTGGCTTGTAAGAGAATGATTTCGTTGGATCAAGTAGTGAATTAAATTCTTCTATACTAATGACATTGGTACCAAGCTCAATCAATTTCTTAACCATCCTTCGAACCTGTTGCCTTAAAAAACTTCTACTTATAAGATCTATGACAATATAATTATTTAGGATTGAAAATTGAATAGTCTGGAGATCTTTTACCGTGTTTTTTTCGTTGTTTTTATCTTTTTTCGCAAAATTAACGAAATCATGTCGTCCTTGTAATAATTCACATCCTTTTCTAATTAAATCGATATTAAAATCGAAATTTTTTTCGTACCAGTGTATTGAATGCTCAACTACATATTTATATTGTCTTGAAATTGCTTTCCTTCTTGGCATATAATCTAGAGGGACTACAGCGTGGCTCCATACGCCTATATCGAGAGGAAGAACCGTGTTTAATTCTTCTGGATAAAATTTTTTTTGAGAAATGAATGAAAAAACTGCGCCTCTTGCTGATACAAATCGATCAGTTCGACTTGCCGCTTCAAAAATTGATTCTTTTTCGTCTTTTATGTAGTCTTTTTCCTTTAATGCTGTAATTATTGCGCCCTCAATGCTCTCTTCTCTATCTTGACGTTGAGAACCATAGTAATTATCCCCGATATAGTAGGTTTTGACAAAGTACCTTTGTTTTTCCTGCATAAAGATCTAAAAAATATGTGATTCTTCGTTAATCTAAAATTATCGTTATTTTTTTTATGTCGTCTGGGATTTCTCTTAAATTTTTTAAGATTGCTAAATTAACATCACGTAAGATTATTTTGACAAATGGATTAATGGGAATTTCTTTCTCATTAACCAGTAATTTGATTTGATCAGACATAATTTATTTATATCAACTTTTGATTTAAACATTATAAAAAAGTCTTGATAATATTTTTTAGGTACCGTACTTTCAAAAAAATATCTGCTATAGTAGAAATTAAGAAATTTATCTAATTAAAAATCGGAATTAGTATAATTAAGATTATAAGAGTTAAGGTTCGTACATGCCGTTAAAACTGAGAGCGCGATTTATTGATTTTCGAGATAGACTAAAAACAAAAATAAGAGTAAAAAAGGAAAATTTTTTCATACTTGCTGCACTCATAATTATTCTAATCGCTGCGCTCCTTGTAAGATTGAGTCCAATCTTTGTAGGTCCGGAATTGATAAAAGCGTTTGATCCTTGGCTCCAATATTATAACGCCAATTACTTAGCTGAAAATGGAGTTTACGAATATTTCCATTGGCACGATTTCAAGTCTTGGTATCCCGAAGGAACAAATCGCTACGAGTTAAGACCCGGGCTTACATTCACAATTGTGATAATTTATAACATATTAAATGGATTGGGTATACCAATTGATTTGTATCATGTGTGTTACTATTTCCCTGCGTACGCTGGAACATTAACTGTTTTGATCATGTATTTTCTAGGAAAAGAAATCTTAGATAAAAGAACTGGTCTCATTGCTGCATTTTTTTTGGCATTTAATCCTGGACACATGCAAAGAACAGTTGCTGGATTTTTTGATAACGAAACAATTGGAATTCTAGGAACTTTATTAACATTCTTATTTTTCATAAAAGCAGTAAAAACTGGAAAATTTCATTTCTCAATATTTGCGGGAATGGCTTTAGGTTATCTCGCTCTGAGTTGGGGGGGATATGTATATAGCCTTTTAATAGTTCCGTTATTAACAGGAATATTGGTTATTATTGACAAATATTCTCCAAGATTATTGATTGCATATTGCGGTACCGAGGGAACTGGAATATTTCTCTATTCTTTATTTGTAAAATATAGACCTGAACATATATTTGACGAATTTGAATTTTTTGGAGTGTTCTTATTTTCTGTAGTATTGATTGTTTTTCATCTATTTTATAGGCAAAAAACGCTCAATCCTAAATTTTATAGTGGATTTATGACTGTTTTAAGATGGTCCATCATCCCCATTATTTTAATTGGTGCTATAATACTTTGGATCTCTCCAAATATCTTACCATTTGGATTTGATCAAAGATTCTTCAGCGTTTTTTCTCCCTTGTTAAGGCAAGATATTCAGTTAGTTGCATCAGTTGCTGAGCACATGCCTAGCCCATGGAGCGTATTCTATTATAATACTCTGATCCCCAGTTTATTAGTACCCGCTGGAATATTTTTCTGTCTTAAAAGAGGAAACGAAGAAGATTATTTAATAGTAATTTACATTCTTACGCTATTTTATTTTACTGGTAGCATGATTCGTATTATCTTACTATTTGCCCCCGCAGTTGCGTTAATTGGTTCATACGGCTTATCAAATCTTTTGAAGATTTTTGGTACATTTATAGGAAAACAAAAAGCCGTGATAAGCAGGCGGAGAAAAAGGCAAATAAAATCGACAATTGGAAGTTGGGAGGCATTTGGAGTTTATGCATTAGTTGGATTTTTAATGTTTGCGCAAGTTTCGCACGCAACAGATGTTACATCTTCGTCGCTTGCGTATTCTCAAATAGCTCCAGGAAACCAAATTCACGACTGGGAAGAATCGCTGACTTGGATGAGAACTAACTTAGATCCTTCGACTGTTGTCGTGAGTTGGTGGGATTATGGCTATTGGCTGACACCTATTGGGAATGTTACTACTATAAACGATAATGGAACTATGAATCAGACTCGAATCGGCGCAACAGGAATGTCTTTTATGCTTACAGATGAAATTGAAAGCGCTAAGATATTGAGACATTTAAAAGCAGATTATATATTAGTGTTTTTCGGAGTATTAATTAACGGTCTTGGAGGAGACGAGGGAAAATGGCCTTGGATGTTAAGGATTTGTAATGATAATTTTGTACATTACGAACGATTTGGCTGGAGATCGGCCGAATGGAAAGAGAACACAGTTTTTGACGAAGCAGAATATCACAATCAATCTACTGGAAGATACGAAGATAAATGGTTTGATAGTACATTGGTTGAGTTAATGTTTTATGGATTAGCAACCGAATTACAAGACGCAGATCCTAATAAACCATATCAAGCTCACTATACTCAACAGATCGCTGGGAATCCTTCAAGTAATATCAATAAACTTACAGATGATAATGGAAATACTTGGTCATCTCATATACCTTATCACGGGTATTACGATTTTAAGGTTTTCAAAAAAGAATATTTTTCATATAACGGGTTGGTAAAGCTCTTTAAAATTGATTATACAGCGTTAGATTCGTCGTTTGAAATTAGGGAGCCAAGGATTTACGACAATGGTTTTGCTACATTAAAAATAGTAAATACAGGGATTAAAAACTTAACCGTTGATGAGGTTTTTATCGATGGGACATCGTACGATTATGTTATAGAGAACAATGATAAAAATGTCGCTCCTGAGAAAGAACGATTAATTTGGGTCGATGCTCGAGATACTGGTTATGAAATAAGCGATGCAGTTAATATAACAGTATCATGCAAGGCTCAAGCTTTTGAAGATGCCATATACACTTTTCAGAATAGTACG
>SMTZ1_10001931_pt1 | contig 20912 bp, 25 predicted proteins | sample DeeMarSWOR136_30_FD_25667 | JGI IMG/M metagenome (IMG submission 25667) | reverse complement strand
TGGTGACTCGAATACAATTGACAGTGACACCAGTTCCTTTCAACCTTCTGGCCAGTTCGTATGTGAACATGATCTGAGCTAATTTGGAATGGTAGTATGCATGCTGATAGCCGAATTTCTTTTCACCGTTCAAATTGTCAAATTCAATAGTGAGCCTCGGGTAGGTTATGAGTCCCTTTGAAGCAATGTTGACAATACGGGAGGGAGCACTTTTTTTCAGTACATCTAAGAGCAAATTGGTCAACAAGAATGGCCCCAAGTGGTTGGTGGCAAATATGATTTCCATACCCTCTTCAGTTAAGACAGGGTTTTTTAATGTGTAGTCAAAGTTTGCAGCATTATTGATTAACACATGTAAATGGTCATAGTTCTCCTTAAAATCTTTCACGAGGGTTCGTATAGATTTTTGCAGTGAGAGATCACACAACATTAATTCTACAGATTCACTCCCACTTTTTTCTTTAATTTCAGTTAGAGCAGCTTCTCCCCTCTCTCTACTGCGGCAGACCATGATGACTGTTGCGCCTATTTCAGCGAACTGTAAAGCTGCTCTCTTACCAATTCCTGAATTGGCGCCTGTGATCATGCACACTTTTCCTTTCATTACAGGTTCCATTTTCATCACATCATCATAGCAACTATGAAACTTATAAGAGCTTTTCCAATTAAGGTCAATCGATAACTCTGGTAATCTCAGTATCTCCGAAAGCACTTTTTCATAACGTTACTGCACACAGACAAGAGGAACCTACTCCAACCTTGTCTGGCAAGACTTGTGAATGGTAGAAGTTATCATTTTACCCGACAATACATTGACCATACAGGAATTGTTTTGCAATTCCTCCTCTCTACAGTACTATTTAGAGTTAACAAAGTCTATATAGTTCACATAGAAGACAATATCATGGCTAGGATAAAAGAGGGAGAATCTCTTATCCAATGTATCATCTCCTTTCTTTTCTTTATTTGGTTGAAATCTCTGACAGGTTGAAGTGCAAGGTTGGCAATGGAGGAATTGGAATGAAGACGAGCTATTAGTTGGGATGATTACAATCTTCTTCCTCACCATCAGAAAACTTATATATGAAAAGTCCTCAACCTAATGAAATCTGGTGGAGGTTATAAAATGATGAGGAAATATTCCTTTGAACTCGAGATCGTTGAAGGTAAGTGTCAATACTATAAAGTCGGTCAAAAATTTAAGTATCCTGAGGACAAGGCACAGATCTGCAGTTGGCTAATGGACAGTGCCAATAGTATGATTCGTGTTCTCCAGTATGGAGGAACCCTCCCTTGGACGTACAAAGGAACTCTCTATGAAAAAGAAATCGATTCTAAAGGGATCACCACTGAATATGTACGCTGTCCAGATCCAACAGAAGCAGGGGTTGTACTAAAAATTACCAGGAGGAAAATAGAAGGACCTAAAAAAAGAGTGTTACCATAGATTTAGAAAAGCCTTTGTCACCTAATGAATGTGTTGGGTATACAATTGTTTACGTTTCCACAGAAATAAGATTTGAGAACCGTTACGAGGATGAAGCAGTAGAACTTATTCAGGTGTACATATTGTCAAACTCTCCTGAAAGTAGAAAGGAAGAATTACAGGCATACACATATCCCTGTGATTTTTGCGAGATCACCTTCCACCGCATCCAAAGGAGCTAAAACCACACGAGGAAAAGATATCATTCTAGGAATAGCTGAGGAAAGAAAATGGAATGTTACACGTGTAACAAAAGAGACAATCGCCACGATTTTACAACTCCACATATATAAACATCATATATAAACTAGAAAGCATTCAAAGCATAAAATACGCTGTAAAACTCTTAAAAATTTACAAGAATACTTAAAAATAAAGAAACTTTTTAAAAATTTTTACAAAGCTGCAAAAGACTAATCATTTGAATCATACTGCATTGATAAAAAGGTTACCACAGGTATGCAGTGAGCGAGCTTACAGAATTATCTTTCCTTTTTACTCTATGAGCCCCCATAGATTAGAATTTACCAGTGTGTTACAACTCTGTAAACCCTTGCCAACATCTGTGTAAACCATAACCTTTAAATATCTGCAAAACCACATTTTCTCATGAAAAAATACTTTTACCTCTTCGTCATCGTCCTCTTCTTAGCAGCTCACATGAGGGCTGAGCAGAACCAGGTGTACCTGATCAAGGTGAAAGCAGAGATCAACCCGTCAACAGAACGCATTTTTGAGGATGCTATAAACGAAGCCACGTCAGAGGATGCATCCGCTTTAATTGTTCAGTTAGACACTCCAGGAGGAGCTGGAGATTCCATGATGCGCATTATCCAGTTGATCGATCAATCGCTGATTCCTGTCATTATCTATGTGGCTCCTCAAGGTGCAATGGCTGCATCTGCTGGCACATTCATTTCCATGGGCGCCCATTTGGTAGCCATGGCACCAGGAACCTCCATTGGAGCATGTGAGCCCATCATTGGGTATGATCCCACCACAGGGCAGATACAGGAAGCCCCTGAGAAATACAAGAAGTTCTACGCGGGTGTCATGCGGTCATTGGCAGAGTCCCACGGGCGTAACTCAGATTTAGCACAAACGTTTGTCACAGAGAATTTGACACTGACTGCTGTAGAAGCTCTAGAGGAGGGAATGATTGATGTCATTGCTCTAGATGTGTATGAAGTCTTGGAGAAATCGGATGGGATGCAGACCCGCGGTCCTGTCTTTGGAGAGATTATCACATTACAGTTGAGTGGTTCAGAAATTGTAGAAATTGAATTAGGATTATCAGAAAAAATCTTGTCAGTTATCACCAATCCCAACATAGCTTACTTGTTGTTGATGGTAGGCATATACGGGTTAGTATTCGGATTTCTCTCACCAGGATGGCATGTTCCAGAAACTATAGGGGCTATCTGTTTGATTTTGGCTATTATTGCCTTCGGTTATGTAACTTTGAATGTGGGAGGAATCATTTTGATACTGGCAGCATTCACATTCTTCATTATCGAGATTGCCACCCCCACCTTTGGATTGTTCACGTTTGCAGGCGCTGTGTGCCTATTCTTTGGCTCGTTAATGCTTTTCAGGGTAGGTATAGGTGATGCAGGGACTATTGATCGGTTCGTTTCCCGGGAATGGTACGAGCAGTTCAGAATTTTGATTATTGTGGTGACTGTGTTTTCTGCTCTCTTTTTTGGCTTTGGCATATATAAGGCGCTTCGGCTGCGGTTTACCAAACCAAAGACGGGAGGAGAAGAGATGCTGGGATTAGTGGGCGTGGCAGATGAGGATTTGGACCCTGAAGGACAGATCAAGATCAGGGGAGAACGCTGGAGAGCGGAGGCCAAGACAAAGATAAAAAAAGGTGAAAAGGTCAAAGTGATAGACAGAAAAGGTCTCCTCTTAGTCGTTGAAAAGAAAAAATAAAGGAGGTGATAAAATGGCAATTTTCGGTACAAGTAATCTCGCTATCGTTTTCATTGTACTGCTGGTGTTGATCATTCTTTCCAGTGCTATCAAGATTGTGAAAGAATATGAACGTGGTGTCATCTTCAGACTGGGTCGATTGTTAGGTGCTAAAGGTCCTGGATTGTTCTTTATCATTCCTGTGGTGGATGCCATGTTCCGGGTGGATTTGCGTACTGCTGTGATTGATGTCCCAGTCCAGGAAGTGATTACCAAGGACAATGTACCTGTGAGAGTGAATGCAGTAGTGTACTTCAGGGTGATGGACCCGGAAAAATCTATTGTACAGGTGCAGAACTACATTCAAGCCACCCAGCAGATTTCACAGACCACCTTGCGAAGTGTTATTGGTCAGGCGCACTTAGATCAGTTGCTGGCTGAGAGAGACAGGCTGAATGCGCAGCTTCAGGAGATCATTGATGAAGCTACAGACCCGTGGGGTATCAAAGTGTCCACTGTGGAGATCAAGGATGTAGAGTTACCAAAGACCATGCAGCGAGCTATGGCAGCCCAGGCAGAGGCAGAACGAGACAGGAGAGCCAAGATCATCAATGCAGAAGGTGAGTTCCAGGCTGCCCAGAAACTGGCAGAGGCTGCCCACGTGATGGCAGCAGAGCCTATGGCACTACAATTGAGAACGCTGCGGACTATCAGTGAAGTGTCTGCAGAGAATGCTTCTACAGTGATACTGCCGTTCCCCATTGAGATACTGCGAGCATTTGCACCAAAAGAAGAAAAATAAATTCTTTCCTTTTTCTTTTTGAATTTAAATGAGGAATAATTTTGAATTTTGAAATTTTGTATTGGTTTCTACTGTTTTTTTAGTGCTTTACAAAAGAACTGAACAAGGCCAAAGCTTTACCTTACACTAAAAGAAAGCTTTTTCATTTCAGACATTCATCTGTGAAAGATGGAACCACCAACCGCTGAGAAAAAGCAGACAATACGAGAGAGAATCTGGAAAGACATGAAGAAAAAAAAGATAGAAAGATTTCCGTATGCATGGGGAAGGGTACCAAACTTTAAAGGAGCTGAAAGAGCTGCTTCAACCCTTTCAAAATTGGAAGAATTTAAGAATGCGAAAACTGTTTTTGTTGCCCCTGATTCACCCCAAAAACCTGTTCGTGAATTAGTGTTAAAGCACGGGAAAGTACTAGTCATGCCCACGCCCAAATTGAAATCTGGATTCATAGTAGTTGAACCAGTAAAAGGAATGGAGAAAAAAGTCTCATCCATTAAAGGCGCCTTCAAGTTTGGGAGAATTGTGTCCATAAAAGAGGTACCAGAGGTTGATTTAGTTGTCCAGGGAGCTGTGGCAGTGGATCGTATAGGGGGGAGGTTAGGAAAAGGGGGAGGATACGGAGACAAAGAAATAGCTGAACTGAAAAAACACAGAAAGGGTGGTACTGCACAAATTGCTGTCACTGTCCACAATATGCAGGTTACAGAAAAGCTTCCTCAAGATTTGTGGGACCTTACTGTGGACATCATTGCAACACCCACTACTGTTATTAAAACCTACCCACTCCGAAGAGAAGCAGTATCCAAGCACATGAGTTACCTATTAAGGCACAACCCTCCAGAGATCATGTCAAGAAATGGGTTTGTACTTTTTGATGAGCTTGTAACTCTTGTTCAGGAAAGGTACAATGTGGATAGACAATTCATTCTCTCTCTTGTTAAAACCGATAGTAAGGGAAGGTTTCAGATTCAAAAGGACAGAATAAGAGCTCTTTACGGTCATTCCTATCCAGTTACTATAGACCTCCCCCAGGCTGATATTGATGTCCTGTACCACGGAACCACTGTAAAAGCAGCTCAACAGATCTTAAAAGAAGGATTACAACCCAAAGGAAGACAAAAAGTGCATCTATCACCCACACCAGACACAGCAGTAGAGGTAGGAAAGAGGAAATGTGATCACCCAGTAATACTAAAAATAGATGCCAAAAAAGCCTTGAAAGATAATATTACCATTGAAAAAGCCAGTAATGCAGTTTATGTGGCAGATTTCATTCCCTCAAAGTACATTTCACCAGCTGAAATCCTGTAAAACTATTAACACACAAATACATCCTTGTATTCTACAGGTTTACTGGCCACTCATTAGCAGGAAGATTCAAAATGCAAAGGAATCCCTATTAAAGAGAAACAAGATCAGAAAACTGATAACCCATGCAAATCAGGTAATGGTAAAGGCAAAAATTCTAATAAAAACCAAATGTTACACGTGTAACAAATGAGAACCGCCAACTGTTAACCTTTCTGCTGGAGTACATATTTAAATCTTTGAATTTCACCATCCCCATGATAATACGGAGAAAAGAAGAAATTGAATCTGGGTTCGAAAAGTACTACTCCAGACTGGCTCAGTTCATGGTTAACTTGGTTGATATTCAGGGTACCCCTGTGATTCTGGAAGCTGGATGTGGTGGTGGTGCGTTGACTGTTCCTCTTCTTTCTCTGTTAGAACCCTATTCAGTGTACATTTGCTATGACTTGTACGCTGGAGTCTATGAGAAATCACTGCAACCGATCAAAAAAAGGGTGGATAGTATTGTCGTGGGAGATGTGAGGAACATGAGTTTCCACAGTAATACAGTGGATGCCATCTTCAGTAATGAACTCTTGTGTGAGCTCACGAGAAGTGACACCAGGAAGGCTGTAACTGAGTTGTACAGGATTCTAAAATGGGGAGGGGCATTTATCCATGGTGTCTTGAGCCCATATCCAGAAAATAGAGCACAAGAACTCGTAATACTGGCTGACAAGTACTCTGCAGAACCTGTATTTCCCAAAGAATGGTTCTCTCCTCCAGCAGATGAATTGGCTGGAATGCTCCATCAGATAGGGTTTTCAACTATTGGTGTCAGCTATTTTGAGGAATCTATAACGTTTGAAGGAGAAGTTGCTTTTGAACAGGTTCAAAGCTGGGTGACAAAACCAGAATTCTTTGAAAAATATGGAGACGATTTAAAAGAGCATGGACTGGAATACCCCATGGAACAGGTTGTATACTGCCAAAAGAGCTAATAATCTGTCCACGTGCTCTTCTATTGTGATACTGAGAAACCTACTTAAAGGGAAAAGCACTTGATGTAAGAGAGTACTATACTGAAAGATTGGGACATTTTCACAATGTGCAGTGCCCTTTATCTTTATCTCCACAACAATTACGTAATTACATGAGCTATAACCCTTGATTATTTCATTCTTCATATTGTCTCATAATTTTTTTTCTTTAGAATAAAATCTATTTTTTCTTTTAATAACATAAATACAAAAAATAAAAGGTAAAAGACCATTTATTGTACAACCTCATTTCTGGATTGTTACTCTGGTTTGACCGCACTCATAATGTGCCAATACCTTCTTGCATAGTGGAAGGTAACATTGGTTAGTCCTGCCTGGCTGAAAAGCAACTCAAGTTCATCTTGGTAGAAATATTTGACTCCTCCCCTTCGGTAAAGGTAGTCATAAATTCTCTTTCCTACAGGGCCCTGTAGTAACCGCCTTGTCGTGGCAACAGTAAAGCGCCCACCAGGTTTGAGCACGCGGTAAATTCCCCGAACACTAGAGAGCTCAGAGAACAAATGAAGTGCTCCGCAGCAGTTCACCACATCAAACTGATTGTCTGGAAAGGGGATATCCTTGGCACTCCCGTGGATAAGCAAAAGATTTGAAAGTCCTTCAGTCTGTGCCTTGAAATTTGTGTAGTTCAGCATGGGCATGGACAAGTCCAATCCTATCACAATTCCGGAATTCAGGTTTTTGGCAAGGGGGCGTGCATACATGCCTGGACCACACGCAAGATCCAGAATAGTCTCATCACCTTTGAGGTTCATAGCTTTGACAATCATTTCGTACTCCTTATCAAACGAGATTCCAAAGAACAGAGTGTTGATAGGGCCTGATCGCCACCAGCGTGTCTCGTAAATCTGGACCATCCATCCCCATTCCATGGGGGCTGCCATAGGGACCTGAGATGATTCAGGTAAGAGATCAACCAAGCTATTCCACATCGGGAATGAAGCACCGCAGTCTGTACAGAAAACTTTGCTGTTGTCTGAATTGAGATCTAAGTGTCCTTTTCTACAGGTGGGACACACAATCCTTACTTGCTGTATGGGGATGCTGTCATTCATTTTCGTTTCCATTTCTATTTCTATATTCATTTTCTCACCTCCTTGTAGTAAATCATGCTGTTCATGTTCCCATTATCATATCCCTCACATCCTCTATCTGGGGATTCTCCATACCTTATGTCATCACCTCCTGGTAATCTATTGACTGACAATCAGTCAAAAACTGATCAACAAAAAAAGGGGTCCACTGATGATACATTAGATCAAGACAATCTGCATTCACCAGTGGCTTATTTCTTCCCATACAACCCCTCCATGTTCAAGAATGGTTCTGCTAACGATCCCTGTTCTGCACCCAATACCTTCTCGATCATGTGGAAGGCAGCTTCAACCGTCCTCTTTTTCTCCTCAACATTCTTCTCAGAAAAACGTTCTATATCGAACAATGAATCCTGGCAGCCTAAAATCAACAAGGCGGCCTCACGAGGGTATTTGGCATCAAACAGTCCTTCTTTGACCCCCTGCTCTATTATCTTCTCGAACAGCGGAATTATCAAAGGAAAACTCTTCCTTTCTATTTTTAAATGCAGAAGGGCGTTCCTTTCTTCGTGTAAGTAAAGCATTAGGTTCTTCCGACCCAGGCTGAATCGAGAACCACTTTTGAAAGCATTGATCATTTTCTCCACAGCATTGATATCATCCCTTTGAACCTGTTCCTCAACAAGGTTCGCAAACTCATTGAGATAACGATCTGTAATAGCATCGAGTATCTCATCCTTGGATTTGAAGTAATAATAAAACGTACCCTGGGCTACGTGTGCTTTTTTCACAATATCTGAGACTGGGGTCTCCTCATAACCGTTTTCGAGGAAAAGTTCTTCTGCAATATCTATGAGTTCCTCACGTCTTACATCGGGGTCTTTTACTACTCTTTTCACGCAGTAACCTCCTTGAGATAATTGACTGACTGTCAGTCATATATTGAACGAAGATATATATAAAGGTTTCGGTACTGTTCAAAGATTGAGATTGTCTAACCTATGAGTGCCAACCTTGTTACACGTGTAACATTCGCGAATTCACCTCTATGAGCAAATGACATTGATATATCCACCGAATTCTGATTAAATGGTAACCATATTGATATAATTTATAACATTCAGTAAGTTTGAAATCGAAAGATTTATATAGCTCCCTGTTTATTATGATGGTGAGGGACACACGTGTGCCTTGGGCAAGTAAAATCTAGGAGGTAATGAGAATGGGAAAAGTAAGATCTGTGGGGCTGAGTGTTCTTGTTTTGATGATCTTAGGTGTACCGATCTCAAGCTGGAGTCCTTCTGTAAAGGGTTTTTATCCAGACGATATGACCTGGGATGACTTGTGTCCCCAGGTTGCTGTGGATTCTCCAGGAAACTCCTATGTATGGGTTAGTGATGGTAGGGACCATAATGACACGTACGGGGTGAAAGCAGACGCTTCTGGTATAATCAGGGATGCTTCTGGGTTAATATGGGATGCTTCTGGCATGATACGATAATCATTTTTTCTTTTCTTCTTTCTTTTTTTACTGTTAGTGAGAGGAAAGAGAGTATGGATTAAGGAATCACGTTCTGTATCAATAGATTGGCACTAATTTTGGAATTTTCCATCTAGATAATTGTGTTGCATAGCCAAACCTGTCATGATTTTTACTTTAAAGCGATTCAAGGAATAATTTCCGGCCCAAAGTATTTTTCGTATTTAAAATCTTCTGTTTGTATTATACCTTTTTGGATCAATTTCTGTATGGTGGGAATGCTGCTTTCTAACTCCATGATGAGATGGTAGACTGTTGTGCAGATTAAATCATCTCCTCTGTTTGGCCACAAGTGAGCTCTATTCCAGTAGAGGCACCTCCCCCCACATATGTCTTTTATTTCGCACTGTAAACATCTGCCAGAAACATCAAATTTCTTCAAGGTTTGAGGGTGCGTGTCTAACGTTCCTGCAGCAAAATCTTCGATATGGTTTGTAATGGGACACGCAGCAAGTCTCCCGTTTGTTGTTATACAGTAACCAGTTTGGCCTGCACCACATCTTAATTTTGTTTTTTCGTTGTATAATAGAGAAGAGACAACTCCTACAAAAGGATACAGTGTAATGACCGTTCCCCTTTTCATTTTCTGTACCCAAAAGCAGATAAGCTTTGAAATACTTCTGTTATATCTTCTAACAAATTGTGTGAATTCCTTTTCATTAAAATCAGATCTGTAAAAGCCTGCATCCAACTGCCAATGTACAGAAGTAAAGCCATCACCAATTAACGAGACCACCTGTTCATAAATATCAGGGCAGTCCTGTGCGATTGTCATTCGGGCAATAATTTCACCTTTGTACCATTTTCTGATTGAATAAATATTTTTCATAACCTTTTCGTAAGTTCCTTTGCCTCTGTTGTGATTGGTCCTTTTTTTGTCTCCATCTAGTGAAACTAAAATCTTGCTAATTTTACTCATATATTTTTTGGGAAGCCTATTCAATAATAACCCATTTGTCTGCATTCTACAAGGTATATCAATGTTGTCAATGATTTCTTTCATTTTTTCAATTTCCAGTAACGGTTCACCTCCATAAAAGATGAGGACAGGGTTTAAATCCTTTTCCAAAAATGCTTCTAACTTTGTTATATCCACTTCAGATTGCGGAGGTGCAGAAAAATCAAAGGTAAATTTCGTGTTGAGTTGACCCTCAAGGTCTTTCACAGATTTTTGATAACAGTACCTGCATTGCAGGTTACACACTTCTGTCAGCACTATGTGATAATGCATAGTTGAAGATGCAGGAAATATTTAAAATGTTAAGCATACAAGTTGTCAAGAGTTCTAGTGTTAAAGCTTAAATCTCCTTTAGTATCTGAAATTCTAGGCAATAACTAAAAAAGAAAAGAACACCCACATACTGGACAATCCCTGAATTCTGTATCTACTTTAGTTCAGCTCCTTCAAGTCACAGATTCATCCTTGGTTCATTCTACATCCAAATTTTAATCTTTCAACTCTCTATTACTCGACCAACCCTCGGTTGAGTAGGCGCTCATGCTCCCAGGCTGCAAAATCTGAAGGAGGGTCAACAATTTCGTTCTTCGGCTTTTTCTGGAGGTTTGCTGCCTTATTGGGGCATCCAGTAACACACAACCCGCAGCCGATACACTGTTCCTGGTCCACAACAGCCACCCCATCAAGTTCAGAGATCGCATGCACCTGGCATCGTTCTACACACGTTCCACATCCTAAGCATTCATCAGGATCAATGACTGCATAGTAGTTGGCATAGGCTACCGAATTCTTGATGCCCCACTCAGTAATCCCGCGAAGTATTCCGCAGCAGCAGCCGCAGCAGTTGCAGATGTACCCGATCCCTTTCGTTATGTTGCTCACTGTGTGAACGAGACCAATTTCTTCAACTTGGTCAAGTAAGGCCAGCGCTTCTTTTTGGGAAACATCGTTTTGACTGGAAGGGAGCTCAGCTGAGGAGAAGCTCAGGCACACCTTCACTGGAAAGGTACACCGACGGCCGATGTAATCCTGCTGTACTCGGCAGATGCAGTCCCGGACGCGAAATGTCTTAGAGGCCAGAAGAATTTTTCGGACATCATCATAGGGGAGGATCCACTCCACTCTTACCGCGTTCTGTGCAGGGACGACACGGTGTAGAGCAGGCTGCGGCCTCATAATTCCTGCTGCTCCTCCATTTGCCATATACTCCTCGAAGAGATGAGCAAACTCGTAATCCATACTCTTCAACTGCGCTTCATAGATTCCCACAACGAAGGGTGCCAGTCTAAACCGTTCTTTCTCAGAGTGCTTATCAACCCATACCATCCCTCGCTCAGCCATTCTCAGCAACTTATCTTTGACTTCCTCAGCAGGCAGCCCAGCCCTTTCAGCTATTATGTCAAAGGGCTCCATGTCGCCACTCAGACGGCTGCCCAGTGAAGCCTCCTCTGGCGAGAAGATCTTTTTCAGAAGCTGCACCTCAACGTTCGAGGGTGTTCTGGGAAACCCATTGGGAAGCTTGTCTAACGTGTTGGCAAGCTGCTCATAAATGTCTTTGTCCCCTTTTTGAAGGAGGGGAATGCACATGAATCCAAGAATCACAAGAACAGGGTTTAACCCCTCTCGAGTATTTTGTACGAAACGAAAGGAAGAACTCAAAAGAATAGAAGGTCCAATAAGAAAACAAAGGCCTGCTGTCAGACTGACAGCCACAAAAAGGGTTCCATATCTATTCATAATGCTTCACATCGCCAACACTATTTAGCTCTTTCGATTCTTTGCTCGACACATCGGGTGGAAACCATCTCACAACCTAGTAATAGAGTGCCAATTCTTTCTTAGTAGCCATCATAACCCACCTATTCAAGAGCTGCAGGGCACTTGTCCTCCAATTTTTCCGATCTTAAAGTCCTCACAGATTGAGAATACTACTTAACACCTTTATAAGCTACCATAATCATATTACAAATTACATGATACAAAATACGTGTTACAATGCACGTATGAGGTGAGACGTATGGATGTCAAGAAGATGGAAAAGGCTGGAGAGTGCATTGTGATGTGCTGTCCAGAAGAAGAAACAGCAATTGCTGAAAAAGTGAGAGAGAAAGTGCTGTTGAAATTGAGAGGTAACGTAGTGATGACCAGACTGAATGACGATGACTTAGACCAGATAGACTCCCTGGTGGAGGTAGAAGTATTCAAAAGCAGGTCAGAGGCTGCAGCGTTCTTCATAACAGAGGGAATTCAGGCTCGCAAAGATCTTTTCCAGACAGTTAAACCAACAGTAGACAAGGTAAGGGAGCTCAAAGTGGAAGCCAAAAAATCACTGGGTAATACTGAAGCATAAAGTGCGAAGACAGAACAAAACTTCTTTTTTTCTTTTTTGCCCTCCATATTACCTGTGGCACAGGAATGAATTTTAAGCTTATTTAAGTAACCTACAATCTGTCAAATGAAATATACTCTGTTCTTTCCCAATCTGTAATAGAACTGTCACTGAAAATATACTAGGCCTCTTGATAATGGACTTTCAAGTGCTAAAGTCTATTTGTTTTTACTGAATCAGTGTAATTGGCTGGCTACTTGTCTGCAGAGCAGCAGGGCGACCCACTCTCTGTGTTGCAGGTGGTTTCTTTCCTGCCTCTCAGAGCAGCGCGAATCATGGCAGCAGCACACCCCACGCCGCTATCTACAGTGATTGCATCTGTAGGGCAGTTAAGTTGACACGCTCCACATTCCATGCACGCTTCAGGGCGGACGAGTCGGGCTACCCTGTCGTCCTGTTCAAATACTGCATGTGGGCACACAGTGCTGCACATACCACAGCCAATGCACAAATCTGGATTGTAAGTGAGTGTGTTGGACAGATATGAGTTGAACATGGTTATCCTCCCAATAGTTGGATCAAGGGCAAAGCAATCGCCAATATGATGCCTGCCCCGAACAGTAAAGCCATGAAGGGGACGTACGTGAATATCTCGCGTCTGACCCCGCTCCTGGATGTAAACGTTGTGGAACCAGTGAAGTTCAGTGCTACGAAGGCAGTTACCGGCGGCAGGGCCAACAAATAAGTTACTATTCTGCTCACCAGCTGCCACAACGCCGCGTCTGGGTTGTGTAAAAATGTTATCACTGCAAAGGGAAGTGCTATCAGTCCTCCCAGAATGAACCCCTTGGCGCTGAAATCATGTGTTGGAAGCCAGGGAAGCAGAAGAGGAAACACCACTACACCTGCCAGGATTGCAGCCACTGCAGCAAGTGAGGTCAGAAAGCCTCCAATAAAGAACAGTGCAACTGCTATAGCCACCAGCGGTAACAGGACGTGAACCAGCTCCACAGGTATCAGAGTCAGACGATCCCAAAGAGTAAACTTCACCTTCCGCATCTCTGGTGTAGCCTGGCGGGTCTTTAAATATTCTGGCAAGTCTGCGGCCCGCACCGGACCGTACTCAATTGTGAACCCTGAGCGGTTCTTGACCTCGTGTGCAACCACCCCTGGTGCACCCAGTTGGGGTAAGACTAGTACACGGTGGCTGACAACATTATGGAGGTGGGTATTCTCGATTCGGTGCACCAATTCATCAGTGCCAAAGGTTCCCTTCCCTGCTGCACACCAGACATTGATACCTTTTGTATCCAGCACCATGATATAACTGTCAATCTCACCGAGTGCTGATCGCAACGCATCAAAGCTGAGAGTGTAGTTGGCAGTGACAAAAACGGGAGAATCCTCTTGAGGGCTACCCAGGGCATACAATCCGGGCTCCACCCGGTGGCCACTGCGGTTGAAACTCCAGCGCGCCAGGAAATGGTCCCACCGATTCTGTAAGGTGATAGTACTGGTGGTAAATTGGATACAAGATTGCAAGGAGTTAACGCACATAGGTGCTCCTCCAGTTTGCAGTTGCGCAGTGCTCTTTTTTTCTCTGGGAGTTCACCATTTCTACCAAAAGAGACAGACACATATGAGCCAATGCTACCTGCAGATGTAATGTGAGGCGATGTACATTCTGCATGATATTCAATTCATCTCCATTCTCTTATAAATATTATGGCGAATCTGACCGGGGGTTATACTGTATAGATATTCTCTAATAGGTTATATGCTGATGGTCAACCACTGAGTAATCTACAGAACCTCTTGTCTTCAGAATCAACTTTTCCATTCTTTACCATAGCGAGAAGGAGAATAAACACAAAAGTAGAAAGAGTATTTCTAAATTGGTGATATCTGGAATTGTCAACAAGTGCGATGCTCATTCAAAATCTCTTTAAGTTTCATAAATCTGCAATATAATTAACAAAAAACAATATTTTGTAGCACTGTCTAAAAGGAATACCAGCATGGTGAGACTTTATGAATGGAAGCATAAGAAATTTCCAAATTATATTGATTGCCGCCCCATCTTTGTTCAAAGAGCACTGGAAGACGCTGCATTTCAAGTCCTTGATAGAACTGAAATGTCTATGTGGGGATTACCTATGGAAATTGTTTTAGCAAAGAAACCGTAATCTACAAGGTGCTCTATTTTATTACTTCTCTATCAACAGATATCTTTTGATATTCTGTGTGCTTTCTTGACTATTTCAGTTGTTTCAAGTCAATCCAAGCGAGTATAATTCAATTCGTGTGGGAAGCAACTATTTAATAAGTCAACTCAAGCATGTATTGGATCAGAAGTTCTGAGCGAACAACTGCACACGCATCTTTTGTTTATGACAATTTTCTAGTCATGCGGTACCATATCATGGTTAATACTGCTTTCATCATTTTCGTCTTACCCATAACTGAATACAGGTTGCCTGTTTTTCTCCCTGGTTCTTGAGCGCAAATATCAACGATTGCTCTAGCCACTTTATCTTTTGGTACACCAAATACCTTGAGCGCCACAGGTATACTCTTGGCAGTGTGAGCCAGGTCAGGACTCACCTTTATATCTTTGTAGAAATCTGTCTCAACCATGCCGGGAAAAACACAGTGAATCGATAGAGTGTATCCTTTATACTCTTGCGCCAAACTCTTTGTAAGGCTGGTGACAGCAGCTTTTGTGGCAGCATAGACTGTCATGTATGGAGAAGCCTCACAGCGGCCTCCCTTGCCGCCCATATTTATGATGATTCCCTTGTTCTCTATAAAGTACGGGATAACGATCTTACATGCCTGGAGGGTGCCAGTCAAATTACTATTGACAATATCACATATTTCATCCTCATTTAAATCGTGAAGCATTCTGTACCCGCCTGATATTCCTGCATTGTTAATCCATACATCAATTTTCCCATACCTCTTCATAGCATGGTCAAATACCCTTTTCAGATCGCTCTCTCGAGACACATCAGCAGCGACCCCTGCTGCATCGAACCCATTTCGCACCAGTGAATCACATGCTTCTGTAACTGCTTCTTTACTGCGGGAGCAAATGACAATTTTGCCACCTTCTCGTGCACATGCTTCAGCAGCAGCTCTCCCTATACCGCGCGTTGAGCCTGTAATGACGATAACTTTGTTTTCAAGCTTCATTTTGTCATCTCCTCAGTTTTTGTCCAGATTCCGTCCAGTTTTTTCTATGAAATCTACCTCTTAGTTCACTGGAATATACAATCATTTTTCCTACGTATGTCACCTCGTAGTAGTGAGAATCTAAGTCTTTTAAAGGTTTTGAGGGGCTCCACAATAAGAGCCTGTTCTAATGGTAACACTATGAAAGATCGAGGTTGTCTTATTGACTCAGTAATACGAGATACGAACAGCTCCTTCAAGAATATTGATTTTGAGAAATGCAACAACGATGATGGCTGGTTAACTTGACTTATATCGATAACCCAAGTAGCGAGTTTCAACCCATCTCCCACATTTGTTACACGTGTAACAGTGCCTTGCTTCTTCTATTGTTATCCCGATATTCTTGATACACAATCTAAAGCCCAGTATCCCTCGTAAGGAAATTGGAGCCACCTGATTCTTGCAGAGATCCCTGAATACTAGCCGAGAAGTCCCTGAACGAAGGAGAGAATATCGTCATGTTCTGAGAATTTTTTCCTGTACTCTTTTCCATCTGCGAACACAATCAATAGTGGATAGTCTTCTACATCATATTCAGAAAATATAGCATCATGGAGACGCTTCTCGATTTTGAAGAGGTTAACTGATTGAAACTTCTGCTCAATTTCCTCTATTTTTGGTCTCACTTTTACGCAGGTGCTGCAGGTTGCACTGTAGAAGTAGAGGATAAAAGGTCTTCCAGATTCACGTTATGTTTTAATCTGTATTCGAAGTTCATCAACAGATGGTAACTCAGGCTGTTCAAAGTACTCAACAATTTCCTCAGAGGTGTTACCTTTTCTGACCAAGGTCTCAATGCGTTCTTCAATTGCTCTTCTCGTTTCACATTCTGGGTCTTCAACTTCACATCGTGCAAGGGTCAAATGACAATCGCAGGAGCACCTGATTTCATTTTTTATGGTGCTCTGTACAGAAGGTTGTGGAGACGTTTGTGTCAAACACCCTGTCAAAAGGACAGCACACAGTAAGCTCAAAAGTATTCTGGTTTTCATAGAGTGAACAGTGCCTTCTCATTTATAAAATTATCGTAATTTGGTTTTATATAATCAAGTGTAAATAACTCATTTCTATAAGTTCTCCTGTATCAGAAACACTAAAATAGCATAGGGAGAGGACTTCTCATGCCCTTATGCAATGGAGGCAAAACGAGGAGCGAAGCGACACAGGTCCTGTTGAAATCATATCGCATACAGTGCAATGGTTACCAATGCAACAAATATTATTGCCGCACTCCAGTAGATGGGGTTATCACATTTTGATTTCTCTGCCTGGCTTCGTGTAATAAGGTAAACAATAAACAAATAGAAAGGACCATTAGATACTATAAAGTCTGCTTGCACGTGAAGTACATTCTTGAATATGACTGCAATACCAAGCACACAGGCTGCAGTTACTAAAGCTACTTTTACTTCATCAGCTAATTCCACAGTGGTAATATTCTCCTTTCTTTATAAGGTTTTTCAGTCCCAAAGCCAAATTACCCTTCAGAAGAACTGAGAAACCCCAATGAATTGTTACACGTGTAACAGAAGTAAAAAACCACCGACAATTGAACAATGTCTTCTTTGTTCGCACTTCAGAAATTGAAATAAGTGTGACCCGACGATTTTACAACCTCTGCAACCGAAACCCTTAAGAACTTTAGTCAATGAGTGTTTATATGCTTGATAGTATCCCTTATCTCGTATATTTTTTAGGTCCCTTCCTCTTGGCAATTTTCCTGGGAAAGAGACTGCTCAGAGCACAGTACACAGCTTTTTTTGCCGGATTACTCACATTTTTTGTGGCATGGGTTGTGATTCTGGTGATAACAACATCTGCAATCATGCATGTAAAAAATGCACTCCTGTATTCTGTGATTGTGGCGGCATCTGCTGGGGTTTTTGAGGAATCGAGTCGGTTTTTTGCCTTTAGAATCTCTAAAAAGTTACATGAAAACAGGAACTGGAATACAGGCATCATGTTTGCCATCGGGCACAGTGGCATGGAATCAATTATTGTGGGAGGCAGTCTTTTGCTGACCATAGCAGTTATTACGTATGCGCCAGAATTGTTATCAGAAGAAGTTTTGAGTGAGGCTCAAGCAGTCTTAGAAATTGGATTTCTCCAGGGATTGTACTCTGCTTTTGAGCGGCTTTTTGTAGGCCTTCTCATTCATAGCTGTTTCACCTGTGTAGTGCTTATGAGCTTCGTACAGAGAAGATATTTACTGGTTGCGGTACTGTGGCATTTTGTCCACGACATGGTTGGGTTGAACCTCCATTATGTATCTGATCACTGGATTGCGGCAAAATTATGGATATTGTTCATTGTTGTAGTCTATTCATGGTTCCTTTTCAAGTTGAGAAAGAGGATGACCATTTAAACGATGGAAAGAGTATGAAATCAATTTCACAACCCTCAAATAGTATATCCACAAAAGAATTCTAAAAAATCTCTTATATGATGGACCAAAAGTGATCACATGACACTAAGCTACCGGATCTTGCTGAGAAAGGAACCTGAAGGTGGATACACCGTAATAGTTCCTTCTCTTCCTGGCTGTGTAACCTACGGAGATACTGTAGAAGAGGCCATAGCCATGGCTAAGGACGCAATTGAGTTGTACATAGGGAGCTTACTAGATCATAATGAAGAGATACCAACTGAAGAAGGAACATTAGAGTATATCGTGATGGTAGAGGCCCATGTCTAAACTTAAAGGTCTCTTATGAGATTGAACAACTGAACTTAAAGATCTCGTTTGAACTTAAAGGTCTCTTATGAGATTGAACAACTGATAAAACCCAAAATGTTGTTACACGTGTAACAAAATTGAGAGAACCACCAAGATTTGAAGAAGCAAATAAAATGGCACTTCTTGAGCTCTTAAGAATTAGAGAAGAGATCGATAGTTGAAGCACTTGAAATTCTAGAAGACGAAGAAATACTGGAAAGTATAAGAAGAAGGATAAAGGACATTGGAGAGGGGAATGTTATCTCTCTTGATGAATTGATAGAAAAATATGAGTTGCAAGATGAGAAAATATTCGGATTTACAAGATAATCTTTATGAAGATAAAATTCATAAACAGAGAAGAAGAGTTAGCATTTTTAGAAGACATCGACCACCAAAGAGGTTCCATCCACCGAACCCTTGACAACCCCTTTCCGTAACCCTTTTATACTGCTTTTGCACTCTTATGAGTAATGCATGTAACCCATGTACTATCAATTTTCAGAGGTGAATAAATGTCTCGATGGCGTATCAGTAGAGGCCAGGCGATAGATCTCCAGGATTGGGCACTAGAAGAGAGCGGAACCAAGGAATTGCTGGAATCTCTGCCTGAGCTTCCCAAGACAGGTGAAGTAACCCCTGGACTTTATGTCAGTTTTGAGATTGATAAATCAGAACTCGACGGAGGAGTCGATTGGCCCGACGTAGGTGTTGCTACCGTGTTCGCTGTCCTTGAAGATGGCCGTAAAGAATACATTGGAGAAGTTCGTGCGTACAATTGGGAAGCTATTTGGCTGTCAACAGTAGACTTTGATGAAATAGATGACGCACACGAATGGTGGGAATCTGTGATAGAGGCATACGAGCGACTCACAAAGAGTGAAGACAAGCATGACATTTGAATAATGAAATAGTACCGTCACAGTTCATGTATATTCTTCTCCATGATTACTGTTCCCTCTCCGACAGTCTCACTGCGGTGAAATCCGTACTTGTCGTAAACCCAGTATGGTGTAAATCCCGTATTCAATTCAAATGTACCCACACCATCTAGAAGATGCCGGTTAAACTGCAGATAAACCTGTTCCAATTGATACAGTAACTCATCTATCATTTCCTTGCGCGGGATACCGTACCCCACCTCTAAACATCCAACAGTCAGGTAATCTTTATCATTTCCGCAGCCACCTGTCAAATACCCGTACTTCTTGATGATCTCTCTGGGGAAAACTTCTATAAATCCCACGACCTTACTCTCCCATTGAGCAAACACACCTGCAATACACTCCTTGGTGAACACTTCAGCAAATACTCTCTCTTTCAGTGCAATACACCTGCGATGAAATCGTTTCAGAGGACTACCATAGGGATAGGTTTCAATGCACAACCTCATTTCATCCCTAAAATTATCCTTCGTGGTGGGAACCCACTTCAATTCACCTTTGCACATAAGATCGCGGAATTCAGTGACAGAAAGTTCTTTTCCCCCCCTGTAAATCCTTCCTCCACTTCTTGAATACCAATATGTAATCCTTTTTCTATGTTTTCCTTTTTCACTGGAACAGAATCAATCAATTTCCCTTCAAAAAAGACATCAATGAGCACTGATTTTGTGAAGCGACCATTCTTGAGCAGTCCACAAGATGTGTACCATTCTTTTTCTCGATCAGTGATTTCATCAAACGGAATTTCACAAAGTTCTACACCTGTGCTGTCCAGCCATTCTTCCAACTGACTTAGGAATGTACCATTTTGTTCACAAAGTGGCGAATAAACCGCAACGACTGATTTCATATACCTCCTTTTCATCAAGTATTAAATCTTTATTGTCATTGCTGGCTCATTGATAAAAATGGTTGGTACTCTTTCTTCCATATTTGTTACACGTGTAACAATTCAATAAGTTCTGTTGAGTGTATTTGTGCGGCAAATTGGAGAGAATATACTGCATTTTGGCGTCAAAGAGGGTGTAATAATCGACAGAGAAGCCAATTCTGAGTGGACGGTCTTCGGGACGTGTATTACAGGGAACTGAGAGGAAATACATTGGAACCGGTTCACTCATTTGATATGGTTTGCATGGGTTGCGTACTATCCAGAAACTGAACTCTTCGTGTAGAAGTGACAGGTTACTACTCATTCGGATGAAACAAACTCTTTAGACTTTTAGATTATTTATGAGGATTTTCTTGAACGAAGATCCATATCTTTTTTTTATAAGTATTTCGAGCCTACATACAATTTTTAAAATCCTACTATAGCCTATAGTAACAGAAAAGGTTAAAAACTAGATTACGTAGAAGATAACTGTTTGTGTACCACCGGTTTTGACACAACTGAAACTGAATCACAAAGTTCCCCCTAGAGGGTTAGTACCCAAACAAGGAGGAAAGAATATGAGATTAAGGAAAATTGGAGCTGTATTAGCTGGAGCGGCCCTGCTGGGTGCAACCTTGGCAGGAGCTGTTGCTGCTCAAGACGTTCCGCCCGAAGACTTCTTCGTTGACCCAGCCACGGGAGAGCCAAATGTGGTCATTGTGGTTGGCAG
>SMTZ1_10007716_pt1 | contig 20916 bp, 16 predicted proteins | sample DeeMarSWOR136_30_FD_25667 | JGI IMG/M metagenome (IMG submission 25667) | reverse complement strand
AGATGGCTCCAGCCATCGACATCGCTTCTGAGGAGGAAGCCGCTTCCGTCCTTGAAAAAATACAGGTCCTCGAAAAATTCTACCCAGGATGATTGTCGCTCATCGAATATTTCCTTCTTTTTTCCTGTTTTAAGGTCGACTGTGTAGATTTTGATGTTGTTCTGATCGCGATTCATCCACTGGAATGTGAGATTAGAGCTGTCAGCAAACCAGAAAGGCCAGGCTGCATAATGGTCTGCTTCTTCGTCAATGTCAGCCCAAACCACTTTTCCTCTGGGGACTGTGACGATGCCCAGCCTGACCTTAGGATTTTGATCTCCTGCTTTGGGGTATCTTTCGATCTCCAGCTCTCCGTGGGTTCCTCTTGCTCTAAAAAGAGGGAAGGTAGGAACAGGGCTGTCGTCAAAGCGCAGGAAAGCGATTTTGCTGCTATCAGGAGACCACCAGAAAGCCGCATACCGGGACCCCCTTCCCAGGATTTCTTCGTAGTAAACCCAGGAGGCCCAGCCGTTGTAGATAGTATCAGACCCGTCAGAGGTAAGTTGATATTCCAGCTTGCTTTCAGTATTCAAGAGATAAAGGTTATGGTTGCGTGTGAAGGCAATGTATCTTCCGTTCGGAGAAAAACGCGGATTTTTCTCTTCCTCTGGTGTCGTGGTGAGGCGCTTGAGTCTTTTGCTCTCTAGCGAGTAATAATAGAGGTCATTTTCGAAAGAATAGAGCAAGGCGCTGTAATCATTTGTAAAGCCTGTGTGTCGATCGGCTTTTAATCCCTTGGGGAAGGTTTTCTGGATCTGCTCATAGTCAATAAAGAGAGTCTTTTTACTCGTTTTTGCATTTACTTTGTAGAGTTTTGTAGTTTCTCGGTTCTCATCCCTCTCAGAAAAAAGATAATGTTCATCGTCAAGCCAGGCGCGGATAGGGGTTCTGGACGTGGGGAAGAAGGGCGCAGGCCTTAAGATGTAGGGTTTTGCATCCAGATAGGCCTGTTCATAAGTAATTTTCTTTAGACCTTTTTCTTGCGCTGACCCCGAGCTGCACAAACAAAGAGCGAAAAATAAAGTTATAAGCCCGTAGATAAGATAATGATTTTTTAATCTTTTCATCGGCCCATCTCCTTTAAAAAAACACAAGAGTTTTTATCATTGAGATTGACGAATGTCAACTGTACTGGTGCTATGCCTCATTATCTATTATAATATAAGGCTTAATTTCTCCTGTTGCGAGATTAATTTTATTGTCATTCATATTTTGTAGGGGCTTGATTCATCAAGCCCACCTTTGGTCTTCTGCGGAAATTAGAGCTGATGATTTTTTTCAAAAGGCTCTATAGACAATACAGAGGCTTCGACATGATTAGAAAAAAAAGTAATAATTTAAGAAATAAAATTTTGCTGATTAGTTGCTGTCTTTTTATCCTCGTGGGGATTTCTGAAGCAGACGAACAAAAGGAAGAATTTGCCCTTGTAGCCAGCCAATCTCTGGAATTAAACGCATACACTCAAGTGAGGTATACGCACACAGATGGGGACATAAATGAATTCAGAATAAGACGAGCACGAGCTGGATTAAAGGGAGAAATTATTAAAAGCATTAATTATATCCTTCAGATTGACGCAGCAAAAAGTCCTGTTTTGCTGGATGCCAAGGTTGAAATAACCTTTTCGCCTTATGTCAAGCTTACCTTTGGTCAATTTAAGGTTCCCTTTAGCTTAGAAAACCTTACTTCCAGTTCTGCTCTGGATACCATTAACCGCTCCCAGACTGTGGAGAATTTATGCCCAAGCAGGGATATTGGAGTCGAGGATAGAATACAACTTAGGAATTTTTAATGGAGAAGGTTCAAACAGGGCTGACACTAATGAGAAAAAAGATTTAGTTGCTAGACTGGGCTTTTCTCCTTTTGACTTTCTTACCCTTAGCCTGTCACATTACCAGGGCAAATCTACTCTGTTTGGTGGAGATTCTGTTGTAGACAGAGATAGAACAGGGGTAGATATATATTTTGTACATGAACAGATTTCTGTAAAAGGGGAATATATCTCCGCTAGAGATTACCGGGCTGACCGATTAGGATGGTATGTTCAAGGAGGCTACTATCTCGTCCCAGGTAAAATTCAGGCCATTGTCAAGTACGATTCCTACGACGCAAACAGGGATATCCAGGGAGACCGGACAGATGTCATTACGCTGGGCTTAAACTGGTTTTTTTCAAAGATGACAAAGCTTCAAATCAATTATGAGCATCACAAAGAAGGACTGACGGGGACCTCTGAGAATGTCATCTTGACCCAGTTCCAGGCTGGCTTTTAAAAAATGGGGCCTGGCCCCATTTCATATTTCCATTTCTATTTTTTCGAGAAGGAGTTCTGTTCCAGAGAGAGTTTTTAATTCACTGGAATCGCATTTTTCACAGATGAAGACAAAATCATCTTTGACTGTTTCCGTGCCACATTGTTGACATCGGATTTTAAGAGGGACTTTTTCTATCTCTAATTTAGACTCGGCTGCGATGGTGTCCTCTTTATAGATATTAAAAGCCGTTTCTAAGAATTCGGGGACAACTCCCGAAAGAGCCCCAACCTTGAGTTTAACTGAAAGAATTTTTTTGGCTTTTTTTTCTTTTGCTTTTTCCTCTAAAATCTCAAACAGACTGGCAACTATAGAGAGTTCATGCATTCTTCTGACGCAATTTATGGAGGCCGGAAAGGAAATACTCTATCAGTTCGTTTATTCCTGAATCCTTAAGGGCTGATGTTGTAAAAATTTCAAGCTTAGGATTTACCTGCAGAGCTTCTTTCTGCGCATGTTCCAGATTGAAAGGAAGCGCAGGGAGGAGGTCAGACTTAGTGATGACCAGACAATCTGATGTCGTGAAGGCTTTGGGATATTTTTTAGGCTTGTCATCTCCCTCTGGCACTGAGAGAAGCACGCACCTTATGTTCTCACCCAAATCATAGCTTGCAGGACAGACAAGATTGCCGACATTTTCTATAAAAAGAAAGTCAAGATCTGCCGGGATTTCAGGAAAGATTTTTGCCACCATCTTGGCTTCCAGGTGACAGGCTCCTCCAGTGATGATCTGCCAGGCGGAAATCCCTTTGGCCCTTATCCTCTCAGCATCCCTTTCTGTCTCGATATCTCCTTCGATAACTGCAATTTTGTAATCCGGTTTCAATTTCTCAGCCCCAGGTGAGCCGAGGAGGTTGATGGTTAAAATTCCTTTTTTTTCAAGCTTTTCTCGAATTTCAGAGGCAATTTTTTTGTTAGACCCGAGAAGCTCTTCTAAAACGAGGACTTCTTTTTTCTTCATTTTTTCTGATTTATTCTTTTGTTTTGCGTTGTCTTGAACTTGCGTGTTTATCTATAGTTGCAGACATAAAACCAGCAAAATGTTGTTGAAGAGAATTATAGGGAATATCTGATGAAAAATCAATTTTGCAAATTTTTTTGTTTTACTGTTGACAAGCAAAAATATATCTATTAGAATTTTCTGTAATTATAAGCTTATCTTTAGTTCGATGCCTTTATACAAAGTTATAGAAAAAATACGTAATCTTCCCCGAATTATTTGCTTCCAATTCAATAAACACCCCAGGGGGATGATCTTAAGATTCAATACAAAGGACTTCTGTAGGGACATGGTGTAAGCATGACAACTATTAAAAGTGATCCTACTTTGTTGGCTGAGGTTCGAAAGTATGGCGAGTTCGATACCAACGCCTGTTATCAATGTGGAAGTTGCACGGTTGTATGTAATTTAGCAAAGGAGTCGGCTTCATTCCCTCGCAGGACAATTCGATATATTCTATTTGGGTTGAAAAAACTGTTGCTGGGCAGCTTGGATCCGTGGCTGTGCTACTACTGTGGCGATTGTTCTACGACTTGCCCGAGAGAAACAGAGCCAGGAGAGGCAATGATGACGCTCCGACGCTATCTCACTGCGAAATACGACTGGACAGGCCTCTCTGCAAAATTTTACAAATCAAAAATATGGGAATTGGGGGCGCTCTTAGTGGTCGGTGCTTTCATGGCGTTCTTGATATGGTACTTTCATGGCCCCCTTGTGACAGAACGGGTTGAACTGAACACCTTTGCCCCTGTCCATATGGTGCACGCTTTCGACCTGATTTTATTTTGCGTTCTTGGCTTCTTTCTAGTCACCAACTCGTTTCGTATGTACTGGTTTACGATGCACCAGACCGACAGCGCCAAAATACCTGATGTCATAAGGAGTCTAAAAGAGGATGGCTTTGGATTTACTATGCATAAGGACCAGAAGATCAGGATTCCCTTTTACTTATTCATCACCGAAGCATGGACATTGATATGGAATTTCATTACCCAGAAACTTTTTCTAAAATGTGCTAACAACATAGGTCGCTGGCTCAAACACTTCTTACTCGTATCAGGATATTTGCTTATGCTCCTTCTGGTAGTCGGACTTCTGCTGTGGTTTCAAACGGACAATATCTACCCTATTTACCATCCTCAGAGGTGGCTGGGCTATTATGCCACCGCTGTTCTCCTCTTCGGCACAGTGGAGATCATTATAGGTCGCATCAGAAAGCGCGAACAAATTCACAAGTTTTCAGACTTCAGCGACTGGATGTTCCCGGTCCTGTTATTCCTGACCACTGTAACTGGGATATTAGTCCATATTTTCAGGTATATGGGGTTGCCGCTGGCAACTTATTACATGTATACCGCCCACCTGATCATTGCTGTGGCCATGTTGGTGGTTGAGGTGCCTTTCGGCAAGTGGGCACACCTGTTGTATCGTCCGCTGGCGGTTTACTTACAAGCGGTCAAAGAAAGGGCACTGCAACAGCGGGTGCCTGAAGGGGCTGTATTAGAAAATGTCTAATAACAAACAAATCTCTAATAACAAAAAAGAGAATAAAAAAGTTGGTGCTACGCTAATTGTTGGGGGTGGAATCGGAGGTATGCAGGCTGCACTCGACCTGGCAGGATCCGGCATAAAGGTTTATCTAGTTGATAATAAACCATCTATTGGTGGAGTGATGGCCCAGCTCGATAAGACTTTTCCTACAAACGATTGCGCCATGTGCACCATGGCGCCCAGGTTGGTTGAAGTTGGCAGACATAAAGACATAGAAGTGATTACCCTGGCGGATATTGAAAGCATAAAAGGGACTCCTGGTAATTTTACTCTTAAAATCAAAAAGAGACCGAGGTTTATAATTGAAGAAAAGTGTACAGGATGCGGTCTTTGTGTGGCTAATTGTCCTGTTCATAACATAATTTACGTTACACCTGAAAAAGATGAAATAGAAATCTCTGATGAGCATTTAAAAACAATGAACAAGATAATTGCAGAATATATAGATATAGAAGGACCATTAGTACCCATACTGCAAAAAGCTAATGATACCTTTAATTATTTACCCGAGCCAGTTTTGAGATACACGGCTGATAAGTTGAACATGCCTTTAAGCGTTGTGTGTAGAATAGCTACTTTTTATAAAAGTTTTAGCCTAGAGCCAAGGGGCAAGCACATAATATCTGTATGCCTTGGAACGGCCTGTCATGTGAAAGGTGCTAGCAGAGTTACCGCAGCTCTTGAAAGTGAGCTCGGGATTAGAAGAGGAGAAACAACTAAAGATATGAAGTTCACTCTTGAGACAGTTCGCTGTATTGGATGTTGCGGGTTGGCTCCTGTTTTGAAGGTTGGAGAAGAGGTCCATGGTTTGATGAGCAAAATGATGGTACCTGAATTGCTGCATACGTATGAAAAAGCATCGTAATATTATTTTAAATGGTAAGAGACCTGGATTATTCACGAGTCGAAATCGCAGCTTTTATGAATAATTCAGGTTAATCAAGTCTATTGAGAGAGAGATTATGCCAAAATTAAAAATTGGAGATTTAGATAAGATAAGTCAGAGAGTGAGAAAGACGACCCTTTTAAGAGAAGGAGCTGGCAGAGCTAAAATAGTGGTTCATATGGGAACCTGCGGAATAGCTGCTGGAGCAAGAGAGATAATGAATACTTTGTTAGATGAATTTGCCAAGCAAGATATTGATGATGTTATCCTGACAAGCTCGGGCTGTGCTGGATTATGCAGCAGAGAACCTATGGCTACCGTAGAGTTGAAAGACGAAGCTCCTGTTAAATATGTTGATTTAACTCCGGATAAGGTACGCAGAGTATTATCAGAGCATGTCATCGGTGGGAAGGTAGTTAGCGAATATGCTCTGGCAAAAGGTAGCGAGAGAGTCTCGTGAATATTTTCAAAGCAATTTTTTTTGCAGAGGTCGGATAGGCTATGAAAGAGGAAATGACGGATAAATACAGGTTACACTTAATGTTGTGCGCGGGGACAGCCTGTGTTTCCAACAAGTCTTTTAAAATAAAGGAAGTATTAGAAGAAGAGCTGAAAAAACAAGGGCTGGATAAGGAAGTTCTGGTTGTAATGACAGGCTGTAATGGATTTTGCGCTGTAGGGCCAGTGATGACAGTTATGCCGGACGGCATATTCTATCACACGCTAACAGAAGACGTCGTCCCTCATCTCGTTGAAGAACATTTCTTGAAGGGCAGACCTGTAAAGAAGCTAATGTTCACTCCCCCTACCGAAGAGATTACTATTCCCAAGATGATGGATATTGGTTTCTTTGCACGTCAGACATTAATCGCACTCAGAAATAGAGGTTTGATCGACCCTGAAGTAATTGATGAATATATAGCGAGAGACGGATATAAGGCACTCGCCAAGGCTCTAACCGAGATGAAACCGGGCGAAATAATAAAAGAGATAAAAAATTCGGGTCTTCGAGGCCGAGGTGGAGCAGGATTTCCTACTGGCTTAAAATGGGAATTATGCCGGAAAGCAAAGGGTGATGTCAAATACATAATATGCAATGCGGATGAAGGGGACCCAGGCGCTTATATGGACAGAAGCATTGTGGAAGCTGATCCTCATTCTGTTTTAGAAGGGATGTTGATCGGGGCCAGAGCCATCGGGGCAAATGAGGGATATGTCTATATCAGAGGTGAATATCCACTGGCAATGAAGAGATTAGAGATTGCTATTGATCAGGCTAAAGAATACGGACTTATCGGAGAAAACATATTTGACACTGATTTTAGTTTTGATATCCACGTTAAGCAGGGAGCCGGTGCCTTTGTTTGCGGTGAAGAGACGGCACTTATAGCATCTATAGAGGGCCGCCCGCCCGAGCCAAGGCAGAGACCGCCATTTCCGGCTCAGTCAGGGCTGTGGGGAAAACCAACCAACATAAATAATGTTGAAACCTGGGCCACGGTCCCCGTAATCATCAACAGGGGAGCAAAGTGGTTCTCAAGCATCGGCACTGAAGTGAGCAAAGGGACCAAGGTGTTTTCTCTTGTCGGTAAGATTAATAATACAGGATTGGTCGAAGTCCCGATGGGAATTACTCTCAAAGAGATTATTTATGATATTGGAGGTGGAATTCCCGGAGGGAAAAAATTTAAGGCAGTCCAGACAGGAGGGCCATCAGGAGGATGTATTCCGGCGAGCTTGATTGACCTGCCAGTGGATTATGAAAAATTGACTGAAGCAGGTTCAATAATGGGTTCGGGTGGAATGATTGTAATGGACGAAGACACCTGTGTGGTGGATGTAGCGAAATATTTCATCGAGTTTACCAATGACGAATCTTGCGGAAAATGTACCTCCTGCCGTGATGGATCGGAGGAATTGCACCGCATACTTAAAAGAATATGCAGAGGAGAAGGTAAAGAGTCAGATATCCAGGCTCTGGAAGATCTAGGAAATGCCATAAAAGACGGCTCGATGTGTGGCCTGGGTCAGACGCTGCCTAACCCGGTTCTGAGTACACTGAAGTATTTCATGGATGAATATGTTGAGCATATTAAATATAAAAGATGCTCAGCTATGGTCTGTAAGGGCATAATTTCATCCGCCTGTCAGCATATATGCCCTCTCTCGCAGGATGTTCCCAGCTATATAGGGCTTCTTGCTCAGGGGAAGTTTGATGAAGCAATCAAGGTAGTCAGAAAAGAGAATCCACTCCCGCTTATCTGTGGACGTGTATGTCACAGTCCGTGTGAAGATAAGTGCGTGGCAGGCGAATGGGGTGATCCTATAGCAATCAGGTCACTTAAACGTTTTCTCGCAGATTACGAGATGAGGCAGAGTGTTGTCGTCGAAGAAAAGCCAAAAGCGGAGAGAGAGGAACGGGTTGCTGTAGTCGGCTCTGGGCCAGGTGGTCTTACCTGTGCCTATTACCTTGCCCTGGAGGGATATAAAGTCACTGTGTTTGAAAGCCAGCCAGTAGCGGGTGGCATGCTTGCCTTAGGCATTCCAGAATTCAGATTACCCAAAGATGTGTTGGAATATGAAATTGATAGGATAAAAAAGTTAGGCGTTGAAATTAAAACAAATACTACGATTGGGAAAGATATTCCGCTTGATAAACTGAAGGAAGAATATAAGGCAGTCTTTGTTGCCATCGGTGCTCATAAAGGCTTAAAGATGAAAATCCCGGGCGAAGAGGCTGAAGGAGTAATTGATGCGGTGGAATTCCTGCGGGATATCAACCTTAAGCGCGAAGTAAAAATCGGGGATAAAGTAATAGTCGTTGGCGGTGGAAATTCTGCTATAGATGCTGCTCGAGTAGCAAAACGCTTAGGCAAGGATACACGAATTTTATACAGAAGGACAAAAGCAGAGATGCCCGCCATAAAAAGCGAAATTGAAGAAGCTATAGTCGAAGGTATTGATATACAGTTTCTCGCAGCTCCGACTAAAGTCATGTCGAGTAACGGCAAAATCGAGGCTGTGGAGTGCATAAATATGGAGTTGGGGGATATAGATGCGAGTGGTAGAAGAAGGCCTGTTCCGATTCAAGGTTCAGAGTTTAATGTTGACGTAGATACTTTGATCTTAGCAATCAGTCAGGAACCAGATGTTTCTTTGTTGGATGGGAATAAACTGAGTGTTTCTAAGTGGAACACTCTCGAGGTCGACCCGGAAACTCTCCTGACTAATGTAGAGGGGATATTTGCTGGGGGAGATGTTATAACCGGTCCGAATACAGTTACCGAAGCTATGGCTCATGGGAAAGTTGCTGCTAGAATGATAGACAAATACATACGGGGAGAGAAGTTGGAGAGAAAATACGAAGTAACCCGCCCTGCTGTGCATGTAGAGCCAATTCGACTTTCAGAAGAAGAAGCCAAGAATACAAAAAGACCCGTAATGCCATCCGCGCCAGTAGCTCAAAGGATAGAGAATTTCGAAGAGGTTGAATTAGGGTATAAGGAGGCTGAGGCGGTTGCCGAAGCCAGGCGTTGCCTCAGGTGCGACTTAGAGAGAGGAGAAGATGAGGAAGCAGTAGAAGAAAAAGTGGCAGTAGCGGAGAAGGTAGAAGAAAAGCCAGAAGAAAAAGCAGAAGTACCTGCGGAAGTGGAAGCAGCGCCCGAGGAAAAAGAAGTAGTAGAGGAAAAGCCAGAAGAAAAGGTTGAGGAACCAGCAGTAGCAGCAATGGCACCAGCTGAGGTAGCACCAGAGGAAAAGGTGATAGAAAAGGTGGAGGAACCGACTGCAGAAGAAAAAATAGAGGAGAAAGAGGAACTAGCCGCACCCGCAGAAAAAATAGAGGAAAGAGCAGAAGCGGTAGAGGAGGTAGCAGCGCCCGAGAAAAAAGAAGAGCCCGAGAAGAAGGAGATTAAGGCAGCAATTGAAATACCCGAGTTTAAAGCAGTAGTGGACATACCGGTGATGAAGAAAGAAGAGAAAGTGGAAGCACCCGAAGAAAAGAAAGAAGAAGAGAAAGCAGAAGAAAAGGTAGAAGAGAAAGAAGAAGCAGCGGCCGAAAAAAAAGAAGAGCCGGAGGAGAAAAAGGTTAAAGCAGTGATTGAAATACCTGAGGTTAAAGCAGTAGTGGACATACCGGTGATGAAGAAAGAAGAGAAAGTGGAAGCGCCCGAGGAAAAGAAAGAAGAGGAAAAAGTAGAGGAAAAGGTAGAAGAGAAAGAAGAAGCAGCGCCCGAGAAAAAAGAAGAGCCGGAGAAGAAAAAGGTTAAAGCAGTGATTGAAATACCAGAGATTAAAGCAGTAGTGGACATACCGGAGATGAAAAAAGAAAAGAAAGAAGAAAAACCAGAAAAGAAAAAGGAAGAAAAATAAATGTATTAAAAGCGGAGGCTTAGAGTGATAGAGCTGACTATAAATGGAACAAAGCACAAATTCCCTGAAGGCAAAACTCTGTTAGAATGCATCGAGAGTACTGGAATAAAAATTCCGACTCTCTGCTCTCATAAAGCTTTGACTCCATATGGAGCATGCAGGCTCTGTTTGGTGGAAATTGCTCAAAACGGCAGAACGTCAATTCAAGCTTCATGCACTTATCCAGCTATAGATAAGTTAGTGGTTAACACTGACACAGAGAAAGTTGCAAAAACACGGAAAGTTATGTTTGAGCTGTTATTAGCAAGATGTCCGGATTCAGAGGCAATCCAGAAATTAGCAGAAGAATATGGCGTAAAAGAAACTCGGTTTGAAAAGAAAAAAGAGGACTGCTTTCTTTGCGGGCTGTGCGTAAGAATGTGTCGTGAAAGGATGGGCATCAGTGCTATAAATTTTATTAATCGCGGCTCCAAGCGGAAAGTAAGCCCGCCCTTTGATGCTACTTCTGATATATGTCAGACCTGCGGAGCGTGTGCTTCTATCTGTCCTACCGAAAGGATTAAGCTTGAAGAAATAAGCAAGAATGAAGCAGTACCTATAAAGCATGAATATAATGAAGGATTAATCGAAAGGCCGGCTGTTTATATCCCGTATCCCCAGGCCGTTCCCAATAAAGCTGCAATAGATGAAAGATATTGCGTCCACATGCTTAAGGATGCTTGTGGGGTTTGTAAAGAGTTTTGTGAAGCAGAGGCGATTGATTATGAACAGAAAGAGGAAGAAATCGAATTGAATGTTGGTGCAGTAATTTTATCCCCCGGGTTTGAAATATTTAATGCAAGAATCAAGGAAGAATTGGGATATGGTAATTATCCAAACGTGGTCACCTCGCTTGAATTTGAAAGAATATTATCTGCTTCAGGACCATACTTGGGTAAAGTTTTAAGACCCTCTGATGAAACTGTACCAAAGAGGATAGGATTTATACAGTGTGTGGGCTCGCGCGATGCTGAAAGGGATTATTGTTCTTCTGTATGCTGTATGTATGCCACAAAAGAAGCAATAATCGCCAAAGAGCATGCTGGTGAAGATTTAAAATGCGATATTTTCATGATGGACATGCGCGCCTTTAGTAAGGGATTTGATGAGTATTATCAAAGGGCACAAGAGCTTGGAGTTGATTATATAAGGTGTCGCCCAGCTTCTGTGAAAGAAATACCCGAGACAAAGAATCTTCTGATTGAGTATCTTGCTGAAAATGATAAGAAGGTCTCCCGCGAATATGACCTGGTTGTTTTATCTGTAGGTCTCCAGCCTCCAAAATCTGTAGAGGAAATCTCAGAAAAATTTGGTGTTGAGTTGAATGAATTTAATTTCTGCAAGACTTCCCCCTTTAAGCCGGTTGAATCAACACGCGAGGGAATCTACGTCTCTGGGCCGTTCACAGAGCCTAAAGATATACCTGAAACTGTTATGCAGGCATCAGGTGCTTCATCAAAAGTTATGTCTCTCCTTAAAGACGTTAAGGGTAGCTTGATTGTTACCAAGGAATATCCGCCAGAAATAGATGTATCAGGACAGGAACCGAGAATCGGAGTATTCGTCTGCCACTGCGGAACAAATATTGCCGGAGTCGTAAATGTTCCCAGTGTGGTTGAATATGCAAAAACACTTCCCAATGTTGTCTTTGCTGATAATAATTTGTATACCTGTTCAAACGACACCCAAGAGTTGATAAAGGAGAAAATAAAAGAGCACGAGTTGAATCGTGTGGTTGTTGCCTCTTGCACACCTCGGACGCACGAGCCTCTATTCAGGAACACGGTCCGGGAGGCAGGGCTTAATCCCTACCTTTTTGAGATGGCAAATATCAGAGATCAGTGCTCATGGGTGCATATGATGGAACCGGAGAAGGCATCAGAGAAATCCAAGGACTTGGTAAGAATGGCCGTGGCTAAAGCACGATTATTGAATCCTCTCCAGAAAAGATCCGTATCCATAATTAAATCCGCGCTGGTTATCGGTGGCGGAGTTGCCGGTATGACATCTGCAGCTGAACTCGCACATCAGGGATTTGATGTCTATTTAGTGGAGAAAGAAAAAGAGCTGGGTGGAAACGTAAGACGTATTCACTATCTACTGAGTGAAGATAATCCACAGGATGAATTGAAAAGACTTGTTGAAGAGGCAAAAAAGAGCGAGAAAATCCATTTATACACCGAAGCCAAAATAGAAAATATTGAAGGATCAATCGGAAATTTTAAAACAAAGATTTCCACAAAAGGAAAATCAGTGGAGTTTGAACATGGTGTGGTGATTGTTGCCACTGGAGCCCAAGAATATGAGCCCAAAGAGTATTTATATGGTCAGCATGAAGGAGTTATGACCCAGCTCGAACTTGAACATCGCCTAAGCACAAACGGCGATTGGTCAGCAGCAGGAGAAAATCGCATACCCAAGAACGTTGTTATGATTCAATGCGTGGGTTCTCGAGATGAAGAAAGACCTTATTGCTCGAGGATTTGTTGTTCGGATGCCATTAAGAACGCTTTAAAAATAAAAGAACTTTCCCCTGAAACAAATATATATGTATTATACCGAGATATAAGGACTTATGGATTCAGAGAAAGTTATTATACCAAGGCAAGAGAAAAGGGTGTTGTGTTCATGAGATATGATGAAGACCGGAAGCCAGAAGTTACAAAAAACGGAGACGGATTACAAGTAGAGGTCTTTGACCAGACTTTAGAGATGCCTATAGAGATATCTACGGATTTAGTCATATTGTCCGCTGGGATAGTTGCTCATGAGGGGAACGAAGAGATTGCAAAATTCCTCAAAGTTCCGTTAAACAAGGAAAAATTCTTTCTTGAAGCGCATATGAAGTTACGTCCGGTTGATTTTGCTACAGATGGAGTATATCTATGCGGCTTAGCCCATTCGGCAAAGGCAATGGATGAAAGTATAATTCAGGCTCAAGCTGCGGCCTCAAGGGCGGCAACTATACTTTCACAAGACAGTATAGAATTAGAAGCGAACATATCTCAGGTAATAGATGAAAGCTGCGATGGTTGCGCCTACTGTGTTGAACCCTGCTCTTATCAAGCGATTACATTGATCGAATATATGAGAGAAGGGTCAGTAAAAAAGACGGTTGATGTCGATGAAACCGCCTGCAAGGGTTGCGGGGTTTGTATGGCAACCTGTCCCAAGAAAGGAATATTTGTGAGAGGCTTTAAGCTGGAACAGATCGGAGCACAGGTCAATGCTGCCATGGGAGTGCAATAATGAACGATGAATTTGAACCCTTGATCGTAAGCTTTTGTTGCAACTGGTGTTCCTATGCTGGTGCAGACCTGGCAGGAGTGTCCAGATTACAGTATCCTCCTAATATCAGAATAATAAGAGTGATGTGTTCTGGTATGGTTCATCCCAATTTAGTCATCGATGCTTTAACAAAAGGAGCGGACGGTGTATTAATGTGCGGTTGTCATCCCGGTGACTGTCACTATGGAGAGGGAAATCTAAAAGCCGAGAAGAGAGCCGAGGCAATAGTTCTCATGCTTGAGGATTTTGGCCTGGAAGAGGAAAGATTTCGGCTGGAATGGGTTTCGGCATCTGAAGGTCCAAGATTTGCCCAGGTGGCAAAAGAATTTACAGAACAGATAAAGAAGTTAGGGCCGAATCCGTACAAAACTTAATATAAAGAAACATTAATGGGGACGTTCCCCTTGGAGTTACAACAATAGCAATGGAGAGAGAAGATGCCTGATGCTTCGATAAAAGTAAACGGGAAAAAATTCATGTGGGATGGTGCTGTTTATGAGTCCAAGAAAGCAGCTGAGGATAAGATGAAAAAATACAAAGATGATAATTTTGAAGTTGAATTAAAAGAAGAAGAGGGAAAACATCTTCTGTACACGAGAAGAGTGGTAAAGGAAATTGTAGTAGAAGGCGAAGCACCGCCCTAAACTTGGACTGATTCTGCTTGTCTGATTTATCTAGTCTTTATGGCTTTTCTTAAAAAAAAGGGATAGGTCTATATGCTCAGTTTGCGAGCGAAGCGCGGCAATCTCTTAGGGGAAAATGCCTCTCTTTTTATGAGATTGCTTCACTCCGTTCGCAATGACATTATAAAAGCGTTACCGAATTATTGAGCTAGTACACCTGTCCCCTTTTTTATTTGCAAAAAGCACCCGCTCAGATTGGCCCCAGCTCATCAAAACCGGTTCTAATAACTCAATTGGAAATGCTTACCTTGCTGTCAAAATTTTATACACAAAAATTAGTTTTTGTATATAATAATATCAGAAGGAGAAATTGTTTTGAGCAAGGAAGATGAGATCGCGAAAGAATTCTTAGATAATATCTTAGAAAGCATGGATGGAGGAGTCCTTACTGTAGATAAAAATGCCAGGATCACCTCATTTAATCGTGCTGCTGAGGAGATTACTGGCCTTAAGAGAGAGGAAGTACTGAATAAGGAATGTTGTCATATTCTTAAGAGTGACCTCTGTCAAGAAGCATGTCCTTTAAAAGAAATATTAAAAACTGGAAAATCGATTTTCAATTATGAGATTATGATAACCAGCAAAACGGGGAATAAAGTTCCTGTAAACATAACGACTTCACCGTTACGATCCAGTAATAATGAGATAATCGGCGCTATAGAAAACTTCAGGGATTTAACCAAACATAAGGGATTATGGGGGAAGTTGCGGGAGGAAAGAAACAAAGCACAGCAGTACCTCAACATAGCGGGAGTCATAATCGTGGCCATTAATGACAAGGGAATAGTCACCCTTATCAACAAAAGAGGGTGCGATGTCTTGGGTTATAAAGAAGAAGAAATCGTTGGCAAAAACTGGTTTGATTTGTGCGTCCCGGAAAGAATGAGGAAAGAAAGAAAAGATACTTTTAAGAAAGTAATGGCTGGAGAAAAGGAGGAAGTTGAGGACTATGAAAACTCAATTTTGACCAAATCTGGCGAGGAAAGGATTATCGCCTGGCACAATACTACGCTAACGGATGAAAACGGCCATATCATTGGCACTCTTAGTTCAGGAGAAGACGTTACCCTGCGCAAGCAAACTGAGGAAGAACTGATCAGATCTGAAAAGTTAGTCTCTTTAGGTCAGTTAGCCGCCAGCGTTGCTCACGAAGTGAATAATCCATTAGCCGGTATCATGGTTTATGTAAAACTTTTTCTCAAGAAGTATAAAGAACGAAAACTACAGACTGAAAATACTGAAAAGCAGCTCTTAAAGGTGGAGAAAGAACTGGACAGAACTACCCGGATAATCAGAAATCTTCTCGATTTTGCACGCCAGTCAGAACCAAACATAAGGCCAGTCGATATAAATAAAGTATTAGAGGCAGCCTTGTTATTAGTCGGACATCAAATTGACCTTGAAAATATAAAGCTTGAGAAGAAATCAGATGCGCATCTTCCGCTTGTTCTTGCGGACTTTGACAAAATACAGCAGGTATTGATAAATATCATCATGAATGCGATCCAGGCAATGCCTGATGGCGGCAACTTAACAATCGCCACATCGGTTGCTAAAGACATTAAAATCAATCAATTTCTCAAAGATACCGTTAGAATTGATATCAGGGATACAGGAGTTGGCATTACAAAAGAAAATATGAGTAAACTTTTCACACCCTTCTTCACTACTAAAGAAAAGGGAAAAGGTGTTGGACTGGGTCTTCCGGTTGTTCATGGGATTATTGAGCAGCATAAGGGGAAGATAGAAGTGGACAGTGAGCCAGAGGTAGGCACGACATTTACGATATATCTGGAGGTTATGGATGAGAAAAAGGACAACAATACTAGTCGTTGACGATGAAGATATAGTGAGAGAATCACTCCGCGATTGGCTGGACGGGGTTGGTTATAAAGTGGATATTGCCGAATCTGCAGATAAAGCACTCCGGATAATCAAACAGAAGAAGATCAAAATTATGATTGCCGACCTGATCATGCCAGGCATGAACGGTATCGAACTAATGAAAAAAGCAAGAGAAATAGTTCCTACAATCTCAACCGTCATTATAACGGCTCACGGAACAATTCAAACAGCAATAACCGCCATAAGAGAAGGCGCTTACGATTATGTTGAAAAACCGTTCTGCCCGGAGAAAGTTGAGCTTCTCATAAAAAACTTAGTGGAGCATCAGGATCTGGTCGAGGAAAACATCTCACTTCGGCGGAAGATCGAAGATAGATTCCAATTTGAGGGCATCATCGCCAAAAGCCCTAAGATGCTGAAGATAATCGAGCTTATTAAAACGGTAGCCCCGTCGAATGCTACGATATTAATTATCGGAAAAACTGGCACAGGCAAGGAAGTTATCGCCCGGGCTATTCACCATCAAAGTCCGCGTAGGAACAGGCCTTTCATTGCCACAAGTTGCGCAGCCCTTCCAGAAAGCTTGCTGGAGAGTGAGCTTTTCGGTCATGAAAAAGGTTCTTTTACAGGAGCAGTGGAAAGAAAAAAAGGCAAGTTCGAGGCGGGAGATAAAGGCACGCTATTTCTTGACGAAATAGGCGAAATAAACGCCAATACCCAGATCCATCTCCTGAGAGCGCTTGAGGAGAAAAAGATTACCAGAGTTGGCGGTAATGAAGAAATTAATGTTGATGTGCGTGTCATAGCTGCTACAAACAGGAATTTGAAAATTATGGTTACACAGGGGAAATTCAGAGAAGACCTGTATTACAGATTGAATGTAGTAACTATAGACCTCCCCCCACTTAAGGATAGAATGGAGGATATCCTCCCCTTGGGTGAGCATTTTCTAAAAAAGTATGCAGAAGAAAATAATAAAAGTATCAAAAATTTTTCTGATGATGTAGTTAAGTTTATGCTGAATTACTCATGGCCCGGTAATGTTAGGGAGTTAGAAAACATGATCGAACGCGGTGTAATTCTATCGAAAAATACTGCAATCACTCTGGATGAACTTCCACAGGACATTATTCATCCAACTCCTGCAGAAGGAAAAACCGTCGAGGCGGTGACGAGAAACCATATTATTAATGTGCTTGAGGAGACAAAAGGCAATATCTCAAAGGCATCGGAGATACTCGGTATTCGGCGGATGACTCTTTATAATAAGCTAAAAAAATATAACTATACTGTCAATAAATTAGACGCATAATGTCCAAATAATTGACAGTACTTCCTTTTTGATCGTCTTTCAGCAAATCTGGTCTTTATCGTAATCTATTTATTTTTATAGGTTTAGCGCAGTTCTAAAAATAATATTCGAATTATACCTATTTGGCACATTACTTGCTCTATAAACATAATGAAATGACCGATTCCAAGAGGATAGTTACTCTCGTCAAAGCAGTCCTCATGGAAATAGGTTAAAAAAAAGATTGGAGGTTAGCCATGAAAAAAGAAAACATGTTGGTTGTAGAAGATGAGGACATTATGCGGGAGGCATTGTCCGATTACTTTTCTGACGTTGGTCACAAGGTTGATACTGCTGATAATGGTGATAAGGCATTGGAAAGTTTGAATTTAACAGATTACAACGTCATGATAGTCGATCTTAAGTTACCAGGTCGCGATGGGCTCTCGGTACTAAAAGAAATAAGAGCGAAGAATCCGAAAGCCAAGGTTATTATCATCACGGCTTATCCCTCGATTGAAACTGCAAAGGAGGCTATACGTGGTGGTGCTACTGATTACCTGCCGAAACCATTTGAGCTGGATTACCTTGAAACCATAATCAGGCAATCTTACGAGATTGAAGAGGCCCCTGTTCTGCCCGTTGAGGAACCAGTAGTTGAAGAGCCTATAGTTGAAGAGGAAATTGTCACGCCGTGTATCTGGATGCAAGCAGGCATAGTAAATAAAAGGATGTGCACCCTCGGCTATCAATGTAATACTGCCTGTAATTTTCATGTATCGATGATGAAAAAAGAGAAGTTTAGAGATGATCCGAGGATTCAACCTTTCCTCGACAAACTCTGCTCTCAGTTAGGAAAAAAACAGTGCAGATACGCGATGAGTGGACAGATATCTCTCCGATCGTGCGACAGACTTTATAAATGCGAGAGCTGCGAATTTCATCAAACAATCGAGGATGAAGTAGACCGCCAGCTTGCCATCAGGGAAGCGCGCCAAAAAAGTATACGCGCTAAGAAAACCGACAGAGTGGCAGCGATGCATAATTCGGTCCGAAAAGACCACTAAGTCCGTTCCATTGCCTCTCTTTTTATGAGATTGCTTCACTCCGTTCGCAATGACATTATAAAAGCGTTACTGAATTATTGAGCTAGTACAACAGGCTACTTTTTCACATAGGTGGGTTTGATAAATCAAACCCCTACAAAATCTATGAAAAAGTAGCCTGCCCCCTTTTTTTGCTCTTGTATTTATTTTCTATCTTTTTTTAAATCCTCCCTGATCATTCTTATCCCAGCAGGGGAATTTATCGGCGCTTCCTTGAGTTGAGCTTTTATTTTTTTAGTGTCTAAACTGTACCTGTGACTATTCTTTTTATGCACATAGACTAAATCTATTTCAGGATTTCCTATAACAAGAGCGATGATCGTTTGACCCATATCGCCCAAAGGCTTCCGGTCGATATGGCTGTACTGGAAATCAGCTTTGATTCTGGTCCCTTCTCCCTTTTCAGATTCTATGGAAAGGTGACCGTTTGCTGCTTTGGCTGCTTCTGATAAAAGAGATAATCCAAAACCAAAGCGGCGAACCGTTTTAGTAGTGTAAAAAGGATCAAGCGCCTTTTTCCGAGTTTCTTTGTCCATACCGATCCCGTTGTCGATGATTTCGACAGAAAGCAAATCCTTCTTTTCATCTTCCGATATTCTTATTTCAATCTTATTGGCGCTGGCGGCGACAGAATTTTCGACGATATCTAAAATGTGTAAAGAAAGATCTTCCATCCAGACCTCATTGAATCAATCTTCGTCCGTCTTCATTTTTCAAGGCTTTTTTTACCTCGGTTAAGGTAGCATTTTTGAGCAGGAAAGATGTAAAAGCTTTGCCTATGTCATCGGGATAGTGGGCATCAGAAGAGCAGGTGATCGGATAATTATCTGAATATCTTTTCTTTGCCTCTTCGCGAGTGATTGCAGGAGAGATTTCTAAAGCATCCAATTCCAGATTATCTGGTATGAATCCCAGTTGGGCGATGATGCTGAAGGATGCTCTATCTATATGGGAGGCGATGGCTATCCCGTCTAAAGAGTGAATGGTTTTAATGATTTTTTCAAGAGGAATAGTCGTAGCTCCGATCAATAGTTTATTATTATGACCCAGCACTTCCTCTTTTTCATTCACGATGACTTGCATCCCAAAGGCATCTTCATCATTCTCTCCAGGCAAGTTGGCGTAGACATGCTCCTGAAGCTTTAGAGCGTTTTCTATTTCGTCAAAAAGGGCTAAGACATGGACTTCTTCTAGGGAAGTTACTTCCATGCCAGGGAAAATATTAATATTCATCTTCTTGGCAGCATTCATCACGGCCAGAGAATTTTCTGATGAATTATGATCACAGATGCCTATGATATCTATTTCTTTTTTCTTTGCTGCTGTGAGTATTCCCTTTGGTGAAAGGTCTGAGCATGAATTAATCTTATGAACTTATCAATTCATACAATTTGCCCGAAACTTCATAGGCCATTTCTTCACTGCCAAGGAGGGGCACATTTTCTTCCTTTGCTTTTTGAAGCGTGTCTTCATCAGGCTCGCGGTTATTGACGATGATTATCCCCGACAGGTCTTTCAATTTGGCCACGGCGATAATATTCTGATGGGTCTGTAGAGTGATCCAGAGGTTACCTTCTTTACTGTTGGCAATCACATCGCTGAGCAGGTCGCTCGTGTATCCGCCTGTGACCTCCACGTCCAAATTTTCTTGGCCCGCTAAGACTCTTAACTGCAATTTTTCAATGATTTCTTTAAGTTTCATTTTATTGTCTTTCCTTTTTTGTTTGTTTTTTGGGGCTAGACTTGGTTTGACTTCGGAAAGAATATTTATCAAACAATTCTGAAAAATCCTGGGAGGGCTCTTTAAATCTTTGGGGGAGATTGAAAATACAGTCGGTGAGCTTTGCTTCTCCTTTAACCACGTCTTCAGCAAAAGTCAAACACGTGGGAGCACCGCATGCCCCACAGTCAATTTTGGGCAATGATTCGTAGATATCTTCTTTTTCTTTTCTTTTCTTTTCTTTATGGCTTTGGCTAAGTCTTTATCGAGAGGTTTGAGGGGGCGGGGTTCAAATTTTCCTTTAATAAAAAAGTATTTCTGGCCGTAAAGCTTCCTGACCTCCCTGATATCTGGACAGGCTTTTATTTGTTCATACTCTAAGGTTTCGATCAATTTAAGGATTTTGTTGTAAGAAATATACACGTTTTCTACTGTTAGAGAGCCTCCCACGCATCCCTGGGCGCACGAATAGGCTTCGACAAAGTCAATGTTTCTCAGCTTTCCTCTTTCAATATCATCAAAGACTTTTAAGACTTCACCTAAACCCGAGACAGCCAGGGAATTTTTTAACCTCAGAGTTCGGCAGATACCGCCAACCATGGCCCACCCTACCCCAAGAATACAGATGTTTTCCAGCGCTTTCCTGTAACTGCCTTTTTCGATACCTTCCATAGCGGAGAGGAGAAGTCCGTAAATATCTGAGATGGAAATGGCTCCATCTAAAAAAGATTTCCCTTTTTCTGCAGGTTGTTTTATAGAGATCATTTTTACAGGGCATGGTGTG
>SMTZ1_10002587_pt1 | contig 20916 bp, 18 predicted proteins | sample DeeMarSWOR136_30_FD_25667 | JGI IMG/M metagenome (IMG submission 25667) | reverse complement strand
TCACGGCAGGGTTGAATGATCCCAGGGTGCAGTATTGGGAGCCGGCGAAATGGGCGGCCAAATTAAGAGCCTTTAAAACAGATAATAACCTGTTACTTCTCAAGACTAAAATGGGCGCGGGCCACAGCGGCGCTTCCGGCCGATACGACCGCCTGAAGGACACCGCTTTTGTATATGCCTTTATTTTTGACCTCTTTGGGATACAAAAATAAGCACAAATGCGTTCAGCTGAAGAAGCGCATCTTGCTGGATGAAGGGGATATGACTAACGTGCGGAGAGCTGTTGGCGGTGCAATCACGGCAAAAACAGCGTCGCGATTAGATATGAGCACTTAAGCCAGGTAATCACCCGAACAGTTCAGGCTGCAAAAAAAGTATCGGGGCCTATACCGAACCTAATCAGTATAGGCCCCGTTTTGGAACCAAATCAACCGACTAAGTACTCAGCGTCGATCAAGGTGATGGCCACAGCACAGGTCCCTCAAGCCAATGGTCAGCCCAAATACCGTAATCGTTGAAGTTAACCTTCCTTAAGAGTGGTGCCTCGGGGTCGGTTAAATTAGCGAGCGATGGTACCGGCTGATACACCTCGGTGCCTGCTGTGACAACCTCTGCAAGGACCGCAATCTCGCCCTGCGACAGGGGATAGTCATAGTAGCGTACCTCATCGATAACACCGTCGACATATAACTGGTAATCCACGTCTAACCACGCCCCGATGACGAAATTCTCGGGATAGTTGCCGCTCTCAACACTAATCTACCTCATCGGGCCGCCCACGTCTGTTGGGCCTGCCGCCAGCTGACGTACATGCGGCTACTTTATTGTTCTGTCATTTTTATTTTGACTGTCAACACAAAGGTCGGTATAGGATAGCCAGCCTTTATAGAAAACCGTATGGCTTTATTCGTATAAATACGCTTTTTATAAGAATTAATAAGTATGCTTTTCATCATGAAAGCATACGCAGTCGTAGCAGTTACAAGCATCTTGTTCTATGAATACATAAACAATTAATTAAACAAGGGAGTTCTAAATGAAACCCACAGTCAGATTCTTGGATGATAGTCTCATAAGTAAAATTATTTCTGAAGCGAGAAGTATCCTCTGTAACCTGGGAGCAGAAATAAATAACGAACAGGTTCTATCCATATTATCAAGCCACGGAGCAAAAATTGATAGACAAAAGCACCGTGTTTTTCTAACAGACAAAATTATCGATGAAGCCCTGAAAACGGTGCCGACGTCATTCAAGCTCTACGACGTACTCGGGAATCAGACTCATCATTTGTGCGAAGATAACGTTTATTTTACTCCTGGTTCTACCGCTCTAAATATCCTGGATTATCACACAGAACAGATGCGCAAACCAACCACGGAGGATTATATCAGTTATGCCAAAATAGTGAGTCAACTTGAAAATATCGCCTCACAAAGTACAGGTTTAATACCATCTGATGTCCCCCCAGAGATTTCAGATAGTTATCGACTTCTTTTAAGTCTTCTTTATTGTGAAAAACCTGTAGTGACCGGAGCATTTACTATAGAATCCTTTGAAACAATGAAGAACATGCAACTGGCAGTAAGAGGTACGGAAAGAGAACTTAGGGAAAAGCCTCTGACTATTTTTTCTATTTGTCCAACCTCTCCACTAAAATGGAGTAACACAACTTCACAAAATCTGGTAGATTGTGCCAAATACTGCATACCGGTAGAATTTATAGCTATGCCCCTTTCGGGTTTTGTGGCTCCGGTCACACTTGTAGGAACTCTTATTCAACATACAGCTGAAACCATTAGTGGGATAGTAATTAGTCAACTTGCCAATCGAGGGACTCCAATTCTGTACGGCGGGTCTCCTGCTGTTTTCGACGTCCGTTATGAAACTACTCCGATGGGAGCTATAGAGACTATGATGATAGACTGTGCCTGTAATGAGATAGGAAAATATTTAAATTTCCCTACTCAGGCTTATATATCACTTAGCGATGCCAAACAACTCGATGCGCAAGCAGGTCTCGAAAGTGGGATAGGCGCGATACTGGCGGCCTTGTCAGGAATCAATAATATATCCGGTCCCGGTATGCTCGATTTTGAAAGCTGTCAGAGTTTAGAAAAGTTGGTATTGGATAACGAAATTTGCGGTATGGCTCTTAGATTAATTGAGGGCATCGAAGCTAAAGAAGATTTTCCTTCCCTTGCTATATTTAAAGAACTGCTCGAAGAGAAACATTTGCTGATTTCGGAACACACTCTGCGTTATCTTAAAACAGAACATTTTATTCCAGGACCGGTAATTGACAGGAAAAACAGCGGACGCTGGGCACAAGACGGCGCTTTAACTCTCAGGAGCAGAGCGCACTTTGAAGTAGAGAGGTTAATCGAAAATTATCAACCTACGAGGCTACCTAAAGAAATTAAAAGAGAATGTTATGATCTGATGTCGTCGAAAGAAATTCCTCCATTGGCTCTACAATAACGGTGGTTCCCGGCGGGTGGGTCGGTGAGAAGTCGAACTGACCACACAGAGCCGGTACGGGTCGAAGCAGTTTAGCTAATCGGCGAGTTTTTTTATTGAGAAGTAAAACTTTTATAAAGAATACCGGGGCGGCCGTTTTTTTCATAGGTGTATGCGCATTGGCCATCTGTTTTGCTCCGGATGCCAAACAGGATTGGCCCGGAGGTCATTGGTACAGTATCGTTCCTCCTTTGCTGGCAATCCTGCTGGCTTTCCTCACACGCCACATTATGTTGAGCCTGGGAGCCGCGATTGTTGTTGGGGGCTTTTTGAGTACGGTTCCGCGGGCCCCATTTAGTGGCACTGCCTGGTGGGCGGGCGCCAAAACCGTCGGCGTTTACGTGGCGGACGCGATCAGCAGCCAAACTAATCTTCAGATTCTTGCCTTTGTCCCTCCGATATTTGCAATGGTGGTGATTGTTGAGGCGTCAGGGGGTTTTAATGGACTAATCAGGTGGGTTTTGAAGTGGATAAAAGGAAGGAAATCGGCTCAAGCCGCTACGGCCTTCCTGGGGACGCTGTACTTTATCGACGATTACTCCAATACGATGATTGTGGGCTCGATGATGCGGTCCGTTACGGACCGGTTTCGTGTCAGCCGGGAAAAACTCGCATTTCTCGTTGATGCCACGAGTGCGCCAATCTGCGGACTGGCCGTGATAAGCACATGGATTGCCTATGAGGTGGGCCTGTTTACAGAAGCCGCCCAGCGGCTCGGTATTGACCAAAATGGGTATTCGATGTTCTTTGATGCCTTATGTTTCAGGTTCTACTGTGTGTTGATGATATTTTTTGTTTTCTTGCATGTTCTTTTGGCGAGTGATTTTGGTCCAATGAAGCGAGCAGAAGAACTAATGAAGGTTAATGGCCGTCCCTCAGAGGCATCTGGGCCGAGTTCGAATGCAGGGACTCGTGTTAAAGGCCGAGCGGCTACCGCCCTTATACCTTTGGCAGGACTTGTCATATTCCATATTGTGGGACTTTGGTTCGACGGAGGCGGTCCTGGCAAGCTTGGCGATGTAGGCTCACTTTACAGTTGGGTCTACTGGCGCGAGGTTATCGGCAATGCCGACAGCAGCATTTTTGTCCTTGACTGTGCGGCATCGTTCGGCCTGTTGCTGGCTATAGTCTGCGCGCGACTTTTCGAGGCGATTGGCTTTTCCGTGATATTGAGATGCCTCTGGTTGGGCCTCAAGAGATCTGTAATTCCATGTATGATACTGGTTCTAGCCTGGTCTCTTAAGAATTGCTGCGATGGCTTAAAGACCGGAGAGTTTCTGACTTCGGTCCTAGCCGAGAAATGTTCGCCGCAATGGTTCGGGCCGGTTCTTTTTCTTGTCGCATCGCTTACCTCGTTTGCCACGGGTACGAGTTGGGGAACGATGGCCATACTGATTCCTGTGGCAGTTCCAATTGCTTTTGCGCTGGATGGCAACAGTTACGGCCTTACTACAATGATCAGTCTCGGAGCCGTCCTCGACGGGGCGATTTTCGGTGACCACTGCTCACCTATTTCCGACACTACCATCTTAAGCTCGACAGCAAGCGGCTGTCCGCTAATGCGACACGTTCGTACCCAACTGCCATACAGTTTGTTCGTTGCGTTCCTGGCGCTGACGTGCGGCTATCTTATAAGCTCTTTCGGCATTAAGTCACGGTGGTGCATTTTACTGGGGGTATCGGTAATGACTTGTCTTCTGTTGGCAATTACGTGGCACCAGCGCGCAAAAAATTGCGCCGACAACCTTGAGCTTCCTCACCAGGGGACAGGCTGAGACGTACCCATGCCTGGTCCCAGTAATACCGCGTTGAAAAACAGTCGCTGGGCACCGGGCAGCCACGTTCTAAAAGTTGGGTCCGCCGCAAATAGAATCACCTGACCCTGTCCTACAGACTCGACCGTGGCATACGCGGTATTAGCAAGGCGCTCTCTCGCTTCAGGCCACAGCAGCCCACTCAAACGAAGCCGCCCTTTATCGTCCAGCCGAACCACCGTCGAAACCGGGTGCTTGGACATAAACGCGTAGCTGCCCATGAGCATAATGGGCAGCCTTTCTTCCAGGCCAAATCCGAGCCAGTGTTCTGTGTCGACATGCCCGGCAAGGAATACACCCCACGGACTGAAAAGCCGCTGCCATTCGTCTGTGCGTTTGAGCTTCTCGATGTCCTCTTTGCCCTCTTCTTTTTGCCCCTTTTCTTTTTCCACACTCTCTTGCTTGCCCTGTTGCTTTTGTAGTTCTGCATCCTCTGGCTTCTTGGCGGCTCTCGGTGTTCCCCATATCTCATCTGTGTCAATCTTGACATCTCTGGCGTTTCTTTCACGCTGCAAGGCCTCCTCATAAGCCGAAAGCTCCTCCAGCACATCGCGCCTCAGCCGCACAGAACAAAGCCCCCGCTCCTTGTCTGCCGCAAAAGCCGCCGAACTGCCCGACGCAATCAGCGTTCCGCCCCCTTCCACCCACCGCTTTATCTTCTCTAACACCTTATCGTCGATAACTCGCTCAAGCCTGCTGCTCTCCGGAAGAATCAGAACGTTGTATTTTCTAAGGTCAATTTGGCCGACCCCTTGAATGTTAATGGCCGAGCTGCGAAGTCGAAGTTCGTGGTCGAGCAGATACCACGCCGACCCGAAAGACGTCGATGACACAGGCCATTGTGAAGCTATCGCCACTCGCGGCGCCGCCAACAGACCGAACTTCAGGTCGCCGAGGTCAGGACCATCCTCAGACAAGCTCGTGTCCACCGGATGTACGTTGATGTCAAGCTCCGCGCGTATCTCCTCCAAAATAGCGAAAAGGTCCTTCGGGTTCTCGTGAGCACGCAGCAGGATGGTGCCTCGCTTGTAGCTTTTTCCTCCTATCTGAAATGGCTTGGTTGCCGCTCGGGGATGACATTCATTATCAAACAGACGAACCAACACCGGATAAATGTCTGAACTGGCGAAATCAATAACGTAGCCGTAACCACTTGTGCCCTCCAACTTGGATGAACATGGCAGAAACTTTGAAGTGTCCGATGAAGAGTCTACCTTTGGCACACTCTTGGCCCAGTAGGCCTCCAGACCAAATGACATCGCCAGGTTCCACGAACTAACATCGTAAATGCGCGTGCCGCGGTGCTTTTCCAGTTCTTTGCGCTCATCGGCCAAAAAATCCTCCGTAAAGTGCGGGTCAAATGCAGAAAGCGTGTGTAGCATTCGTCGATGAGGTTGCCTTGACCGTGCCACCAGCGTCCCTTTCGGCAGTTGCTTGCTCGCAAATTTGTTTCCCCAAATGTCAGTTACCTCTTCAGCCTCGAAGCTGCCCTCAGCCAATTCTGCTTCGATGCCTTGATGGTTAAGCAGCTCGACCAAATGTCTCCACCTTGACACGTCTTTGGCAGGCGGCAACAAAAACGTTTCGTTGTGCGGTCCTTCGTCGGAGACAGCCCATTGGCGATCGGTTAGAAAGTCACGCAGGATTTCAAGTCTGTTGGCTGCAAGCGTCTCAAGGTTCGCCAGAGAGCTTACAACATGATGATGTACAGTCTGACGATACGTCGTTTCAACGCCCGTCGGTTGTTTCACCGAGGCCGCGTCCGTCCTAGCCTGCTCATAAAGCAAACCTATCGAGCCCAACAGATTCGCCCACGCGTTCGCATATATGGGGCTCCATTCCGAATACCAGCCCTTCGTGTAATAGCTCCACCCATACCGGTTGAAAGCTGCAGCATGGTCCGACCCAAAACGCTTCCGCCAGGATAAGGTTTTCTCTGAAAGATAAAGGTTGAGTGGCGCGCGCGGCGGGTCCAAAAGATACGTCTCGTAAGGGCCCATCTCGTGAGAATCCACCAAAAGATGAGGATGCCACGAAGCGATTACACTCGCCAGCGACCGGACCTCTGGCTGCGTCTGCACAAGCCAGTTGCGGTTCAGGTCGAAAAGATAGTGGTTGCTGCGTCCCCTCGACCACAAGCCCCGGTGCTGCATCGATTGATAGTCAGGGCTTGAAACCACTCCCGTTGCTTGCTCGATCTGGCCCAAGTATCTTTCTCGTCCATCCGGATTCATCAGCGGGTTGATGTGAATCACAACTTTGTCCAAAAGCTTCCGTACGGACTTGTCTTTCCCGGCAGCCAGATGATAGGCAACATATATTGCTGCATCCGTACTCGAAAGTTCATCACCGTGAATGCTGTACCCCAGCCAGGCAATCGCCGGCATCGTTTCCAGAATCCGGTTTGCTTCCTCAGGTCCGGCGAGCTTTCGCGGGTCGGAAAGCTTGGCATTGTTGGCCTTAATCTCAGCGAGACGCTTATGGTTGCCGGCGCTTGTAATAGTAAGGTAATAAAGCACCCGGCCTTTGTGGCTCTGGCCGTAACTCGTAAGCCTGACACGTCGCGACGACTGAGCCAGAGTTTCCAGATATCGCACAAGCTCATCATAGCGAATAGCTTTTTCACCGATTCTATGACCAATTACCGTTTCGGGACTCGGTATAGCTGGATCAAAATCAGCCGTCTCGAAAAACGGCCTTTCCGATTCGCTGTCCGGCCCGACCGGCACACCCGCTTCGCAGCTGCTGCAAAACAGACTAATAATGGCTGCTGCTGATGCGAGAAAATAAATACCGACACGGGCGTGGTCCATCCTCGTCTTCACGTTTTCCGTTTTAAGAAAATGCCTCATTATAATTCCCTTTATCAAATGGAATTTCTAAAACAACTATCTGGCTGGGCTGACTTGCCTGCCAAAATCGACGCAAGTATACAGCAAAAGCGCGAATGCGCCAAGCGGGCCTTTCCCCCACAGTCACGCACGCAGAAAACTCCGCTGATTACTTTACCGAGATGGATTTTTGGGTAAAAAACCGAGGAGGTGCGAGGCCTGGGCGTAGCGAAAATGATTGAAAATAATCAAAAATAAACGAGAATTAGCAGAAAATGCACGCAAACGTTTGAAAATATGGTAAAAATAATCAAAAATATTCAACGATTTTGATGGAGTCGGGAAAGTGAATATAATTGGTGGGCGAGCGTCTGTTCTTAGTTTCAAGTTTTTGGTTCTGTGCGCCTGGAGAGGATAAGCTTTGTAATTTGAGTTTGGGAATTTTCGGAAAGGAGACTGAAATGAGGAAGGTTTTAGCGTTATTTTTTAGCGTTTTTATGGTTATTTTTCTTAGTTCGTGCTCACAGACAAAAGGATATCTTTTTGTTATCGGAAGCGGCCGGCCTGAAGGCATTATGAGAAAATTCGTAGAGCATGCCGAAAAGTCCAACAGTGGCAAAATCATTATTTTCCCCATGTCAAGCAGTGAACCCGATGAATCCGGTGAATGGCACGTTGAGCAGCTTAAAAAATTTGGAGCACAGGAGGTTGAGTATCATGTCCTGACCAGAGAGGAGAGTTTAAAGGAAGAAAGCACAAAAATTCTCGATAATGTCGGTGGGATTTACTTCTCTGGAGGAGACCAGACCCGTTTGGCTGATGCCCTTGTTGATACTCCCATTCATCGAAGACTTCTTGAAATCTATGAGAATGGAGGTGTCATCGGTGGATCAAGCGCTGGGGCAGCAGTCATGAGTGAAATCATGATTACAGGTGAAGAGAAAAGGGATGTTGAAAGCGGTCACGAATTCGAAATTATCAAAGCGTCTAATATCGTTACTGAGGAAGGTTTCGGGTTTATGAAGACAGCCATCGTTGACCAGCATTTTGTAAGGCGGAAAAGGCACAACCGGCTGATCAGCCTTGTGGCTGAGAATCCTAAACTTCTCGGTATCGGTATAGATGAAGGAACCGGTATAATTGTTAAACCCGATGATACTTTTGAAGTTGCTGGAGGTCGAAGCGTCATCATCTATGACGCTTCCAAGGCTTCAATTAATATCGAGGCCGATCAAACCATCAGCGGGTATAATCTGGTCATGCATATTTTGAAAACCGGTGATCGTTTTGATTTGAAGGCCAGAAGGGTGCTGAAGCAATGAGACTGAAGAAAGTCATCGGGCACCTGCTCTCAGAAACAATTCCGAGTGCACAGGCAGATGCATTTTCTTTTATCTAAAGACTGGGGTATCACATTAGTTCTTCGATAACACTGTCCCCATAGCCTCCATAGAGGACAAATAGACGCCATTAGAATAGTTGGCCAAGACCCGCATTGCAGTGGCCTTATCTTCCGGGTAGAGCTTGCAGGCAGCCTCTTCAATAGTGCGTTGCAGGCTGCGAGCACTGTTCTCGATTTGCTCAGCCTGGATTTTCACCCGCGCAATTGTGTCAGCTGAAGCACCATGAACTTTGTTATGAAAGTTGGAGAACGTCCAAAAAGCTTGGAGCGGATCGGCCCGGAAGAGGGAGCTGACTCTTTCATTATAGAAGATCATTGACGGTCTCTCTGATTTAGAGGAAAAACCTGCAGGGAAATCGGAAATACCAAAGTGAAAAGGAATATAAAATGAAGTATGGGGCGGAGCAAGACAGGTCCAGTAAATGATGCCGATGTCCAGAGGCATGTTACTGCGCAACTGGACAACAAAGCTGGTCTGGGTGCTGCCTCTGCAAATAGCGCAAAGACTTTTGTCGGTATTCTCCGTCAGTGATGAAGGTGGGAGTTTTTTTGCATCGTGGTCATGGCGCAGAATCTGCATGATTTGCGGTACGCCTACTTTTCGTCGCGGCACGATAGAGAAGGGCAGGTTGGGGCCGAGCGGAATTGGTTCGTCGACGACGTAGCTAAGTCCTGTCCACTGCCGGCCGAAGTTGAACAGACTTGAAGCCGACTCGGGCTTTGCATAGACCCTGGCAAAATCGAAAGGCCCGTCTTCTTCAGGTTTGTACCACCCCCTTGAAACTGCGTATTTGACGATATCCTTCGAGGCTAGGAAGTTGTCTGTGTCCGCCAGGTCAACTTGGTGTATCGCAAAGGTATTAGCTACCATTGCGACCTCGTCATCGCGAACCCGCTGGGCCAGCCAGTGTTTTCCGTTGACGACGCAGAAAAACCACCCTTCGTCCGGGTCACAGATGATATATGTTCGGCCTGAGTCGATGTAGCCGAAGCGCTCCACCAGTCTTGCACCTATTAGGACACCTTCGTGTGCGGTTTTGGCCCGCTCAGCCACCAAGCGTCGCAGCATATAGCTTATTCCGCCATCAGTGATTTGCGGCTTATCTTCCCGTGAAGGGCAATTGTTCGATGTAACGCTGACCCCCCATTCATTGATGTAACTGTCAGAGAAAAGCTCGCCGGGCATTTCCGACCATATATAGGCCCAGGTTTGTTCGACCTGATCTAATCGGCCGCCATTGCGGAGCATCACTTTCTCTCCAAGCGAGTATTTTCTGCGCGGGATTTTGCGATGATTGACAATTTGAGGGGAAGGGTCGTCTTCGTTGTGAGCCATAATCACATTTCCGTCTACCGCAGCATCCTTGCCTACCACTATTGAAAAACATCCCTCACACGGTGTTGCTGGTATGAAGCATATGCAGCTCAACACAAACACAGCAGCAACTGGTAATATCCTGAAGAATGATTTCGTTACAACCATAATTTACTCCCTCATCAAATTAGCTAAATGCTCCTATAGTGCACGCTCGGTTGAAGCCACAATCACGGCGCAGCAGGCGTCGCCTGTAACATTTACCACGGTGCGGCACATGTCCAATATACGCTCCACGCCGAGAATGATGGCTATCCCTTCCAACGGCACGCCAATACTTCTCAAGACAATTGCCAAAGTGATTACTCCCGCCGCCGGTGTGCCGGCGGTACCGATTGAAGCCAACGTGGCAGTAAGTACTACTGCCAGTTGTTGTCCCATAGTCAGACCCATTCCATATACCTGAGCAATGAAAACCGCTGATACTCCCTGGTAAAGAGCTGTGCCATCCATATTTACAGTGGCTCCCAAGGGTAGTGCAAAGCTGCATATTTCCCTGGAGACCCCTAAGTTCTTCTCAGTACATTCCATCGTTATAGGCAAAGTAGCTGAACTGGATCCCGTACTGAACGCAATTAACTGGGCGGGACGAATACCTCTGAAGAAAGTTCCAATTTTTTGTTTACCCAATACCTTTATTGCCAGAGAGTAGATAACTACAACATGAAGGACAAGCCCCACAATCACTACCACGGAGTACTTGAGAAGAATAAATAAAATGTCCAATCCGAAATCGGCAATGACCGCTGAAATCAGCGCAAACACACCGTAAGGCGCAATCTTCATAATGATGTGCACCATCTGAATGACAACCTCATTGACACTTTCGAAGAAGTTTATTACCGGTTGACTTCGTTTGGAGCCAATTAAGCTAAGGCAAATCCCTGTCATTAAAGCAAAGAAGATGATTTGCAGCATCTTACCTTCCACAAATGCTTTAACGGGATTTGTTGGGATAATATTCAAGAGTATATCCGTCAGTGTTGGTTTCTTCGGGGCCGTCTCAATTTGTATACCAACCGCTTCACCGCTGCTTTGGATTAGCTTTTTCTGTGCTTGCTGTGAAAGACCTGTCCCGGGCTTGAAAGTATTCGCCAGGAGTAAGCCGATAGTAATGGCAATCGCTGTCGTACACAAATAATAAGCGACGGTTTTGGCGCCAATCCGTCCCAGCTTTCTGATGTCATTGAGACTGGCCGTTCCAACCAACAAAGATGCAAAGACCAGAGGCACAACGACCATACTAATTAGTCTAATAAATGCCGAACCGATGGGTTTGATATAGCTGAAGACAAAATCTGAAAACCCTAACCGATTAGCCAATATGCCAAAAATAACTCCCGACAACAATCCTATCAAGATCTTCGTATATAATGGAAGTCGCAGCAGTTTCACCAATACTCCTGGTCAGATGTTTTTGAAGGTTAAACACATAATAATCAATAGAGACGCAGAAGTCAAAGAAGAACATCCGCAACCGGCGTGATTAGAAAAGAGGCTTGGGCAACAGCAGTGCGGAGTGTTCAGACGGTTCTGCTAACAGCCAAAATTGACGTTGCCGTATTTTTCTGTATGATTGCGGTATAATTAGCCTTGTCGATTAGGTCATTCTGGCGCGGCGTTTCACAGCCAAAATTGAACATCAGGTGAAAAATTTCAGCGAAAATAGGACATTTAATCGGATGCTCATAGAACTTACAGGTCCTCCAAAAACATCATTGCGAAAAGATGTCACAACGAGGTGAAAAAGATTTGACTCCTAACGCGACTGACCCACTCCAGAAAATGCTCTGTTCCCCTATGCATAGATGCTTAGAAGAACTAGGCTTACGAATGGGCAGGGGCGGAATTGAACCGCCGACACACGGATTTTCAGTCCGTTGCTCTACCGACTGAGCTACCTGCCCATGCTGCTTTAAGCAATCAAATCAACGCTAAAATTTAGCAGAAAAAACCGACGTTGCAAGAAAATTAAGGTCAAGGTGCATAATTTCGGCACGGAAGAGCTTAAGATATTCAAAAATATCGTTTAAAAGCGTAGCATTTCCGCGGGAATGATAAGCGGGAGCGCATCTGGCGGACAAGGGCGTTCACAAAGGAGCTGCCAATGTCTGATTCTTTCTGCCCTTTGAGGGTTTTGATGCTTTATGACAAGCGGCGCCCGGCTCAGTTATTGAGTCGTGCCAGCTGAGGATAATGGGTGTTAATCTTTGTTGCTCCCGCTGGCCTGCTACGGTTTGTGGATGTGGCAAGGATGATTCAAGAGCGGGGGAGGATGCAATAAAGTGATGGTATGAGGGGTTATTTTCTGTAGAATAGGTTTATGCATTGTGCAGAAGGCTTTAGGGAAGCTGATTGAGGAGTTAGACTGATGGTATGTGAAACGAAGCAGGAGCCGACAGCCGATGTCTAATTGAAGGTCAACGGCGAGGAGGTTGAACTGAATAGTTTTGCTCAGAATATTATTTCTCAGACTGTTATTGGAATGGTTAAATCTCTGCGGGGCGTCGGTGATGTCGAGACAATCAGCCTTGAGATTTCGGAGAACGCCCGATAGGCGCATGTTGGCGAAGATGATTAAAGTTCCAGGTATGTTGATGGTTGGCGCTATGGCCCGGGGTGGCGGGAGGACCAGGCTTGCGTGCTCTTTAATCGAGAGGTTTGGCTCACAGTGCGATGTCATTGGGATAAAAGTGACGACGGTCGAGGATGCCGAGAGCGGCTGTCCCCGCGGCGAATCAGAATGTGGTGTTTGCTCATCACTGCAGGGTGCGTATGAGATTGTCGAGGAAACCGATGCCAGGGGTGATAAGGACACGTGCAGGATGCTGGCATCGGGTGCCGGCCGGGTCTTCTGGCTCAGGGCATTGAAGGCACATCTTGAGGAGGGGATAAGGGGGTTTTTGGATATTACAAGTGTCGACGCGGTATTAGTCTGCGAGTCGAACAGTCTTCGGCGGGTTGTTGAGCCGGGGTTATTTCTTATGGTTAATCGCAAGGGGACCAAAGAGCATAAGGCTTCTGCTAAAGATGTTGTTGGGTACGCGGACAGGATTGTTCTTTTCGACGGCAGCGGATTCGATATTGGCGCCGATGAGATTGAGCTTGCCGATGGCAGATGGGTGTGTAAGCTCAAGGCGACGGCGATAATAATGGCTGGTGGTAACAGCTTTCGGATGGGTCAGGACAAGAGCATGTTGCTGGTCGGGGGACAGCCGATGATAGAACATATCATAGGTCAGCTTCGTCCCCACTTTAGTCAACTTCTTATTAGTTCGGACGACGAATCCCAATACGGCATTCTTGGTGTGGATGTTATTTCGGACGAGATTTCGGGTCGGGGGCCGCTTGGGGGTATTGCCTCGGCGTTAAAGGCATCGACGAGCGAATTGAACTTCGTGATAGCATGTGACATACCGGAGGTTGATATGGCCCTTGTCAGGGCGATGGTAAGGCTGGGCGGTGACTTTGATGCCGTCGTGCCCAGGAGCGGGCCATCGAGGTATGAGCCTCTTTTTGCTGTATATAAGAAAGGTGTCGTTGCCGGTATTGAGGCTGCTTTGCTATCGGGGAATTATCGTATAATGGATGCATTAAGCGGGTGCAAGATTAAATATGTTGACATGGGGGACAATGAGGTGATAAAAAACCTCAACACAATAGAGGATTACGAGGAATTTGTGGGCAAGAGAGACGATGATACCGTTTGAGAAAGCCTTTGAGATTGTTTTGGACTCAGCCCGGCCGCTTGGTACCGAGCGTGTTGATATCACCAGCGCGGCAGGGCGGGTGTTGGCCGAGGATGTCAAGTCGGATATTGATATGCCGCCTTTTAACAAGTCGGCGATGGATGGCTACGCCTGCCGGAGGGAAGACCTTGCTAACGAACTTACGGTAATCGAGATGATTCCGGCGGGGGTGTCTCCTAAAGGGACAATCGGGGCGAACCAATGCGCCAAGATTATGACCGGCGCCCAAGTTCCGGAAGGTGCTGATTGTGTCGTAATGATTGAGTTTACGGAAAGTCCGACTGATAACACGGTTCGGTTTACCGGCAAGGAAACCGAGAGCAATATATGTTTGCAGGCAGAAGACATAAAGGCAGGCCAGATAGTCCTTGGGAAAGGTAGAGTTATCAGGCCTCAGCACTTTGCGACTTTGACCGCGGTTGGGTGCGTGAATCCCTGTGTAGCTGTCAAGCCGCGGGTCGGAATCATAGCCACGGGCGACGAACTGGTCGAACCATCAGAAAGGCCATCTGTGCCGCAGGTAAGGGACAGCAACAGTTACCAGCTTGCGGCTCAAGTCGATGCCGTCGGGGCGATTACAAAGAATTACGGTATTGTCAGGGACACGAGAGAGGCCATTGATGCGGCCATCAAGACAGCGATAGGGGAAAATGACGTTGTCCTTATTTCGGGAGGGGTATCGGTTGGCGATTTCGACTTTGTTCCCGGGATTCTGAAAGAAAACGGCATTGAGCTTATGTTCGAAAAGATTTTAATTAAGCCCGGCAAGCCGGCGGTGTTTGGGTACTCTGAGAGCGTGTTTTGTTTTGGTGTGCCCGGCCATCCTGTTTCGGGCTTTGTGATATGTGAGCTTTTGGTCAAGCCGTTTCTATATAAACTAATGGGTCATGATTATAAACCTCTTGAGATAAAGGCGCCGCTGGCAGGTTGCATTTCGAGAAGAAAGCCGGGAAGGCCATCGTGGATTCCTGTAATGGTCAATAACGAAGGTACAGTCAAACCTGTCGAATATCACGGCTCGGCGCATTTCAACGCGTTGTGTGGTGCGGACGGTTTGGTCTGTATTGCGAAGGGCATTAGCGAAATAAAAGAAGGAACAGTGGTAACGGTCAGGCGGATTTAATAAAAAACAGAAGAATTTTTAGTTATTGAGCGACGATGCAGATTGACTATCTTAGAGTTTCGGTTACCGACAGGTGTAATCTGCGGTGCATTTATTGCCATTCTTTGGATGATTGTGAGTTCATAAGCCGCGGGGAGATACTGCGATTTGAGGAAATCTGCCGGATTGTCAGGTTGTTTACCGAATGCGGCATAAGTAAGGTTAGGCTTACCGGCGGCGAGCCGCTTGTGAGGAGGGATGTTGTCGAGCTGGTAAGGAAGTTAGGTGGGATTCGCAGGATTGAAGATTTGGCACTTACAACCAATGGTGTGTTACTTGAGCAGATGGCCGGGCAGTTGAAGGCTGCCGGCCTGATGCGAGTCAACGTGAGCCTTGATTCGGTGCAGAGAGAGAACTATAAACGAATTACCGGTTTTGATGTATTGGATAAAGTGATGGTCGGTGTTCGCAAGACGTTAGAAGTGGGTCTGGCGCCGGTTAGGATTAACGCGATTATCTTAAGGGGCATAAATGAATCGGATGTTACTCCGCTGGCACAATTGAGTATGGAGTTACCGGTTGCTGTCAGGTTTATAGAATACTGTCCGACGAACAAAGATACGCCACCGGAGAGGTTCTTTGTGCCAAACAGCCAGGTGCGCAAAAGTATAGAGGGCAGATTCGGTCGGCTGGCTGCCGCGGTCGTACCTAATAGCAACGGGCCTGCGGTATATTTCAAAATAAAAGGCGGGGCGGGGAGCGTCGGTTTTATAAGCGGCAGAACGAAGGTGTTTTGTCAGTCATGCAATCGGCTGCGGCTGACGAGTGACGGTAAGGTCAGGCCGTGTCTATATTCTGCGCACAGCTATGACTTGAAGGGACTTATCAGAAGCGGTGCCGACGATGAGCAGATACTGGCCTTGCTGGGAAAAATAATTGCGGAAAAGCACAAGCACACCAAATTGAACTCATTTACAGAGGATTTCTCTATGCGCAATGTTGGAGGTTAACAGCTTTGGCAAATGGTGGGATGATAGATGTAAGCGGCAAAGATGTCACGGTCAGGAGCGCAAAGGCGTCCGGGTGTATTGTGCTTGGTAAAGAGGCCTTTGAAGTTGTCAAACAGGGCAGCTGCATCAAGGGCGATGTGCTTGCGACAGCGAAAGTAGCTGCTATAGAGGCTGTAAAGTCGACGCCGGCGATGATCCCGATGTGTCATCCGATTTTGATTGAGGCCGTGGATGTTGATTTTACCCTGGATGAACCGGATAAATCTGTCAGGGTAGAGGTAGCGGTTAAGTCCTCAGGTAAGACCGGTGTGGAGATGGAGGCCCTTTGCGGGGCTGCTACAGCCTGCCTTACCATTTACGATATGCTCAAATATACAACGAGGGCAATGACGATAACCCAGGTGGAGTTGATTGAGAAAACTGGTGGAAAGAGTGGCGACTACAAAAGGGAACCCCCAACGCGATAAGAAGCGTTTGGGAACCCAAGGTCGGATTAAGGCGATATCCGTTTCAGAAGAAAAAGGCACGCGGAAAGTCAATGTGCCTGAAGCCCGTTTGCGTGCCGACTTTGGCATTGTCGGAGATGCTCACGCAGGTAATTGGCACAGACAGATAAGTTTGCTGGCCGACGAGTCCATAGATAAAATGGTCGCAAAGGGAGTGAAAGTATCGCCCGGAGATTTTGCCGAGAATATTACAACAGAAGGTATTGACCTGCTAAAGTTGTCGGTCGGCAGCAAGCTTAAGCTTGGTAAAAGTGCAGAGTTGCAAATTTCGCAATTCGGCAAGGAGTGCCACAGCGGGTGCGAGATATTCAAGCAGGTAGGCGACTGCATCATGCCGCGGGAAGGTGTGTTTGCTAAGGTAACCAAGGGTGGCTCGATAAGGGTCGGGGATGTTATAGAGGTGATTGCTGATAATGATTAAGGCAGCTATATTGACGGTTAGCGACAGTTGCGCGGCGGGCAAGAGAGCGGATGAAAGCGGACGGACTATCGAGAATGTGCTGGCCAAGAATGGATTTGAGGTATTTGAGAAAAGAATTGTGGCGGACGATCGGGAGGCAATAGCCAATGAGCTAAGGCTTCTTTCTGATAAGGCCACAGTTGACATTGTTCTAACCACCGGCGGGACGGGTCTTGGGCCACGCGATGTTACGCCGGAGGCAACCAGTTCGGTATGTGGGAGAATGGTTCCGGGCCTGAGCGAAATGATAAGGGCTGAAGGTTTTAAGAAAACTAAAAATGCGATTATTTCGCGAGGGTTGGCGGGTATTCGCAACAAGACACTTATAATCAACCTGCCGGGCAGCCCAAAAGGCGCGAAAGAATCGTTAGAGGTAATTCTGGCTGTTCTGCCGCACGCTGTGGATATGATGCTTGGCGGCGGGCACTGATAATGGGAGTTGGAAAATGGTTTTGCTTGAGCTTTTCGTTGTATTTTTGAGGATTGGTTTGTTTGCATTTGGTGGCGCCTATTCTTTTTTGCCTTTGGTGGAAAGGGAGGTTGTGGAAGGCCACCACTGGCTTGACAAGCCGGAGTTTCTGGAAGTTCTTGGTATTGTTAAAGTGTGCCCCGGTGCCATATCAATTAAATTCGCGACCTATACGGGCTATAAGGTTGCCGGAGTCCCCGGCGCGGTAGTAGCCAACATTGCGAATTTGCTGCCCGCGGTATTTTTTATAGCGGTTGCCTCGTTAGTTTACTCAAAGTATAAAGATGTAGTATTTGTAAAGGCCGGCCTAGAGGCGGTTCAATATGCTGTCTTTGCGATGATAATTGCCGTAGCGGTACAGTTGGTGGATAAAAGCGGCGTTTTCCGGTTGCAGAATTTATTGGTTGTTGTCGCTTCGCTTACATTGTTCTTTGTGACGAAAATACATCCTGCTTTTATCATCATCGGAGCGGCTTTGTACGGAGGACTGATTAAGCTGATGGGATTGGCATGAGCAAGATGGGCGGAGAAGATTAACAGCTGCTGTTTGCAGCGCGCGAAGCCTTCTTTGCATGAATGAATTGGTGGGTGGCGTTAAGCTTAACCGAAATGCTGCCTTTAAAAACGGATAAATTACGGTGCAGTATTTTGCAATGTTGACTGCGGTGGGGTTTTTGGCGGGGGTACTGGGAGGTTTACTTGGTATTGGCGGTGGTATCGTAATGATGCCCATTTTGCGGCTGGTGGTAGGTCTTTCACCTGCAACGGCTGCTGGAACGTGTATTGTACCGGTGTTTTTTACAAGTTTAGGAGGCAGCTTTCGGCACTATAAACTGGGCCATATAAATTTTAAGTCGATTTTTGGCGGGGGTGTTTGCAACCGTTGTCTTTTCTATTGTTTTTTTGTATTTCACCGAGAGGCAAAGCTGGTTAGACCTTGGGACGGGTTTGGTGTTTTCTCTTGTTTCTTTGCGAATGATAGTAGAGGGATGGGCAGGTCTGCGGGGGAGCCGGCCGGAGGAGAGTGAAGTAAGCGAGATAAAAGGTTCTCTATTTGGCAAGCTTGCCATAGGTGGTTTTGCCGGGGTGCTGCCCGGATTTTTGGGAATAGGTACAGGTGCTGTTCTGGTGCCGGCTTTTGCTCTTATCTTAAGGGCGCCGATAAAGGTTGCTATAGGTTCCTCACTGACTTGTTTCTGCGCAAACGCGTTTTTGAGTTCCGTATTTAAATCCTTTCAGGGATTTACCGTTTTCCAGGCGGCCGTTCCCCTATGTATCGGGACGCTGATAGGGTCGAATATTGGAGCGGTATTGAACAGGCGTTTTCCATCGGCAGTGCTAAAGATAATGTTCGGCGTGGTTTTCTTATATGTTTCATTTAGATATGTTATTCTTTTCTTTGGGCACAATGTATGAACAAAAGGCGTGGGAGTTCTATCCTCGAAAGCACGAGAACCAAATTGGGTGGAATTATCCGGAGTGAAGGATTATCTGATGTTACGGTGTCTGTTCTGGTAAAGCCATTAACCGCTGAGGAGGCTATTGGCAAGCCGGGCAGAAGGGATTTTCCGATTATCGAGGGCAAGGAGAGAGTTATTGAGGCGGAAGTTCTTGGCGCCAAGGGTCATGCCTTTACCGATTCACCGGCGGATTTCACCGGCAGTTTGGCCGAGATATTAAACCTTCCTTTGAAAAAGAATAAGGAACGTGCTCTTTGTATAGCTGCGCTAAACGCGGTGCTTAGATACCTTGGTCTTGCGGAAAAAACGGTACACTGTAAAGATGAAGAACCTGAGATGTGTGCAAAGGAGATAGCATCTTATATTTTGGAGCGATGGGGAAAAGTCAGGGTGGGTCTTATTGGTTTAAATCCAGCTATTGCAGCAGAGTTGGTCAATGCTTTTGGCGTGGACAACGTCAGGATAACCGACCTTAATAAGCAAAATATCGGTTCAATAAAATGTGCGGTGGAAATCTGGGACGGCAGGGAAAAGGCACGGGATTTGATTGAGCAATCAGATGTAGTGCTTATAACGGGTACTACGATGGTGAATGGCACGTTTGATTCCATCTTTGATAACATTAGGACTTGCGGTAAGGATTATCTTCTTTACGGTGTCACATCGGCCGGAGTTTGCAGATTGACAGGGCTGAATCGGATTTGCCCCTGCGGGAGATAATAAGAGCTGATATGGCAGAGAGCTCTGAGATAGGGATTTTTTCCTGATACGGAGCGGCTAATTTGGATTTTAGAATGTTGTGGTTGGGTAACTGTTGCTGATAATTCGATGCTTTAACGTCACAAAATTTAAAAAAAACGACAGGTTGGCACGGCCCAAAAGCATTCTCAACACACCAAGCTTACGAAACACCCCCCAAGGCAGGCGTTGAGGTCACCGTCGTACGATAATGTTCTTGTTAGTCAGAGAGATGTTTAACTTCTGGATTAATTGGTTTAGGCGACGATGTTCGATACCGAGACTTTTAGCGGCAGCGCGCTGATGGCCTCTGGTAAGCACAAGGGCCCGAGTGATAATATCACGTATTGTCTGGTTAAGGACAGCAACCATGTGTGTTGAAGAAGGCTCAAAACCTGAGAATATAATTTTAAAAGGCAGGGTAGCAGGCTGGATTTGACGACATGTGGTTAACTCATAGGCCCTTTTCATAGCGTTTGCGAGCTCTTGGACGTCGCCGGGCCAGGCGTAATCCAAAAGCAGCTCCTCAGCCTCGGAGCTCAGACACTTGTATTGTTCTTTATAAAAGTCGGCCTGTTTTGCAAGAAAGTACTCGGCCAAAGGCAGGATGTCTTCCTTTCGCTGGGGAAGCGGCGGACCCTTCAGATTGACCTTGTTCATTCGATAGTATAAGTCTGTACCCCGCTCCTGCAGCCTGGCAGCAGGGGCGTCTAACCCCCCTACAATCGTGCACACCATCAGACAGTCACTGTCGTCTTCATATATCCCTCGATGTATGGTCGCTTGGCCCGTTATCTCCGACAAAACATCAAATGCAGATTCGATGTTGTCCGGCAGGCCTTTCACATTGGTCATTAAATCTTTGCCGCCGACGATTATGCAGCCGGCCTCTTTCGCTGTCGATAAATCGAATCCGCTCGCGCACAACGTCTTGTGCAGGCTGTCTTCCACCGCCTCCGATACTGCAAACCGGCCGTCAAATTTATCTACTCTACTCACGCCCATTATCAGGCATCCCCCTGCCTGTATAATACTTCGGTAATGAAAAGGGTCAAAGGAGGTATACTGGCTGCTTGAAGCACTGAGCCTGTTAAAGATATCAAAGAGACTTACGAAAGTCGTGTTTATATTGTGCCATAATGACTTGGCCGTCATTCCGCAATTCAAGCTGTTGGCCTTGTCGTTGTCCACGATGATAAGCGGTGAAATCTTCCCTGCCTCGGCCATCTTACTCAACTGCGAAGCTATCCTGTATGAGTTTTCAGCCATTTCGGATCTGACCTTGCCTATGGCAGGTAAAGTCATAACCACGCCAACCTTCTTGTTTGGATTCTCCAATCCAATTGCTCGGGCATATCTTTGGGCTATCTCAATCAGTCCAACAACACTTCCACTGCCGGTAGCGCCCCCCGCCCCAAAGCAAACCATAATATGCTGAACGCCGGTGCCAAATAACTGCCTGGCAACACTCAAAATACCCTG
>SMTZ1_10003046_pt1 | contig 20919 bp, 21 predicted proteins | sample DeeMarSWOR136_30_FD_25667 | JGI IMG/M metagenome (IMG submission 25667) | reverse complement strand
AGAGATCCAAAAGGTAGGTAAATAGATATACCACACATAAAAAAATCGTAATATTTCGTGGTGGCAATACTTGGCGCCAATTTTTGTTCATGACACCCTCCCTTCAAGATAGCTCTCGATATTCTTAAACACCTCGGGATGAATCAGGGCTTCGAGCACTTTGGCCAAGTCGCCCGTACAGCTCGCGGTTTTGCGCAGGCCGTCGGCAGTATCGTAAGCAAGTATTTTGCCTTTCACTATGATTGCTATCTTATGCGCCACCGATTCGACCAGCTCGGGTACGGGAACAGCCATCACCACGGTAACATCCCTGCGGTCGGCCAGGCGTTTTAGTATCTGGCTCAAGGCAAGCAGGGCCGAAGAGTCAAGCCCGCCGGAAAACGGCTCATCAAGGATGAGGATAGGGGCCTCCGTCACCAGCGCCGAACACATCCCGATTTTCTTCTTTTGTCCCGCTGAATACGAACGGATGGGCGAATCGGCATTTTCCTGTAAATCGAAGAGTTTCAGGAGCTGTTCGGCATGCTCCATCAAACGCTCTTCCTCGACCTCGTAGAGCCTGCCCACGGCGAGTAAAAACTCCCGGCCGGTGTTATACAACGGCAGGTAAGGATTGTCGGGAAGATAAACGATTTTCTTGCGAATCTCGATTTCCTCTTCAATGGAATTGCGACGTCGATGCCCGTCGATTTCAACGTAACCCTTTATGGGCCATAAAACACCGGCCATAAGCCCAAGCAGGGTGCTTTTGCCCATTCCGTTAGGCCCCATTACGGCCACTAATTCGCCGGGCTCGACACTTAAAGAGACATCCCTAAGAACCGGCTTAATCCCGTAATGATGCCACACATTGACAACGCTTATCATATCCATGCCCTCTCAAGAAACTTTTTAATGACTGCAACGAGTTTCAAATCACGGATGTTTTCCCTTGCTGCTGCCCCAAAATACTTCTCAAAACCCAAAAAGTCAAAGCCAAATTTTCCTTCCCTACCCGCCTTATTTACTCGTCACTGCGTGAAAAATCGAAAATCGAGCATCTGGTATCGAGAATCGAGTACCAATTTTATCGGCCTCTTTAAATGCAAAAAACCGCTCTATCAATTTGCTCATCCCCGATTTGTATATTATACTTTAATCGAGGTTGGGCTGAACCAAAGGGATCGAAAATCTGCTAAGGTTGCTCTTAAGCATATTCACCTCTCGATTCAGGTCGATGGCCCAACATATGATTCTTGCTTGTCGGCAATTTGCAGGATAGAGAAGAACAACTATTTCACATGTTAATGATGGCTTGGAAGAAAATCTTCGGGGGGGCGTATAAGTTTCTTTCCGAGTTGGGCCCCTGCGACCAGTCGCAGGGGCTTATTTTTTTATAAAAAATTTCCCGCCAAAAACTTGTGCTCTTTTATCTGTCTCTTTTCATTACTGCTTATCCTATCACAAATTAAGCACCACCAGGATAATGTTTGCCAGCCGCCGGCCTGCACCCTGAACAACTTATTATAAAATTTATTTTGACATACTACATGTTGACTTTAGAATACGAACAATAGCGACATGTGGTGTTGCAACATGACAGGTTGAAAATATTTTTTGTGTCCCTGTAAACTGGGATCGAGGTGGGCCTGGCTTGTGAGATGTCCCTTTTGCAAGGAAGACCACGACAGGGTTGTGGATTCACGCTCAAGCGATGCCGGCCGGATAATCAGACGCCGGCGTCAGTGCTTGGCGTGCAAAAAACGCTTTACCACCTATGAGAAAATTGGTGAAAGCTTTAAACTCTCCGTCGTGAAAAAAGATAACTCGCGAGTTCCCTACGACAGGGAAAAAATTGTTGCAGGCCTGCAGAAAGCATGTTATAAAAGACCCGTCTCGGCCGAGCAGATTCAACAGGTGGCCGAGAAGGTAGAAGAGGACGTATTCCGGAACTTTGACAAGGAGGTCTCATCAGCTTTCATAGGCGAAAGTGCAATGAAAAACCTCCGTGCAGTGGACAAGGTTGCGTATATCCGTTTCGCAAGTGTATATCGTGACTTCAGTGATGCAGGCGAGCTCATCGAGGAAGTAAGTCACGTCATTGCTGAAGCCGAGCCCGTTGAGCAGCCGACGCTGTTCAACTATAAAAAATAGAATATCTCTGCCGCGTCGAGGACATGGATGGAACGAGACGATGTTAAATTTATCACGGAAGAGATAAGAGGGAATTGGAGGGTATAGAAATGCAGTTAAAAGTCATAAAGGCAGACGGCACCGTTGAACAATACCTGCATACAAAGGTCATAGGGACAATCAGCAACGCCCTTGGCAGCAACGGCCGGCCCGATACTTACGTCGCTGAAGAGCTGGCCGAGGTCGTAACTTATTATCTTTATAACAGGCAAAACAGGCGAAGCGCCACCAGCAGCGAAATCCTTTCCATAATCAAGGCCGTCCTGTCAGCCACCTCATACGAGGACGCCGCAGTTGCCCTCAGCGAGCACCATTTCGAACGCAGGCTAAAACGCTCCAGAATCGAGGTCGCCTCCATAGACATCGAGGAGCTTGCCGACGCCGAAAAGCTCTGCACAACCGAGCACCTGGACGGCAGATCCCGCTGGGAAAAATCCAGAATAGTCAAAGACCTGGTTGAAAAACACGGTGTCTCAAGACAACCCGCAAGGACGATTGCCTCGATGGTGGAGGAAAAAATATTTAATATGGGCCTTACTCTTATCCCGGCCAGTCTGGTTAAACAGCTCGTCCTAAGCGACGCCGCCGCAGTCCTCCGCGCCCAGCGCCAGTTACAAACTGTCTAAGGCCCGTCATTTTCACATGATAAATTTCGCCAACACCCGCTTACCCTTCAAGACTCCATCCCCACCGCTTCATTAACCGAATAAAATTACCCTTGCTCTGTTGAGGATTTCCTCTGTCGGTTCTTCCGGCCCAATATCAAGCCAGTGCACGTTTTGAAATGTCTTAAACCATGTACGCTGGTTCTTGGCCAGCCGGCGGGTGTTCTTTTTGATAAGCTCGATTGCATCTTCCAAAGTCATTACGCCCGCAATGTAATCGATTATCTCGGCATAGCCAATCGCGCATCGCGCCTGCTTGCTCAAAGGTTTGTCCTCGGCCAGCAGAGACTGCACCTCATCGACAAGCCCAGCCTCAATCATCTTCTTTACCCTAGCATTAATCCTCCTGCTCTCCTCAGCCTTTTCCCTCCGTAGCCCGATTATCCTCCAGTCCCGCAAAGGTTCGGCCGCATCGAACTGCTTCTGAAAACTCGATATGGGCTTTCCCGTGATTTTATAGACCTCCAGCGCCCGGATTATACGCTTCGTATCGTTGGGGCTGATACGCTCTGCGGCCGCGGGGTCGATTTTCGCTAATTCGCGATAAAGCTCGGCCCCTTCAGCTTCCGCCCGCGCACGCAATTCCGCGCGCAGGTGCTCATCAGTCCCCGGCCCCTCAAAAAGCCCATAAAGCAGGGCCTTTATATACAAAGCAGTCCCCCCAACCGCGATAATCGGTCTTTCCCGGCCCTTTATCTGTTCGATAGCATCCTCTGCCAGCTCCAGAAAAGTGCCCACACTAAACGCATTGCTCGGCTCAACAACGTCAATCAAATGATAGGAAACCTCCTCACGGGCCTCTTTAGGCGGCTTGCCGGTGCCGATATCCATCCTTCGATAGACCTTCATCGAGTCCACGCTGATTATCTCAGCACCCAGACTTTTAGCCAGGCTAAAGGCCAGTTGCCCCTTACCCGATGCCGTAACACCCAGAATTAGAATATACTGCTTCATTATTGAACACCGATAATTATATAAATTATCATTTATCATTTGTCATCCATCAATTATCATAAAACCGCAGCCAATAATGAATGGATATATATATGTCGCCTGCAAAAACCGCGAAAACCAATTTTAACAGCCTGTTACAAAAAAAGGCGCAGTTCGTAAATGATACACTCCGTCAGCTTCTGGCCGGGCACAACGATATCAACAGTGACCTGAAGGAAGCCATTAAGTACACCCTCTTTGCACCGGGCAAGCGCGTGCGTTCGGCGCTGGTTCTATGGTGCTGCGAGCTTGTCAGCGGCAAAATAAACCATAACGCTGAAATTGCCGCCGCAGCCATCGAGATGGTGCACACATATTCACTCGTACACGACGATTTGCCGGCCATAGATGATGATGAGTTTAGACGCGGCCAGCCGACCTGCCACAAGACATTTGACGAGGCAACCGCCATCCTCGCCGGCGACGCCCTCCTGACACTTGCTTTCGAGATTCTGGCAAAAGAGATTGATGAGCCGACCGTTGCCGTGAAACTGGTTCACGAGCTGGCAGAGGCCGCCGGACCGACAGGAATGATTGCAGGCCAAATGGCCGATATCAAGAACTCAATGCTCGACGACGAACACTCGTCAAGTATCGAGAATCAAGTATCGAGAATCAAGGAAATCCATATCAATAAAACCGCCAAGATGTTTAGATGCGCCGCTGCCATGGGAGCTGTCTGCGGCGGCGCAAATAAAAGTCAGCTTGAATCCCTGTACGAATATGGCTTAAAGATCGGCCTTGGCTTCCAGATAGCCGACGATGTCCTCGATGTATGTGCTTCGAGTGAGCAGTTGGGCAAGACGGCCGGTAAAGATGCCAAAGCGGACAAGTGCACCTACCCTGCGGTAGTGGGAATCGAAAAATCGAAGCAGTTGGCGGAAAATCTCGCCGACGAAGCCGTCAGTCTTTTGGCACCTTTCGGCCAAAAAGCCGATACCCTCCGAAAACTCGCCGTCGCACTGCTCGAAAGAACGAAATAACAAAAGAGTTTCACGGAAATTTTATGAGCACAGCTTACAATGTCTATATGGAAAGAATAAAAGAAAGCCGGAAATAGCTGATGCCGCCCCGCAGGGCGGCATCCCTGCCCCTTCTACACGTGGTAGATGGGCCATATTAACTATATATACACTGTTAAGCCTGATATTATTTCGCTTACGTCACGTAAAAGAATTCGAGATTTCTTCCAGCCAGTCATATATCTGTGAGGTGATTACGCGCTTACCAACCTTGCTGTCCGGCTTGACGCATACCGTCAGGTGTGGGTCCTCATCCTGCATATAACAAATCTTAAGATCAAACGCCTCCCCCTCCTGTGTAAAGCAATTCCAGTGCTCACTAAATCTGTCTTTGTCGAAAAGAGAAGTCCTAGCCGTTTTTTCAGCAACCTCATATTTCCAGCCGTTCTCCGTCATCTTGTCTTTCAGCATTCGCGTGACCGGCCGCATCCGCTCGGTATTAAATGCAATCCCCGGCAGCCGGATCGTTCCTTCATCGGCACATATCTCGGAATTATTCTTGAATTCCTTCGGGACATCGGCGGTCATATAACAAATACCCCTGACCACGTCGTCACCGAAATCAATGGCTGCCCCGATTGCCAGGCCCGCGGCCAGCTCGCCTGACTGATGGCCGATTATGCCCCCGAGAATCGTGGCGCACGAGCAGCAGTAAAAGGAAATCCCGATTAACAATCCGTACAGAATTATCTTTCTCATTTTCTTTACTCCTTACTATATCTACACTGAAACCGGTAATATCTTCCTATAATAAAGACGTTTTATAAGCTAAAAGGTTACAAAAAACTTCTCATTTTCTTGCTCCTTACTGCATCTGCACTGTTCCCAATTCATATATTAGAAGGCTTCATCCTTCAGAAATGTTACACAAAATATCCTATTTACCTGTTTTTTTCGCATTTTTTCGCCGTTTGAACACCACAAATTACCATATCCACCCCAATTCGCAACTATTTTTTGCCGTCTCCGCTTTTTTCATATCCCCAATAGTGTACGCTAAATCGTATTAAAAAGCAAAATTCTGCCGGATAAAAACCTGCCCTAAACCTTAATATACCGTCTAAAAAGTCCATGTAGTACCAGCAATCTGCGCAATCCGCGATTAAGGAAAGTTAAGACATGCAAATTCACCGAACAACTCTTTTGCCATTTTGTCGTATACCACCGCCGCCTTAATCTCGTCTTCATAGTCACCAAGATTATAGAACTTTCCGTCGCATCTGACCCGGGCGCTCCATTTCCTGCTGCACTTATACCAGCTCACGCCCTTATATTTTGATGTCCCGTTTGCATTTGCCCGCTGGTTGTAACAATTCTGAGCATTGGTACAAAGCCGAAGATTACTCTTACGATTATTTAATCCATTATGGTCTATATGGTCGACAAGCAATCCTTTCGGTGCACGCATAATCTCCCGATGCATTCTAATGGTTTTTCCACGTTCGCACCGGGCGGCATAATAGGTGCCCTTGCACTTACACGCATACCATTGATACTGGTTAAGCCGGTCAAAATCCTCCGCATCTACAATCACGAATCTGCCCTGCGTTAAAGCTATCAGCCCATAGCCTTCGGCTTCATTTTTTATCCCCAATCTCCGCCGGTCGCACATACTTTGAAAAGCAGCAAGGGCATCTGACAACTGCGACAAATACTCGCTCGTCGGCCCCCCCTCTCGCCCGGCTGGTATCTTTGAGATAAATCCGGCCTTCGTGCGTGACCGCACAATCCCGCGGCAAAATGCGAATAAAGCTCGCCTTACACGAAAGGCATTCGAAAAAATAGCCGACCAGTATGTTCTCATTCCCCATCGAATTTGGCTTCACACCCCCGTGATTGGTGAGCGGTTAATTGGTTTGTTTTATTTTTTGCCGCTTCTATACGGTCGCGTCACATCTGAAGGCACGAATCGATATTCTTCAATCCCCAATCAATAATCATTAATCAATTATCAATAATCATTTACACCACCCCTCTATAATTACCCCGATGTACACTTTTGATACGAAAAAAGGCTCGATTCTCGATGTCCGATTTTCGTAACTCGAAGTGAGAAAAGGAGATAAAAATTTTTATTTTTCCACGATTTTGCCCGGCGCTATGTGCACTTTTGATCGATAATTTTGGTCGTTTCTCAATTCTCGATGCCAGAACTGCAAATTTATAATCAACATTTTACCGCCCAAAAACGGCTAATAAGTGTAAGGCATGTGGTTTCGATGGAAATAAAAAAAGGAGATAGAAAATGAAGACGACAAAATTTAAAGACAGGAAAACCTCAATATGGCTCTTGGTATTGTATTGTACGGAGCTGGTGCTCTGTGTTGCCCCGGCCGGCTGTGGAAAACTTGCTCTATGGGATTTCGACGGGCTCGAGAAAAAAGCCCTGCAATACGGGACCGTATCGGTAGGTGCAGCAAGGGTGATACCTTACGACAACGATGCACTGAAAGAATCCAGGGAAACACTTACAGCCTCTTTAGTAAAAATATGGGAACAATTAAAAGAAGCTCCAATCACACCACCCAGGCAAGCCACTGCAGCGGCAAAGGATCCCAAACAGAGTTCGGATAACACGGCCCCATGGATCAGTGAGATTGAGACAGTGGGGCTTCGAATGGCGGCATTGAAATTTGTCGAATCCGAGCTGGAAGACATCAGACTATGCACCATCTCCCCAACTAAGTGCAATTTCCGCCGGGTTGTCGTTAGCCTGGACTGCAGCGCCTGGATCCGGGGAAAAGCGGGTGCGGCCCTTGTTTATATCGATTTGTATCCTTACAAAGTTGACAGCTGGTGTCACGAGGCCGCAAAAATTCTGGAATATTGGTGGGATGAGAAAAAAATTAAAGGCATCGATAGTTGTAAAGAGCTGGAGGGAAAAGAATATTATAAATGCCACTGGAACAAAGTAATTGAAGAAAAATTACAACCCACGTTCAAATATTCAGATTTGTCGGTAATAGTGCCAATGCCGAATAAGCCAGATATAACAGAACGGGACAGAGAAGATTGGGTGGCCTTTTGCCATCGTTTGCTCGGTAAGAAGGAACTTTTCCCCCATATTGTTCATGTCGAAAGAATGGGTAAGGCCGAGTACCTGACCCTGGCCGAATCGGATTACCTATCGTCAAAACTTGGCTTAGGTTTCGAACATCCGACCGGCCCTTCAGCCGAATATGAAAGAGAAACCCGCGCAGAAGCCAAACGCCGGATGGGCTCTCTTCGACAGCTCAGCCTGGCCTTTGTGGCAGGCGGCCAACGGGCCGGCTGGCTCTTCATGCCCGGAGAATCTACCGAAGGCAAGATGGCACCTACGGAACGACGATTGAGGATGGTTGTTGACGTTCCGATAGAGCTGGATAAATTGGCCATCCATGTACACAAGACCTTTCTCGGCCCAGACCTTGGCCTGCTCGATGGCGCTGCTTTTTCAAAACAGGTCGAGTACCTCAATAAGACCAGGGAAACACTAACCGATGCCGACGTTCTGTATAAGGATTACAAAAAAACAATGCCGAGGCATTACCGGCTTATAAAAACCCGAATGAGAAACCTGCTCTACCAGGGATGGTCCGAAGAGATTGTTATCGAGATGCCAAAAAAGAGAACAGATTGCCGTCAAGATGCAAAAAAGTAAAAACTAAACGGCTATTGGCCTGAGCCTATCAAGACAACAGTGCAGGAGAATGGTCCGGCCAACGTTTATATCGGCAATATCTGTGACAATAAAGCCTGTGATTGGGGTGGTTACCAATTATAGACGATACTCCACAACTTCGCAGCCATAGGCACACCTGAAGCAATAGCGACCGAAACAATATACATATCAAAAGAGTTTAAAGAAACGATAATACAGGGGGCTTTGGATAACCGTCCTAGTAAAGTTCCCAGGGCACCCAATGGTTACTTGTTGCTCTTCGGCCAAAACGTATCGGCGGCCGCCACAGCTCAAAAGCACCCAAATCAGGCGCTTTGCCGGCGTAATTGTCATTGAAGTTTGCAAGTTTGGCTCCCGAATCAACAACGGGATTGGATGAAAAAAAGTCTCATTACAGGTGGACCAGAAATCGGATGCGGGTCACATAGAATAGATGAGGTACCCAGGATATGCCCTTTAGAAGCGGTTGCTTTTGGGCAACCATACGTTGCATTCGTTAATTGCAGACCATCTTCGCAGCTTTGGAACACTTTGATTCCTGTTTCTTCTTCAAATAATCATAGTAGTCTTTCAATTCGCTCTCGGGAAAATTGGTCAGAAATTCAGGCTTTTCGTCTTCTCCCACCTCACATATAAGTTGTATCAACTCGTTCTTGCCTGTCATTTTGTGTATCCTTCAGAATAGTAAATTTCCACGCCCATACGGACGTGGCATTTTCTTGGACGGGCAAAGCCCGCCCGACTTCGTCGGGTACTTCCATCTACGCCCTCACGGACGTAGTATTACGAAGGAAGAATAATAGTTGTCCAATCTTTGTATCGACAAGCTGGTAACGACGTCTTGATGATTTCTTGCAAAAGTCTGCTGTGATTCGACAGGTTTGTTTTATTATTACCCCATAAAATTAAGGTGGTATCTACCCCGGCCAACCATATGCTTCTTCATCTAACCAAAACTTATTTACCCACATTTGAGAGAATCATCTCCAAATAGGGATAGTTGCAGTCATTGGCAGATGGTCCGAAACTCTTACGTCATGATGCACGCGATTGTTGGCAGCGCTCATCAAAGTTATAAGGGGATCAAGCGATATGTATTTAGGCCCTGCAAAAACATAGTCCAGCGTTAATGTGGCGCTTTTCCCCAACCCCTTAGCTTTTGTTCCGCCTCCTTTATGTTTAATCATATCCATGAAGTTAAGGTTTGTTATATAGCGATACTCGCGAGATTCTCCTGTGAAATTAAAGTCACCTGCCAGTATCCACACCGGGTCATATCGACTTTTCCCTTCCCATTTTTCCCATTTTTTGGGTTTGCCCCGCTCGTGATACTTTTGTTGTCTCCATAAATTGTAGCGAGAAATAATACCATCAAATATAATGTCAAGTTGCCCAAGACGGATTTTCATGGCCTTCTTATCGATTTCAGGGACCCCTTCACGTTCTACCATCAAGGTAGTCAGATGTACATTAATTACAAAGATATCTAACGGCTTTCTTCTTTCTGCCGGATTATAAACAAAGTGTGCAACAAGAGCTGCTCTGGGTTCTGTATCGCGATTGCCAAAGTATAAGCCTGAATCAAGATGAACTTTCTCAACGTAATTTCTTCTCTTCACTTCAGGCTTATGCTTCCCATCTTTAGGCAGTGCCCAAACAGGCTGATGCTGCAAGTCTTTCTTAAATAAAAAGGCATTTCCTTGAGCAAAGTATGTTCCTTTTGGCCAGCCCCCAGGATTTCTTCTACTTTTCTCCAATTTATTCCATTTGGCCCGAATCGATAAACTTTCAGTGTCAATTAATGGGAAGGGATGGTAATTATAGCCATCTATGCTATCGATAAATTCTTTCCTCCTCTCCTTATTCTTTCCATATTGAACAATCTCTTGGAGCGTAACAATGTGGGGGGTTTCCTGCTTTATGAGCCTTTTTAGTTCATTATTAAGATTTGTTCTTATTTTTCCACGTTGTGACTGCGGCGCCTCAAGATACCTTGCCCCGGCAACATTCCAATTAAGAATTGTAAAATCCATAAGTTCTTGCATAATCATTATCTCCTCTTCAGAGGCAAATTAAATAATTCATGCCCTTTTGCTTTTATCTTAAACGATATTTTTCGATAAGTATCCTGTAGGTCCTCTCGAAGCTTACACAGAGAATCAGGTTCAGCAGCAAAAACAACAACTCCCCCACCTCTTCCTGTACCCAGTGGAAAGGCAGCACAGCCTCTATCTTCAGCAAAACCTCTTATTTCTTTCGCTCCTTCCATGCATTCAGGACATACACGAGTACGTACTTCTCAATATTCCTTTATAGTCTCTAAAACCTCATCCCATTTTCTTAATCATAGACCTTCACGGAATCTATATGCAATCTCCGGCTTTAATCAAAGTCTGCCTCGTAAAGGACCTTGATTATTGCGTCCCAAAAGCACAATGCCTTTGAGAGCGTAAAAACTGCGGCAACCACGACATAAGTGTCTTGGATGCTTCCAGATAACACGCCGCCGCGGCATTGCGATAATCCATGTGATTTCAACGGTCTAATATCAATGTTGCCGAAAGTCGACATCTTATATGGTTTCCGTATAAAAATCCAACGACCCGGCTTCGTTTACAATAATTAATCCTCCTTAAAATTATCATTTATCCTTAATCAATAATCATTCAAAGGTGCGTCTCACTGATATCTGCGTCCTGTAAGCTCACAATCTACCCCAAATCTCACCAGATGTCAAAGCTTAATACTTTTCGAACTTTTTTCACTTTTTTTGTCCGTTTTTTAAATCTTTTTGATATTTTTTGACCACTATTTGAACATATTTAGCCCAAAATTAACCTGTTCTTTACTATGTCTTGCATCTGTAGTCTATAGTCTGTCGTCACTGTATTTACCGCCGTTTCTGCCGCCCCAATGTTGATACCAAACAGCCCCGGTTTCCTTTGAATTTTTTGAATTTTACCCTCTAATCTCACCCATCCCCCTGTATCCCCGAAAAAGCGGCCTCCCGGCAAAAGTTTTGAATTTGCCGTCCTTGTTCATTCGAATTTGTTTCGACGTGCGATTCGCAATTAGCGATTCGCGAGATGCCCTTCTCCCTTTTTACTTCTCCCTTTTTACTTCTCACTTTTCTCTTATCCCTTATGATCTCCTGCTCAACTGTTCCCCTGCTCAAATCCTCTAATCCCTGCCTCGCTTAGCCTTCTTTTTACTCATTACTTCGCTCCGCTAATTTTTAATCGAACATCTCAGACAAACAAGGTTCTTTCATAAGCCTTATTGTCTCTCCGAGTGCTACTAATATCTTTTGATAATGCTTTTATAATCGAATGAAAGCTCTCTTTCTCTCCTGTCCTTCAGTCATTTCTCGTAAATTGTAATTTCCTACCCTATGATAGTAACCTGCCGGGAGGTAATATCGAACTCGGTATAATCTCATTTTTGGCAGTGTCCCACCTTGCTATCCGAATATATCTTCTTTTCGGTCCATATTCTAAAACATCAAGACGGCCGTAGTCTTTGAGTAAAGTAATTAAAGGATCACTTGGTGGATCAGGAGAAGTCAGAATTGATAAAATTGGATTCACAACTTTACTATATCCTAAAAGTTGACCTACATCCCTTAAAGTTAACTGCTTGGTCTTACATTCGACAAGAGCCAAGTTGCCCTGTGTTTTATTTGATATTATTCCAGTGATATCAACTTTTACATCCCAAGCATTAAACTGTGGAAATAGAGTTTGCAGGCCTAAATCACTTATCAGTTTCGATAGTCTAATACTATGTGAATCAAATACGCGCACATTCATGCGCTTATAATGTTCTTTCAAAATTCTCTCTAACCAGGTGCAGATTGGATGGTAAAGTTCAGCCTCTTTCAATCTTCTTCTCCTACGCTGAATAATTCCCGCTGTGGCCCTTTTCTCCCCTGTTTGCATCCCAAAGCCTGACATACTTTATAATAACTATTGAAATGTCTGCCACATAAACACTCCGGCAATCTCTCACTGTTCTCATCCTCATGTCGCGGTTTACGTCCACGAAGCTTTTTTGCTTTCGGATTACAAGTTTTCGGTTTCGGATCTCCACGCTCCGTATTGAGTTGTACCATCTCCTCAAATATTTTTTGTTTATACTCGAAATAGAATCCTATAGGTTGAAAAGCCTCTGCAAAAATACGAATTCGGGTCTCTTTTGCCCAATTACTTCCTCCACCCGGAGCCCTTAAATTTGGATGACCCCATAGAATGTTGCTAACAGGAATCTCAAGTTTTTCCTGAAGTAATCTACATAATTGAATAGGTAAAATCCAATTCCCAAATTGAACTTGTATCACTATACGTTGACGTCCACGCTGGTCTCTATCCGAGTGACTCGGTTCACAAGATGTATCAGCTATACCACGTAAAAATTCCTTTTGTATGTCTAAGTCTGAATCAAATATGACCTCTGGCACTTCAAATTCAGTATAATTCGATTTTCCACCGGTTATAAATCGGAGGTCTCTCCAGCCAATGGTCTCTCTTGGGAATACTGCATAAAGGGAAACTTCATGGGCCTTTCTCTCAACTCTTAAATCCACCTCAAGAAGTTCACTAATACGCGAGCTCGAATACTGTCCAAACTAAGCCTTATTTCGTTTCCTAAGCAAAAAATTGCTTCTTTTTCATAAATTAAATCAACCTTCCAGGTGGGATTATTGAACCAGGAATAACTTCTCTTCTAACAGCATGCCATTTCCCTATTCTTATATGCCTTAGTTGATTTCCGTACTCCAAGACATCAAGTCGCCCATAATCTTTCAATAACGTTATTAAAGGATCAACAGGCATATATGGTGATATAAGCATGCATAGAATAGGATTCACTGCTCTCGCATATCCCAACATAAATGCAACATCATCTAGATCCAACTTTTTAGGTACAAAATTAATCAGAGCTAAGTATGCTTCATTTTTACCTTGTATTATACCTGTCACGTCTACTTTTACATCCCAAGCTTTGTATTCTGGAAATAGGCTTTCAAGCCCAAATTCTTCTATCAAATTAGAAAGTCTAGTATTGTGAGATTCGATTGTATATATCTTCATGGATTTATAGCGATCAGTTAAGATCCTGTTCAACCAAGACGCTACTTTTTTGTTTGTAGCATCCTTTTCCATACAAGTACCCAGATCAAATATAATGTTCTTAATTCAGATCACATCTATAAGAATTTTCTGCAAATCTCATCATTTGTTTTCACAAATCGAAACTTTAATCATATGAAAAATCTTTAGACTAAATCATATTCACATTCCACTAACTAAATACTGCTTCGGTGAATGATTTCATAACTATAGTTGCTTCGAGTATTTTTTCAACTTCCTCAGGCTCAAGGAATATTATTTTGTCAAGTAACGGGGATCGTTTTACTTTAAGCCTATCGAGCATCTTTTCTTTTTGTTTTGCGTCTGTAATTACGACTGCTTTTTGTACAACATTTGCTACCATCTCTAATCGTTCGATAGCATCTGACATGCTTCCCGAAAGTTGTACTTCAAAAGGATATTGTATCTTACCTCCAAAGTGGATGAATCGTACCCAAAGGGAATCAACTTGCCGATTCTCTTTTAGTTGGCTTGACCTTGGAAGAATATCATTCAACTTTGCTCGCTTTTTAACATTGAATTGAAAGAATGCTCCAATCAAGCTTAGCTTATCTTCAATATCATTATGAGTAATTTCTTCTTTTTCGGTTCGTGTAGCTGCTGTGGATTCTAAGTCTATTCTTCTCAGTTGCGAGCCCTTTCTCGAAACGTAATACTGTCCGGTGATAAAATCAACTAAATCAAGCGATCTTAACCAGTCAAGTCGGAATCTTAACTGGTTGTTCAAATGCTTTTTGCTCCATGAACGTGTTTCTTTCCTCACTGTGCGTATTTGTTTTGACCAAGAATCTCTCAAGATATCCAAGCGTGCGGGTTGAATATTACCTAGATTTTTTAGTAAAATATCCACTGCGAAAAATGTTTTGGAGAATATTCTATAGAATATAATAGGATCATTTGTCCTTAGAACTTTTTTACCTATATCACTGAGTTTGTACCTTTTCTTTTGTCGTTCTATTAATCCCATTCCCAGGAAAAGAACTGAGATTACTTTTCTTGCGTAACTATTGCTTAGCTCATAAGAACTTTGCATCCATTTTACGAAGTTTTCCTGTACATATTTTTCTGTTTTTATTTTATTTAAAATATTAACTAGGCTCGTGTATTGCTTTTCCACCGGACCGCGCATAGGATAACAAAGTAGCCTATTTGTCTTAGGTTGTTTTGAAGTCATGTTGGATCCTTTGATATGAGAAAGAAAATCATATAACGTATGATTGTCCTGGCTTATAAATTTCTTAACTCATACATTGAATTACGATTAATTTGCCCTTCGTCATTTGTTTTCACATAAGCTATCTCTCTTCTGCTCTACTTAGATACCATACAATAACCAAAAACCTGAGGTGCGTCAACAAATGAGTTTCCATCCCTTTTATCTCGCTCAGATATCTTTCAAACGCATCCTCTGCCATATCATTTCCTTGCCTATGGCATGGCCTGGCCATAAAATCCCAACTTCATTCCACCTATGGTGTGGCATAGCCACCACCCCAAATTACCCCAAACTCCAACTCCAGTCAATTCTTTATAATTTTTGATTGTTACATTGTATTTTTGCACTTTTATTTTTGATTTTTGCTTTCTCATTGAGATCCTGGCTTTTTTGAGATAACCTGTTAGGATATAAAAGTAAAAAAAATCTATGACACTAACGCCGGGCCTTGCCCGGCCGCAACCGGCTAAATACCGTATACTCAATATTTAGCCCGTTAGAAGTAGGTTTTCGAAGGCGCCTGCTTTCTTTCTAACCGGGCCTAACGACTAACCAGCCGGCTAAAGGGGTTAAATAATAAGTACCAACAACTAAATATTGCCGGTTTTCCTGACAAAAACACTGGCTTTACGCACTTTTAACTGATATTTCTCGTATATAGACCAACCGAAAGAACAGCTAATGGCCGAATTATTGGAGCAAGTTAATAGCCCGGACGACCTGAAAGGGCTCACCGTGCGCCAGCTAAACGAACTGGCCGACGAAATACGCCGCTTCATCCTCAGCTCCGTCGCCAGGACCGGCGGCCACCTTGCCAGCAATCTCGGCGTCGTCGAGCTGACCCTGGCCCTGCACCACGTCTTCGATTTCAAGAAGGACAAGCTCCTCTGGGACGTCGGCCACCAATGCTACGCGCATAAAATCATTACCGGCAGGAAAGACAGTTTCAGGCTCCTCCGCAAGGCAGACGGCATAAGCGGCTTTCCCAACCCCGCCGAAAGCGTCTATGACCAGTTCGTCGTAGGCCACGCTGGCACCGCCATAGCAACCGCAATCGGTATGGCGCTGGGGCAAACCCAGCAAAAGGAAAACAGTAAAATCGTCGCCCTCGTCGGCGATGCCAGTATCGTTAACGGCGTTTCCTTCGAGGCGCTCAACAATCTTGGTCTCGTCAAGAGGCAATTGCTTATCGTGCTCAATGACAACTCGATGGCCATCGACCCGACACAGGGCGCGGTGGCAAAATACTTCTCCAAAATCCGGCTGAGCCAGACATACGAGGACCTGCGCAGGACCACTCATAATATCCTTGAGCACATGCCGGTCATCGGCAAGACGGTTGACGAGGCGGTCGAAAGGATTAAAAAGGGTATCCGAATGGTCCTGCCGGCCAGCCAGATGTTCGAAAGCCTCAATATCCCATACTTCGGCCCCGTTAACGGCCACGATATCGGCTCGCTCGTACAGCTATTCAAGGCGATGGCCGACCTGGAGCACCCGGCCATCCTGCACGTTTACACAAAGAAAGGCAAAGGCTTTCAGCCGGCCGGCTCACAGCCCAGCAAATTCCACTCCACCGGCCCTTTCAAGATTAACAACCATAAAAACGGCGAATGCGTCGAGGTCCAGACACCCCCGAAAACCGGCAGGCCGACATTTACCAGTGTATTCGGCAGGCACCTGACCGAACTGGCCGAAAAAGACGAAAAAGTAATCTCGATTACATCTGCCATGTGTGACGGGACGGGGCTGGTGGAATTTCGAAAAAGGTTCGGGGACAGGTTCTATGATGTGGGGATTGCGGAGAGTGCGGCGGTGGATATTGCGGCGGGGCTGGCAAGGAGCGGATTAAAGCCGGTAGTCTGTATTTATTCGACCTTTTTGCAGCGGAGCTTCGACCAGATATTCCAGGAAGTTGCGCTTCAGAATCTGCCGGTTGTATTCTGCGTCGATAGGGCGGGGGTTGTGGGCTCGGCGGGCTTATGGATATCGGCTATCTGAGGATGCTGCCGAATATGGTGCTGACGGCGCCAGCCGACGAGACGGAGACGAAACTGGCCCTGGAATTTGCATTAAATGAAGGCAAGCCGGTGGTTATCCGGTATCCGAAAGACCTTGTGCCGAAAGAAAAGTCGGTCAGGGCGGTGTGTGCCAAGCCGTTCGAACTCGGCAAAAGCGTGGTCGCCAAAAAGGGCAAAGGTTCGAAGATTGCGATAGTCAGCTACGGCAGTATTCTAACTGAGGCGCTGGAGGCGGCCGAGATGCTGGCCAAAGACGGGATTTCGGTGGATGTGATAAATGCCCGGTTTGCCGCCCCGATTGATGAACAAATTATCAAGCTTCTGAAGAAGGGCAAAGGTATCATAACGGTGGAAGACCATACGGCCGCGTGCGGGTTCGGCTCAGCCGTACTTGAATTGGCTGCATCGCGATATGCGATAAGCGATAAGCGATACGCCATACGCGTGCTCGGCGCGCCGAGGCAGTTCATAAAACACGACACGCGGCCGACACAGCTTTCCCAGGTCGGTATTAATGCCGTTAAAATAGCCCAGACGGCAAAAGAGATGCTGCACGATTGAAACCGGATGCGAGATACGAGCCACGAATTCTCACAAATTCTCTCCATTTCTCCTTGATTATCAGCGGCCACAGGTTATAATTATATTGCCTTATTATGTTTGATAAAGGTAGGAAGGCAGCGAGAAATGCGCATTCCAGAGAAATAAATTCGTCACATCCTGAAAGAAGTTATCGCTGCGCAATAAATTATTAACTTTTTTAGAGGAGTAAAAAATGAGACGCGAATCAATTTTTTTACTGGAAACGTTAATAATGGCCGTTTCAATGCTGTGCGGGTCTGCGCAGGCGTTTAGCGGAGCTGGCTCGGGAACAGAAGCGGATCCATATGTGATTACTACTGTTCAGCAGCTTCAGGAAATGCAGGATGAGCTGAATGCATACTATGTATTAGGCAATGATATAGATGCCTCAGACACAGTGAACTGGAATGGCGGTGAAGGCTTTCAGCCAGTAGGTCCGGATACCGGGGTACCCAATGATAGTTTTACAGGAAAATTTGACGGACGAGGGCACGTTATATCAGGGCTATATATTAACAGGCCTTCTACCGGCAGCGTTGGTTTGTTTGGCTTTATTTATCATGCTCAAATTACAAATGTCGGATTGACAGATGCTGATATTACCGCTCTTGGTGGTGCAGGTACTTTGGTAGGGTCCAGTGAGGCTTCAACAATTTCTAATTCATGGGCTTCCGGTACAGTGACAGGACCCCACTCGATACAGAGTCCCATTGGAGGCTTGATTGGCTGGACTGGTGGTGTTGGTGGTTTTATTTCTCGATGCCACTCATCAGTTAATGTTTTCGCCATCAGCAGCGGTTGGCCGGCTAATCGCACCGGTGGGTTGACTGGTGTTAATTCCAGAGGAAGTATTATAGAAGACTGCTATGCAACCGGCAATGTGTCAGCTAAAAATAAAGTTGGGGGTTTAGTTGGTGATAATGTCTTCTACAGTGAGTATGGTGGATATATTGCGAGATGCTATTCAACAGGTCATGTAACCGGCAATGGAGGTGGCTTAATTGGTTACAATTATAGAGGGGGGATTACATACGATAGTTATTGGGATATTAATACATCCGGCAAATCTTCGAGTAAAGGAGGAACAGGAAAGACTACAACTCAAATGATACAGCAGGCCACTTTTGTTAATTGGGATTTTGTTGAGGTTTGGGATATTGTCGAAAACAAAACGTATCCTTTTTTAAGACCGTTTCTAAAACCGATACTGGTTGGTGTAGACATAAAACCCGGCTCCTGTCCCAATCCGCTTAATGTCAAGAGCCGCGGTGTTCTCCCGGTGGCCATCTTAGGGTCGGAAGATTTTGACGTTAACACTATTGACATAGCTTCTATTCGCTTGGCTGGTATTGCCCCAATTCGCAGTAGCTTCGAAGATGTTGCTGCGCCGTTATCAGATGCGAACGAATGTGAATGTTCGAAAGAAGGCCCTGATGGTTTCCTTGACCTGACACTCAAGTTTGAAACGCAAAAGATTTTGGAGGCGATAGGTGAGGTCGATCACGGTGATGAATTAGTTTTGGCACTTACCGGTGTGTTGTCGGATGAAACACCTGTAAACGGAAGCGATTGTATTGTTATTCGCGGCAGGCATAAGCCTCTTAACAGGGCAGACTTCAACGGCGACGGGACGGTCGATATGGCAGATTTCGCTGCATTTGCCGAAAACTGGCTTCAATCAAGCATTTCAGACGAATAAACAGCCACGCTCTGTCTGCTCGGATTGTGTTTTTACTTCGTGGTCGGCAGTTCGTATTTCGGCCCAGTTGCTTTTCCTCAGATGTCGCATTCAGATAAATCTCACGGGGTAAAGACGAGGGGTGGATTTTTGTTGATTGGAGGCGCGGGATGGTCGATAATTGTCAATGTAAGAATCAATTATTGAGTCGATAATATGGCAGATACAAAAACGCCCAAATTGGTGATTTTCGGCGACCCGACAAAGGGTCACGTGACCGAGATAATCAGGGAATTTCTCGATTTTGCCAAAGGGAGGGCCGAGGTGATAGCAAGCTGCGGCATCGAGGAGTGCACGGTCGATATTCTGCAGGAGGCCGACTTTGCGGTCGTCTTCGGCGGCGACGGCAGTATTACCTCTGCGGCCAGACATCTGAGCCAGGTGCACGTGCCGGTGATAGGTGTCAATCTCGGCAAGCTCGGTTACTTAGCCGAGTTCAACGCCGCAGAGCTTAAGGATTTTTTCCCAACACTGGCATCAGGAAAGGTCGGCATCGACAAACGCATGATGTTAGCCTGTACGATTTCCGGCAAAGGCAAAGAGGAATTCTGCTCGGCAGCCATCAACGATGTAGTTATCACATCCGGGCCGCCCTTTAAGATGATCGAGCTAAAAATGTCGGTGGACGGGCAACCGCTGGCCGGCTGCATAGGCGACGGCCTTATCATTTCCACACCCACCGGATCAACGGCCTACAATCTCTCGGCAGGTGGTCCTATCCTTTCGCCCAGGATGGAGGCGATGGTAATTACTCCGATTTGTCCTCATTCGCTGAGCTTTCGGCCGATCGTTATCAATGCCGACAGCACGGTGGAGGTCTTCGGGGTCCAAGTTAACGAAGGCACAACGGTTTCGACCGACGGCCAGCTATCTCACAAACTATCGAGCAATGATGTAGTGAGAATCAAGAGGCATAAAGGCGATTTTCTGGTGGTAAATAATCCGCTCAGGACGCAGTGGGACACTTTAGCTACTAAACTAAGCTGGGCGGAAAAGCCGAAGTATAAGAACGACTTAGCTTAGTGGATTGCCGGTCGTTAAAAAGGACTTTTTGGCCGTTGAAATAAGGACAGAAACGGCGGCGGCGTTACCGGACGTATGTTCGTCCATGTCTTTTGGAAAAATGAGACCTGACGGCCTAAAATGTGTTTAATTATGAACATATCGGCGAAAATGGATTATTTAGTAATATGAGCAACCGGTTTTTTATTACTTTGTTGTTGGTATTATTTACCGGCTTATCGGTCGTAAGCACGGTGGTGGGGCAGTCGGGGCTGAGTAATTATTCTATACGCAGTCCTATCGGCCCGCCGACGGTGCCGCAGAGCAGCTACAGCAGCGGCTTGTTTCCCAGCAGTAATCCGATAGATACGACCGGTAATCTTTTGATTACGGGCAACGTCGCCGACGGCAGGTATTTTCGTGGTGTAGTTCCTTACAGCGCTACTACGAGTTTTACGGACACTCTGGGTTCAACATCACTGGATTCATTTCTTAGGCGTTCAGCGGGTACAGACAGCCTGGGTGAACCGTCGGGCGGATACACTCCTTATTATTCACCATCGAGTACGGTAACCACTACGAGGCCGGGGCTTTCGAGCGTTATAAGGCCGCCAACTGCAAGGATTGAGAGCGGGAGTGCCGACGGATTTACGATATCAGGCGGAGGGCAGGAACAGAGTTTGGCCGGTCCTGAAAT